>Ga0307405_10001461_pt1 | contig 9956 bp, 7 predicted proteins | sample 322Cmetagenome_2_FD_203311 | JGI IMG/M metagenome (GOLD analysis project Ga0307405, IMG submission 203311) | Maize rhizosphere microbial communities from greenhouse at UC Davis, California, United States - 322HYB-C-1 | ecosystem: Host-associated > Plants > Roots > Rhizosphere > Soil | place: USA... | reverse complement strand
CCATCAACTCCGCACCGGTCAGACGCGCGATCTCGGCCGCGAGGAGAACGGCCTGGTTGAAGCCCCGATGCCACAGGCGCCACCGATGAAGCGGCACCGGCGCCACCAGCCACTCGCCGTCCATTGGCGGCAACCGAGCCGCGATCAGACGAGCGAGCATCGGCGCCAGCGCGATGCGCCTGCCGTGCTTGAAAGCGAGGATGAGCTTGCGCGCCGTATCGTTGTAGAGCGTTCCCGCCGCGATCCCGTCGTGAGGCGGGGGTTGCGCCAGGCACGGCGCGCACAACGCGCCCTCGCCTGTCGAGTCGCCTGCAAACGGCCGCTGGCACGCGGCGCATGCAGGCTCGCCCGGAATGACGAGATCGCTCCAGCACGACGCGCACAGTCCGGCCTGCTGCGCGATTCCCGCTCCGCAAACCGGGCAGCGCGGCGGATAGATCAGATCGACCAGCGGAGCGATCGATTCGCGCAAGGTCGTGGCGGCGCTCACCTGGCAATGCTGTCGCCCTTGCAAGGCGAAGGCAAGCCCGGCAGGGCGGGCAAATGACGGCAGCCCGGGTTCCGCAGATATTCTCCCCACACCGGCGGCGCGCGCGCTGGCGCCGCGCACTCGCGGAGCAGCGCCGTGACGAGGCGGCCGATTTCATCTTCCAGTCCATGGCGGAGGAGGTGCAGGAGCGGCTCGGCTTCATGAATCTCCGTCCCGGCACTGCGCTGCTCTCCGGCGATCCGACGGGATCGGCGCGAGCCGCGTTGGCGGCGCGAGCCGAAACTATCCTCACGGTCGATCCGCTCGATCACGACGAGGAGGCGGCGATAGATGGCGAGTTCGACCTGATCGTCAGCCTCGGCGCCCTGGACACGGTCAACGACGTGCCGGGTGCGCTGATCCATCTGCGCAATGCGCTAGCGCATGACGGCATCGCGATGGTGAGTTTCGTCGGCGCAGGGAGCCTGACCAATCTCAGGCGCGCGCTGCTGGCGGCGGAGCCGGACCGGCCCGCGGCGCGGATGCACCCGATGATCGACGTGCAGGCCGGCTCCTCGCTGATGCAGCGTGCCGGCTTCATCCGGCAGGTGGCGGATGGCTACCCCCTGCGCGTGCGCTATGGCGCGTTCGACAGGCTGGTCGAGGATCTGCGCAGCCAGGCGCTGACGAACGTCCTCGCCGCCGCCCCGCCGCCGTTATCGCGCACCGCGCTTCAGCGGGCGCGGGAGGCCTTTCTCGAAACCGCGGATGCGGACGGGCGAGTCACCGAAACCTTCGAGATCGTCACCCTGACCGGCTGGAAGAGCTAGCGAAGCGCCGCCTGCGCCGCAGCCAGTCTGGCGATGGGCACACGGTAGGGCGATGCACTGACGTAATCGAGCCCGACCGTGTTGCAAAAGGCGATGCTGGCCGGATCGCCGCCATGTTCACCACAAATGCCGAGCTTGAGGTCGGGCCGCGCCGCCCTGCCCCGCTCCGCCGCGAGTTCCACGAGCTGTCCCACACCCTCGATGTCGAGGCTCACGAACGGATCGCGGGCAAAGATGCCCTTATCCACGTAAGGCGCGAGGAAGCGTGCTGAATCGTCCCTCGAAACGCCCAGAGCAGTCTGGGTCAAATCGTTGGTTCCGAAGGAGAAGAACGTCGCTTCCTCCGCGATCTCCCCGGCCATCAGGGCAGCACGGGGAAGCTCGATCATGGTGCCGACGAGATATTGGAGCGTGCGTCCCTTTTCGGCGAACACTTCTCCCGCAACACGGTCGACCAGCACCCGTAGGAGCTCGAGCTCGCGTCGGGTGGCGATCAGGGGGATCATGATCTCGGGCACCGGCGCCTCGCCCGATTGTTCGGCGACTTCGCAGGCCGCTTCGAAGATCGCGCGCGCCTGCATTTCATAGATCTCGGGATAAGTGATGCCGAGGCGGCAGCCGCGATGGCCGAGCATGGGATTGAACTCGTGCAGTTCGTCCGCGCGGCGGCGCAGGCGATCTACGTCGATGCCGGTCACATCCGCCAGTTCGGCAAACTCGGCGTCGCCATGAGGCAGGAACTCGTGCAGCGGCGGATCGAGCAGGCGGATCGTGCATGGCAGACCGGCCATGACTTCGAAGATCTCGCGGAAGTCCGCCCGCTGCTCGGGCAGGAGCTTGGCGAGCGCCGCGCGGCGGCCGGGCTCGTTTTCGGCCAGGATCATCTCGCGCACCGCGCTGATCCGGCTCGCATCGAAGAACATATGCTCGGTCCGGCACAGGCCGATGCCTTCGGCACCGAACTGGCGCGCCATGCGGCAGTCGGCCGGTGTTTCGGCATTAGCGCGCACTTTCATCCGCCGGTGACGATCGGCCCATTCCATCAGGGTGCCGAAATCGCCTGCCAGCTCGGGCTCCACCGTTGCAACCTCACCGGCCATGACCTGGCCCTTGCTGCCATCGAGCGTGAGCGTGTCGCCCTCCGCCAGCTCTCGCTCGCCGATGCGCAGCGTGCGCGTTTTGAGGTCGATCGACACACCCGGCGCGCCCGACACGCAGGGCCGCCCCATACCGCGAGCGACCACGGCCGCATGTGACGTCATGCCGCCCCGCGCGGTGAGGATGCCCTGCGCGGCGTGCATGCCGTGGATGTCTTCGGGGCTGGTTTCAACCCGGACGAGGATGACCTTCTCGCCGCGCTGCGACCACTGCTCGGCGGTATCGGCGTCGAGCACGATACGGCCGGAGGCGGCGCCGGGAGACGCCGGCAGGCCGGTGGCAAGCACGTCGCGCGGGGCATCGGGATCGAGCGTCGGATGAAGAAGCTGATCGAGCGCCATCGGATCGACGCGCAGCACTGCCCCTTTCTCGCTGATCAGGCCCTCGCCCGCCATATCGACCGCCATCTTGAGCGCGGCCTTGGCGGTGCGCTTGCCGCTGCGGGTCTGCAGCATCCAGAGCTTGCCGCGCTCGACGGTGAATTCGATGTCCTGCATGTCGTGGTAGTGCCGCTCGAGCAGGTCGAACACGCGGGCGAGTTCGGCATAGGCCTGGGGCATCGCCTCTTCCATCGACAGCGGTTTCGCCCCTGCGGCCTCGCGCGCGGCTTTCGTCAGGTATTGCGGCGTGCGGATGCCAGCGACGACGTCCTCGCCCTGTGCGTTGATGAGGTATTCGCCGTAGTAGACCTTCTCGCCCGTCGCCGGATCGCGGGTGAAGGCAACCCCGGTGGCGGACGTATCGCCCATATTGCCGAAGACCATCGCCTGGACGTTGACTGCGGTACCCCAATCGCCCGGGATGTCGTTCAGGCGGCGGTAGACTTTGGCGCGTTCCGAATCCCAGCTATCGAACACGGCGCGGATAGCGCCCCAGAGCTGGCGCGACACGTCCTGCGGGAACTGCTCGCCAAGCTCGTCCGCGACGATGCGCTTGTACTTGCCGACCAGCGCCTGCCAGTCCTCGCACTCCATCTCGGTATCGTTGTAGAAGCCTTTGTCTTCCTTCGCGATCTCGAGCGCTTCCTCGAACAGCCCGTGATCGAGACCGAGGACGACGTCGGAATACATCTGGATGAAACGGCGGTAGGAGTCCCACGCGAAGCGCGGATCGCCGGAGGCGGCGGCAAGGCCCTCCACCGTCTCATCGTTCAGGCCCAGATTGAGCACCGTGTCCATCATGCCCGGCATCGAGACCCGTGCTCCCGAGCGAACCGACACGAGCAGCGGGTCGGCCGCATCGCCGAAGCGCTTTCCGACAGATTTCTCGATATGCTCGAGCGCCTTGGCGACCGTGCTTCGCAACTCCTCGGAGAAGCCGCCGCCGTGCTTCAGGTAGCGAACGCATTCGCCGGTGGCGATGGTGAAACCGGGGGGAACGGGCAGGCCGATCGACGCCATTTCGGCGAGGTTGGCACCCTTGCCGCCGGTAACGGTCTTGTCCTTCTGCAGTGCATTCGTATGCGGCGCGTTGCCGCCGAAGGTGAAGACCGTCTGTTCCATTGTGCCCATCCGTTCAGCCCAGAGATTTGGGAGAGATCGCTACCCGTTCACTGCCGCGCCCGACAAGAGCGGTCCGCCGCTAGGTTCAGTGGAAACGGCAGGAAAGTAGGCCCCTACCCCTCAATGCGCGAGAAGTCGGCGACTTTGTGCACCGCAGCACGGAAGCGCGCAAGCAGATCGAGCCGCGCGGCGCGCTTCTTTTCTTCATCTGCGTTTACCGTCACTTCGTCGAAGAAGCGGTCGATCGGTGCGCGGAGCGAGGCGAGCGCGGCCATGGCGGCGGAGAAGTCCTCCGCCTCGACCGCGCGCGCCGCTTCCGGCTCGGCGGTGTGAAGCGCCTCGATCAGCGCCTGCTCGGCCGGCTCGGGTTCATAGGAGAGCTCGCGCCCGTGGCGCTCCGCCATCTTGGCCGCGACCACGGCGGCGAGATCGGGATCGTCGACATTGGCCAGCGGGTCTTCCTCGCCGGTATGCGCGATCTCGCCTTCGATCCCGCGCCAGTCCTCCTTCTTGAGGATGTTGGCGGCGCGCTTGTAGGCGGCGAGCAGATTGGCGCCGTCCTCGGTCTCGATGAAGGCCTGCAGTGCATTCACACGAGCAAGAAGCCGCACGACGTCGTCTTCGTTCCCGAGCGCGAACACCGCATCGATGAGGTCGTGGCGAACGCCGGCTTCGCGCTGCTGGACCTTGAGGCGGTCGGCGAAGAAGTCTTCGATCTCGTCGGATGCTTTGGCTGCTTCATCCATGAATCGTGCTGCGTCGTCATTCGCTTGGCGCGTGCCAGCTTCGATCAGGGGATAGAATACATCCCGCCACCCGAGCCTGGTCTTGAGTGCTCCGATAGCATCTATGGCCGACCAAATCCTTTCAAGCGGCGAACGCTGGGATTGGAATGTCACGTTGGAAGCAGCAAGCAACGAGATGCCTCCCAATGGAAGGCGAAGCTCATTCGCTAAAATAATCGAAATCGCTCCCAATGCCGCGCGACGAAGTGCAAATGGGTCTTTTGAGCCGGTCGGCCTTTCTCCAACGGCGAAAAATGCTGAAATCGTATCCAGTTTATCCGCCAAACTCAGCGCCACCGTCACCGGCGCAGTCGGCACCTCGTCGCCCTGCCCGACCGGCTTGTAGTGGTCACGGATGGCGTCGGCAACTTCGTCGGGCAAGCCCTCGGCGCGGGCGTAGTAGCCGCCCATAAGACCCTGTAGCTCGGGGAATTCTCCGACCATTTCGGTGACGAGGTCGGCCTTCGCGAGCCAGGCGGCCTGTTCGGCGAGGTCGGCCAGTTCCTTCTGAGTCCCCGCGAAGGCGAGGACCGCAGGCCGGTGCGCGCCTTCGCCTGAGGCCCCCTCCTGCGCGGGGGCTCGGACTGGGGTAACGATTCCCTCTTCCACCAGCCAGCGCGCCAGCTTCGCAACACGCTCGACCTTGTCGGCGACGGTGCCGAGCTTTTCGTGGAAGGTGATCCGCTCGAGCTTCTTCGCATGGTCCGCAAGCGGGGTCTTGCGATCCTGCTCCCAAAAGAAACGAGCGTCGGAGAGGCGCGCGGCGAGGACCTTGCGGTTCCCGTCGACGATCGCGGCTCCGCTGTCCTGCGCCTCGATATTGGCCGTGCAGACGAAGGCGTTGGCGAGCTTGCCGCCCTCGCCTTCGCATACGAAATACTTCTGGTTGGTCCGCGCGGTGAGCTGGATCACTTCCGGCGGGACGTCGAGGAACGCCTCATCGAAGCGGCCGAGCAGGGCCACGGGCCATTCCGTGAGGCCCGCGTTCTCGACCACCAAACCTTCATCCTCGATCAGCGCGAGGCCGGCGTTCGTGGCCGCCTTTCGCGCGCCTTCGCGGATCAGCGAGGCGCGTTCCTCGTGATCGACGATCACGTGGCAGGCGCGCAGCTTCTCGGCGTAGTCGTGCGCGCCGCCGATGGTGATCTCGCCCGGGCAATGAAAGCGATGGCCCAGCGTGGCATAGCCGGAGCGGACCCCGTCCACCGCGCAGTCGACCAGGTCCTCACCCAGGATCGCGACGATGCCCGAAAGCGGCCGCACCCAGCGCAGCGAGCCGGTCGAGACCGAGGCGGCGCCCCAGCGCATCGACTTGGGCCAGGCGAAATCGCGCGCGATCGCGGGGACCGCCTCGGCGAGGAGATCGCGGGTCGCGCGGCCGGGCTTCTCGATCACCGCGAACCAGGTAGGACGCCCCTTGATCTCGCGTACTTCGAGCTGGTCGCGGGTAACGCCGTTCTTGCGGCAGAAGCCTTCGACCGCCGCGTCGGGCGCGCCTTCGGGCGGCCCCTTGGCTTCCTCGCGCACGGCGCGGGTGCTTTCCGGCAGGCCGCGCGCAATCAGGGCGAGCCGGCGCGGGGTCGACCAGACGGACACCTCGCCGATCTCGACCCCGGCAGCGTCCATCTCGCGGCGGAACAGCTTCTCCAGCTCCGCCCGCGCGCCGGCCTGCATCCGGGCGGGGATCTCTTCGGAGCGCAGTTCGAGGAGGAAGTCGCTCATTTCGACCACTCCGGGTATTTCTCGGCCCAGCGCAGGGCCTCCTTCTCCATGTAGGCCTCGCAGCTTCCGCGGGCCAGGTCGCGGACCTGGGCCATGTAGCTGGCGCGTTCCTGCACGCTGATCACGCCGCGGGCCTGAAGCAGGTTGAACACGTGGCTCGCCTCGACCGCCTGCTCGTAGGCGGCGATCGGGACGTTGTTATCGAGGCAGTTGCGGCACTCGGCCGCGGCCTTGCGGAAGAGGTCGAACAGCGCGTCCGTATCGGCGACCTCGAAGTTCCACTTCGACATCTGCTTCTCGTTCTCGAGGAAAACGTCCCCGTAAGTGACGCCGCGGCCGTTGAAATCGAGGTCGTAGACGTTGTCGACGCCCTGGATGTACATCGCCAGGCGTTCGAGGCCGTAGGTCAGTTCGCCCGCGACCGGCTTGCAGTCGAACCCGCCCATCTGCTGGAAATAGGTGAACTGCGTCACCTCCATGCCGTCGCACCAGACCTCCCAACCCAGCCCCCAGGCGCCGAGTGTCGGGCTTTCCCAATCGTCCTCGACGAAGCGGATGTCGTGCAGCAGCGGGTCGATCCCGATCACGCGCAGGCTCTGGAGGTAGAGGTCCTGAATGTCGGCCGGGCTCGGCTTCAGGATCACCTGATACTGGTAGTAGTGCTGCAGCCGGTTGGGGTTCTCGCCGTAGCGGCCGTCGGTCGGGCGGCGGCAGGGCTGCACGAAGGCCGCGCTCCACGGCTCCGGCCCGAGCGCGCGCAGCGTCGTCGCGGTGTGGAACGTGCCGGCCCCCATCCGCATGTCATAGGGCTGGAGAATCAGACAGCCCTGCGCGCTCCAGAAATCGTGGAGCGCGAGGATCATGTCCTGAAAGCTGTTTGCAGGATTCCGGTCCATCGCGCCGCGCCATGACGGCTCACGCCGGGAGCGTCAATGGCGGGCGGCGCGCCGCAAGTAGCGGTGGCAAGCTGTCAGGTCTTCTTGACACAGTCAGCGAATCGCGACATATAGTCAGGTATTCCTGACATTAAGGCAGGTATGGGTGACATGAACAACCGGCTGAAAGTGCTGAGAGCGGAGCGGGACTGGAGCCAGGCGGAACTGGCTGTCCGGCTCGATGTCTCGCGTCAGGCGGTCAATGCGATCGAGACCGGTAAGCACGACCCGTCGCTGCCGCTCGCCTTTCGGATCGCCCGCCTGTTCGGAATGTCGATCGAGGAGATTTTCGATGACCAGTCCTGAACGGGATGAGCAGCCCATGACCGGAGCGGTCCGCCTGCTGGTGATCGTCTCGGCGGCGCTCGTGGCGGTCTTCGCGATCGGCGTCGTGGCCGGCATGATCGGCGCGGCCATGAACGATGGCGGAGCGCATAGCGCGACTTTCTACCTCATCCTCCTTGCCGCCGTAGCGCTCGCCACGGGGGCGATCTGGCTGATCGTTCGCAACCGCGCCGTCATGGACCTCCCCGCCAGTCCGCGCATGCGGAAATCGCGTCTGCTGCTCTATGCGTGCGGAGTGATCGGAATCGCCGGGGGCATGGCCTTCGCGCTCGTCGGCGGGGGCGGCGAGATGGGCGTTTGGACGCTTTTCTCCGCAAACGAGCCGATCTCGCCGCGGGCAGCGCTAATCCTGCTGTCCGTCCTGATCGTGGCGACAGGGCTCTCGATCCGCTGGCACATGCTTCTCGACGAGCACGAGCGCGCCGCCTACGATTTCGGAGCGGTCGTTTCGATCTACATCTACTTCGTCCTCAGCGCCGGCTGGTGGCTGCTTGCCCGTGGCGGCTTCGCCCCGGCGCCGGACGGTCACCTCATCTTCTGGATGGTCATGATCACCTGGCTGATCGGCTGGGTATTTCGCCGCTATCGTTGACAAAACCGGCATTTTCTCTCGCAACAAGGATTCGAGAACGATGAAACTGAATCGCCTGTCGGCCCGTATCCGTGCGCTGTCTCTTGGCATTTCCGCCTGCACCCTCGCCGTCGTCGCGTCTGTGCATGCACAGGAAGCAACGCCTGCGCCCGCTCCTGTCGAGGCGCAGGAGGTCGAGGTTGCGACTCCCGCACTGTGGAAAGTCGCGGACGAGGACACGACCATCTATCTCTTCGGCACGGTCCATGCGCTGCCCGACGGGATCGAATGGTATCACGGACCCGTCGCCGCCGCGCTCGGTGCCTCCGACATCTTGGTGACCGAAATCGAGATGACACCTGAATCGATGGCGACGACCCAGAATCTGGTGATGACCAAGGGCGTTCTGCCCGAAGGCGAGACGCTGCGCGGCATGCTCAGCGACGAGCAGCGCACGGCTTACGAGGCCGCGTTGGCGCGGGTGGAACTCCCGCCGGCCGCCTTCGACCGGTTCGAGCCGTGGTACGGCGCGATGATGCTGACCATGCTGCCGCTGCTCAAGCAGGGCTATACGACCGATGCCGGTGTCGAGGCGGTGCTCGAAACGAAGGCAAGCAAGGAGCTTGAGCGCGGCGCGCTTGAGACGGTCGAGGAGCAGCTTTCGATCTTCGATAATCTGCCGCCCGAGACGCAGATCGCATTCCTGATGGAAACGGTCGACGCCGTCGACGAGATCAAGGCGATGCTCGATGCGATGGTCGCAGAATGGGCCGAGGGCGACGCCGACGAACTTGCGCGGTTGATGAACGAGGGCATGACCGATCCGGTGCTTGCCGAACGCCTGCTCTATGCACGCAATGCCAATTGGGCGAAGTGGGTCGACGAGCGGCTCGACGCGCCCGGCACAGTGTTCGTCGCGGTCGGCGCGGGTCATCTCGCGGGTGAGCAGAGCGTGCAGGACAAGCTTGCCGAACTCGGCATCGAGACCGCCCGCGTTCAATGATCGGCCGCACCCCGTGACCCGATCTGCACCCTTCGCGCTGGCGGCGCTGCTTGCGCTCGCTGCTTGCGGCAAAGCCGGTCCGCCGCCGGGTTTCGAGGGGCCGCCTTCGCCCGCGCTGTTCGAGATCTCCTCTCCCGGCGGCGCGGTCGAAGGGTGGATGTTCGGCACGATCCACTCGCTGCCCGATGGGGTCGTGTGGGAAACCGCCACGCTGGAAGGCGTGCTCGACCGGGCGGATTTGCTGGTTGTCGAGGTGCGTGATCTCGACGATGCCCCTGCCCTCCGCGAGGCTTTTACGGAGCGCGCCTACACCGCCGGCCAGCCCCCGTTGGCCGCGAAGGTCCCGGCAGACATGCGCGGCGACCTGTCCGCGGTTCTCGCCGAGCACGATGTTGCGGGGGACACCTTCGCCGGACTGGAGACCTGGGCAGCGGCGCTGACGCTCGCGCAATACGCCGAAACCGGAGAGGCAGCGAACGGCGCCGACCGCGCGCTGATCTCCCGCGTTCCCAGGGAGAAAGTGGTCGAACTGGAAGGCGCTGCGCATCAACTCGACGTGTTCGACCGTTTGCCCGAGGCGGAGCAGCGCGATCTTCTGGCAGCGGTGATCGCCGATATGGCTCGAAATGAGAATCC
>Ga0307405_10001460_pt1 | contig 9957 bp, 8 predicted proteins | sample 322Cmetagenome_2_FD_203311 | JGI IMG/M metagenome (GOLD analysis project Ga0307405, IMG submission 203311) | Maize rhizosphere microbial communities from greenhouse at UC Davis, California, United States - 322HYB-C-1 | ecosystem: Host-associated > Plants > Roots > Rhizosphere > Soil | place: USA... | reverse complement strand
CAGCGCATTGAGACCCTGGATGGTCGATTGCGGCCCGCGGAAAATCTCCACCTGCGCCACATCCCACATGTCGGTGGGCCCGTTCGACAGCACATCCTGCGGCACCGGCGCACCATCGACGAACACCGTCGCTGTCGCCGCGTCACCACCCCCCGAAACGCCCCGCTGGTCGATGCCACGGATCGAGAAACCCGAGGAACCATAGGTTTCAGACACGTTGGCTGTCCGATTGTAGACGTCCTGGATGGTCAGGATATTTTCTTCGGTAAGCTTCTTTTCGGTGGTGACACTCACCGAAGCGGTCGTCTTCTGCAGACTCCGGGCCGCCTTTTCGCCGGTGACGATGATCTCATTCTGATCGTCCGACGATGGTATCTCGTTGGCCGCTACGGCAGAAGAAGTTGCCAGTGCAGCAAACAGCGACGCGGAAAAAAGATAATGATGCTTCATGTGGCCCCCGTGAACGGAGATCGCTTAAGCCAATCGTATAATGCGAGTCAATCGCATGTTGTTTGCTTGGCTTATGGGTCATGGTGCAAACGGGAAAGGTTCGAACTCAGGGCTGATCCTGAACGCGATGAACGCCTTTCAGGCCTCGTTGCCCGCGGCGCGGGCAGGTAGACGCTCGCCATAGGCGTACCAAAATTTGTCGGCGCTATTGAGTGCTCGTCGAGATGTCGCTATCGCGAATAGGTCGCATTAACAGAGATTAGCCGCTTCGTTATGACATCTGGCACCATCCGCGCCTGGTATCTCGTCCATAAATGGACCAGCCTGATCTGCACGCTTTTCCTGCTGATGCTGTGCATCACCGGCCTGCCGCTGATCTTCCACGATGAAATCGACGCGGTGTCGGGCGAGCCGGACCAGTCGGCGGTGGCGGGCGCCCCCTCCTCCAGCGACGGCCCCGGCCTCAAGCCGCTCGATGCGATGCTGGCTAAGGTATTAGCGACCAAACCGGGCGATGTCCCTGTGTTCATGGCGTTCGACAACGAGACGCCACTGATGACCATAACCACTGCGCCGCGGCCCGACAGCAAGGGGGCTGAGATGACCATCCACGTCCTCAATCGCGCGACGGGGGAAACGACGGGTCAGGAGACAGAGGAAGGTTTGATGCACTTCCTGCTACAGCTCCACACCGACATGTTTTTGGGCCTGCCGGGCATGCTGTTCCTGGGGCTGATGGGCTTCCTGTTCTTCATTGCCCTGGTCTCGGGAACGGTCCTCTACGCGCCCTTCATGCGCAAGCTGGACTTCGGGACTCTTCGCGTCAGCCGCAGCGAGCGGCTGCGCCAGATCGACTATCACAATCTGCTTGGCATCGTCACGCTTGCCTGGATGAGCGTCGTAGGTCTCACCGGTGTGATCAACGCTGCCGCCACTCCGCTGCGCCAGATGTGGCAGATGGGTGAGCTTGCCGAGATGACCCGGACGTACAAGGGACAGCCGCCCTTGCCACCGTCACGCTATGGTTCGGTCGACAAGGCGATGGCGGAGGTGCGCAAGGCGCGGCCCGGCAACAATCCCCAGTTCATCGCCTTTCCCGGCGGCTCCTTCAGCAGCCAGCATCATTACGCCGTCTTTTTGCAGGGCACGAGCAAGCTGACCGAGCATGTGCTGACACCGGCGCTTGTCGATGCTGAAAAGGGGGTGCTCACCGACATTCGCCAGATGCCCTGGTATATGGTCGCCCTTTCCTATTCGCAGCCGCTGCATTTTGGGGATTATGGGGCCCTGCCACTGAAGATCCTGTGGGCGATCCTCGACCTCTTCACTCTGTATATTCTGTGGACCGGGATCCGGCTATGGCTTGGCAAGCGCCGCACCAGTGCCGACGCACATGTCCGTGAAGTCGAAAGCGGTGGCCTGATGGCGCCGGCCGAATGACCACAAAATCCAAAACCGGTGCCCGGTCGCTCCGGGCGGTGTTCGCCGCTCCGCTGCTGCTGTGCGTGCTGAGCCTGATCGGGCTTGTGTCGGCGCTCGCGGGCGATGGCTTGGCTGACTGGCTGTCCTGGGCCGCGCTGGCGGTGCCCGTGCTGGCCGTCGCCTGGGCGAGGCGGCGACGCCGGGTGTAAGGCTGAAGCCATCGAATTCGTTTAAACAGGGGGACTATCCGTGACGTCCAATTTCAATCGCTTGATGATAGGCATATCGCTTGGCGCCATTGCCGCGCCTGCCTTTGCGCAGGAGAGCGCCGATGACATCATCGTTACAGCGCAGAAGCAAAACCAGACGGCAGTGCTGCGCGGCGGCAGCGTCGGCGTGTTCGGCGACAAGCCAGCCGACGACACGCCATTCAGCATCAAGACCTATACCGAGGCGCTGATCCTCAACCAGCAGCCGCAGACCTTGGGGCAGGTGTTGGAAAACGATCCCTCGGTTCGCACCACAACCGGGTTCGGGATTGCGGGCGAACTGTTCGTCATCCGCGGCTTTGCGTTGAGCGGTGATGATGTCGGCTATGGCGGCCTGTACGGCATCGCCCCGCGCCAGCTCATCGCGCCCGAACTGGCCCAGTCGGTCCAGGTGCTGAACGGCTCCAGTGCGTTCATCAACGGCGCGGCGCCGGGCGGCACCGGTATTGGCGGCAGCGTCAACCTGATGCCCAAGCGCGCTGGTGATCGCGATCTCAACCGCGTGACCCTCAACTATACGGGGCCTGAGCATATCGGCGGCGCCTTCGACGTCAGCCGCCGCTTCGGCGCGAACGGCGAATGGGGCGTCCGCATCACCGGCACAGCCCGCCGCGGCGACGTGGCGATCGACGACGAATTCCGCAGCTCCTACGTGTTGGGCGCCGCCTTCGACTATAACAGCGGTCCGCTCCGTCTGTCGCTGGACGTCGTTTATCAAAGGGTGAAGGTGCAGCACCAGCGCCCCAAGCTGGTGATCCCTGGCGTCATTCCCGCTGTCCCGGACGCCTCGACCAATTATGGCCAGCCTTGGCAAAACACGACGCTACGCGACATTTTCGGCAAATTCCGGGCGGAATACGACATTTCCGACAATGCGATGATGTATGCGGCTTTCGGCGCTCGTGACGGTTCGGAACGCGGCTTCTATCAGACCATCAGCGTGATGAGCGCTGTGACCGGCGCTGCGACCGCAACCGGATCGTTCATTCCACGGACGGACAATAACGAGGCGGCGACGGCAGGTATGCGCGTCAAGCTCAAGTCCGACTTCTGGACGCATGAGGTCAATTTCGGCGGCTCGATCAACTGGCTGGTGAACCGCAACGCCTATCAATTCTATGCGGCCTCGGCGACGCCGACCAACATCTATGATCCTGTCGCCGTGCCCCGCCCCAGTGCGGGCTCATTCTCGGGCGGCAATATCGATGATCCTTTCCCCATCACCCGCCAGAAGCTGAGCAGCCTGTTCATGTCCGACACCATCGGATTCTGGGACGACCGCGTGCTGGTAACCGCCGGTCTTCGCCTGCAGACGATCGGCAGCAGGTCCTATGCCGCCAACGCTACATCTACCGTGGCGGCGGGCGGACTCACCGGGCAGTATAGCAGGGATGCCGTGACGCCGGTCTTTGGTGTGGTCATCAAGCCGGTCCAGGGGCTGTCGCTTTATGCCAACCGGGTTGAAGGACTGGTTCCGGGCGCGACGGCCGCGGCTACGGCGAATGCAGGGACTGGCATCCTGCCGGTCAGCAACGCCGGCGAAGTCCTGCCACCCTTCATCTCCACCCAATATGAGTTTGGCGGCAAGCTGTCGCTGGGCAAGGTCAATGCCGGCCTCGCGCTGTTCCAGATCGACCGCGACATTGCGATTTATACCCTCGATACCGCTCGGCTTGGCTTCCTGGTCTATGGCCCCTTTGGCGTTCAGCGCCATCGCGGCATCGAACTGAGCATCGACGCCGAGCCTGTCGACGGCCTGCGGATAATCGCCGGCGGTTCAGTCATCGACGCAAAACTGCGGAAGACCCAGGGCGGCGTGAACGAAGGCAACAAGCCGACCGGCGTTCCCGAATATCTGGTCAATGCCAACGTCGAGTGGGATGTGCCGTTCTTTCCGGCGCTCACCCTCACGGGCAGGGTGGTGAACACCGGTAAGCAGGCCGCGAACCTCACCAACACGCTGTCCTTGCCGAGTTGGACGCGTTTCGACCTTGGCGTCCGCTATGTTGCACTGGTCGGCGACAGCCCGCTCACCTTGCGCGCCGGCGTCGATAATGTCGCCAACAAGCGCTACTGGGCGTCGGCGTTCGACAGCTTCCGGCCCGATCTTCAACAAGGTGCGCCCCGCACATTCAAGGCGTCTGCCTCGATCGACTTTTAGTGCAAGCGAAGGGCAGGTGGCTCCAAGTGTTTTCCTGCCCTTCACCAGCAGATAGTACGGCGCAATTCCAGTGCTTTCCGGTACGGTAGGTCTTTGCGCTTTTGTCGGCGCCTGCTGAACAGCCGGCATCGGCATCATATCGATGATCCGTTTCGAACAGCATGATCGGCGGCTTTCGGCGGGACCGGACCTGCCTCGGATCAACTGCGGCCGACCGGGTCTGGTCGGCAGCCGCCGGCTCGGCCAGACGAGCAGAGCCGCCAACATACCCGCCGTTAACAGCGCCTTGCATGGTCGTCGAAACCGGCCGTTCATTCACACAGTGGGTTTTGCATCTCCTGGCCGTTTGCGGATTGGCATGCGGGGGGCTATAGCTGACAGATCTTAAGTCCGAGACAAGCGGGGCTCGGTTCGCTTCGATCAACCGGCGCCCCGCGCTAGATAAACCTGACGAATATGTGTCGCCACTCGCACCGTTATAGGGACGCCGTACAGCGCCGGTGATCGACATTGGCCGCGACAGGCCGCCACTGATCCTACGATAAGCAGAATTCAATCGGGGCGAGCGATCACCCTTCGCCTGCTCATCCCTATGCTTCTACGTCTATCGATCGTGTCGGCGTCGCCTAAGCCCACCAATCGTAGCTGACCTTCCAAACCTCTGCCTTGGTGCTGCATTAACCGGTCGCGCCCGCCACCTACCAGAACAAGGTAATGTCAGGTTGTTTACCAATTGGTATTGACATTGTCAGAACGTAGCTTCATTTAAAGTGCGGGGAGCACGATGTGATGAGTGATGGCCCGTACAAATCTCTTCCGATGAAGCCTCGTTGGCGACATGCAGCAAAGTGCGCGTACAAGGAGGCGTTCTCTCAAAATGAGATCGTCGATAGCGTGACGCGCGCGTCACACGCGGACTGGCGCGCCGAAGTCCGGCAGGCACTTGTTGCGTCAGTCACCTCCGCTGTTGCTCCTTTGGGGCAGCAGGCGCTCTTCGCGGACCAAGTTCTGGCAGATCTCGCTGCGCTCCGGCGCGGCTGCGCCTCGCCGCTGGAGGCGTCGTTCGTCCGCAACGCGATCGATGCCGTAGTAACCGGACGAACTGGCGGCGATGCCGTCCAGTTCGCCGCGGAGGAAGCGCTCTCCGACCGCCTGCTCTGCAATTACCGTCAGGTTGAAGAGCATGTCCGCCGTGACGACAGCATACGCAACGCGGAGTTTGTGCGGAACCGCTTCGAGGCGGCGCACGGCCAAATCGATCTGTCCGGTCTCGCGCGTGCCGCACTGCGGACGGGCGAGCCGCTGATGCGCCGCACCCGCGCTCAATTCACCGATCTCGACGCTGGAGTTCCGCTATGACCGCCCGCACCTATCATGCCTCAAGCGAGACCGCGTTCGTGGTCGATGCGGTTGAGCTTGATGCGGACGTTCGCGACGGCGCGATCGCTGCCAACCTCGGGTCCGCGATCAATCTCTCAATCGCTGGGCTGGAGAGCTATTTCTATACCGGCTGGCGTCCAGAACTTGTCGACCTTCTCGTCATCGCGGCCGCTGTGGAATATTGCGATCTCAGCGTTAAACGCCCGGCGTGGGGCTGGGCGCGGTCCTTCGACCTGCGTGTGGCCGTCCATTCGCTCAATCGTTGGGAGGATCCCGCAGTCCACAATGCACTTGAGGATGCTCTTTCGTTCCTAACGGGCGATCAGTGGATCGTCAGCTTCGTGCAACGCAAGCGCGACATTGAGCACGAGGGACAGGGCTCCCTCGGCTTCGACGTGCGCGACCGCGTGATCATGCCGTATAGCGACGGTGTGGATTCCCGCGCTGTTTCGGCGCTCGTCGATAATGCCGAAAAGGGCGGTCTCGTGCGCGTCCGCCTTGGCACCAAGGGCGCCGACACTCACTCCAAGGATCCCCGCGAACGCCGCTTTATGTCGGTGCCCTATCAGGTGCGGTTCGATGTAGGCCAGAGGGTCGAATCGTCGGCGCGGTCGCGGGGTTTCAAGTTCGCGGTACTTACAGGCATCGCTGCGGCGCTCGCCAATGTAGAGCGGATCGTAGTGACGGAGAGCGGACAAGGCGCCCTTGGTCCGATCCTCGCCACCTTGGGGCAAAGCCACCCCGACTATCGGGTCCATCCCGCCTTTACCCGTCGGATCGAAGCGCTATTCGAAGCCTTGACCGGCAAGGCGCCGCACTACGAGTATCCCCGCATCTGGTCGACCAAGGGCGAGACCGTCGCAGCGGCGCAGAAGCTCGCGCAGCCGCCCAACTGGGCGAACACCCGGTCATGTTGGCAGGGTGCTCGGCAGGTAAGCTTCGAGCACAAGCGCCGGCAATGCGGTATCTGCGCTGCCTGCATGTTGCGCCGCCTCAGCATGCATGCGGCTGGCGTTGAGGAGCCTGCCGCCAACTATATCTGGGAAGACCTGTCCGCCCCCGAGATCGAGAAAGGCGCGGTCGTGGGCTTCAAGCTGATGACCCCTTCGCTCCGCGAACATGCCATAGCCGGTGTACTCCACCTCGACCATCTGGCCTCGCTCTCCGGCTCTGCCATCCATCGACGCGCGGTTGCCCGCGTCGCCCGCGAAACCGCTGATGCCCTCAGGATGTCGTCGGCCGAGGCGGAGGCGAACCTCTTGGCGTTGCTTGCGCGTCACCGCGCCGAATGGCTCGCGTTCCAAGAGAGTCTCGGGCCGAATTCCTTCGTCGCCAAGCTCGCGCAGGTCTCGCCGTGGCAGTGGTGACAGGCAGCCTCACTCCGGAAGCGCTTGGAGAGCTGCTACGCGACGCCAGGGAGAATGCGAAGCTGACCCAGGCTGCGGCGGCGCAGGCACTGAATGTCGCGCGCACCACGTTGGTCGCCATCGAGCAAGGGCAGCGCCGTGCACGCCTCGAAGAGCTTCAGAAGCTCGCCGCCCTGTATCGCGTCTCACTCAACGTCTTGCTGCGCCAGGGCAGTGCGAAGGTCGATTTGCGGCCCCGCTTCCGGCGGGCCGGTGAAGGCGATGCAGAAGTCGAAGAGGCGGTCGCTTTGCTTAACAGCCTCGTCCAGGCGGAGCTGGAACTGGAAAACCTGCTCGGTATCCAACGGGCGCGCAACGACCCGCCGGAGCGCCCCCTGCTGCCCGGCAACGTCTTGCTCCAAGCCGAACAGGACGCGAGCGAGCTGCGCCAGTGGCTAGGGCTTGGCATGGCACCGGTCCACGATATGGTCAGCCTGCTGGAAGTCCAACTGGGGGCGCGCGTCTTCGTCCGGCAGTTGCCGGCCCGGATTTCGGGGCTCTATGCGTTCGACGAAGTTGCCGGTGCCTGCATTCTGTTGAACGCGTTGCATCCTCGCGACCGGCGCACGCAGACCGGTGCCCATGAGACCGGCCATTTCATTTCCACCCGCCGCGCACCGGATGCGCTTTATGCGGATTCGCCTGAAGCTTCGCGGGAAGAGCGCTACGCTAACGCTTTCGCGCGCTGCTTTCTAACGCCCGCCCGAGCGGTTGCCGCCCGCTTTCAAGATGTCACCGCCGGTGCCGCGCGGCTCACTCGCCGCCATATCATTATTCTTGCACACGCCTTCGGTGTGTCGCGCGAAGCAATGGTGCGGAGACTTGAGGAACTCGGCCTCACTAAATCCGGCACCTGGGACTGGTTTAAGGAGCACGGCGGCATCACGGACGAGCAAGCGCGCGAAGTGCTCGGCGACGCGATACCGCCCGATCCAGCTAAGACCGATGCCGCACGGCAAGTGTCGATGCGCATGAGCCTCCTGGCGAGTGAAGCGTGGCGGCGCGGTCTTCTGAGCGAAGGGCAGTTGGCGCGCCTTCTTCATATTGACCGCGTCGAAGCACGCGAGATGATCGACGAATTTGAAGCTGAAGGAGCGGTCGACGATGAGTCGCCAATCCTCCTGGCTTGAGCGGGCGGCATCGCTCGTCGGCGATGCCAGCGTCTGGATCAACCTCGTCGCGACGGGCTGCGCTGAGGACATTCTTCGATCGTCGCCGGCGGAACTCGTCATCACGACGACCGCGCTCGGCGAGCTTGAGAATGGGCGCGCGAAAGGTCGGCAAACTGCCGCCGAGGTTGCAAGGCTGATCGAGGTAGGTTTGATCCGTGAGGTTTCGCTCAGTTCTACCGACGAAGCCGTGTTTCTGGACCTCGTCGCGGGTCCGACAAGCCTCACACTTGATGATGGCGAGGCGGCAACAATCGCATATGCGCTCGGTTCCGGAGCGGGCGCGTTGATCGATGAGCGTAAAGCCACCGACTTGTGTGCCGACCGCTATCCAGCGCTTATCGTCATGAGCACGACGGATCTGCTTCTTGCCGATCCGATCGTGTCGTCCTTTCAGGCCGATGGTCTCAGCGAATGTTTGTTCCTTGCGCTGACGGTCGCACGCATGCGTGTCCCGGACCGCCATCTTGCCGACGTCTGTGAACTCCTAGGACCGGATCGTTGCCGCGAGTGCCGCAGCCTGCCCGCGGCATGGCGGCAATCGGAGGCTTCGCGCTTGACCGGCTAATCTCATGACTTGCGCCGGATGGGGCAAAACCGGGCTGATATTTTTCCGCATAGAAAGTAAACTGCGGTCGATGAGATGGAACGGGCAGGATGTATCTTTCACGAATTAGAATCGAGAACTTCCGTAACTTCCGCGACCTCGACGTAGCGCTAGGCGGCAACGTCGTCATTGTCGGAGAAAACCGCGTCGGGAAGAGCAATTTGCTCTTTGGCTTGCGCCTGATCTTCGACCCCTCACTGCCGGATAGCAGTCGGCAGCTCGGTCTCGCTGACTTCTGGGACGGGCTGGAGGAGATTACTTCCGAGACGATCATGACCGTCTCGGTCGAGATCAAGGATTTCGAGGACGACCCCGATGTGCTTGCCGTCCTGACCGACTTCAGGCTCGACGACGATCCCGATACCGTCCGCCTGACCTACAAGTTACGCGCGACGCCGGGGCTCGATCATGCACCCGCCAGTGATGACGATTTCTCGTTCATCTGTTTCGGCGGGGAAAGCGAAGCCAAGCGCTTTGGCCATGATTTGCGGCGGCGGATCACGATGGACCTGTTGCCGGCGCTTCGTGATGCCGAGGGTGACCTCGCCGCCTGGCGCCGTTCGCCGCTTCGTCCACTGGTCGAAGATGCGTTCGTCGCGATCGACGCGGCAAAGCTCAAGGAGATCGGCGAGAAGATCGCGGAAGCAAGCAAGGCCGCGATCGAGTTCGGCGAGGTGAAGGCGCTCGAAGGCCGGATTGCCGAGCTGTTTCTCGCGATGGCGGGCGCTAAGCAGGACGTGAAGCCATCGCTTGGCTTTTCGGCGACTGACGCCGCCCGCATCAATCGCCAGATCCGTCTGCTCATCGACGAAGGGCGGCGCGGCGTTGCCGATGCTAGCCTGGGATCAGCCAATCTCATCTTCCTGACGCTCAAGCTGCTCGACCTTCAACGGCTGATTGAGACCAACAAGCGCGACCATTCCCTGCTCGCGATCGAGGAACCGGAAGCGCATCTTCATCCGCATCTCCAGCGGCTGGTGTACAAGCATCTGTTCGACACGATCGTCGAAGGCGCGGCGGCGGAAGATGCTGAAACCGAGGAAGAGGACACCGGCGCGGACGAGGGCGAGCCGATGTCGGTGATCCTGACGAC
>Ga0307405_10001459_pt1 | contig 9960 bp, 9 predicted proteins | sample 322Cmetagenome_2_FD_203311 | JGI IMG/M metagenome (GOLD analysis project Ga0307405, IMG submission 203311) | Maize rhizosphere microbial communities from greenhouse at UC Davis, California, United States - 322HYB-C-1 | ecosystem: Host-associated > Plants > Roots > Rhizosphere > Soil | place: USA... | reverse complement strand
GTTCCAGAACCTGATCGGCCGGCTGTCGGACCACGACCTGCGCCCTGCACAGTTCTCGGCCCTGGCGATCATCGAGCAGAACCCCGGGCTGATGCAGGCCGACCTGGCCCGCGCCCTGGCCATCGAGCCGCCCCAGGTAGTGCCGTTGCTGAACAAGCTGGAAAGCCGCGCCCTCGCCGTGCGGGTGCGCTGCAAGCCGGACAAGCGCTCCTACGGGATCTTCCTCAGCAAGAGCGGCGAAATCCTGCTCAAGGAACTCAAGGCCATCGCCGCCCAGAGTGACCTGGACGCCACGGCCGCCCTTGACGCCCAGGAACGCGAAGAGCTGCTGCGCCTGCTGAAGAAGGTCTATCAGGACTGAGCGGCCTACCAGAGCGCCACGGTGTAGAGGACCAGGAAACGGGTCTGGTTTTCATCGCGAAACGCCGCGCCGCTCGGGAAGTCATTGCGGTAGATCGACTTGCGCGCCATGAACCCGACGTTCTTCAGCGGGCCGTCCTGGATCACATACCCCAACTCCATCTGGAACTCGCGCTCCTTGCGGTCCTCGGCATTGAAAGCGGCCAGTTCGATGTTGTCGCCGCGCACATAGCGCAGCCGACTCTTGAGCCCCGGCACACCCGCTGCGGCGAAGTCGTAGTCATAGATGGCTTGCCAGGTGCGCTCCTTGGCGTTGAGAAAGTCCGAGCTCATGGTCAGCTCGCTCATGCCCATCAACTCGGTGCCGGAGATATAGGGTGTGGCCGTCTCCCCGCTTGAGTGCATGTAGCCAAGGCTGACGCGATGGCCGCCGAGGCGGTAGCCGAACAGCGCCGAGAGGTTGCGGTTATCCACCTTGCCCGCCTTGGCACTGCCATCCTCGCGGCTGAAAAAACTGCGCAGGTCGCTGGTGAGCACGCCATCGCCCAACGGCAGGTTGTGCAACAGCGCCAGGGTGTCCTGCTGGTAGAGGTCGGCGACCTGGGAGTGATAGAGGCGCAGGCTGAGGTCTTTGTTGACCTGATAGTCCCCGCCCACATACGCCAGGTGCGACGTGGTGGCGGTGGCGTTGAAACGCCGGTTGGGCGAAGCGATGGTCATGGCCTGGTAGTCGGTGGAGTCGCGCTTGTTGATGCGGTCGATGTAGCCGGTGTTGAAGGTCAGGCCATCGATGTCCTTGGAGCTCAAGGTGGTGCCGCGAAAGGTTTGCGGCAACAGGCGCGACGGGCTGGCAAAGGCGAACGGCAGGAAGATCGACACATCGCCGGCCTTCACCGTGGTTTGCGCAAACCGCAGCTTGGCAGTCGGGGCCAGGCGCGAGTACTCATCGGCGGCGCGCTTGTCGCTGGCCGACACCGGCAGCAACTCGGTGCCGCTGCGGTCCGGCGAGGAGTCGAGCTTGACCCCCATCAACCCGCGCACATCCAGGCCGAAGCCCACCGGGCCCGGGGTGTAGCCCGATTCCAGGTTGAGGATGAACGCCTGGGCCCATTCCCGCGCGGCGGTCTTCGCTCCGTCGTCCTTGTAGTCGCGGTCCAGGTAGTAATTGCGCAAGGTCAAGGTGCCGTGGCTGTCGTCGATAAAGCCTGCGGCCCATAGCGAAGTGGGCAACACGCTCAAGGCCAGGCATGCCATGAGCAGGCGTGGGGTATTGTTCGACACACAGGCGACGGGCGCCGCTGCAACGGCTTGCTCCATAGGGAGTTCTGGCATGTTCGATGTCCATTTTTTGTTGTTGTTTTTGGGGTGGCACACGCTCGGCCCGGTCGGCTTCGCGAGCCAAGAATGGAAACAGCCGGCGGTGCCCGTCAACCGCAACTGAGCGATAATCGAACATTAATAAAGCTATCTATTTTTTAGTTGCATATGAATCAACATCGCAACCCAATGAATTACATGGATTTATTCATGTTTTATGGGCGGATTAATCCACGATTCATTTTTTAGTTATCTTTGTTATCTTAATCACCAGCAGCCACTCGCGCTCGTCACCACAACAAAAACAACAATGAGGTTTGCCCATGGACAGTCCATCGCGTCGTTCGACGCTGACTATTGCGTTGTGCTTTATCGTTGCGCTGATCGAAGGGTTCGATCTGCAGGCCGCCGGCACTGCCGCCGCCGGGTTACGTCAAACGTTCGCCCTGGATCCGAAGATGCTCGGCTGGGTGTTCAGCGTCGGCATCATCGGCCTGCTGCCGGGGGCGTTCTTCGGCGGCTGGGTCGCCGACCGCATAGGGCGCAAGAAAATCCTGGTGGGTGCCGTGCTGCTGTTCGGGCTGTTTTCCCTGAGCACCGCGTTTGTCGACAGCTACGCCAGCCTGTTGCTGGTGCGCTTTCTCACCGGCCTGGGCCTGGGCGCCGCACTGCCCAACCTGATCGCGCTGTGCGCCGAAGCAGTGAGCGAACGCAACCGGGGCACGGCCATCAGCGTGATGTACTGCGGGGTGCCGCTGGGTGGCGCATTGGCCGCGGTGGTGGCGATGTTTTCCAGTGAGCACTGGCAGACCACCTTTATCATCGGTGGCCTGGCGCCGTTGCTCGCCGTGCCGTTGATGATCCTGCTGCTGCCGGAGTCCAGCGCCTTTCGCCAACAGCGCGACACTACGCACGGCGCCCGCCCTTCTACCGGCCAGGCGCTGTTCGGCGAAGGTCGCGCCCGCACCACATTGGCGTTGTGGCTCAGCTATTTCTTCACCCTGACCGTGATGTACATGCTGCTTAACTGGCTGCCGTCGCTGTTGCTGGAGCAGGGTTTCAGCAAACCCCAGGCGGGCATGGTGCAGATGCTCTTCAATATCGGCGGCGCCCTCGGCTCGCTGCTCGGCGGCGTGCTGCTGGACCGCTGCAATGCCGTCAAAGTGGTGCTGGGTGTGTATGCCGGGTTGCTGGCGGCATTGGCCGGAGTCGGGTTGTCGGTGGGCATCGTGCCCATGGCCATCGCCGGTTTTGCCGCCGGCCTGTTCGTGATGGCCGCGCAGTTGGTGCTGTACGCATCGGCACCGCCCTCCTACCCGACCTCGGTACGCGCCACCGGTGTCGGTGCCGCGGTGGCCGTCGGCCGCCTGGGTTCGGTGGCCGGGCCGCTGGCGGCCGGGCAACTGCTCGCCGCCGGCGCCGGCACCGCCGGGGTACTGCTGGCGACCTCCCCCGGGGTGGTGATTGCCGCACTGACCATCATCAGCGTGATGGTGCGTACGGCGCCCACTAGAACTTATGCAGCCAATTGAGCACCAGTTTGTTGCCCTGCGTGCGGTTCTCCGCCTGCTGCTCGAAGTAGGCGTTTACCGATAGCACGTCTTCCTTGCTGAACCCGTAGACCAGGCCTGGGCCAATGGCCCAGACCTTCTCCCGGCGCCCGCTCACGGCGTGCCCATCGACCTGGGTGTCGGTGATCTGCTTCAACCAGTAGCCGTTAACCCCCACGCTCAGTTGCTGGCTCACGGCATATTGCAGGGTCAGGTTGGCATGCAACGCCTGCCCGGCCTGGGTATCGGAAACATCCCCGAAGCCTGCCTGCGGATCATCGTTCTTGCCATTCCACAGGTACATGAACCGCCCGCTCGTCGACCACTTCGGGCTGAACCAGTACGTCGCCGCGTAATACGGGTTGAATGACCAGAAGTTGCTGCCTGGGTTGATCGAGCGCTTGCGGTCATAGGCGCCCACCGGCACCGAGATATCGGCTTCGATACGTTGGGTCAACAGCGGGCTGCCATCGGCGCGGCTCAGGGTCGGCAGTTGCAGGAAGGGCCCCACAATCACATCACCAAAGCCGGCGCGAGAACTCAGGGCCGCATTGTTCAACCCGTCGTCGACATCCACATGGGCCAGGGAGGTGTTGATCAGGGTGAATCCGGGCATCGCGCCATTCGCCAAGGGTTGGCCGAGGTAGATGATCTGTGTGGTAGGCGCCACCACTTCCACGTCCTGGTTGGGCAGTGCCAGCTTGTGGCCGTTGGCATCATTGAAACGGCTGGCCCGGGAGTACGTCAGGTATTCCTCCAGGTACCAGCCCGGGCCAGCGGGTGCCGGTGAGCCGTCGTAGAAACTGGTGCTGCCCAGGTTGAGGCCGGGCAAGTCGTAAGCATGTGCAGTCGATGACAGTGCGATAAAGGTCCCGGCCGCAACCGTCCGCAAGATAGGCTTGAGCATCTTGTATGTCCTGTATTTTTGTTGTTGTTCAAGACCCCCGGCACGGTGGATCCGCACCGGGGTTTACCGCTGTAGCACCCCCTACACGTAGGTCGCCGCCAACCCACCGTCCACCGGCAGATTGACCCCGTTGACCCAGCGCGCGGCGTCGGAGCAAAGAAAGGCGATCACCGCCGCCACCTCATCGGCCAGGGCCGGACGGGTCATGCGCTGGCTGTCCGCAGCCACCCGCTCCGGCCCGAGCATGCTGACAAAATCGTCGAGAATCGGGGTAAACACCGGCCCCGGCGCCACGCAGTTGATACGCACCGCGTGATCGCGAAACCAGCCTTGGGATTGCTGGAAGCTCCACACGATCAGCGCTTCCTTGAAGTACTGATAACAGCTGGCCTGCTCCACCGGATTGGCCGCCAGCCACTGCTGCCCGGCCTCGAAGCTGTGCGTCGCGGCCAGGGCCTTGTGCAGCTCCAGGCGTTGCGGCCACTGCGCACCGAGCACCGAAGCGACATTGACGATGCTGCCGCCCGCCGCCATGCGTGGCAGCAGCGCTTGAGTCAGGTGCCGCAACCCCAGGTAGTTGACCGTGGCCACCGCTTGCACGGGCGCGGTACCGGGCACGCCGGCAATGTTGCACAGCCCGTCGACCCGTGCCGGCAGGCGCGCCACCAGGGCATCGATGCTGGCCGGATCGCCCAGGTCAGCCTGGAAAAAGCCATCCAGGGTCAGTTGCGGTGCATGGCGATCAACGCCGATCACCGTGGCACCCTGGAAGCGCGCGAGCCGCGCAAGCTCGGCGCCAATGCCGGAGGCGACGCCGGTGACGACCAGGGTTTTGTTGTGCAGGTTCATGTTCAAGCCCTCTTGTTTTTGTATAGGCATAGGTGGATCAAAACGGATAGGCAGGTGCAGTGTTCTTCACCGTGACCCACTGCCACTGGCTGTACTCGTCCCAGTCGGCCGGCCCGCCTACGCTGCCGCCATTACCGGAAGCGCCGCGCCCACCAAAGGGGTTGATGCATTCGTCGGCGACGGTCTGGTCATTGATGTGCAGCAGGCCGCAGTCAAGCCGCTCGCCGATGGCCATGGCACGCCCGACCGAAGGCGAGATGATCGCGGCCGAGAGGCCGTACTCGGTGCGGTTGGCCAGCTCGATGGCCTCCTCGTCGGTGGCAAAACTGACCACCGTGGCCACCGGCCCGAAGATTTCATCCTCAAACGCGCGCATGCCTGGCCGCACACCGCTGAGCACGGTGGGCTGGTAGAACAATTGGTCGTATTCGCCACCCGCCTCCAACCGTGCGCCCGCTTGCAGGCTGTCGCTGACGATCTCGTGCACGCGCTGCAATTGCCGTTGGTTGATCAACGGGCCGAGCGCGGCTTCACCGCGGGCGGCATTGCCCACGGTCAACGCCCGGGCCTTGTCCACCAACTTGCGCGTGAGGCGTTCGGCGATGGATTCATGGGCGAGAATCAAGCCGGTGGCCATGCAGATTTGCCCCTGGTGCAGCCAGGCGCCCCAGGCGGCATTGCTCGCGGCCAGGTCGAGGTCGGCGTCTTCGAGAATGATCAGCGGGTTCTTGCCGCCCAGTTCCAGCGCGACTTTTTTCAGGTGTCGTCCGGCCACTTCGGCGACTTTGCGCCCCGCCGCCGTCGACCCGGTGAACGCAATCATCTGCACATTCGGATCGCGGCACAGCGCCTCACCCGCCGGCGCGGCACCGGGCAATACCTGCAGCAGGCCCTTGGGCAAGCCCGCCTCCTCGAACAGCCGGGCGATGAGAAAACCACCGCTGACCGGGGTCTGCGGGTCGGGCTTGAGCACCACCGCATTGCCCGCCGCCAGGGCCGGGGCCACCGAGCGCAGCGACAGCACCAGCGGAAAATTGAACGGTGAAATCACCCCGACCACGCCGTGGGGCTGACGCCGGGCATAGGACAGGCGACCTGCCGCACTGGGCAGCACCAGCCCGTGAGGTTGGGACAACAGCCCCGCCGCCTGATGCAGCAGCACAATCGCCTCGCGCACTTCGTGCTCGCCCTTGAACAACGCGCCGCCGGTTTCCCGCGCGACGTACAGCGCCAGTTCGGCAAAGGACTGCTGGGCCAGGTCCGCCGCCTTGCGAAACACCTCGGCGCGCTCCCGTGGGCCGAGTGCTGCCCAGGCCGGCTGCGCCAGGGCCGCGCTGCGGCAGGCGACGGCGATGTCGGCCGGGTTGGCCATGGCGCAGCGCATCAGGGGTTCGCCGGTGGCGGGTTCGATCACCGCGATCACGGACCCCGAGGCAGGTATCCAGTCGCCGTTGAACAGGCATTCGGACGCAATGGCCCGCTGTAGCAAGTGGGTGGTTTCAGGTACTGACATGGCAACTCCCGGTTCTTGTAATTGTCATCGCCTGCACAGGGTGCAAGCGCCGCATCAAGCCTTGAGCAAAGGCTGTGCCGCTTGCACCCAACGACGCAGACATAAAGGACCGAGGGCTCTGGGACGAGGCCTGCCACGGGGCGCCCACGCCTCACCGCCCCATCGGCTGCAAAAACCGCGGCACCGCCACTTGTTCAATTGATAAGGTTATGTTTAATAACTATCTGAGCAGTTACTCATATCGATCACTCGCTTTGCAGGGGCATAACAATGACTAATCCCCACAGCGCGCTGCCCGACGACCGGGTGGCCAGCGCGCCCTACCATCCGCGCGGCGACAGCCGTCAACTCAGTGAGAGCAGTTCGCCCACCCCGGCGGAACTGACCGATTGCCTGTTCTTCTCGCCCGAAGACGGGCGTATCTGGCTCAACGATCAACGCATGGTGTTGCTGCACGGTTCGTCGTTCGGTGCCCTGCGCGCGGAGGTCATCGAACGCCTGGGGCTGGAGCAGGCGCGTGGCCTGTTCACCCGCACCGGTTATGTCTCCGGCGCGCGGGACGCGCGGTTGATCCGCGAGCGCTGGCCACAGGCCGATGCCGCCGCCGTGTTTCGCGCCGGGACCCACCTGCACACCCTGGAAGGCATGACCAAGGTTGAACCGCTGCACTTCAAGTTCGATGCCGACTCGGGGTTCTATGAAGGCGAGTTCCTCTGGCACCACTCCTGCGAGGCCGATGAACACGTGGGTGCCTACGGCATCGGCCAGGACCCGGTGTGCTGGACTGAAACCGGCTATGCGATCGGTTTTGTCAGTGGCCTGTTCGGGCAAATGGTGATTTTCCGCGAGGTGGAATGCCGGGGCATGGGCCACCGCTGTTGCCGGGTGATCGGCAAGACCGCGGAGCAATGGGGTGACGTCGAGCAGGACCTGCGTTACCTGAATGTGTCCCAGGCCGTCGCCGACCCTGCTGCCCCCACGCCCGCCAGCCCGCTGCGCAGCAATGGCGGAGTCACTCAGCCGCAACCGTTGGTGGGCGCCAGCGCAGCCTTCAACGCCGCGATGCAAGCTTTGCAACGGGTCGCATTGACGCCCGCGACCGTGCTGATCAGCGGCGAGTCCGGGGTCGGCAAGGAGATGTTTGCGCGCCAGTTGCACCAGCTCAGCCGCCGCCAGGACAGCCCGTTCGTGGCGCTCAATTGCGCCGCGATTCCGGACAACCTGATCGAGGCCGAACTGTTCGGTGTCGAACGCGGCGCCTATACCGGCGCGACGCACTCGCGGCCTGGACGTTTCGAACGGGCCCAGGGCGGCACGCTGTTTCTGGATGAGATCACCAGCCTCAGCCTGGCCGGGCAAAGCAAGTTGCTGCGGGCCTTGCAGGAACGGGAAATCGAACGGGTCGGCGGGGTGCGCGGGATCAAGGTGGATGTGCGCGTGGTGGCCGCCACCAATATCGACCTGCGTAAAGCCGTGGCTGACGGCAGCTTTCGTGAAGACCTGTTCTACCGCCTGAATGTCTACCCCATCGCCCTGCCCCCGCTGCGCGAACGCCGGGACGACATCCCGCTGTTGATCAATGCGTTCCTCACGCGCTTCTGCCAGGAATACGCGCGAACGCCGGCGGGCCTGACCATGCGCGCCCTGAAGGTGTTGCTGCGCTATGACTTCGCGGGCAATGTGCGCGAACTGCAGAACCTGATCGAACGCGGCCTGATCGCCAGTGACGAAGGCCAACCCATCGACCTGGTGCACCTGTTTCGCAACGAACCGATGCCGGCCGATCCCTACGGCCTGGACGACCACGGCAGCCTGTCCAACAGCGCACCGCCGCCGTGCCTGGCACTGTTCGACACCCTTGGCCAACTGGAACCAGGGTTTTCCATCGAAGGCCTTGAATCGCGCCTGCTCAACGAAGCCCTGCAACGCAACGCCGGCAACCTGGCCGCCGCTGCCAGGCTTGTGGGGCTCAGCCGCGCTCAATTTGCCTACCGGTTGAAGAAGCATCAGCGGCAAATCCCTTGAATGCCAATTAGTGCTTTAAAAGCTTTACCCAATTAAGTATTTTGCAGGGATACCGGGGCGATAAGCGCCCCTCTTTTTACTCGTGACAAGGATCTCCTGTGAGCGGACTGCGTGAACGTCAGAAAGCCGAACGCCGGCAAGCTATCAGCCAGGCCGCGATCGAGCTGTTTGAACGCCAGGGTTTCCAGAACACCACCATCGAACAGATCGCCAGCCAGGCCGGGGTGTCGCCGCCGACGGTGTTCAAGTACTTCGGCAACAAGCAGGAAATCATCCTGGAAATCCTGCATCACGCCGATCAGCGCGCAATCAGTGACACCCGCCGCGAGATCCACACAATGGACGATCCGGTCGAAGCGCTGTGCCACCTGGAAAGCCTGCTCACCGGCTATGCCCTGGAAGTCATGCACCCCAGCCTGTGGCGTGAACTGCTGCCGCTGATCCTGTTCGGCGGCAGCAATGAACTGCCGGCCGGTTATCGCGCCATGAACGATGCGCTCAGGGCGGAAATCAGCGAACTGCTGCGGGAACTGCAACGGGCCGGCAAGCTGCGCCCGCAACTCGATGTGGAGTTGGCCGCGTTCCTGTTGAACGACTATTCGCACCTGCAACTGTTCAGGCTGGTGAACCAGGAACAGCCGGATATCGACGCGCACTCGACGCAGGTACGGCGCATCACCGAGCTGCTGTTCTACGGCATGCAGGCCTGACAGCTTCCAGGGCCGGGCCTCAGTAAAAGCGATAGCAACGAATCACCACCTGGTCGGCGCCCGGGTAATGCACCAGGCCGATAAAACTTGAACGGGTGAGCCAGTCCAGCCGCCCCTTGGGCACCTGAAACAGCGGGGTGCAGGTGCAGCGGTACTCCGTCTCAGGAATCGGCCATTGACCGTCGCGCTCCAGCTGGCGCCCGTACTCAGTCATGGTCAATACGCCGCGGTTACGGATGTTGATCACCTCGCCTTCGTCGGTCCTCAGGCTGTAGCGGGCATCCAGTTGACCGATGCCATCCGGGCGCAAAACAAAACAATCGTCTCCGCCCGCCAGGACCTGGCCGCTGATGCCGACCCCATCGAAGTCCCCGCCCATAATCGGGTAGTTGCAGCGCAGGCCTTCAACGCTGTCGCCCAGGGTCACACCCGGCCCTATCGCGACGCGCAGGGTCAGCACCCGCTGCAAGTTGGGGGCAATGTCCATCCGTTCAGTCATGGCAAGCTCCAGGCCCGGCGCGCACGCACCGGGCCACACTGATCAGCGGTTGCTCTTGATGGCCGTCCAGGTGCGGGTACGGATGCGCTCCACGGCGGCCGGAATCGGTTCCAGGGCGAACAGGGTCTTGCGCGCTTCCTCCGGCACATACATGTTGGGGTCGTTGCGGATGCTGGCGTCCACCAGCGCAGTGGCGTCCTTGTTCGGGTTGGGGTAGCCGATCTTGTTGC
>Ga0307405_10001457_pt1 | contig 9965 bp, 12 predicted proteins | sample 322Cmetagenome_2_FD_203311 | JGI IMG/M metagenome (GOLD analysis project Ga0307405, IMG submission 203311) | Maize rhizosphere microbial communities from greenhouse at UC Davis, California, United States - 322HYB-C-1 | ecosystem: Host-associated > Plants > Roots > Rhizosphere > Soil | place... | reverse complement strand
CTAGGACTTCCCCTCGTCCTTCGGCTTCTTCTCCGCATTGCGCGCCGCCCCTTCCATGAAGCTCTGGAACAGCTTCAGGCCCGCCTGCCCCATCGGGGCGAGCTGGCGCGCGTAGTCCTGCAACTGGTCGGGATTGCTGACCCCCTTCATCGCCTTGGCCATCATGTCGACGTAGACGTCGTTGGCCTTGCCGACGTCGGGAAGACCCATGAAGGTCCGGGCCTCCTCGGGCGTGCAGTCGATCTCGATATGGACCTTCATCGCGGTTCCTCCGTTGGGTCGGAAAACAAACTGGGTTTGGCATTCGCCGCGCGCAAGCGTTAAGCCCGGCCTACGCAGGTGCAACCGCGAAAGGAAGGGACGACGAAATGAGCGAGACCGCGACCATCGAGACACTGTCGGGCGAGCAGACCTTTCGCGCCTACGTCGCGCGGCCCGAAGGAACCCCGCGCGGGGCGATCGTCGTGATCCAGGAAATCTTCGGCGTGAACCCTGGCATCCGCCGCAAGTGCGATCGCCTAGCGGAGGCCGGCTATCTCGCGGTCGCGCCCGACCTGTTCTGGCGGATCGAGCCCGACGTCGAGCTCGACCCCGATGTCGAGGCCGAATTCCAGCGCGCGCTCGGCCTCATGGGCAAGTTCGACCAGGACCAGGGCATCCGCGACATCGAGGCGACGATCCACTGGATCCGGCGCAGCGAAGGCGTGTCGAAAGTGGGCGCGGTCGGCTACTGCCTCGGCGGACGGCTCGCCTACATGACTGCGGCGCGCACCGACGTCGACGCCTCGGTCGGCTACTACGCGGTCGGGATCGACAACCTCCTGCGCGAGAAGCACGCGATCGCCAACCCGCTGATGCTGCACATCGCCGGCGACGACGGCTTCGTCGACGAGGCCACGCAGAAGGCGATGCATGAGGGGCTCGACGGCCACCCCAAGGTTACGCTCCACGACTATCCCGGCCTCGATCACGGCTTCGCCACCGAATTCGGCAAGCGCCGGAACGAGCAGGGCGCGACGCTCGCCGACGAGCGCACCGCGGAGTTCTTCGCCCGGCATCTCGGCTGAGAGGCGGCAGGCGATGATCAACCGCGCATCCTGGCGCTTTTCGGGGCATGTCGCCACGCGTTTCGTCGTCCCGGCGCTGCTGATCGTCCTGACCGCACTGTTCGCGTGGTGGGAGCCGCTGCGCTGGGGCCTCGTGCTCACCCTGCCCCTCCTCGCGGTCGCGGTGTGGGACTTCTTCCAGAAGAAGCACACCCTGCGGCGCAACTACCCGCTGCTAGCGCGGGTGCGCTGGATCATGGAGGATCTGCGCCCCTACGCCCGCGCCTATGTGATCGAGGGCGATCTCGAAGGCCGCCCGTTCAATCACGACGAGCGCGCGCTGGTCTACGCCCGCTCCAAGGGCGAACTCGACTCGCACCCCTTCGGCACCGAGCTCGACGTCTATTCGGACGAATACGAATGGCTCGCCCATTCGATCGTGCCCAACGAGGCGGCGCCTACGGACTGGCGGGTCGACGTCGGCGGGCCGCAATGCGCGCGGCCCTACTCCGCCTCGCTGCTCAATATCTCGGCGATGAGCTTCGGGTCGCTCTCGGCCAACGCGATCCTCGCGCTCAACAAGGGCGCGGCGGCCGGCGGGTTCTATCACGACACCGGCGAAGGCGGCATCTCGCGCTATCACCGCGAGCACGGCGGCGACCTCGTGTGGGAGATCGGCAGCGGCTATTTCGGCTGCCGCGACGGCGACGGCCGGTTCGACCCCGCACGCTTTGCCGACTTGGCGCAGATCGATCAGGTCAAGATGATCGAGATCAAGCTCAGCCAAGGCGCAAAGCCGGGTCACGGCGGCGTCCTGCCCGCCGCGAAAGTGAGCGAGGAGATCGCCGCCGCGCGCGGGATCCTGCCGCACAAAGACTGCATCTCGCCCGCGGCCCACTCGACGTTCTCGACCCCGGTCGGCCTGCTCGAATGGGCCGCGCAACTGCGCGATCTCTCGGGCGGAAAGCCGGTCGGAATCAAGCTCTGCGTCGGCAAGCCGCACGAGGTCTTCGCCGTGATGAAAGCAATGCGCGAAACGGGCATCCGGCTCGACTATATCGTGGTCGACGGCGCAGAGGGCGGCACCGGCGCTGCACCGGTCGAGATGTCGAACCGGATCGGCATGCCCCTGCGCGAAGGCCTGATCCTGCTGCGCAACGCGCTGGTCGGCTGCGAACTGAGGGACGATATCCGTCTCTCGGCCGCCGGCAAGGTCCATTCGGGCGCCGGCATGGCGATGAAATTCGCACTCGGCGCCGACTGGTGCAACGCCGGGCGCGCCTTCATGTTCGCGCTCGGCTGCGTCCAGTCCATGCGCTGCCACGACGACACCTGCCCCACCGGCGTCGCCACGCAGGACGCGACGCGCCAGCGCGGGCTGGTGGTGATGGACAAGTCGGAGCGGGTCACGCGCTTCCACCGCCACACGCTCCACGCCCTGCGCGAGATGATCGTCGCCATGGGGCTGGACAATCCCTGGCAGATCGAACCGTGCGACTTGTCCGAACGGCAGAACAGCGCCCGCTCCGATGCGATCGACCATATCTACAATTTCCTCGAACCCGGGGAGCTGCTGGCGGAGCCCGAAGGCACGCAATATGCGCGCGACTGGCGCCTCGCCCGCGCCGACAGCTTCGTGAAGGCGCTATGACGCGCGCCGGGGGGAGCACGCCCGCGGGCCTCGCCGCCTGGCACCGGGTGCTGGCGAACGGCAACCGGCCGGAGGAACTGGCCGAGATCCTCGCGGACAATGCCGTGTTTCACTCGCCCGTCGTCCACACCCCGCAAGCCGGCAAGGCCACGGTCGTCGCCTATCTCGCCGCGGCCGGCCAGGTGCTCGGCGGCGAACAGTTCCGCTACGTGCGCGAACTGGTGGACGGCCGCGACGTGCTCCTCGAATTCGAAACGCAGATCGACGAGATCCATATCAACGGCGTGGATCTCATCCGCTTTGACGAGACCGGAAAGATCAGCGATTTCAAGGTGATGATCCGCCCGCTCAAGGCCATCAACAAAGTCTGGGAAGCGATGGCGGCTCAGCTCGGTGGCGCGTCAGGCTAGCCGTTCGAGGACGAAGTCCACGCGCTCCGCGGCGCTGACGAGCGGCAGGTCGACCAGCTCGTAGCCATAGTCGCGCCAGGCCCCGGTGACCGCCGCATCGCTTGCGAGCGCGCCGTCCCAGTCCTGGATGCGCTCTTCGTCGGGCCGGTAGATCGCCTGCCACGGCGGCGCGCGGAACACCGGGCCATCGTAGCGCAGCTCGCGGCAGGCACGGTCGATGTCATCCGGCACCGGCAGGCCTTCGAGCCGCAGGAAACCGACGATGTCGGGAAAGCCACGGTCGAACACGGTCGGCCCCCGCCGCCCCTCCACCGCACGCCAGGCGGCAAGCTCCGCATCGAACATCGCCCCCGCGAAGCCCGAAGGGTCATCCGCCCGCAGCGCCATGCCGCCCGCCTCGCGCAGGATCGCGCGCGCGACCTCGGGCTCGGCCGCGATCCCGCGCCGGGCCAGCGCCTCGAGCAGCGTCGACTTGCCCGTGCCGGGACCGCCGGTGATCGCCGCGCGGACCGGAACCGACATGCCCGCCCTACTGGTTCATCGTCGCGAAGAAGTCCTCGTTGGTCTTGGAATCCTTCATCTTGTCGAGGAGGAATTCCATCGCGTCGATCGTGCCCATCTGCATGAGGATGCGGCGGAGCACCCACATCTTGGAGAGCTTGTCCTTCTCGACCAGCAGCTCTTCCTTGCGGGTGCCGGACTTGCCGACGTCGAGCGCCGGGAAGATGCGCTTGTCGGCGACCTTGCGATCGAGCACGATCTCCGAATTGCCGGTGCCCTTGAACTCCTCGAAGATGACCTCGTCCATGCGGCTGCCGGTGTCGATCAGCGCGGTGGCGATGATCGAGAGGCTGCCGCCTTCCTCGATGTTGCGGGCCGCGCCGAAGAAGCGCTTGGGTCGCTGGAGCGCGTTGGCGTCGACGCCGCCGGTCAGAACTTTGCCCGAGCTCGGCACAACGGTGTTGTAGGCGCGGCCGAGGCGGGTGATCGAATCGAGCAGGATCACCACGTCCTTCTTGTGCTCGACCAGGCGCTTGGCCTTCTCGATCACCATTTCGGCGACCTGCACGTGGCGCGTGGCGGGCTCGTCGAAAGTCGAGGAGATGACCTCGCCGTTCACGCTGCGCTGCATGTCGGTTACTTCCTCCGGCCGCTCGTCGACGAGCAGGACCAGCAGGAAGACTTCCGGATGGTTGTCGGTGATCGCCTTGGCGATGTTCTGCATCAGCACGGTCTTGCCGGTGCGCGGCGGGGCGACGATCAGCGCGCGCTGGCCCTTGCCCTGCGGGCTGATGATGTCGATCACCCGCGCGCTCTTGTCCTTCACGGTCGGGTCGAGCGTGTCGAGATTGAGCTTCTCGTCCGGATAGAGCGGCGTCAGGTTGTCGAAGTTTGTCCGGTGGCGGACCGCATCGGGATCGTCGAAATTGACCTTGGTGAGGCTCGTGAGCGCGAAATAGCGTTCGCCGTCCTTCGGCGCGCGGATCTCGCCTTCAACCGTGTCGCCGGTCCTCAGACCCCATTTGCGGATCTGGTTGGGGGATACGTAGATGTCGTCGGGCCCGGCGAGGTAGTTCGCCTCGGGGCTGCGGAGGAAGCCGAAGCCGTCCTGCAGCACCTCGATCGTGCCAACGCCCATGATCTTCTCATCGTACTCGTCGTCCTCCGCCAGCTCGCGCAGGATGCAGAACATCAGGTCCTGCCGGCGCATGGTGGAGGCGCCCTCGACGCCGAGTTCCTCGGCCATCGACACCAGGTCGGCCGGGGGTTTCTGCTTCAGTTCTTTCAAATGCATTGTGTTCGTTCCGTGGTGGAATGGCCGGCAGGTCGATGGGCTTGGAGAAAGCAGACCCGGCACCGCTTGACCGCGGGGCCTCAGCCGGAAGAGAGGTTCGAAATAAGCCTGCGCCGGCGCGCCGTCAATTCGCTTTGCGCAAGTTCCGCGCCAGCCGGTCCGGCAATCAGAACGGGCGAACGATCACCAGCACGACGATCAGCGCCGCGGCAATCCCGGGCACTTCGTTGAGCAGCCGCAATTTGCGCCCCTCGAGAGGGCGCTCGCCGCGCGCGAGCTTCTTCGCGTAGGCCGCCATCCACCCGTGGTAGCCCGACAGCGCGAGCACCAGCAGTAGCTTGGCATGGAACCAGCCCTGGCTCCAGGCATCGACGGTCACGGCGAGCAGCAGGCCGAGAACCCAGACGACCAGGATCGAGGGCAGGAGGATGATCTTCAGCAGGCGCCGCTCGCGCTCCACCCAGGCGGCGTCCTCGGTCGATCCGGGCGCGGATTCCTGGTGGTAGACGAAGAAGCGCGGCAGCATGAACAGGCCGGCCATCCAGAAGATCACGAAGATCAGATGGCCCGCCTTGAGCCAGTAGTAGGTCATGCCGAGGACGTCCTGCATGAGCGCGATGTAGAGGGTCGCGGGGCGGCCGTCACCCCTTCCATGCGCGAACGGTTTCGATCAGCGTCTCGACGTGGGCGATCGGCGTGTGCTGGCCGATCCCGTGGCCGAGATTGAACACATGCGGCCGGCCCGCGAAGGCGTCGAGAATCGCCCGCGCGCCGCTCGCCAGCCGCTCGCCGCCCGCGAGCAGCAGCAGCGGATCGAGATTGCCCTGGACCGGCATGCCGGCCGGCAGTTCGCGCGCCACCCAGGCGGGATCGAGCGTCTCGTCCACCCCGACCGCCGCAACGCCGGTTTCCCGGGCATAGGCCGGCAGTTTCTCGCCCGAGCCCTTGGGAAAGCCGATCACCGGCAAGCCGGGGAACCGCTCGGCCATGGCAGCGGTGATCGCGGCATTGGGCGCGATCACCCACCGCTCGAATTCGCGCGGCGCGAGGCTGCCGGCCCAGCTGTCGAAAAGCTGCACCGCCTCCGCCCCGGCTTCGATCTGTCCGGCGAGATATTCGACGGTGACCATGACGATCGCGTCGATCAGCGCCTGGAACGCCGCGGGATCGCGGTAGGCCATCTCACGCGCGGCATGCTGGTCGCGGCTGCCCTCGCCCGCCACCATGTAGGTCGCGACGGTCCACGGGCTGCCGGCGAAACCGAGCAAGGTCGTCTCGGGCGAAAGCCGCGCGCGTACCTGCCGCACCGTCTGGTAGATCGGCGCAAGGCGGCCCGGAACCGCCTCCAGGCTCGCCAATGCGGTATCGACCAGCGGCGGCGAGAGCTTCGGGCCTTCTCCGGCGAGGAACTGCAGGTCCTGGCCCATGGCGTAGGGCACGATGAGAATATCGGAAAACAGGATCGCGCCGTCGAAACCGAAGCGGTCGATCGGCTGCAGCGTGATCTCGGCCGCGGCTTCGCTGTCGTAGACCAGCTCGAGGAAACCGCCCTTCTCCGCCCGCAGAGCGCGGTATTCGGGCAGGTAACGGCCCGCCTGGCGCATGAGCCAAAGCGGCACGCGCTCGCCGCGTTTTCCGCGCAGGGTGTCGAGAAGAAGATCGGGCATTCGGAAGGGTCCAATCCAAATAATAAAGTATTTAAATAGGATGCTGGAGTCTGTTGGCCCTGTGGATATCGGGGACAGGCGCGCCCTGCCCGATTTCTCCCGAATTGAACAGGCCCCGACGCTTCGCGACTCGCTGCCCTGCCGCGTCAACCGTTGCTTTTCCCCACTGTCCCCAGCCTGTCGAAAAGCCGCGCGCCATGTCCACAAGCACGGGTGCGGAATGGCTGGTAGCGGGAATGAAATCGGCCCCCGAACTTGTCGCCAGCTTTCTCCCGTGGTTTATGCCGGGCATTCTCCACAGCCGATCGCGCACCCTTACGGATGAGCCGCCTCCACCTCCATCTCGTGTCCGATTCCACCGGGGAAACGCTGGAAATGGTGGCCAAGGCCGCGCTTGCCCAGTTCGACGCGGCGGAGATCGTGCGCCACTTCTGGCCGATGGTCCGCTCGCGCCAGCATCTCTCGCGGATCCTGCCCGACCTTGCCGACAACCCGGGCCTCGTGCTGTTCACGCTGGTCAATCCCGAAACGCGCGCGACGCTGGAGGAGCATTGCCGCCAGCTCGGCCTGCCCGCAGTGCCGGCGCTCGATGCGGTGACCGAGGCGCTCGAGGCGCAGCTCGGGCAGGAGGCGCATGGCCGCCCTGGCCGCCAGCACGCGATGGACGAGGCCTATTTCCGCCGGGTCGACGCGATTCACTTCACGATCGCGCACGACGACGGGCTCGGGTGGGAGGACTGGGAGCAGGCCGACATCGTGCTCGCCGGGGTGTCGCGCTCGTCGAAGACGCCGACCAGCATCTATCTCGCCAACCGCGGATACAAAGTGGCGAACATCCCGCTGGTCATCGAAAGCCCGCCCCCGCCCGCCCTGTTCGAGCTGCGCCATCCACTCGTCGTCGGCCTCACCACCGCGCCCGAGCGGCTGGTGCAGATCCGCCGCAACCGCCTGCTTACGCTCAACGAGACGGCCGAGACCTCCTACGTCGATGCCGAGCGGGTGCGCAGCGAAGTCCAGTTCGCCCGCCGCATGTTCGCCGACAACGGCTGGCCGGTGATCGATGTCACGCGCCGCTCGATCGAGGAGACCGCGGCCGCGATCATCCGCCTGCTGGGGGAACGGCCGAGCGATGGCGACGACGTGGTCGCCGGATCGAAGCCGATATGACGCTGGTGCTCGCATCCAAGAGCGCCTCGCGCGCGGCCATGCTCGAAGCGGCGGGCGTCGCGTTCGAGGCGCGGCCGGCGCGCGTGGACGAGCGTGCGCTGGAAGCGCAGCTCGGCGCCGCCCCGCCCGACCAGGTCGCCTTGGCGCTCGCCGAAGCCAAGGCGCTCGCTGTCGCGGAACCTGAGTTGCCGGTGCTCGGCAGCGATTCGCTGGTGGTGGTCGGCGACCAGCGCTTCGACAAGCCCGCCAGCCGCGAGGAAGCGGCCGAGCACCTGCGCGCGTTCTCGGGCCGGGTCATGCATCTCCACTCCGCCGCCGCCATCGCCCGCAGCGGATCGGTCGTCTGGCGCGAAACTTCACTCGCCATGCTTCACACGCGCAAGTTTACTGAAGATTTCATCCAGACCTACCTAGCCACCGAATGGCCGGCAGTAAGCCACTGCGTCGGCGTGTTTCGGATCGAAGGCCCCGGCGTGCAACTGTTCGAGCGGATCGAGGGCGACCAGTTCACCGTGCTCGGAATGCCCCTGCTCGCCGTGCTCGGCGCCTTGCGCGACATGGGGGAGCTGCCGCGATGAGCGCCATTTATGCCGAAGTGATCGGCGATCCGATCGCGCAGTCGAAGTCGCCGCTCATCCACCGCTTCTGGATCGAAAGCGCCGGGCTCGACGCCGACTACCGCGCGCATCGGGTGGCCGAAGAGACGCTCGCCGACTACCTCGCCGAGCGCCGGACGGACCCCGCCTGGTGCGGGTGCAATGTCACGATGCCGCACAAGCAGGCGATCATTCCCCTGCTCGACCGGATCGATCCGTTCGCGGCGCGGGTCGGCGCGATTAACACTGTGGTACGCGAAGGTGATGCGCTGGCCGGCTACAACACCGACGTGGCGGGCTTCCTCGAACCGCTCGAAGCCATGCTCGGCGAACGGCACCTGTTCCGCATGGCGCGCGTGTTCGGCACCGGCGGTGCGACGCGCGCGGTGATCACCGCCCTTGCCGGCCACGGGTTCACCCTCGTTCTCGCGGGCCGCGATCCGGAGAAGGCACGCGCGCTGCTCGACGAGCTCGATCCGGGCGGCGAGCATCATGCGGTGGCGCTCGATCACTTCGCGCAGGTGACCGACTTCGCCTTCGACGACCGCGAAGGCTGCTGCGACCTGCTGGTCAACACCACGCCGCTGGGCATGCGCGGACAGGCGCCACTCGCGTTCGACTTCAGCCACGCGCCGCCGGGATCGGTCGCCTACGACATCGTGACCGACCCGGTGGAGACCGACTTCCTGCAGCGCGCGCAAGCAGCGGGCTTCGGCACAATCGACGGTCTCTCGATGCTGATCGGGCAGGCAGCCGCTGCTTTCGTGCGCTTCTTCGGCGTCGCCGCGCCGCGCGAGCGCGATGACGATCTGCGCGAAAGGCTCGCGCAATGACCCGTCAGAAGATCGTCGGTCTCACCGGCTCGATCGGCATGGGCAAGTCGACCGTGGCCGCGATGTTCGAGCGCGCGGGCGTGCCGGTGTTCGATGCCGATGCCGAAGTGCGGCGCATGCAGGGGCCGGACGGCACGCTGGTCCCGGCGATCGAGGCGGCCTTTCCCGGATCCACCGGTCCCGAAGGCGTTCGCCGCGAGGCGCTCGGCGCGCAGGTTTTCGGCGACCCGGAGGCGCTGGCCCGGCTGGAGGGGATCGTCCATCCGGCAGTCGCGGTTCGCCGCAAGGAATTCCTGGCCGAGCATGCGGACGCGCCGCTGGTGGTGTTCGATATCCCGCTCCTCTTCGAAAAGGGCGGCTACGCGCAAGTCGACGCGATCGTCGTCGTCTCGGCGCCGGCCGACGTGCAGCGCGAGCGGGTGCTTAGGCGGCCGGGGATGACGGCCGAGAAGTTCGCGCAGATCCTCGCCCTGCAGGTGCCGGATGAGGAGAAGCGCGCGCGGGCCGATCACGTGATCGACACCGGCCGCCCGCTCGCCGAGACCGAGGCCGCGGTGCGCGCGCTCGCGGCCGAGCTGGCCCGTTAGGTTTACGCCCCGACCCGGGTTAAAAAAGCGCCCGCCGCCCCTTGTCACTTGGCTGTCCGAAGCCGATAGATAAAGGGATGCGCGAAATCGTATTCGATACCGAAACCACCGGCCTCGACCCCCGCAGCGGGGACCGCCTCGTGGAAATCGGATGCGTCGAACTGATCAACCGCGTGCCCACCGGGCAGACCTTCCACGCCTACTTCAATCCGG
>Ga0307405_10001454_pt1 | contig 9983 bp, 5 predicted proteins | sample 322Cmetagenome_2_FD_203311 | JGI IMG/M metagenome (GOLD analysis project Ga0307405, IMG submission 203311) | Maize rhizosphere microbial communities from greenhouse at UC Davis, California, United States - 322HYB-C-1 | ecosystem: Host-associated > Plants > Roots > Rhizosphere > Soil | place: USA... | reverse complement strand
TAAACCCGTTCACTGTTCAGGAAATTGCTGATGCTTTAAAAGGCCATGATGTTCCGGTATTGATCAAAAACCCTGTTAACCCAGATTTACAGTTATGGATCGGTGCAATTGAGCGTATCAATGGCGCAGGCATTACTAAAATCGGTGCTATTCACCGCGGGTTCTCATCGTTCGAGAAAAGTTCTTTCCGTAACGAACCAATGTGGGAACTTGCTATCCAGTTAAAAACACTTTGCCCTGAATTACCGATCATCAACGATCCAAGTCATATTTGCGGTAACCGTGAGCTAATCCCTTACATTTCTCAAAAAGCATTAGATTTAGATATGCAAGGTTTAATGATCGAATCTCACATAGATCCTTCAGTTGCCTGGACAGATGCTAAACAACAAGTTACACCAGCTGCTTTAGCTGAATTGGTTGACCGTTTAACTGTTCGTGAACCAGAAGCACCAAATGAAGCTTTTGCTGATAAATTAGCTGACCTACGTAAATCAATCGATAAAATTGATGATATCTTATTACAGAAATTAGGGGAGCGTATGGCTATTGTAGAGAAAATTGGTGAGTTTAAACGCGATAACCAGGTAACTATTTTACAAGTTAACCGTTGGGATGCCATCATTAAAAAAGGTCATGCTTTTGCAAAAGCTTTAAAATTAGATTTAAACTTTACTGAGAAATTCTTAGAATTGATGCATGGTGAATCAATCCGTAAGCAAACTGAAATTATGAACGCAGGCAAAGCTGAACAAGGCATTGCTGCTGAGCAACATACTGAGGTTAAAGCGTAATTGAGGTAGAGGGTTTAAAGGTTTAAGGTGGAGGGTAAAACCGAAACGCTTAATCAAACTTAACGCTGAAGAGACTAAAGCTTAAAGCTAAGTTTAATAGTGGTGTCATCCTGAGCCTGTCGAAGGACTTACGATAGTTTTCTACTAACTCAATTGATATAAAAAACAAATATAATGTAAGTGTCAGGTGTTTCCATCTGACACTTACATTTAAGAATAAAAACAGAATAAAATGTCGAAAAACGCCTTAGTTTCTTTTAAAGGAACCAAGAATATTAATACGGAAATCCAATTAACAGGCTCGAAAAGCGAATGCAACAGGGCTTTAATTATTAGCGCTTTAAGCAAGAAACTGGTTAAAGTTGAAAACCTTTCCAATGCTGCCGATACGGTAACCTTAAATGGCATCCTTAATAATCTTGAAGAAGAATTAGAAGTAGAAATCCAGGAATCAAAAACAGTTGACGTTGGCCCTGCAGGGACCGCTATGCGTTTTTTATCGGCTTATCTTTCGGCTAAAAACGGCAATTTCTTACTTACCGGAACCGAACGGATGAAACAGCGCCCCATTGGTATCTTGGCAGAGGCTTTAAAAACCATCGGCGCTGATATTTCTTATGCAGAAGCGGAAGGTTTTCCTCCATTGAATATTGTTGGCCCTTTAAATCAAAAAACTGCTGAAGTTAAAATTAAAGGCGATATCAGCAGTCAATATATTTCGGCATTACTGATGATTGCCCCTATCCTACCTCAGGGTTTAACTTTAGAAATTGAAGGCGAGCTTACTTCTAAACCATATGTAGATATGACTTTAGATATGTTGGCTGAAGTTGGCATTGCACATTCCTGGAACGGAAATTCAATCTCCATCAAACCACAGGTATTTAAACCTGGTACTTTGGTTGTTGAGCCCGACTGGAGTGCAGCATCATATTGGTATAGCATTGCAGCTTTAGCTGATGAAGCAGAAATTAGTTTACCTGCATTAAAAGAGAAAAGTTTACAGGGTGATAGCCAGATCAAAAATATCATGAAGATTTTTGGCATCGCTACCAGCAAAACAGATAAAGGAATCGCCATTAGCAACTTAGGCCTTTCTTTAGATACCAAAGACGTTTTAGATTTAAAAACCTGCCCGGATTTAGCACAAACCATTGTAGTTATTGCAGCTGCATTAGGTAAAAACATGTCTTTTACAGGCTTAGAGACTTTAAAAATCAAAGAAACAGACCGTATTGCAGCCCTTCAGAACGAATTGGCTAAAATTGGTGTTACTTTTACTGAAAACAATCTGGTTTATACTTTAAACACAGATAACCTTCATTTTCCGGATAAAGTTACCTTTGCAACTTACGAGGACCACCGTATGGCGATGGCTTTTGCACCACTTGCGCTGTTGATTAACGAAGTTGAAATTGAAGAAATGCAGGTAGTAGAAAAATCTTATCCTCATTATTGGGAAGATTTGAAAAAAGCGGGATTTGAAGTAAAAGAGATTTGAGAAGTGAAATATGAGATTTGAGACACTAGATGTGAGACTCAAGAAATAAAACAATAATATTCTAACCAGATTTGAGTGCAATTTGAGGGGGGAAACTTCTCAAATCTAATATCTCAAATCTAACCTCTAAATAATATGGCAGGCAACTCATTCGGACAACTATTTCGCATCACAACCTTTGGCGAATCTCATGGCGTGGCCATTGGGGTAATTATTGATGGCTGTCCGGCGCAATTGGATATCGATATGGATTTTATCCAATCAGAACTTGACAAACGTAAACCGGGTCAATCCAAAATCACCACTCAAAGAAAAGAAAGCGATACCGTTCAGATTTTATCGGGTGTATTTGAAGGAAAAAGTACGGGTACGCCAATTGCACTTTTAATTCCAAACGAGGATCAACGATCAAAAGATTACGGCCATAATGTTGATGTTTACCGTCCCAGCCATGCCGATTATGTTTATGATGCAAAATATGGCATCCGCGATCACCGTGGCGGAGGTCGCTCTTCTGCCCGCGAAACTGCTGCCCGTGTAGCGGCAGGTGCCATCGCAAAGCTGTTTTTAAAGCAACAAGGCATTGAAATTTTCGCACATGTAACTTCGGTAGGTACAATAGAGGCCCCTAATTTGGAAAGCAATGATTTATCAGCTTTATTGCAAATTAGAGAAGAAAATATCGTGCGTTGCGCCGATCCTGCAACTGCACACGAAATGATTGAATTTATCGATACGGTTCGTAAAGATGGCGATACCGTTGGTGGGAAAATAGGTTGTGTAGTAAAAGGCTGTCCTGCGGGTTTAGGTGAACCTGTTTTTGATAAATTACATGCCGATTTAGGTAAAGCTATGCTCAGCATTAATGCTGTTCATGGTTTCGAATATGGTTCTGGCTTTGCCGGAAGTGAATTGAGAGGATCGCAACACAACGATATTCCTCAGCCTAAAGCAGCCGATTCGAAAGTTTTTAAAACCACCACCAATTATGCAGGTGGTATTTTGGGTGGCATTTCTAACGGGATGGATATTACCTTCAAAGTAGCTTTTAAGCCTGTTGCAACCATTATGCACAACCAACAAACCATCAATGCTGCTGGTGAAGCTTCGGAGATTAAAGGCAAGGGCCGTCATGACCCTTGTGTGGTACCCAGAGCAGTAGTAATTGTTGAAGCCATGGCTGCATTGGTTTTAGCTGATCAGTTTCTAAGAAACAAAGCAAGTATTATATAATTTTTGTTAATGAGAACCATCACCTTCTTATTTCTATTGATCAGCATGAATAGCTTTGCACAAAGTTATGCTGATCAGATTGCAAAACATCGCGAAACCTATAAACAGGATTTCATTAAAGATGAACGCTCACCACTCAAGAAAAGCGACCTGCAAAACCTTCATTTTTATGAGGCAGACAGTGCTTATAAAATCTCTGCCAATGTAGAAATACTAAAGAATGAAAAAGTTTTTAAAATGCCTACTTTTAATGGCTCCAGCAGCGATTACTATAAATATGCACACGTAAACTTCGTTCTTGATAGCAAAAGAATCCAAATGACTTTATATAAAAGTGTTTCTTTATCAACTAACCCGGTTTATAAAGATCACCTCTTTCTGCCCTTTACTGATGAAACCAACAATAAGGAAACTTATGGCGGTGGCAGATACATTGATCTGGATGCAAAAGAAATTGTAGATAATCACATCGAAATCGATTTTAATAAAGCTTACAATCCTTACTGTGCCTATAGTGACGGATACCGTTGCCCTGTTCCACCAGAAGAAAACGACCTGCAATTGGCCGTAAAAGCTGGCGAGAAATTATACACAGGTGAAAAGAAACATCAGAAATAAAAGTTAATGTTACGTTTATCTACAAAATGATACCTAGATTGTATTATAATCCACATTTTAACGTAAATTACAAACATTAAGTAAAAATACTTGTTCTCTAACTAAATTACATAACCTATCCCTAAATGACGTTCAGCTGTTTAATTGTTGATGATAATGAAATTGAAAGAGATGCCATAGAAATGCATCTAAAAAAAATCCCATCATTAAATATTATCGCTGTCTGTAGTAATGGTATAGAAGCTTCGCAAATTTTATCAACTACTTCAGTGGATATTGTTTATTCTGATATTGATATGCCAGAGCTTTCTGGTATGGATTTATTAAAAAGCCTGAAAAAACAACCGCTATTTATCTTTATTACTTCATTTAGTGAGTATGCAGCAGAAAGCTTTAATCTGGATGCATTGGATTTTATTGTTAAGCCCGCAACATTCGAACGCATATTAAAAGCCACCAACAAAGCGATCGAGTATATTGAATTAAGGAAACAGGTAAATAAACTTCCTGTCGAAAACTTAAACACCGACGATAAAAAAGACGACGATTATTTCTTTTTTAGAGAGACAAAAGGCATAACCAAGCTGAAATATAATGATGTAATTTATATTGAAAGTATGGGCGATTTTTCAAAGCTGTTTACCAGTACCGATAAACATGTTATTTTAGTAAGCCTAAAAAATCTGGAAAAACAACTGCCTTCAAAAATTTTCTCAAGGGTACATAAACAGTACATCATTAATATAACCCACATTGTTACCTTAACCAATCATGAGGTCCATTTAGATCATAACTTTCTGGTTCCGATAAGTGCTTCTAACAGGCAGGAATTATTGGAAAAATCTATTGACAAGAAAATTCTGTCGAGATTTTTAAAATAAGTTATTTTTTCAGGATTATTTTAAAATAACTTCCGCCTGTAGGATTAATATCGGCGCTAATTTTACCATCCATCAAGCTAATAAAGGTCCTGCAAAGCAACAAACCTAAACCTGTGCCTTTTTCTTTATTGGTGCCTAATGTGCTTACCCCCGCGCCTAAATAGCCTGGCTTATTAAAATGCTCTACCTGTACAGGTGTTAAACCGATCCCTGTATCCGAAATTTTAATCTCCAGTACATCTCCGTTAAGAGCGGCACTAGTTGTAATTGTACCGCCACTTGGCGTAAATTTAATGGCATTACTGATGATATTTCGGATAACCAGCATAAACATATTCGAATCTGCTTTGCAAAATGTTTTGGCTGGCACTAAATTCTTAATAACTAAGCTTTTTACGTTGGCGTTATCCTGCAAAGAAAGAATAACTTCATTAATCAGCTCATGAATATCCAACGATTCTAAATACGGGTTAAAACCCTGCATCTGACTAGCCGCCCAATTAAGGAGATTCTCCATCATTGTAGAGGTATAGGTGAGGTTATTTTTCAGTACGGCAGCATATCTGTTTAATTTCTCTTGCTCAATATTCGTCCCTTCTAAGAGTTGCATAAAGGAAATTAATGAATTTACAGGCGTACGCATATCGTGACTTACGACACTAAAAATGCGGTCTTTAACTTTACTCAGCTGCTCTAATTCCCGTTTTTGGTTATTGATAATTTTATTCAGCCTCGTTGTTTTCCGCTGATTAAAAAATATCACAACGGCAATAATCAGAATCAATGTAGTGGCTATAGTAAGGAATAGTTTTACACGTTCATCAAATTTAATCTGTTGCACCTGTTTACTAATCTGCTTATCCTTTATCCCGGCAGCTAACTTTGCCTCAAATTTAGCATTAGCAAATTTGCTATCCTGAGCCAAACGCTGAATATCGAGATCAGCTTTTGCCTTTTGAAAAGTTAGGAGATCCAATGCTTTTTCTTTATCACTTAATACTAATTGTTGTCTTTTTAGCTCAAGTTCTTGTTGTTGTCTTTTTAACTCACCTTCTGTAAGTTTTTGCTTCAATAAATAGTCGCGTTCCTTAATACCAAAATCGAGCTGCATCTGCCTTCGGGTAATTTCCTTTTCCTTTTCCTGATCGAAAATCTTATCTCTAACGGCAATATACTGCCTGTAATAGGCTAACGATTTGTTATAGTCTTTTAGTTTTTCAAATACCGTACTCAACCCTAAACTAGATTGTTTTTCTATATCCAGTAATCTGTTTTCCTCGGCAATTTTTAAACTATTATTGAGTAAGAGGATGGCATTTTCGAAATCGTTTTCTTTTTGGTAAAAGTTTCCCAAGGCATATAAACTTGAGGCATAGGCTTCTTTATTTTCTCCCGACTTATTTAACTCAACTGATTTTTGATAGGATTTTATCGCCGCTTCCTTTTGTCCTATTGAACTGTATAAATCGGCAAGATCTCGTTTAACAGTGGCTATTAAACCTATGTCTCCAATGGCTTCTGATACCCGCAACGATTTGTTATAATACGCTAAGGCCAGTTTAATTTTCTGGTTAGGCAATACATCCATCTCTTTTAATTCACGATCTGAAGCCTCGAAATAATTTGTACCAATCAAGCCATAAACAACGGCTACGCCTCTTGTATTTTCGCCTCCTTTAGCAAATACTTTTAGCGCCATGTTCATATAAACCAAGGCCTGACTCTGGTTACCCAAACTTTGGTAAATAGTAGAAATATTGGTATAACAACTTGCCATATCGGTTTCGTTACCCATTTTTTCGTAAATAGCTATGGCCTTTTGGTTAACTTCTAATGACTTTACATAATCAGGAATGCTGCCATATAAAGCACCTAAATTGAGGTAAGTTCCGGCAACCATATCTAAATTACCTACTGAAGAAAATTCGGTAACTGCATTTTGATAATTCTCTTCTGCCTTTTGATAATTAGACCTGCCGTGATACATTAAACCTCTACGGTAATAAGCCATTGCAGAGAATTTTTGTAGGCTTTTCTCATGTGAAAGCTGGATGGTTTTATCCACGTATTCTTCCGCTTTATCTACATTTTTCATCCTCATGTATTGGCGGTAAACCTCCGTCAATATTTTAATTTTGGTGGAGTCTGTTTTTAAATTCTTTTGATTTAAACTTAAAAGGCTATCCAGTTTTTTCTGCGGCGCATTCACCTGGCTAAAACTAGCCGTGCATAAAAATGAGAAAAAGAGAAACAGCATGCCTTTTTTAGAAAAACACGCTTTACTAACGAACTGAGCATTTACAAGATAGCGCTTCATTTTCAGATCAAACCAACGATTTGTTTCTACTGGATAATGAGCATAAAAAATCTTGAAAACGACAGCGTTTCATATCCGGAATGAGATAAAACATACTGAAATAACAAAATAGGTTTGGTTTATAAAAGTAATTAAAAAACTGATCAATAGGTAACCAGTTTTTTACCTTTTTATCTAAATCATTTAAGCATAAACAAAATAAGAAACTGATTTGTAAACCCTTTAAATTACTCAGACAGTTAAATCTTATGTCACGGCGATTGCTTTATTAAAAAAATGAGGGGTATTTAGTTGGATTTGCATCGTGCATCATCTGGTAAATGGTTTCAATTACATCATCAACAGACGGTTTACTGAAATAATCACCATCAGATCCAAATGGCGGACGGTGTGCTTTAGCCGATAACGTTTTCGGCTGACCATCTAAATGGAAATAACCTTTTTGTTCTTCGAGTACCTTTTGCAGAATATATGCAGATGCACCTCCAGGAACATCTTCATCTACCACCAGTAATTTATTGGTTTTGGCAAGGGAGTTTACACAAACCTGAGTGGTATCGAAAGGTAATAATGTTTGTGGATCTATAATTTCTACAGAAATGCCCAATAAGCTCAATTCTTCTGCGGCTTCCTGAACAATTCTTAACGAAGATCCGTAAGATACTACGGTTATATCCGTTCCTTCTTCTAAAACCTCTGCTTTACCTAATGGAACCGTAAAATCGCCAACATTACTGGGTAGTTTTTCTTTAAGTCGGTAACCATTTAAACACTCAATTACTACGGCAGGCTCATCAGCCCTAAAAAGGGTATTGTACATGCCGGCAGCCTGAGTCATATTTCTTGGCACGCATAAATGCATACCCCTTAAAGCGCCTAAAATCATACTGATTGGTGAGCCTGAATGCCAGATTCCTTCTAATCGATGGCCACGGGTACGCACAATAACAGGTGCTTTTTGAATCCCTTTGGTTCGGTATGATAGTGATGCTAAATCGTCGCTGAGTACATTTAGTGCAAAAATTAAATAATCAAGATATTGTATTTCGGCAATCGGTTTTAAACCCCTCATAGCCAAACCAATACCCTGCCCCATAATGGTCATTTCTCTAATTCCAGTATCGGTAATCCTCAACTCACCATACTTGGCCTGTAAACCTGCAAAACCTTGATTTACATCGCCAATATTCCCTAAATCCTCTCCAAAAGCCACTAAACGTGGATCGCGGGCAAAATTTTCGTTAAAGCAGGCATTAAGCACTTCCCTACCGTCGACCATTTTCGATTGTTCATCATATGCTGCGTTAACCACTGCAATCATATCCGGACTTTCTTTGCCATCAGTATGCAGTTTAGAGTTATAACGGTCGTGATTAAACTTGGCCTGCTGTTTATACCAGGTTAATAGTTCATCCCGTTCCGGAGAATTAAAACTAGCCGATAAACGGATTGCCTTACGTGCTGCAGTAAAAACCTCTCTGCGCTGTGCATCGGCAGTTGAAGCCAGATTAGCAGCAATTCTAGCCAGCTCCGGTTGATGTTTAGCTACACCGCCAATTAAATCAATCACTTGTTTTTGTTCTGGTTTAATGCTATCCAAAAACTCATTCCAAGCTTCCTTTTGTGCATTACGAACAAAAACTTTTGCGTCTTTTTCAATCTCTGCAATTTCCTCTTCGGTTGCTACTGCAGAATCGAGCATCCAGGCACGCATTTTCAGTATACAATCGTGTTCGGTTTCCCAAGCTAAACGATCTTTTGATTTATACCTTTCGTGCGAGCCAGAGGTAGAGTGCCCCTGGGGTTGAGTAAGTTCGGTAACGTGAATTAAAACAGGTACATGTTCTTCTCTACAAACATTTATTGCTTTTTCATACACCTCGCACAAAGCCGGATAATCCCAGCCCTTTACTTTATAAATTTCATATCCTGGTTGATCAGGCTCACGCTGAAAACCTTTTAAAACTTCAGAAATATCTTCTTTTGTAGTTTGATATTTTGCCGGAACTGAGATGCCATAAGCATCATCCCAAATCGAGATGGCCATGGGTATCTGCAAAACACCTGCGGCATTAATGGCTTCAAAAAACACACCTTCAGAAGTTGATGCATTACCAATGGTACCAAAGGCAACTTCATTTCCGTTAACCGAAAAGTGTTTTAAGTAATCGAGTTCCTTATTTTGCCTAAATAATTTAGAAGCATAAGCTAAGCCCACCAAACGGGCCATTTGGCCACCGGTAGGAGAAATATCTGACGAACAGTTTTTAATCTGCGTTAAATCGTTCCAGCTTCCATCTTCATTAATTGATTTTGTCGCAAAATGGCAGTTCATTTGCCTTCCACCGGAAAACGGATCAGCTCCGTCGGTTGGATTGGCATAAAGTTGTGCGAAAAATTCTTTAATGGTAGAAATCCCAGTTGCAAAAGCAAAAGTTTGATCGCGGTAATAGCCCGAGCGCCAATCGCCGTTTTTAAAAGCTTTCGCCATAGCCACCTGGGGTACCTCTTTCCCATCGCCAAAAATACCAAATTTAGCCTTCCCTGTTAATACTTCTCTACGGCCTAAAACACTGGCCTGCCTACTTTCAAAGGCTATTTTATAATCATTTATAACGATAGATTTAAAATCGTTAAAA
>Ga0307405_10001452_pt1 | contig 9990 bp, 6 predicted proteins | sample 322Cmetagenome_2_FD_203311 | JGI IMG/M metagenome (GOLD analysis project Ga0307405, IMG submission 203311) | Maize rhizosphere microbial communities from greenhouse at UC Davis, California, United States - 322HYB-C-1 | ecosystem: Host-associated > Plants > Roots > Rhizosphere > Soil | place: USA... | reverse complement strand
CTTCACATTTCTTTTTTCGAAATCCGGCTTCATTCTGGCGGCCATGCCGAGCTCGGTCGTGCAGACCGGCGTATAATCCTTCGGATGCGAGAAGAGAACGCCCCAGCTGTCTCCAAGCCACTCGTGAAAGCTGATCGGTCCCTGGGTCGTTTCGGCGGTGAAATCGGGAGCCTCGTCTCCAAGTCGTAGAGCCATAAAAAGAACCTCCTTTAATTTAATTTTTTCGGATTATATCAGAGTTTCGCGGGGAAACAATGTTGCTGTCAGCCTTCGTAAGTGCCGTCCACGTTGTTATCGGAACCAAGCTTTCTTAACCGAACCAGGTTTATCCTCTTTTCGTCGGCCTTTTTGATCTGGACCTCGATGCCGCGAAATTCGAGACGCTCGCCGACCTTCGGGATATAGCCCGCCTCGCTTGTAATGAGACCGGCGACCGTAGAGACTTCGGGATCGGCGAGGTCCATGTCCAAAAGCCTTTCCACCTTGTCGATGTCGGTCGAGCCGAGAACGTCCCAGTAACCTGCGTCGCCCTCGATGATCTCGATTATCTCTTCTTCCTCGATGTCTTCGTCTTCGATCTCGCCGACGATCTCTTCGACGATGTCCTCAACGGTCACGATACCGGCCACGCCGCCATACTCGTCGATCACGATGGCGATCTGCACGTGGTTTACCTGCATCGACTTTAGCAACTCGGAAGCCGATTTTGTCTCAGGGACAAAAAACGCGTCGCGCAAAATGGTGGCGATCGATTCGCTTTCGCGTCCCTCGGCCCAGGCTTGCAGCAAGTCGCGGACATAGATCAGGCCTTCGACGTTGTCGATGGTCTCGCGATAAACCGGCAGCCGCGAATACTTCTCCTCGATCATCAGGTCGCGGGCCTTGCGGATCGTCGTCTCGATCGGGACCGCGCAGATCTCCGTCCTCGGCGTCATGATCTCGCCAGCCCGCGTTTCCGTAAATTCGACCATCGACTCGATCAGCTCGCGCTCTTCTTCTTCGATGATCCCTTCGGCCTCGCCGACCTCCATCAACGCCTGAAAATCGTCGTCGCCATCGCTGTCGTTGTCGGCCGCATCAGGGGCCAAAGTCCTTTCGAGCCGTTGCATTTCTCTGGACCTGTTCGAAGGTGCAAATGGTTCAGCAATAGCAGACGTGATCCGATACAAGGGCCGCACCACCGGCAGCAGGAAAAGAAGCTTGCTCTCCGGGTTGTTTCTGACGATAACGCGGGGCAGGATCTGGCGGAATACGACTGTGCCGACGAACGCGATCAGTAGTGTGAAAAGCACCAAAGACAAGCGACTTTCCACAAACCGGGTTACGACCAACACCACGACGATAGTAAAGGCGATCAGCAGGACCTGGATGGTGGACGAAAGGGCGAGACGAAAGCGGGGCCGATTATCGAGGATCTGCCGCAAAAAGTCGGCGGCCGTCTTCCGTTGCGGTTCGTCAGTGTCGCCAAGTAATTTCCGAAGCCCGACGTCTGACAGTCGCAAAAAAGCCATGTCTACGGTCGCCAGGAAAACCAGGACGAACAGAATGACTACGCCAACGGCGATCTCTATTTCCATAAACGGATGTAAACAGATTAATTACCGCCGAAAGGAAAGGCAAATCTATGACGAGATAGGTTTTGCCGATTAAACTGCCCGATCACCCGAGCCGGATAGCGCTCTGTGTCTCGCGTCCGGCGATCTAACCGCGAATCGCGACCACCCGGTCAAACGCATCGCGGATGTTCATTCTCTGGATGGCGAGCCGTTCGCCAAGCTCCTCCGCTGAACCGAATTCCATACGATCAGCAAGCGTTTCCATGACCTTAACGTTCGCGACCGGCAATTTGGTTGAGCGGCCGTAAAATAGTCGAAAAGCATGGTCGAGCGAAGAAATGAGATCATAACCGTCCGCAAACAGCCGGTAATCCCGCTCGCCCAATGAACCTGTGTCGCGGAGCTTTTGAAGCGTGTCGGCCGTCGAGCGGTGTTGCGGGTCGTCCCGGATGCCGTCGCGAAGCTGCAGAAAGCGCGCGGCGAAGTAAATATCAAGCATCCCGCCCTCGCCGTATTTGATATCTAATTCGCCGCGACCGGCCCGTTCTTTTTGCAATTTGAGGCGTACCCGTCTAGTTTCGGCCGCAAGATCGTCGCGATCGACGGCGGAAGCTCGCTCGAAAACGGCATCGACAGCGTCGCCTTCGACCCGCACTGCCAGGCCGCGCGAACCCGATACGCCGCGGACCTTTACATATGCGAGAAGCTCCCAAATAGCCGCCGAACGACGGATATAATCAACAAAGGTTGACGCCGCTGTGACGGTCGTTCCGTTTTTCCCGTGAGGCCGCAGCCTCAGGTCTATCCGGTATAGATTGCCGTGTCGCGTAACTCCGGAAAGAGCGGTCACCATGTACTCGGCCACGCGAGAATAAAACTCGATTGCCGCGACGCCGGGAGGAATTTCCGCGTTCCCGTCAAAAGTCAGGATAAGGTCGAGGTCGGATTCGTAGTCGAGCCCGCCGCTCGCGAGTTTGCCAAGAGCCAAAACGGCGATCGGCAGTTCATCGAAACTTACCGCCATTTTAGACCCGACTTCCAGACGCGCGATCTCCAGTGCGGCAGAGATCGAGGCCTCGGCAAGCTTGGTTTGGGCGGCCTTGACGGAATTGATGTCAGCTCTGCCCGACGCATCGGCTTTGACGATCAGTGCCAGACGACTTACCCACTCGGCCCTTAAAGCGGCCAGACGCTTGCCGAAATCCTCTTCGTAAGTAACTACATCGATCAGACTCGTGCCAGCCTCCGCGAACGTCGTGTCGGATGACACTTCAGCCTTCGGCAAGATCGTCGAGGCCCTTTTCAATACAGAATTCAAATGGGCCGACAGTGGAGCGTGACACGTGCCTTCGGCAGCCGCGGGATACGGCCGTGGATCTTCCGGAATACTGCGCCCGGCGATGTCGGGCGTTTCGCCGGGCATATCCGGTGCGTCGCGAAACACCCGATCAAATACCCGCGACACGCTGCGCGTATGGCGTTCCAATTCGGAGCTTAGCTTTTCGGCGGAATCGCAGTGCATCTTGCCCGCGATGACCGACCTCTTGCTCGGATCATCGGGGAAAGAATGTGTCTGCAGCCCGTGCTCCATCTGCAGTATGTGTTCCAACCGACGCAAAAACGTATATGCGTCATGCAGCCCCGTCAGTTCGCGATGGTCGATATATCCGTGTTCCGCAAGGCGCGAAAGGCTGATCAGCGTATGCGGCACCCTCAGCCACCGGTCGCGCCCGCCGTAGGCCAATTGCAAAGCCTGGGCGATGAATTCGATCTCGCGAATGCCGCCCCGGCCGAGTTTTACGTCGAAAGCTTCTGTGCTTTTGATGGATCCGTCGATCCGCTGTTTCGCATTCTTGACGGCCAAAAAGGCATCCAAGGGTGAGACATCGTCGCGATAGATCAGGTGCTGCACCTCGGCGAAGAACCGCGAGTAGAGCGACGCGTCGCCGGCACTGGACCGCGACCGGATCAACACCTGCCGCTCCCAGTCACGGGCCGTGGTCATGTAATACCGGATCGTTTCTTCGAGAGATGTCGCCAGCGGCCCGATGCTGCCGTTCGGCCGCAAACGCATGTCTACTCGATAGGCCGCGCCTTCGCCCGCCTGCCGGCCGACCAGGCGGACGACCTCTTCGGACAGTTTGGCGAAGTATTCCTTATTGGCCACAACGCCACGCCCTCCTGTACCGTCCGTGTCGCCGTCCGCGGAATAGATGAAAAGCAGGTCAATGTCGGACGCGTAGTTGAGCTCGCGGGAACCGAGCTTGCCGAGCGACACAACGCAGAAGCCGGCCGGCCGCGTGCGTCCCCGGTCGTCGCGTTCAAGCGGGTGCCCGTATGAATTGTCTGCGTTCTGCCGAGCCAGCATGAGCGCGTGTTCAAGGATCGCGTCCGCCAGATTCGAAATGTTCTCCGTCACCTCGGAGACGGTCGCCAGCCCTCGGACGTCGGCTAAAAAGATCCTGAGAAGTTCGCGGCGGCGAAACCTCGCGAACAGCGTATGCGCGTCGATCGTCGAATTTGTCAACGAAAATCTGGCGAGCGACTCGAGCAGCTCGGATTTGGGCCTTACACCGGAGACCTTTCTTTCGCGCCCGAGCCAGGAAATATACTCGGGATTTTGCAGAAAGGTAGTCGCGAGCAGAGGGCTGAAGGAAGCGAGAGCGAGAACGTCGGAGAGCAGCGACATTTCACGCCGCAGCCTGGCCGTTTCCCGTGGATGCCGCACCTCGATGCTCGCGAGAAACGAACGAGCGGCTTCGGGGTCCGGCAGCTCGGTGATCAAACGTTCGATCTCAGTCATTTCGCCTGAAACGCCTCGCGTCGATGGCGTATTTTCTGATCTTGTAGTTGAGGATCCGCTCGGTCGTCCCCAGCCGGACGGCCGCACGGGCGGCGACACCGGACGTCGATTTGAGTTTGTCGATGATAAGATCCCTTTCGAACGCCGCGACCGCCGATGCCAGCGTCGCGTGAGTCTCCGTCCCGCTCACCTCGGCCGTCTGCAGCGTTGGCGGAAGGTGGTGGCCGTGTATCACGTTCGAATCGCACACCAGGACAGCTCGCTCGATAACGTTCTCGAGCTCGCGAACGTTTCCGGGAAAGTGGTAGGCGGTCAGCATGTCGATCGCGGGAGTAGAAATTCGTCGCACGCGCTTTTCGTGCTCTCGCTCGTATTTTTCGAGAAAATGCTCGGCCAAAAGCAGTATGTCAGATTTACGCTCGCGCAGCGGCGGAAGATATATCGTGAAAACATTCAGGCGATAATAAAGGTCCTCGCGAAAATCTCCGGCCGCCACCAGCTCTTCAAGATTCTTATTCGTGGCGGTGATCAGGCGGATGTTCGTCTTTACGGTTTCCGTACCGCCTAAACGTTGGACCTCGCGTTCCTGAATGGCTCGCAGAAGCTTGACCTGTGTTTGGGGCGGCAAATCGCCGATCTCGTCAAGAAATAACGTGCCTCCGTCGGCCAACTCGAAACGACCCTTTCGGAGCTTGTCGGCGCCCGTGAAAGCACCTCGTTCGTACCCGAAAAGCTCCGATTCCACCAAAGTGTCCGGGAGGGCCGCACAATTCACCTTGATGAACGGGCCCTTAGCCCGCAGACTGTTGTAGTGTATCGCTCCGGCGACGAGCTCTTTTCCCGTGCCGCTTTCGCCGCGTAGCAGGACCGTGGCGTTCGAGCGCGCTACCTGCGTCACCTGGTCGTAGACCTGCCTCATCGCACCGGAATTCCCGACGATGTGCGAAAAGTCATACTTGTCGCGAAGCTCGATTTTTAGGTGGGCATTCTCCTCGAGCAGCTTCTCCCGCTCGCCGCGCACCGCGTTTTCGATCCGTAGCGAAAGGGCAAAAAGGGAAGCGGCGATCGCCAAAAGCCGCTCGATCTCGAGTGGTCGGCGTTCGTCGTCCGACAAGTAAAGGGCGGTAATAGTGCCGCGAGGTTTTCCGTCAAGTTCTACCGGGAGAGAGACGGCTTTGTCGCCGGCGGACGCGAGAAAATCGAGTCCGGCGATCTGTGAAATGTTTGACGCACGCAATGGCTCATCTTCATCGAATACCGAGCGTAAACGGGTGCGATCAACGCGGGAATCGAGCTTCCGGAATTCACCCAGATCGAGACCGCTCGCGGCGGTAAGTACAAGCCGGTCGGTTTCCGGGTTGTGTATCAATAGAAATGCGCAGCCGAGCCCTAAATGATCGCGGAGTGCGTCGAGCGCCCCCCGAAAATTGGCCGTAAGATCGCGTGAACGGGCCAGGATCCGGGTCATGTCGGAAACGATCTCGAGGTGGTCGGGCATTTGTAGTGTGCGGGTTTCTGCTACAAAATTGTAGGGCATTGTCGTCGGCGAACCAAGGAAGGATCGTGGGACACAAGCAATAGTTTCGAGATGTTGAAGCGACCAATACTGTTAAATGCCTTGGAAACGGATCGTCGAAAGCGGCTCGAGGACCTCTTGTTCGAGAGGTTCCCGACCTTGAGCCGGATGTACCTGCGAGAGGTGGTGCGCGATCAGCGATGCGAGGTGAACGGACGGCTCGAGAACGTCGGATATAAGCTGCGGCCCGACGATTTTATAGAGATCGAGGTGGACGTCTCGCGCGAGAATGCGATGCGTCCGGAGCCGATCCCGCTTACGGTCGTTTTCGAAGACGAATCTTTGCTGGTGGTCGACAAGCCGGCCGGAATGCTCGTCCACCCGACCCATCGCGACAAGAACGGAACCCTTTTGAACGGCGTCGTTCATCACCTTAATTCGGCCGCGGGATCGGACGACCCGGTGATTCGGCCGGGGCTGGTGCATCGTTTGGACAAGAAAACTTCAGGGCTGATCGTGATCGCGAAGGACGTGCGAACGCACAGCATCATCGCCCGCGCATTCCAAAAAAGGCAGATCCGAAAGCGATATACCGCACTTGTTACAGGTCCGATCGATGCGAACGAGGGAGTGATCGACGCACCGATCGGACGCTTTGCGGACAAAAAGTTTTGGGGAATAAAAGAGGACGGCAAAGAATCGATGTCACGTTACCGGGTCGTCGAACGGTCCGCAGAAAATACGCTGATCGAGTTGGAGCCCGTCACAGGAAGGACCAATCAGCTTCGCATCCACTGTGCATTTATCGGGCACCCGATAATCGGCGATGTCGAACGCGGCGGGCCTACGTTCGATCGTTTATGCCTGCACGCGAGCGGAATTGAATTTCGACATCCAAAAACAGGCGAGTGGGTAAAGCTTCACTCGCCCGTTAACGATAATTTCGGCAACGGGCCGTAGGTTGAACTCCGACGGACCGAAAGGCTATTTGTCCTCGGTTCCGTGGTGGTCACCGTCGTGACCGCTGTCGTTCTCGATCTGGCTGCGGACCTCGCCGCCCGGAAACTTGGTCGAGTGAATATTGACGTAGGTCTTTCCGGCCCGGATCGCGCGCAGCAGCTCGTCGAATTCCATCGCCTGAATTCCCTGGCCGGCCGAACCGTTCGCCGCGACGGGCTGCCCTATTACGTCTGGAGCCGTGATGGTGCCCGTGATCGTGGCGGGCGAAGGCGGGCAAGCCTGAGTGCCGGCCGGCGGCGTAACGCCCGGTCCCGGGTTGCCGCAGAGCCAGACCTCGATGGAACCGTTAACACTTTTTTGCCCGAAATGGATGTGAGACTGAGTGATGGATCCTTCCAGATCCGCATACCTCAGCTCGTATTGGATCGAATTGCCGCCGACGATCCGTGCGTGAAACTCGGCGTTCGCCGAGGTCGACACGGCCGGGACCTCTTCGTAACCGGTCAGAAACTCACGAATCCGCTGTTGATTCTGCGCCAGTGCGATCGCGGACGCGACCACCACGATCGGGACGAACGCGAGTATGATGCGTTTTGCCATTTTATCTCCTCCCTGAGGGGATTCACCGAGCGGGCCCGGAACTAATTGTTTTGAGCAAAGCAAATATACGCCCTGGCGGGGACTAAAGCAACATTTTTTCGGTCGATAACATTTACCGATTGCAACGTCGTGAAGCGATCATTTCGCTGGATATCCGCCGCCGCGCAGGGGCTGGCCGGGCATTGAGGCCGTCATCCTTGAACCGTCGTAAACCACCTGACCGTTGACGATGACCGCTGAAAAACCTTCGGCGTACTGATGCGGGTTGTCGAAAGTGGCCTTATCCGTGACCGTTTTCTCATCGAATATCACGAGGTCCGCCGCAAAGCCTTCTCTTATCTGTCCTCGATCGCGAAGACCGAAGGTTTGGGCCGGCAGCGAAGTCATCTTGCGAACCGCGTCCTCAAGCGTCACAACGCCCAGTTCGCGAACGTAATGCCCCAAAACACGTGCGTTATTGCCGTAGCCACGGGGGTGGGGAACGCCCGCGCCGAATTCACGAACTCCGCTGTCCGACGCGATCATCGTGAAAGGCTCGCGCATGATGCGCTGAACGTCGTCCTCGCTCATGACGCGGTAAACCATTGCGGCACCGCCGTTTTCGTACATTTCGAGGATCTGGGCGATCTGCTCCTCGATCTTCTTGCTCTTTCGATTCAGCTCAGTTATCTCGAGAATGTTCTTGCCGTTGAACTCGGGTTTTGCACGATAGCTGGCGACATAGGCGAAGCTGTAATCCTTGAATTTCTTATCCCTTAGATCCTTTTTCATCTCGGCGACGACCCGTTCGCGCGTGGCCGGATCGGCAAGCCGCTTCTTGCCTTCAGCGAGCCCCCCGGCGATCACCCAGCTAGGCAGGCGAACGTTGAGCGAGGTGGAAGAAGCGGTGTACGCGTATTGATCGACCGTGACCGTAAGCCCTCTGTTTCGAGCGTCTTTCACTAACCCGAGGGTGGCCGGGCTTTGGCCCCAGAGGGTTTTCGACGAGATCTTGAAGTGCGATATCTCGACCGGCATGCCGGCCTGTTCACCGATGTTGATGGCCTCTTTTATCGCGTCGGAAACGTGATTGCCTTCATCGCGAATGTGACTCGCGTATACCCCGCCGTACCGGGCCGCAACTTTAGCCAGTTCAACGACTTCCGGGGTTTTTGCGTAGGTCCCTGGGACGTATATCAGACCGGTCGAAAGACCGACCGCGCCGTCCTTCATGCCCTGCTCGACGAGGTCGTTCATCTCTTGCTGCTCTTCCGCTGTTGGGTCGCGATCGTCGAGGCCCAGCACTTTGGCCCGGACGGAACCGTGGGCAATCAGCGTCGCAATGTTGACCGCGATCGGCTTCTCTTTTATTTGGCCGAGAAATGCCGCAACGTCGGTCGCCGAGCCGCCGCAATTGCCTGTTACCACCGAAGTTACGCCCATGCGGATGAAATTCTCCGCGGCGGGATTTCCGTAAATGTCCTCGACGTGGGTGTGCACGTCGATGAAGCCGGGAGCGACGATCTTGTTACCGGCATCGATAATTTGCGTCGCTCGCGAAGGATCGACGAAACCGACTTTCGCGATGCGGCCGTTTTTGATCGCGATCGAGCCGCGGAACCAGGGATTTCCGGTACCATCGATTATCCGGGCGTTCGTGATGACCAGATCGTAATTTTTCGTTTCCAGATCGCGCATTTCGCTCACCAGCGCCGCCGATCGGGCCGAGGGTGCCAGCAGTAGCAGGATCAAAAGTGCCGATGCCGTTTTAAACATTTTATTGGATCTTGATATTCACTTTCACCGAGATCGGGTCCGAAGAGTTGTTCTGTATCTCGATCGTGTAGTCGGCCGACTTCGGCAGCTTTGCCGAGAACCCGTTGACGCCCTCCGTCACCACTGCTTCCTCCAGCAATCGCGCCGACGCATCCGGCGATCCCGTCGACACCCGTAGCACCTGCCCCGCCCGGGCGCCCACGGCGTACCGCTGCAGCTCTCCCGCCGGCAGCGATAGGTCCAGAGTGGCGCCGGTCGTACCGGGTGCAAACCTGACTCGCCTGCTCGGGTAGAGTTCTTTTTTGATCGGTTGGCCGACCGCGGCGAGCTTGCCTCCGGTTACTCGGTACCGGGTTGTGATGACGAATTGCGGACAGCATGCGCCGCCCTCTTCTCCGACGTCGTTGCTGTCGACGATCAAGAGGCCCTTCTCGACGCTTGCGGAGCGAAGGCCGCCGTAAGCGCGGTCGCCGCCCGGAATACGGGCGACAAGTGCCGGTTTTCCGGCCTTCATCGAGTAGACATAACCTTCGCTGAAATTGCCGGTGCCGCCGGTATTGCAGACGGTGAGGATGACGGCGTCACCGACACCGTCGCCGGTGACGTCGCCGTAGGCGATGTCGAAGACGTTGAACGAGAAGCGGTCGACGTAACCGTCTTCCTGCTTTTCTCGATAAAATTCGCCGTTTTTTACGGTAACTTTTTCCGGCGTTTCGCCAATGCAGTAGGCCGGATAGGTGAAGTTCTTGAAATCGACCGAGCGTATGTTCGCCTGAGCCGCGGCATCGGCTGCGAAGGTC
>Ga0307405_10001448_pt1 | contig 9996 bp, 10 predicted proteins | sample 322Cmetagenome_2_FD_203311 | JGI IMG/M metagenome (GOLD analysis project Ga0307405, IMG submission 203311) | Maize rhizosphere microbial communities from greenhouse at UC Davis, California, United States - 322HYB-C-1 | ecosystem: Host-associated > Plants > Roots > Rhizosphere > Soil | place... | reverse complement strand
CGTTTGCGAACTGGCGAAATGCCGGTGGTAGCCCGCCTGCGCGATGATCATGTCCTGATGGACCTCAGAACCGTCAATAACGCTGAAGAGGACGATCTGCTCGTTGCGATCGCCGATGCTGCGGCCAACGGCCGTTAAAGATCAACCGTTTCGGTCGGCAAAGTCCTTCATGAATTCAACGAGGCGTTCCACGCCTTCCTTCGGAAAGGCGTTGTAGATCGATGCCCGGATTCCGCCGACCGACCGGTGACCTTTCAGACCTTCGAGCCCGAGCGTGGCGGCATCTCCGCAAAATTCCGCTTCCAGCACTTCCGACGGTAGGCGGAATGTTACGTTCATCTTCGAACGCGCCGCGGGGTCGGCGTGTCCGCTGTAAAAACCGTCGCTTCCGTCGATCGCTTCATAAAGCAAGGAGGCTTTCGCCTCGTTTCGGTGCGTGATCGCCTGCACGCCGCCCTGACTGCGCATCCACTCGCAAACGAGACTGATGATGTAGATTCCCCACGTATTCGGCGTATTCAGCATCGAGTCGTTTTCGGCGATCTTGCGGTAGTCGAGCAGAGAATGTTGGCCGGCGGGCACGCGTTCAAGCATGTCATCGCGGATTATGACCACCGTGACGCCGCTCGGCCCAAGGTTCTTTTGGGCACCTGCGTATATCAAGGCGTATTTTTCTACGTCGATCGGCTTGGACAGTATATTGGACGATGCGTCGCAAACAACCGGAACGTTTCCGCCGTCGAGGTCGTGATCGAATTCGACGCCCTCGATCGTTTCGTTCGAAGTGTAGTGGATGTATGCGGCGTCCGGCCGGGCGGCGATCTCGCCGTCAGACGGTACAGAGCGGTAACCCGAACCGGCTGTCGAATAAACGGCTTCCGCGTGCCCGCATCGTTTTGCTTCGATGAGGGCCTTTTCGCCCCACGCTCCGGTGATCACATAGTCGGCCGATCCGTCCTTAGCGAGAAAGTTGATCGGGACCATCGAGAATTGAAGGCTCGCGCCGCCCTGAAGGAAAAGTATCTGGTAGTTTTGCGGCACGTTCAAAAGCTCTCGAAGGCCGTCGCGCGCGGCCGCGAGGATAGCCTCGAAATGGTGCGAACGGTGACTGATCTCCATCACGCTCATCCCGATACCGTGCAGCGAAAGCAGTTCGCTCTGTGCCTTTTCCAGAACGGCATGGGGCAAAACCGCGGGCCCGGCACTAAAATTGAAGACTTTATGATCCAAAGTGTTCTCCGCTTGAGCTGAAAATGGCTGAAATTACAAGATAGCATGGCTCAGTGCGGGTATTAAATTCTCGGCACCCGGCAAAAAGCCCAAAATGGGGCGGTTTTGCTTAACAAAACCCCTTAAAAGAAGTACTATATGGGAATTCTACAAACCCTTTTTTCGAGGCTAGCATCTTAAGTTCGCATTTTTGGTTTTCCAATGTTCCCGGAGGCATTTAATGATTCGCAAAATTAATGTAGCAGTTTTTTTAACACTGGTTTTTGCCATCGCTTCGCCGATATTTGCGCAAAACGCACCGGTTAGCGGCAAAGTTGTCCTTAAGAAGAAGGACGGCACCACCGTACCCGTTGCTGACGCTCTGGTCGAAGCATATCAGGTAGACATTAAGTCGTCCGCGCCACCCGATAAAACGGACAAGAAAGGATTTTTCAGCTTTGCTGGTTTACGGCTGGGCGCCACCTACGTGCTTTCGATAAGCGCTCCGGGTGCCAAAGCCGGATATTTTCCGAACGTGAAGGCCGGCAATCAGAACCTCGTAATCACTCTCGAGGAAGGGGAGGGCAACAGGTTCACGGAGGAAGAGATCAGAGCCGCGATCGCTGCGGGACCGACAACCGCCAGTACTAAGAAGGCGGAGCCCTCGGGTGACGAAAAGAAACAACAGGCCGAGTTCGAGGCGAAGGTGAAAGAAGTAGAGGCCAAGAACCAGAAGGCCACGCAGGTAAACGCGATCGTCACCAAATCTCTAACGGACGGCAATGCCGCTTACCAAGCTAAGAACTACGACGCCGCTATCGCCAGCTACAATGAAGGGATAAATGCCGATCCCGATTTCGCCGGCAGCGCGCCGATCCTTTCGAATAACAAAGGTGCGGCCCTCGTGGCCCGTGCGGTCGTGGTGTACAACCAGAACGCAAAGGCGACCGACGCGACAGCAAAGCTCGCCGCTTTCAAAACCGTACGGAAGGATTTTTCGGACGCCGTGGCAGCCTACGATCACTCGCTGAAGGTCCTGAAGGCTGCTAAACCAGGCGACGTGGCTGATCCTAAAACGAGCGAAACTGCAAAGTTGAACGCCCTGAAAGGAATGAAGGAAGCATTTCGGCTGATGGCTCTTACGGAGCAGGTCGATGCGGAAATGACGCCGATAGCAAAGACCGTTTTTCCTGAATATATTGCCGTTGAGACCGATCCGGTGAAACGGGACGAAGCAAAGATCATTCTCGCCGATTTGTACCGCGTGGCCGGGGACTCGGAAAACGCCATCCTCGCGTACCGGCAGGTGCTCGAAACCGCACCTGACAACATCGATGCGATGGCAGGTCTCGGGTTCAGCCTCGTCAACATGGGCTACGTCAACAACGATAAAGCTCAGCTTCAGGAAGGAGCTAATTTCCTGCAGAAGTTTGCTACGGCGGCCCCCGGCACCCACAAGTATAAGGACGACGCGGTCGGCCTTATCGAGACGCTGAAGAAAGAGCAGAACGTTGCTCCGGTAAAATCGGCGGCAGCTAAAAAGAAAAACTAGTCCGGGGAAAGGTCAAACCTGGAAGGCTGTTCTTTTGCGAGAACAGCCTTTTTTACAAGTATGGAAATCAGATCGATCCGGATCGGAGACATCCCGGGCGTCGTTAAACTGATGCGCGACTTTGCGGCGTTTGAAGATCTCGCCGATTACTGCGAGATCAGCGAAAAGAAACTCGAAGAGGTCCTGTTCGGCCCACGCTCGTTCGTCGAATCACTTGTCTCGGTCGAACTCGACAAAGCTGTCGGTTACTGCATCTTTTATCAGCACTTCGCGAGCTTTCGCGGACAGTCCGGCTTTTATCTCGAGGACATTTTTATCGAAGACGGATTTCGCGGCCGCGGCCTCGGCGAAGCAATGATAAGGCGCATCGCAAAGATCGCCGGCGAACGCGGACTCGAGCGGATCGATTTCCAGGTGCTCGACTGGAACGAGTCGGCCGTAAACTTTTACTTCAAGCTCGGAGCCGAACGCGACGACAGCGAGCGCCACTTCAAATTCACCGACGAAGCGTTCAGATCGCTCGCCTCCTGATCGCCAAAATTTTTTCCTGTCACAATCGACCCTCCGCTGGTGTTTTCCTCATGTAACGCATATCGTGCGGAAAATATTGAGACTTTTGGAGGTTAGGCATGCGGAAAACTTTTATCTCAGGCATCTTTAGTTTTGCTTTTATTATTTTTGTTATCGGATCGTATGTGATCGTGGCCCAGACGGCGGCGATCACGGGCGATTGGAAAGCCACGACAAAGGCGGATGAGCCGGGCAAGATAAATCTTTCATTTGAGCGGCAACGCGGCGAACGCGGGAAGTCGCAGATGGGCACGACTTTCGAGTTTGCCGACCTGCAGGGCCTGACCCGCGAGCAGACGCAAAACGGAAGCGTTTCGTTCCGAATGGTTCGCGAAGCCGGGACGATAGAATGCGAGGGAACATTTGTCAACGGAAAAGGTGCGGGAACGTTCCTTTTCACGCCGAACCGCAGTTTCGTCGAGGCGATGAAGAGTCGGGGTTTCGACTTTGAAAAGCCGTCCAGCAAAGGACGTGAAGGCGACGTCGACGAGCGACTGTTCGCAGCCACCACGATCGGTGTGACGACCGCTTTGGCGGACGACCTGAAGGCCGCCAACTTCGGACCGCTCGATGTCGACGACCTGTTCAAGGCCGCGATATTCAAGATCACGCCGCAGTTTATGGCCGAAATGAAGGCGACCGGATTCCCCAACCTCGGGATGGAAGAATTGGTCAAAGCCCGCATTTTCAAGATCGACGCGAACTTCGTCCGCGATATCCACGCGATGGGGTTCGAAAAGGAGAATTTCGAAGGACTGGTTAAGTTCCGCATATTCAAGGTCACGCCCGAGCTGCTGAACATGCTGAAGGGCGAGGGCTATGGCGGCCTTTCATCCGAAGAAGTGGTCAAATTCCAGATCTTTCACATCGACCAGGACTTCATACGCAAGGCCAAGTCGGAAGATCCGAACGTTTCGGTCGAAGATCTCGTGAGGATGAAGATCGGTGTTAGAAGATAGTTGTACGACCCCGGAAAATTGATCAAGAAAAGCCGGTTCCTGCCGGCTTTTCTATTTATCCACGTCTCTCAGGCGAAAGCGTACGGTTTCACCGCGGATAGCCGATAACCATACATATTCAAACGCCACAGCCGTAGAATGTCGCGTGACCTAACGCGAGCGTTTTCGCGGACTACCGCCGGATGCCTGTTTAACGTCCGCATCAACTCATTACATGGCACTGCGATTGCAGGCGGATAGCCGGTCGGTTGCCAGCCAAATACAAGTTGGGCGGAAAACCGCAAATTACGGGTAATGGGGTTAGGCGGGGTTATGCAGAAAAGTGTTTTAGTCGTTGATGATCAGGAAGATGTTCGGGCGATGATGAAGATCGCGATCGAGAATTTTGGGTATTCGGTTATCGAGGCGGGTGGGCCGTTCGACGCTATCGGCAAGGCCGAAGAGTTCCGTCCAGACCTGATACTGATGGACATCGGTATGCCGCTGCTTGACGGATTGTCGGTAGCGCAAATGATCGGCGAGACTGAAGGCTGCAGCCAGATCCCTATCGTGATTTTGACGGCTTACAGCAATATCCGCGATCAGGCGAAAAAAGCGGGCTGTGTAGATGTGCTCTATAAGCCGGTGGAGTTCGAAAAGCTAAAGGACATCCTCGACTGGCACGCGGCTCTTTGAATGCCGCCTAATCGAACTGCTTTCTAAATTCGTCGAACAATTCACGAAAAGCATTTAACTCGTTCCTGAGTTCCGCAACCTCTACCTGAAGCGTCGCGACGCGGTCGTCTCCGCTTTCGCTTCCCGCGCTCTTTTCGCGTTGAGGGAAAGAGGCAGCGGTAACCGCACCCGAGAGAAGATGTGCGTAGCGGGCTTCTTTTTGGCCGGGCTGTCTTTCCAGCTTTACTACGAGCGGTTCGTCGCGGGTCATCAACCCGTCCAATTTTTCATTCACCTCGCCGATTCCCGAAAATTCGAACAGACGGCCCGTTCGCTCGCGTATCTCACCGAGTGTTTGGGGCCCTCTCAGCATGAGAACAGCCATTATCGCGACTTCGGGTGGCTCGATCTCGTAAACACTCGGGATCATATGTTTGTACTTCACGGCGCGGCTGGTGCTTCCGTAGTACAGATAAACGAGGTTCTTTTCCCGCAGGCTGTCGACCGCTGCAAGGATTTCCGTCTCACCGTAGGAAACTATCGGGTCCCGGTTGCTCTTTTGATTGCACGCGGCCGTCAGCGCATTCATCGTCAGCGGGTAATATTCCGGCGTGGTTAATTGCTTTTCGACGAGGCTTCCAAGGACGCGCACCTCGATTTCGGTTAGTTTTTCGGACATATGGATCGCGATTAGCTTAATACATTTTCGGCCCGATGTTGAGTGGCATACAATAGTGGAGTGGAAATCCTGGTAGCCCGCACCGATGCCGAAATAAAAGCTGCATATGAGAGACTCGCCGGTGCAGGTGCGCTGGGCTGCGATACCGAAACTTCAGGTTTGAGCGCTAAGTACGGCCGGCTCTTCTCTATACAGTTTTCTGACGGAAGATTCTCGGTGTTGATCCCCGTCAGCGAGGGCGTAGGACCGGGAATTCTAGCCGATCTGCTCTACGACCCGGACGTTCTCAAGATCTTTCACAACGCGAAGTTCGACCTCGATTTCCTGGGTGCGAACAACATCGCGACCCGTAACGTTTTCGACACTATGGTCGCCGAAAAAGTCCTCACCAAAGGGGCGAACCAATCCGCATCGCTAGCCGAAACGTTGTATCGCTATTTCGCCGTCGATCTCGAAAAATCGCACCGCTCAAAATTTACAAAATCGTGGGACGGGGTCTGGACCGACGAACTGGTCGAGTACGCCCTCTCCGACGTCGTACACTTACCGCAGTTGATGAGCGAACAAAAGCTGTGGCTCGGACGGCTCGGTCTGGAAGAAGATTTTGCGGTCCAAATGCAGAAGATAGCGGCGTCGAGTTCAGTTCAGAACTACCAGCGGTGATAGGCCGGATGCCCTTCCTTAACGGCCACGAACGTCCCGCGACAGGTATCGCAGACTTTCCCGTTCGCAACCAGTTCCGCCTCCACGATGGCGCGGTCGCCGGTCGACTCGACGACACGGGCCCGTAACGAAATGAGAGCGTCGCTCGGCGTCGGCCGCAGCAGTTTCACGTGGAAATCGGCCGTAACGGTGCACGGAGCTTCGGAAAGCCCGGCTTTTTTCATCAGATAGTACGCGGCCGCCCAGTTCGAATGACAGTCAAGTAAAGCTCCGATTATCCCGCCGTTCAGCACGCCCGGGAAGGCCTCGTGGTGTGGTTCAGCCCGCCATTCCGCGACGACCTCATCACCGTCAACAAAGCTCCGAATGTGCAATCCCTTTTGGTTCGCCGGCCCGCAGCCGAAGCAGATCCCATTCGGCGAATACGTTTCCTGTAGTGATCTTTCCTGGTCCATAAGCAGTCAGGTTACCACAGATCGGCTGCGGGCCGGCGACGCGTGGTTGTAGGCTTACGGCAGCTTTTCACCGCTTGCACTCCTCGGAAAAGCGAGGGACACCACAACCGAGAGTGCGATCGTCGACAATATAAAGGCCAACGACCAGCTTACCGGAAACTTGCCCCCGTAGAGGTCGTTAAGCCACACCATTTTGACGCCAACGAAAACGAGAACGATGGCGAGACCGTATTTCAGAAGGTAGAATTTATCGACGGCGCCGGCGAGCATGAAATACATCGAACGCAGCCCGAGGATCGCAAAAATATTCGACGTGAAAACTACCAGCGGCTCCGACGTGATCGCGAAGATCGCTGGGACCGAATCGACAGCAAATATTATGTCTGTCATCTCGAGAAACAGCAGTGCGATGAACAGCGGAGTCGCGGCCCACCGGCCGTTCTCACGAACGAAAAAGTTCTTTCCGCGAAGCTCATGGGTGACCGGCATGAACCTCTTTAACAGCCGTATCGCCGGATTCTTCTCGGGTTCGATCTCTTTTTCAGGGCCGAACATCATTTTCAGGCCCGTGAGGATGAGAAAACCGCCGAAAAGATAGATCACCCAGTGAAACTGCATCAGCCAGGAGCCGGCCCCGATGAAAATCGCTCTGAACAACAGCGCCCCGAGAATGCCGTAAAACAGTACGCGATGCTGATAAATGGCCGGGATCGCAAAGTAGCTGAACACAACAACAAACACAAAGATGTTGTCGACCGACAGTGATTTTTCGACGACGTACCCTGTCAGGAACTCCAGAGACACGTTCCACGCTGCGGCATTCGGATCGAATCCGGGAATCGCCAGCAGCCGCTCGTCCTGCGGGAACTTCCACAAGGCGTATTGATAAAAGAGGTAATTAAAGGCGAGCGCGAGCGATATCCAGACCGCAGTCCATATGCTTGCTTCCTTGAAGCTTACGGTGTGCTGCTTGCGGTGAAAGACGCCGAGATCGAGCGCCAGCATGGCTAAAACAAAAAGAGTAAAAATGCCGTAAAGCCACCAATATTCGGCAAAAGGAAATAAACTCATCGTGGTCCTCCGTATCGATTTATTGAAACGGTCCGCAAACAAAAAACCCTGCGCGGACACTAATGGTCGCGCAAGGTCTTGATACGTTAGCCTTTGAGCCGGAGCGTTTGCAGAAACGCTCGTATTGACGGATTCAAAGGACCACTTAGGGCTATCTACTCCCCCTGCTTATTGACGAGACGATATTATTAAATCCTGAATCTATTGTCAAGATTCGGCTTTTGGAAGGCTATCTGAACGCTTGCCGTAATAAAGCGGATGAAGTAATTTTAACCCGCCCGTTTCGTATGGCCCTTGTCACAACAACAACGCCACGCCGCACGCTGCTCGATATGAACTCGTATCAGTGGACCGTGATATTTGCCGCGTGGCTCGGCTGGGGCTTCGATGTATTTGACGGTCTGCTGTTCAACTACGTGGCGCCGAACTGCGTACCGACCCTTTTGGGCCTGCCGCTCGGTTCCCCGGAAGCAAAGGCGGCAACGCTGCAATGGACCGGAATTCTCACATCAGTTCTGCTGATCGGTTGGGCGGCGGGCGGCGTCCTCTTCGGCAAGGTCGCAGACCGAATCGGGCGTACGAAAACCCTGTTGCTGACGATGCTCCTCTACTCGATCGGCACCGCAGCGTGTGCCTTCGCGCCTAACATTTGGGTCTTGATGGTGTGCCGCATCGTCGCCAGTCTCGGTATAGGCGGCGAATGGGCCGCCGGCGCCGCGATGGTTGCCGAGGTTGTGCCTGAAAACCGCCGGGTCGAGGCCGGAGCACTTCTTTACACGTCGGCCCCGATGGGCTTGTTTCTCGCGACGTTCGTGACATTCCAGGTGACGGGCGTTTATTTCAATGACCCCGCCGTTTCGTGGCGGTACGTTTTCCTTTTCGGACTCGTACCGGCTGCCGCCGCATTTCTCGTACGGCTGTTCGTTAAGGAGCCGGAACGCTGGAAACGTGTCGCGGCCAGCGAAACTGCGCGCATTGCGGAACTCTTCAACCCGCAATATTTACGACTGACGCTCAGCGGATTCCTGATGGCGGTGACCGCATTGATCATGTGGTGGAGCTGCAACGCCTTTATTCCGGTGGTCGCAAAAGGGCTGGCGGCCCATGAAGCCGGCCTGCTCGGCCTAGACGCGGCGGCAACCGAGGTGATGGGGCAGCAGTGGGTAAAGACGGCCACGAACGCCTTTAATGTTGGAGGGCTGCTGGGAACACTACTGACGATCCCGGTCGCGAAGCTGCTCGGCCGGAAAAAGATGTTTCTAATTTATTTCGCCGCGGCTGCGGCATCGATCATGGCTGCTTTCGGCCTCGACCTGGACCCGCACTCGCGCTTGTATTTCTACTTCCCGATCGGGCTCACGGTCTTTGGCGTTTTCGGCAGCTTCACGTATTACCTGCCGGAACTCTTCCCCACTCGGCTTCGGGGTACCGGCGCCGGATTTACATACAACATCGGGCGGTTGATCGCCGCTATCGGGCCGTTTCTCGTGGGAAGCATTGCGGCGAGCGGGGCAAACGCACTCGACAGCGCGATGAACGTCCTGTTTTGGGTTGGAATTGTGCCCCTGGTCGGCATTTTGATGTTGCCGTTCGTGATCGAGACAAAGGGGCGTCCGCTTTCCGATTGATAGATCGTCGGCCGGGATTACGCGTATAATTGCGGGACCCATAAAACGCAAATACCGGAGGTAGAATATGACCCAAGTTACAGAGATCGCCCCGGACATTTACCGGATAAACACTTTCATCCCCGAGATTCAGCTCGGGTTCAGCCAGTTCCTGGTTGACGACGAAGAGCCGCTGCTTTACCACACCGGCATGCGGTCGATTTTCCCGCTGGTAAAAGATGCGGTCGCGCGTGTCTTAGACCCCGCAAAGTTGAGATGGGTCGGATTCAGCCACTTCGAAGCCGACGAGTGCGGCAGCCTCAATGAATGGCAGCAGGTGGCCCCGAACGCCACAGCCGTTTGCAGCTTTATCGGGAAGGTCGTGAGCGTGGACGATTTCGCCCCTAAAAATCCGGCAAGAGCCATGAACGACGGCGAGGTCTTCGAAACCGGAAAACACCGTTTCCGATTCATCCAGACGCCCCACGTACCGCATTGCTGGGAGGCGGGACTCCTTTTCGAAGAGACGAACCGCGTTCTGTTCTGTTCCGACCTGATGCACCAGAACGGCGAAGTC
>Ga0307405_10001447_pt1 | contig 9998 bp, 13 predicted proteins | sample 322Cmetagenome_2_FD_203311 | JGI IMG/M metagenome (GOLD analysis project Ga0307405, IMG submission 203311) | Maize rhizosphere microbial communities from greenhouse at UC Davis, California, United States - 322HYB-C-1 | ecosystem: Host-associated > Plants > Roots > Rhizosphere > Soil | place... | reverse complement strand
TTCTAGCGATGTTCGGCGGCGGCCTTTACGCCGCTTCGACGTATCTGCGAGGGATCAACCTGCTTTCGATCGTGACAAGCGCCTTCACCGAGCAGACCGGTCGGGCGAACACGGACGTCAACCTTCGTCCGGCGCCGAGCGCCGCCAACGAGCCGGTCGGACTCGTGACGCAGAATTCGCGGCTCCGAATTGTAAAAACGCAGAATAATTGGTATCAAGTTGAGGTCCTGGAACAGGGTCGCGATCGGGATGATGTCGGCAGCGCCAAAGGCTGGATAAACGGGAAATACGTGGACCTGGATAATTAGGGGAGCGATAAAGAAAGTTGAGTGTACTCGAAAAAGTCAGACGTTGGATCGACGGCGACAACGCCGAAACCGTGTTGGAAGAGGCCGCCCGCGATGCGCAGGTCAAACCGCGCAGTCAGGCCGAAGAATTCATCGTTAAGATCGCACGGGCGGTCGAAGAGGTGATGCAGAAAGAGCTTGTTCCGCTGCCGCAGGGCACGACCATCATCCCGAGCGAGTACATCATCTTTCTGAGCGAGGAAGACGATAAGGAATGGCAGGGCGTAAAGCGACGCGGTCTCGAACAGGGGCTGTATCACATACTCGCCGAGCGGGCACGCGAGATCGCCGGTAAGCGTAAATTGGAGACTAAATCGTTTGTCATCGAGCTGCGGGTCGACGGCACACAGGAAAAGGGCGAGGTTCGGGTCCAGCACGGCTGGGAAGATTCCGCCACAGGGAAGACGGGAGTTCTCCCGCGTTTACCCAAGAAAGATCCGGTCGCCGGGCCTCAGGCATCGGCGACGTCGGTCCCTCCACAATACGTTCCGCCCCCGCCGACGTTTACCTCGAATACGTCGCCGTCGATCGCACAGCACACCATCCAGCAGAATTCCTTTGAGCAAGCGACCCCTCTTAAAAGCGACGAAGCGGAGGTGATGACCTCGGTGCGCAAGCGGGCGAAGGAGCTCTACAAGCTCGAAGTGTTTTTGAACGGCGTGCGGCAGACGAGCGTCCCGGTGTTTGAAAACGAGATCTCGATCGGCCGCGGGTCGAAATCGAAACCGGTAACGATCAAACTTCCGGGCGACCCCGAGATCAGCCGTCGGCACCTGACAATCTCGACCGACGGCGAGGGAAGATTTTGGGTAGTGAACGAAGGACGAAATCCCGCGATAGTAAACAACATCGAATTGCCAACGGGGCAAAGGATCTCGCTTTCACCGGGCGTTAACCTCAATGTCTGCAGTTACACTCTGCGTATCCAGTCCAGATAGCGATTTTATTTCGGTATGAATTCGCGTGGAAACCTGCCGTCGTTTATTGCGGAGACGATCATGTCGCGGGTCGCTCGGGCCGATTCCACGACGTTCGCGGGGCAATCCAATAGCTTGCTGTTCTCCTCGAATTCCTCTTCGTCGAGCACTTTGTAGCTCAGATCGGGCCGTACCAGAATATCTATATCAAGATCGACGTAATCGACCACGCCTCCAGAATATATTGGCGGTATGATGACGTTGCAGTAATAACACTTTAAGGAGCCGTCCGGTTCGTGGAAGCGAAAGATGTTGTACCAGCGATCCAGCCAAAAATACTCGTAAGAGAGTGTCCCGCGTCTGATAAGGCCGACGTCCGGATGGTAGATCTCTTCGTCAAACTCGCCGACGAACGTTAATACGTCAGCCTCAATTTTTAGCAGTTTAACCGTCCAACTCCGCTTCACAGCTCCGACGTAATTTCTGGAATTGACCGTGACCGGTGAGGAAAGATCGCTCATTCGGGCAGCGTTCGTACGACCATTACCGAGCATGGGGCATGGTGCACAACCGAATCCGACACCGAGCCCAATAAGAGACGTTCCCAGCGACTGTAGCCATGCGAACCCACTACGACGAGATCGGGTCTCATTTCTTCGGCCGCCTCGACGATCCGGCTGTCCGGAGAGCCGAAAAGCACATCTGTGGACACTTCCAGCTCGGCAAAATCGCCGCGTAGTTTTTCCGCCGTCGATTCGAGGAGCTTGCCCGCACTCTCGCGTGCGGCGCGTTCGAGTTCCGCCGTGTTAGGCAATGTCCCGCCGTACATGTCGAACGCCATCGGCACCGCCATATCGACCACGCTGACGATCTTTACATGGTCGCCCGACCCGAGCGTGAACCTGCGGATCATATCCAAGGCTGCCAAACATTGCTTTTCGCCGTCGGTCGCGAACAATATCTTCATTCCTTAACCCTCACATCAGGTCTGGTTTATTCAGATTATAAACCCGCACGGTAAGTACCGACCAAGACCTGTCACTGGACGCCGCGGATCTTTAAAAGAAGCTGCCTGAACATCAATCGCTCGGTCTCGGTCAGATTGGCCAAGGTGTGTGCCTCGAGCTCGGACCATTGCTGCTCGACGACCTGGCGGACCTCGACCCCTTTTGGCGTCAAAAAGATGCGGGTAGAGCGGGCGTCGTCCTCGTACCTGGCCCGCGTCACGAAATCGCGCTCCAGCAATCCGCCGAGGATCTTGTTAATTGTCGGGGGCGAGACCTCGAGCCTTGCGGCCAGGTCGGTCTGTCTCTGACCGTCTTTCTTCCACAACTCCATCAATATAAACACCTGACCGCCGTGAAGCCCCGCGGCCTGCATGTATTTATCGACGGCGGTCCGGTGTGCGGTCGCCAGCCGGGCCAGGGTGTAACTCGCAGATTCTTCCAATGCCATAAGCTAAACACTTAAACCATTGCATTTATTAAGCCTTAAGTGCTTTAATAGCGGGCTAATCAGCTACGATTGCATAGCTAAATAATCTTGTTAGCATGGTTCATATTAAAACATTAGATAGCTAATATACTACGATTAGTTGGTTAAAATTAATTAAGGTGAACCTTTTTTTCCGGTCGGTTAGACTATTCGTATGGAGACTTCGGAATTATTAAAAGCCGCCCGGAACGGCCTGTTGTCGCTTCACAAGATACTTGTCGATCGCGAACGGTCGATCTACGAGGGGATCAACGGCCCGGTCACAAGTGGGGAATTTCTTAATCTTTTGCTCGAGGATCGCGATTTCGCATGGTTGAGGAAGATATCGACACTGATAGTAGAGATTGACGAGATGTTCGCACAGAAGGACGGGTTCGATCGGGGGCAATTGGATACCCACCTGGCGAAGGTGAAGCAGTTAATAAGCCCGGAAAGTGTCGACGAAGATTTCGCCTCACGCTACCAAACCTCGCTTCAGCAAAGTCTGGACGCCGCGGCCAAACATGGGGAACTGAAAAAACTTTTAGGCTAAAACCAAGAGAGGCCCGACGATCGGGCCTCTCTTGGTTAGGATCGGTATACATTTACGACCTGCCCGATTTTTTCCAATCCGACAAAAACCCTTCGAGTCCTTTATCGGTCAACGGGTGCTTCACGAGCTGCAGGATAACCTTGAACGGGATCGTCGCCACATCCGCCCCGGCAAGAGCGCAGTCCACAATGTGCATCGGATGACGGATCGACGCTGCCAGGACCTCTGTCCCGAACCCGTAATTCTCGTAGATCTGCACGATGTCGCTGATCAGCTGCATGCCGTTGGTCGCGACGTCGTCGAGGCGGCCGATGAACGGAGAAATGTATGTCGCACCGGCCTTTGCGGCCAAAAGGGCCTGGGCCGCCGAAAAGCACAGCGTCACGTTAACTTTCGTGCCCTCGCCGCGAAGCGTTCGGCAAGCCTTGAGGCCGTCAAGTGTCAACGGCACCTTGATCACCGCGTTGGGCGCGATCTTCGCATATTCCCGGCCTTCCCGGAGCATGCCGTCTGTGTCGAGCGCGGTGACTTCGACAGAGACGTCGCCGTTGACCAACTCGCATATCTTGCCGATATGCTCCTTGAAATCGACCTCGCCCTCCTTTGCGACGAGTGACGGGTTCGTCGTCACTCCGTCGATCAGTCCCATCTCGTTGGCTTCGCGGATCTCGTCCAGATTTGCGGTGTCGATAAAGAATTTCATCTTGTTTTAGCGGACCTCGAGTAAGTTTTTCACAATTCTAGTTCAAAGGGCCGTGATTAACAATTACGCCCCGGCGATACTATTTGAAAGCGCGCCGACGCCTTCGACCTCGACCTCGCAAAGGTCGCCCGGGTGCAGCTGCGAAACGCCCGACGGCGTTCCCGTAGCGATCACGTCGCCCACATTCAGGGTCATCTGGCGCGAAATGTACCTGATCAAGACGTCGACGGGGAAGACCATCTGCGACGTCCGGCCGCTTTGCCTGATATCGCCGTTAACTTTTGTCGTCACACGCAGATCGTACGGGTCGACCTCGGTCTCGATATACGGCCCGACCGGGCAGAATGTGTCGAAGGATTTCGCCCGCGTGAACTGCACGTCCTTCTTTTGCAGGTCACGAGCCGTGACGTCGTTGAGGCACGTGTAACCAAAAACGTACTCTAGAGCGGGCTGATCGTCGGCAAGGTTTTTGCACGCGCGTCCGATAACGATTGCGAGCTCGCCTTCGTGCTCGATTCGTTGCGATTGCCGGGGAATCACGATCTCGTCGCCTGAGGCAATTACGGCCGAGGGTGCTTTCAAAAACAAAAGCGGCTCGGAAGGAACTTCGTTCCCCAGCTCTTTCGCGTGCTCTGAATAATTGCGGCCGACGCAAACGATCTTTGAGGGAACGACCGGCGGCAGCAGCTCGACCTCGTCCATATACCAAAGCTCCTCGGTCTTCTGCATGTCCGGCCCGCAGACCCAGATCTGCTGACCCTCGACGATCCCAAGCCCGGTTTTTGAATCATGCTGAAATCGGCAGTATTTCATAGTTCAAGGAACCGTCTCGCTGACCACTTCGGATGCCTCGCTAACATTGCCGGCCTTGTCCACGGCGGTGATGTAGTAATGGTAGGTTCGACCCTTTTCAACTGTCGTGTCTTGAAAGGTATTCGTCCCCAACGGCGTCGGCGTAAGGACCTCCCATTTCGATCTGTCGAGGTTTAGGTCGGCAGCACGGTAGACGCGATATCCGGCAATATCGTTTTCCGGGTTGGCCGCGAAAAATATCGAGATCGTCGAGGGGGTCGCCGCGAGAGTGACCGCCGCCGGCGCCGAAGGCGGAAAAGTATCTACGGGGCGGATGGTAACGATGTTGGATTCGCCGCTCTCGACCGGATCGCCGCCGGCGCCGGTCGAAACGGCGCGAACGAAATAGAAATACTCTTTCCCGAATTCAAAAAACTCGTCTCGGTAATTCGCGGTCGTCACGGGCTGCTGGTTTAGCAATTTCGCCGGCTGCTTGTCGGACGGTGAGCGATAGACGTTATAGCCGAGGATGTTTGCAGGCGTCGTACCGTCGACGTTTGCCGGCGGCGATGTCCAGCTCAAAGTAACAGCGTCCTGTGAAAGTGAAGTAGAAAGGGAAGTCGGCGCCGACGCGATCGCAGCGGCGGGCTCAAGCAGATAGTAATTGGAGAAGCCGGCCTTCTGCCCCGCCGAATTTACAAACCTGATCGCGTAACGAAGCCTGACGGCTTGCCCCGAAAACTGGAGTTGGTCTCGATAGATCATCGAACCCGCTGTGAAGTCGGCTTCGGCGACGGGCAAGGTCGCGACAAGGACGCTACGCGACGCGAACTCTTCTTCGGAAACACTAAGCGGGGAAGTTTGCCTTTCGGCGAGACGATACACGTCGACGCGGTTTACGTTCAAGATACTGCTCTTTTTCGCGTTCTTCGCCGGCATCTTCCAGGTCAGGATCACCTGCGCGCCTCGTTGGAATCCGGCGATCTCTACTCGTTGTACGACGCTCTCGCTTGGCGGCACCGGCGGCCGGCGCTTACCGCAGCTTAAGCCGATAAGCGATACAAGTGCTAACACCGCATACGGCGCTTTAGATAATGCACGTTTAAAGTGAACGCTTAACCCTGGTCGATTAAGCGAAGGTGCGGTTAGCATCTGTTTAACACTAAAGAATGTACTGTCGGAGGTCCTGGTCCTGGATTAAGCTGCTTAATTTCGAATCCACGTATTGAGCATCGATCAATTGCTTTTTCTCCTCTAATTCGGAGCCGAGGAAGCTGATCTCTTCAAGTAGTTTCTCAAGCAAAGTATGCAGCCGGCGAGCGCCGATATTCTCCGTCGACCGGTTAAGCTCCGCCGTCATTTCCGCTAGTTTCGCAACGGCGTCTTCGGTGAATTCGAGCTCGATCCCCTCGGTTTTAAGCAAAGCCTGGTATTGCTTAATTAGAGAATTCTTCGGCTGGGTCAGAATGCGCTTAAGGTCGTCCGTGGTTAAAGCTTCGAGCTCAACGCGGATCGGAAATCGTCCCTGCAATTCGGGAATGAGGTCGGTCGGCTTCGAGACGTGAAATGCGCCGGCCGCGATGAAAAGAATGTGTTCGGTGTTTACCAAGCCGTATTTCGTATTCACGTTGGTGCCCTCGACCACCGGCAGCAGGTCGCGCTGCACGCCCTCGCGCGAAACGTCCGGGTTCCCTGTCGATTCGCGTCCGGCGATCTTGTCGATCTCGTCGAGAAAAATTATGCCGGAGTTCTGCGTCTTTTGGATCGCGGTTCGCGTGATCTGGTCGCCGTCGACAAGATTCTCCTGTTCGTCCCGCAGAAGATACTCCCTGGCTTCCGCGACACGCATTTTACGGCGGACCGTTTTGCTCGGAAATAGGTTCCCGAACATATCTTTGAGGTTGACGCCCATCTCCTCCATTCCCTGCCCGCCGACGAAGTCGATCGTCGTGTTGCCGCGCTCCTGCGTGTCCAACTCGATCAAACGTTCATCCAGGTCGCCGCGGCGAAGTTGATCGCGCAGCTTTTCGCGCGTTCGATTGTGAGCCGACGAGGTCGGATCCAGTTCGGCATCGCCCGGCGTCTGATAATGAAGCGAGTTCGGCGGCAGCAGCAGGTCGAGCAGAGCTTCTTCGGTATTTTCCTCGGCTCGGCTGCGTACTTCCTCGTATGCGGCCTGGCGGGTCATATCGACCGCCACCTCCGTCAATTCGCGGATCATGCTTTCGACATCCCGGCCGACGTACCCGACCTCGGTGAATTTGGAGGCTTCGATCTTGATGAACGGTGAATCGGCGACGCGAGCGAGCCGTCGGGCGATCTCGGTCTTGCCGACGCCCGTCGAGCCGATCATGAGGATGTTTTTCGGCAGAACGTCCTGGGCGATCTCTTCCGGCAATTTCTGCCGACGTATGCGGTTGCGTAAGGCGACAGCTACCGCACGCTTGGCATCGGTTTGCCCGACCACGTATTTATCGAGCTCCGCGACGATCTCGCGCGGCGTAAGGTCGTCGAGCTTCGGCCTCGCCGTTATGGCCTTCACTTCTCCGCCCAAATAGATCGCCACGCCTAAAGTTCCTCTACGATGATCTCGGAATTCGTATAAATACAGATCTCACTCGCGATCCTCAGCGCCTCTTCAGCTATATCGCGGGCCGAGAGCGTCGTATGCTTGATCAACGCCCTGGCAGACGCGAGAGCGAACATGCTGCCGGATCCTACCGATAGCAATCCCTCATCGGACGAGATCACATCGCCTTTCCCGGAGATAAGGAATGCATTGCTTTTGTCGGCCACGATCAACAGGGCCTCAAGATGCCGCAGGTATTTGTCGGTCCGCCAGTCCTTGCTCAATTCGATCGCGGCACGTTCGAGCTGTCCCTGAAACTGCTCGAGCTTCGTTTCGAAACGCGACAGTAGCGAGAATGCGTCCGCCGTAGCTCCCGCAAATCCGACCAAAATGCCGCCATTCATCAAGCGGCGAATTTTCCGCGCGTTGCCCTTGATCACGGTCTCGCCGAGGGTCACCTGACCGTCGCCGGCCATAGCGACCTGGCCGTCGCGCTGCACTAGCAAGACGGTCGTCGAGCGAATATCGGATCCTTGTTTTCGAGTGGGCATGAAAACAAAATCATAAGGCTTTAATTTCAAATGCTCAAATTGACATCGAATCGCCTATTGTTCGAACATTGAATCGTTTATGACGTATAAACCAAGGGTCGGTATCACGATGCGCATCGAGCTCGAGACGTGTCGTTTTTACCTCGGCCGGGACTATAGCGAGGCGATCGCGGGGTTTGGCTGTTTGCCCCTTCACATTCCGCTCATCCCTGATGCGGGTTACATAGACGCGTTGGTCGACACACTCGACGGCGTAATGCTCCCCGGTGCCGACTGCGATGTGGATCCGGCGTTGTACGGCGAAGAGCCGCATCCGAGATTGAAAAAGGTCGTGCCGGAAAAAGACTCGACAGACAGGCTGGTGCTGGCCGCGGCGGAGCGGCGCGGGATTCCCGTTATGGCGATCTGTTACGGGATGCAGGCGCTAAACGTTTTCCGCGGCGGTGATCTTTATCAGGACATCGGGTCGCAGGCGCCGGACGCGATACAGCACGAACAGGGAATACCCGTAACCCGGCGCTCGCACTCGGTCTCGATCGAGGCGGATGGCCGGTTGGCGGAATTACTGTCCGGGTTCGACGGCGAAAGCCTTAAAGTTAATTCGCATCATCATCAGGCTATCAGGAACGTAGGAAAGGATTTAACAGCCACCGCCCGGGCTGCCGACGGCATCATAGAAGCGATCGAAGACACCAGGCCGGAACGTTACGTGATGGGTTATCAATGGCACCCGGAATTGGATTGGATGAACGACCAGATCTCCACGGCGATCTTCGAATCGTTTTCCTCTGCATGCGGGCAATTTGCGTTCGATAAGTCATTAACTGTCACTGTTTAGCCCGACGCTTCGAGAAATGAAACTTAACGTAGTTTCAAGGCTAATGTCATTGTTGAAATAAAGACCGATGTCCTGTTTCGTCAAATACTTACAGCAAAGACCTAAATTGGTTTTGAGAGGTCGGAAAATCGACAGTTAATCTAGTCTCGAGGCCGGATCTGACGGATCTTTAGATGGGAAATTCAATTTTGATCGTTCTGGCGGCATGGTTTTTCCCCGGGGCCGGACATTTCATCCAAAAACGGTACGGCCGCGGAGCAATCATCGCGGCGGCGATCTGGATCATGTTCATCATAGGCATCATCAGCGGTGGTGCCTACTACCCCGGCTTCAGTTTTAACGACGGTGCCCTGCTCTATTTACTCAACTTTTTCGCGAAGATGGGCAATGGACTCGGGTTCATCGTGGCCAACGTCGCCTCGTCGGCGCCGGACCCGCAGGTCGCGGCGCGGGCGACCTTCGAGTACGGCGGCCGCTTTTTGGAGACGGCCGGCCTCTTGAACTATCTCGCCGCGATCGACGCGGCCGACATCAACCTCGGGAGGAAGCGATGATCCATTTTCTCTACCTCGTCGGGTTCGGCCTTTTCGTTTCTGCCGCCTGGGCCGCGATGTCGGCCGGTACGCCGCGCGACCGACTTGTGAGCGGGGTGAAGACCTTTGTCCAATTCGTCGGGATCAGTTTGATCATTGCGTGGCTTCTTTATTTCATTCCCTGGTGATCGAATGCCCTGGTGATCGAATGCCTTTGATCGAAACCGAGAGCCTCGTCCTCAAGACCTACAACCTCGCCGAGGCCGACCGGATCGTCGTATTCCTTACACGCGACCACGGCGTCGTCCGCGGTGTCGCGCGCGGGGCAAAGCGTCTAAAAAGCCGCTTCGGCAGCACGATGGAGCTTTTTTCCGTTATCGATCTTTCTTATTTTCAAAAGGAAGAGCGAGAGCTCGTATCTATCCAGAATGCGGAGCTGGTAAGTTCGGCGTTCGGACGTGCCACGTCGCCGGATTATCTCGACACGTTTTCGTACGTCGCCGATCTGATACTGCAATTTGCGTTGCCGCACGACCCGAACGAAACGCTTTACCGAATGTTCAAAGCGAGTCTCGACGCGGACGCGGTGACGCCGCCGGAGCTTGCCGCGGTCAAGTTATACTGCGAGCTTTGGGTGCTGCGCCTCGCCGGCTACCTACCGGATTGGAGCCGCTGCGAGGACTGCGGCCGAGCATTCGGCATCGAGGAAAACGCGACTCTGC
>Ga0307405_10001446_pt1 | contig 10001 bp, 12 predicted proteins | sample 322Cmetagenome_2_FD_203311 | JGI IMG/M metagenome (GOLD analysis project Ga0307405, IMG submission 203311) | Maize rhizosphere microbial communities from greenhouse at UC Davis, California, United States - 322HYB-C-1 | ecosystem: Host-associated > Plants > Roots > Rhizosphere > Soil | place... | reverse complement strand
TCCGTAGTCAACGGTCAGCCAGATCAACTCATGGCCGGCCTGGCGGGCGAGTGCGGCAGTGACCGTAGAGTCGAGCCCGCCGCTCGCAAGCACCACTGCACATGTGGGTGTCGGAGTGCCGGTCATGATGTGCTCGCGGTTACCGTACCGAGTCGAGGGCTAACACTGAGTAGCAGACGGACGGCGGCATGCACTGCGAACCTGGGCGGGCGAATGCGGAACTAGTCGCGCTCTTCTTCCTTCTCAATCTTCTCGAGAAGTTCTTCTCTCGCCTGACACTCGACACAGAGCTTGGCAAAAGGCACGGCCTCCAACCGCCGCTCGCTGATCTCCACACCACACTCGGCACAGATCCCATAGGTGCCTTCGTTCAGACGGGTGAGGGCTTCGTCAATCGCTTGCCGCCGTCGGTTGCGCATTTCCATGAGCGAAATCCCGAGCTCGCGGTCCAGATCCATCAAGGCCTGATCCCCGACGTCGCGCGCTGACTCAAGCCGGCGCTGTTGATCTTCCGTTAAGGATTGGCCCAGACTTCCCTCAATCTCTTTCAGAATTTCCTGGCGCTTGCCCATCAACATCTGCTGCAAGGCCTCCCGGCGGCGTTCGCGGGCTTCTCGCTCCTTCGCCGTCTCTTTCGGTTTGGCAGCCAGCGGGGATACGGCCATCATGACCGGCTTCTCGATCACGGCAGCCGCGGCTGGTTTGTCTTTCGCCACCGGCTTACTGACTGGTTTGGGTTTGGTCATCGGTTTCTTCCTCGGCGGTGGTTTCATCGCCATCGCGTTGTCCTCTTCCTTGGGGTGAACGCTGGACGGCAAAAAAGTTCGGCATCTATAACATGCCTACTCGGAGTTTGACAAGGGGTTGTAGGAAACGGGTCAGAGTCCCCTAGGGATAGAGGATCGTAGAACGTACGGGGTAACCAGCGAGCTTCTGCCGGCCCTGGAGTTCTTTGAGTTCGACCAAGAAATCGAGGCCGACGATTTCACCGCCTAACTGCCTGACGAGGGAAACGGTAGCAGCTGCAGTCCCTCCGGTGGCGAGCAGATCATCCACAATCAACACCCGTTCGCCCATTCCGATGGCATCCCGATGGATCGCGAGCGAGTTGGAGCCGTATTCGAGGCTGTATTTGACCTCAAAGCAATCGGCCGGTAACTTGCCGGGTTTCCGAACGGGCACGAAGCCGGCCTTGAGCCGTTGGGCCAGAATCGCGCCGTAGATGAATCCACGGGATTCGATCCCGACCACTTTGGCCACGCGCTGCCCGCCATAGTAGGCCACGAGGTCATCGGCAATGGCCGAAAAGGCCTGGCCATCTTTCAACAGCGTCGTGATGTCGTAGAAAAGAATACCGGGTTTGGGGAAGTCGGGGACTTCTCGGATGAGCGCTCGATACTCGGCGACGGTCATTGGCTCAGAGCAAGTCCGATTGTGTCAGCGTTTTTCGCTCGATGGTGTGACGCAAGCGGCTCAAGGCGGTCATCTCGATTTGACGGACTCGCTCACGGGTCAATCCCATGTCTCGTCCGATTTCCTCAAGCGTCCTCGCTTCGCTTCCGTCAAGCCCAAACCGCGACACAATAACAGTTTGCTCTTTTTCAGGCAACTCTTTCACCCACGTCATCATCTCGGCCCGCCGCATCACGCCTTCCGCCGTGTCGGCCGGCGAGGCGCACATCGGATCCTCGATGACATCCCGCAAAAACGTGTCTGCCCGATCGTTGATCGGACTGTCCAGCGAGCAGGTCGTCCGGACGATTTGTTTCAGATCGAGCACCTCTTCTTCGGTCGTCTTCATCTTTCGGGCGATTTCCTCGGCGACAGGTTCCCGTCCCAACTCCTGGACCAGGGCCTCCACCTTATTCAGATACCGATTGAGCCGCTCGACCACGTGGACCGGCAGCCGCACGAGCTTTCCCTGATTGATGATGGCCCGCTCGATATACTGCCTGATCCACCAGGATGCATACGTGCTAAAACGGAACCCCCGCTTATAATTGAATTTCTCCACCGCTTTGATGAGTCCGAGGTTGCCCTCTTCGACGATATCCGAAAAGGGAAACCCTCGATGAATATAGCGTTTGCCGATACTGATCACGAGACGGAGATTGGACTCGATCATTTGCTGGCGGGCCTGCTCGTCGCCGGCCATCACTCGTTTGCCAAGTTGCTGTTCCTGTTTAAAGGTCAACAACGTGGACCGCCGGATTTCCCTGAGATAACTCTTCAGGGTATCCAGCCCTTCCGAGCGGCCCCGTGAACTCCCTTCGTCCGTGGAGGCGTCATGGTCAGACGCATCGTCCTCGTCGTGGCTCGAGTCGTGCCTCCGGGCTTCGCTCTGGTCCGAGAATTGGTCCTGTCCTCTTCCCATCTCGACCTCAGATCCTCACGAACGCTAGTACCACACGACAAAGCTCGTCTGCCGGCCTGACGCCGGCAACCATTCCACGTGGATGCCGGTCACGCGTGATGCGGGCGGACCTGCCTTGAGCACTTCGATCAGCGACACAATACGATCTTTGGGACCTTCTGCTTCCAATTCGACCCGGCCGTCTTCACAATTTTTGACACCCCCTACGAGTTCCCGCTGCACGGCGTTCCGAACGGTGAACGCCCGGTAGCCGACGCCTTGTACTCTCCCTGACACTGAGATTCTGGCTCGAACGGCAGTCGAGTCACTCGCATCCGTCATCGTTCAGCCCTCGGGATACGCGTAACGAAGGGATAGTCTCACACCTCGAGAAACGCGTCACGTGATTTGCATTTCTACGCCGGAAATCTCTCCGATGAATTGTACGTACGCCGACATGCGTGGAGCAACGGCCACGTAAACGGATACTGACGAGCGCATACCGTCTCAGAACGACTCTCACCATCGGTCGCTATGGTAGAATCGCCGCATCGTCGTGACGGGCCACGGTGGGCCATCAGAGGTGGTCTTCTGTCGCAGCGAAGATCGGCCCCTGCGGCTCACGGCATCTGCGGATCGCCAGATGAGAGGGCACATGGCATTCAGGGCGAGCGATCTCAAGCTCGTGTTAGAAGAGATCGCTCCAGCCCTCATCGAAGGGTGGATTCAGAAAATCTATCAACCGGCCACACGTGTGGTCGTATTTGAGTTCCGTGCCAGAGGGGCGACCTATCGGCTTCTGGTATCATGCGAACCAGAAACCGCCCGGCTCCACCTTGTCCGAGATCGCTTGAGGAACCCGCCGAGTCCGCCGCCGTTTTGCCAGTTTCTGCGCGCCCATCTAGACGGGGCCCGACTCCAGATGATGCATCAGGTGGGCGAGGACAGAGTGGTCACCATGGAGTTCACAACCAAGTCAGGACCCAGGACCGTCGTCTGTGAGCTCACAGGCCATGCGGCCAATATCCTGGTGCTGGATGAACGTCAGCATGTTCTTCGCGATCTGAATCGGCAACGAGACCGTGTCGGTCAACGCTATCAGCCACCTGCGAGCCGACCCTCCGCCTTGGATAAGAAGGTCACTGCTCGAAACACCGCCCAGACAGAGGACCATCGTTTCCCGGTTAGCGCAGCCATTGAATCGGATTACCGGGAGCAGGACGCCCGCGCCGCCCAAGATCGAGTCAGGCTGGAGCAGCTCGGATCGCTTCGAAAAACGCTCAAGAAAACCCGACGACGGATAGACGCGTGGCGCGAGGACTTTGCAAAGGCGACCAGATATCGGAACTATGCCCGATACGGCGAGCTCCTGAAGGCAAATTTGAGTTCCATCACACCCGCAAAGGATCAGGTCACCCTCGTGGATTACTATGACGAATCGCTCCCCGAAGTCACCATTCCCCTTGACCGGTCCAAATCCGCCGTTAGCAACATGGATGACTATTTCAAAAAACACCGCAAATATATGGCCGCTGAACGTGAGTTAGTTCCACGCATCGCGCAAGCGGAAGCTGAACTCAATGCACTGGAGCGGCAGATTGCGTCCATCGAGCAAGGGACCTGGACGCCTCCTGCCGAAGGCCGCCCGGCCCGATCGAATCCAGTGGTGAAGCGGGACACATCCGCCCCCGCACGCGGTCCCTTCCGGCGCTTTACCTCCGGCGATGGTCTTCCCATTTTCGTGGGACGCAATGCACGGGAAAATGACCAACTCACATTCGGACTGGCCAAGAATGACGACTTGTGGCTCCATGTTCGAGGCGCGTCCGGATCCCATGTGGTAGTCCGGTTGAGCAAAGGGTCGGATCCGCCGCCGGAAACACTGCGGGATGCGGCGACGCTGGCATTACTCTACAGCGACCTGAAGAAGAGCGGAAAAGGCGAGATCGTCTACACAAGGCGCAAATGGGTCAAGCCCGCCAAGGGTCGAGCTCTGGGCGCAGTCATTGTCACACAAGAGAAAACCATCCATGTACGGTTGGATCCGACTCGATTGGACGCCCTGAAAGCCCGCCAGGAGAGGTCTCACTCGTAAGATTTCATCTTTCGCTGGCCGAGCATGTCCTCTTGAGCTACTCTCAGCAGAAACGAGTATCTCACCTCAAGAGGGAGGGGTCGTATGTCGCCCTCACCACCTTCAGCAACCGCCGGCCCGACCGTGCTTGTCGTCGACGATGATGCCACGGTAGTCGCTTACTGCAAGAAAATACTCCAAGAAGCAGGTTGTTCGACCCTTTCTGCGTCGGGAAGCTCTGAAGCTCTAAAGATTTGTAAGCAGCACGGAGGCACGATTGATTTGCTGATTACCGACCTCGTGCTGCCTCCGCCGGAGTTCTCCTTCGCCTCATCGGAGAATGAATTTCCCCACGTTCATGGGCACGAACTTGCACTCCGGGCACTCCGGATGCGGGAGGACTTACACGTGATTCTCATGTCGGGAAATCCGGATGCTGATCTCGCTGGATATGGGATTCGGAAAGACACACTGCCGTTCCTCTCGAAGCCGTTTGACCCTCCCGCCTTCGTCTCGTTGGTGAAGCAGACATTACAAACTCCACCGCCTACTCCTGAATTGCTGCTCAAGCAACCCTCTCCAGGCACCAAGGGTGCCGACGAATGGTTTGATTGACGACGCACCGCCACCGCCCACATAAATGAAAAGGGGTGCCATGAGTCATGGCACCCCTTCTTGTATGCGTTCCGAGCGGTACGACTTACCAGCGGTCCCGCTTGCCGCCTGCGCCACGGCCTCCACCGCCCCCGAATCCACCACGGCCGCCGCCACCACCGGCGCGAGGCTCTTGCGGACGTGCTTCATTCACGGTTAACGTCCGGCCTCCCATATCCGAGCCATTGAGCGCGGAAATCGCGGCTTGTGCCTCGGAGTCCGAGGACATCTCCACGAATCCAAATCCCCGGGATTGTCCCGTGAACTTGTCCGTAATGATCCGCGCAGAAGCCACCGCCCCATGCGCGCCAAACAGATCACTCAACTGCTGCTCGGTCGCCGAATAGGGCAACCCACCGACGTAAATCTTCGAACCCATGTGGGGTTCCTCCTTTGAATGTGACATTGTCTTGAACACGAGGAACGGGGAAGGAGCGGGCCGAAGACGCGAAACATGCGGCGACTTAGGTCTGACTTCCGACGAGATTCCCGGACAAGGCAACATCGATGTTGCGGGCCCTACAGCTGAACCAACTCCATCGCGAGGCCCGTACGACGGATTATCTTAAACCCTAGCATAGGGGGTGGTGGATTACAACCTGAGATGTCCCCAGACGATTCCGAGGTTATCTGACTCATTCGCCCACCCGCACCAACGATCCTTGTACCTTACAATAGGCAAACGTCTTATAAAACAAAATGATCGTCATGACCAACAGGGCGACATTGAGCCCGCCGGCCCACGCCAAGTGGGCAAACGGGACCATGCCTTCACGGAGGACGTCACGCATTCCTTCAAAGATATGGGCGGCCGGATTCATCCAGGCCACGACCTGAAGCCAATAGGGCAGCACATCGAGCGGATAGAACACGCAAGAGATCGGCTGGAATAGAAACACCAGGCTCCAAGCCAATATTTCCGCCTCCTGCCCGAACCGCATGATGAGAGAGGTCGTCAACACCCCGATGACCCATCCTGTAATCACCAAATTCACGACAAAGGGAAGCAACCACAAACCCATGATCAATACGTTATAGCCATAAAATAACCACGCACAGATGCCCATGACGATTGAGACGCAGGTCACCTTGAAAATGCTCATGGCAATCGTCGCAGCCAGGAATTCGGCCGGCGACAACGGACTAGCAAACAGGTTCATGAGATTGCGAGCCCATAGTTCTTCAAGGAACGAGATCGTAATACCCTGCTGGGAGCGGAACAGCATGTCCCACAGGATCAATGCCCCGAGGAAGAAGGTGACGAAGCCCGGCACTTGAGGCTGATATTTCGCCAAGTACATGGTGATGAAGCCCCAGATGACGAGATCCAGGAAAGGCCAGTAGAATATCTCCATGATCCGGGGCAGGCTGCGACGATACAAGTAGAGATGTCTCGTCACCAGTGCAACGATGCGGTGCCCTTTCATGCGGTACCTCCGGTCACGTCCGGACCATGATCATGGTCACACCCACCACAGGCCTGGTGCCTTCCAAGCAAGTCGTTGATCAGCAGGCCTATGCCTCGGAGCATCGAGGCACCGGCCCGATGCTCGCCGGAAACGGGACGCAATGCCAGCCCCGCGAGGACGAACGGCATGACGAGCAGGCCAGCAACAAACACCAGGTTAGGAGTAACCTTGTCCGGGACTGAGAGGAGGGCCCAGGCAAGCAGCAACGGCACGACTGCAATGACGACACTATTGGCGACGACGCGCCAACTGCAGGTCCGCCTCCACAATCCGATGGCGCCGACGACGAGCCAGAGAAGCCCCCATGCGGCACTCAAGACCAGGCCCCCCAGGAGTGCGCCGACTGCAAAATTCAAGGCACTGGACATCCGGCCTCCCCGGCCATTTATCGTTCCCTCGCGAGCTTGAGAAACACCTCTTCAAGATCGGCTTGGCCGAAGCGTGCAATGATTGCTCGAGCCGTTCCCTCGGCGACAATTTTGCCTCGCTGAAGGAAGATGATCCGGTCCGACATTTCCTCCATCTCACGCATGTTGTGTGACGTGTACAGGATACTCAATCCCACCGACCGACGTTCTTCTTTTAAAAGCGCACGGATTTTGTGAGCGATGTCCGGATCGAGGCTGGCCGTCGGCTCGTCGAGAAAGAGGATCTTTGGTTCCGTGAGCAGCGCCTTGGCCAGCGTCAGTCGGGTCATCTGACCGGAAGAAAGTTTTCTCGTCACTTTATGACGAAATTCCTCCATCTCCAGCTTCTTGACGATGTCATCCACTCGCCGATGGATATCGGACAGTCCATACAATCGGGCCACGACCCATAAGTTCTCCTCCACTGTCAGTGCCAACGGCATCGAGATGTAGGTCGACGAAAAGTTGACCTGCTGGAGAATCTGTTCTCGATGGGCGGCCAACTCCATCCCAAACATCTCGATAGACCCTGCTGTGGGTGTGATGAGGCCCAGCAACATGTGAATCGTGGTCGTCTTGCCTGCGCCGTTCGGCCCCAGCAATCCAAGGATCTCTCCAGGCTCGATGGAAAAGGAGACGTCGTCCACCGCGGTGAAATCACCGAATTGTTTGCGCAAATGACTGACTCGGAGCACGGGTGTCGTCATGGTTCTCTCGGTACCTGGTTCAGAAAGACAAAAATTCTTTTATTTTGTCCGGGAGGTGGCAGGTCTCGCATTTTCGGTCCAAAATTCTATCCTCGTGTTGGGCCTTCCCGTCATGGCAACGAAAGCAATCGTTGAGAGCCCTCGTCCGGAGGTACGACCCTTCCGGATACTCCGGATGCCACGGCTTGTTGTCTGTGGAAACATGTCCACGCGGCAGGACGATGGGATATCCTTTGATCGGCTGATCGTGTACGACTCCCGAATGACAGGTCGTGCAACCCTCTTTCTGACCGCGGGCGCCGAACGCCTCCATATGCTTGCGGTGACTCATGACGAGGCCCACGTCCTTGACAGGAACCGGAAGGTCGCGGGGTGCGACTTCCGACGTGCGAAGGACATGTTGATGACAACCCAGGCACACCTGTGAATCGACCTGAGCTTTCAAATTATGAGGATCGGTCGGTGTGCCGAACAGGTAAATGGCGACGTCTTTCGTTCCCGCCCAGGCCTTGTCCTCCAGCCAGCCCTCGATCCCCGGCCTCACATGGCATGCGACGCACGTCACGTTCTTGTGCGAGGACTTTACCCAACTGTCGTAGGACGGCTTGATTGTGTGGCAACTGGCGCAAAATGCCGGATGGTTCGTCAACGGAATAGCGACTGCTCCGAGCGCCATTGCGCCGGCCACGATCACCAGGGCGAGGGTGGCTCTAGACGTCCAGCTCATGCTCCGAAGGAGCGCGTCGAAGCGGGAAATGCTTCATGATGAGTGCGGCTACACCGGGCACGTCGTTGAGATCGAACAATGGGACATGCCAGTCAATAGGCTTATCCGACACCACCGCCAGCAGGCCTTCGGAGGATATGGGAATTTCACCGACCTGATCGCGAATGATGACGATTTTGGGATATCCCTCGTGCTTCCATCCTTCGGCAATAATCAAATCATAGGACCCATCCAAAAACCGGCTCCGCACGTCCTCCACGTTCATCTGATCAGAGACATCCGCGAACATGGCGATGCTGCCTTTCGACAGGATCACGACGCTGCTCGCGCCGGCCTGTTTGTGCCGCCAACTGTCCTTGCCCTCGGTATCCAGATCGAATCCGTGACCGGCATGCTTGACGGTCGCGATCTTGTATCCCGCACGCACGAGCTCCGGAATCACGCGTTCGATAAAGGTCGTCTTGCCGCTGTTCGACCTCCCCACGAAGCTGACGATCGGGACGTCCATCGAAATCCTCTCAGCAGCAGGACAGCCGATGAGGGCTGTTCTGGCTCGCTTCGGCATAATTCGCCCAGCTTTCCCCGCTGAGCAGTTGAACGGAAACCAGATCGCCTGGATTCAGCCGTTCGACTTCCACGGGCACATCGATCAAACAGTTGGCTTTGACCATCGAGGTCAAAATCCCGGACCCTTGATCGCCCGTCGTTCGCACTTTGAATGCGCCGTCTTCACGCGTGAGAACGCCTCGCAGAAAGTGGCGCCGATCAGGACGTTTAGAAAACTTTTCCTGAAACAGTGCCTGCACCACCGGCCGGCCGTAACTCCGATGGCCGCTCATTTTGAGCATCGCGGGCCGTACCAACTGCTCGAAGGTGACCATAGAGGAGACCGGATTTCCCGGCAACCCGAAGGCGAGTTTGCCTTGGATTTTTCCAAAGGCGAGCGGCTGTCCGGGCTTAATGGCCAGCTTCCAAAAATTCATCTCTGCTCCCAGGTCGCGGAACACCGCTTTCGTGAAATCGTAATCTCCCATCGAGACGCCACCGGAAAGCACGAGAATATCGGCGGTCAAGCCATGCGAAATTTTCTCTTTTAGCGCGGCGGGCGTGTCCTTTGCAATTCCCAGCAGGAACGGAATTCCACCCGCATCCTGGACAGCGGCGGCAATGCCATAGCTGTTGGAGTTGATGATCTTTTCCTCGCTGAAACGCTCGTCTAAGTCGGCCAGCTCATCACCCGTCGAAAGGATCGCCACGCGTGGGCGTTGGTGGGCGAAAATAAAGGATTTGGCGAGAATCGCCAGCATGCCGGCCTCACCGGGGCGGATACGAGTGCCCTTGGTAATGATCCGCTCGCCTTTTTTGACATCCTCTCCCTGGGGGCGGACATTTGATCCTTTTGCTTCCGGTTTAAACACGCGCACCTGATCGTGCCCAGGCTCGGTGTCCTCAACCTTCAACACCGTGTCCGCGCCCTTGGGGATCGGCGCCCCCGTCATGATCCGGATCGCTTGGCCTGGCCCTACCGTTTTGGTCGGCATTTTGCCAGCAGGAACATCTTCAATCACGGTCAAGGTCACAGGCTTTTGTATGGCGTGTTCCTGGCGGAT
>Ga0307405_10001443_pt1 | contig 10007 bp, 7 predicted proteins | sample 322Cmetagenome_2_FD_203311 | JGI IMG/M metagenome (GOLD analysis project Ga0307405, IMG submission 203311) | Maize rhizosphere microbial communities from greenhouse at UC Davis, California, United States - 322HYB-C-1 | ecosystem: Host-associated > Plants > Roots > Rhizosphere > Soil | place... | reverse complement strand
GGGCTGGATGCCAGTCGCCCTGGCGATGTCGGCAATCGGGCGCAGCTGTACCTGGGATGCGTCGGACACTACACTCATCTGATTTCCTTCTCCAAGGGCCGACGTAAACGTCGGCTCCTACTTTTGCCTTTTGCCTTTTCCCTTTTGCCCTTTGCCTTACTTCAACCCCTCACGCACCATGCGGGCCCCTTCGGCCATGGCGCTGAGTTTGTTGAATGCAACCTCGCGCGGCAGGTGCACCAGGCCGCAGTCGGGATTGATCATCAGCTTCTCGACCGGAATGACGTTCAGCGCGCGGCGGACCCGGTCGGCGATCAGCCCCGCCGACTCGACATCGTGCGTCTTGACGTCCACCACGCCCATCGCCAGCGTGAACGGCACCTTGAATTCCTTGAACAGCTGCAGGTCGTCTTCGCCGCGGCGCGCGAACTCGAGCGACAACGCCTGGACGTGGGCATCGAGGACTCGTGGAAAGAGGTAGCGGTAGGTGCCCTCGAACGATGGCTTGCCGTAGCGGTTGCCGTAGCAGATATGCAGCGTCACGTGCGCGCTGATGCCATCGACCAGCGCGTTGACCGCCGTGATCGCCCACGGCAGATCCTCGGGAAAGCCCGAGTAGTAGGGTTCGTCGATCTGCAGGTGTGTGACGCCCTCGCGCACCAGCTCGCGGACCTCGAAGTTCATCACCCGGGCCAGGTCGAGCGCGAACGCCTCTTCCGACGGATAGAAGTCGTTGCGGATCCGCTTGACCAGCGCGTGCGGCCCGGAAATCGAAATCTTCGACGCCCGCTGCGAGAACCGGCGGAGGAATCGCGCCTCGTCGAGCAGGCCGAGCGAACCGGTCGCCAGCTTCGACCGTACGACACTCTCGTAGAAGTCGTCGTACAGACGCTTCGACCCGTGATCGACCTGGACGCCGGGAATCCGCTCGGCAAAGTAGTCGATCATGTTGTCGCGGTGCAGCTCGCCGTCCGAGATGATGTCGATGCCGGCGACTTCCTGATCCTTGACGGCCGCTTTTCGGGCGGAGTCGTACATCTCGTCGAGGTCGTGCCGGCTGACCTTGCGCTGCAGGAAATCGTTCTTGGCGCGCTCGAGCCAGGCAGGCATCGAGTAGCTGCCGATGACGGTGGTTGGGAGAGGGGGTAAGGAGGTCATATTTCGTTGAGCGCCGTCTAATCTCTGCGTTTGGTGTAGAGGATCTGCGTCTTCGATCCTTTACGGTGTGTGAACGGCGCGAAATTCACATGGTATCCCGCGCGGGCCCCGACCGCGTGCAGGAACGCGCCGTTCACCCATGTCACGAACGAGCCGTCGAGTTTCCCCGGCCCGCGGAAGCCGTGCACGTATTCCTTGATGCTGGTGACGAAGATGTCCTGCACCTGCAGATAGCCGCGCGGGTGCAGCAGCGCCGCGGTGTTCACGAAACTTTCCGCCGCTCCCCGCGAGAGGTGGAAACGGATGTCGTGCGGCACCTCCGACAGCACGTCGTCCAACGGCGATCGGCTGACGCCCTTCGGCAGGTGTGATTCGTCGCCCTCATCGATCGCACGGAGCCGCTCTTCGAGCCGCAGGACCTCCCAGATCCGCGTCCAGAACGCCATCCCTGTCTCGTGCTCGCCGACCGATTCCGGTCCGTACGCCAGCAGCCGCTTGATCGCCCCCGGCAGTTCAGCGGTGCTGAAACCGAACTCGGCCTTGATCCGGTCCGCCGCGGCGGCGCTGACGTACGGGCGCACTTCTACGATATAGAGCTTGTTGTCGCGGCGAGCGATCTCGTCAAACGTCAGGTTGTCGTAGACGTTTGTCAGATGGACGTACAGGATCTTGAACCTGAGGAACGAGAGCACCTTGAACGGATTTGTCGCGTCGATCGGTATGACGCTGCAGAGCGGCGCGTGGGGCCCGACGGCGGCGAGCGCCGTGTCGAGCGTCGACGGCGAGTAGTCGCCGAGCAGGAACTTCAGGCGCGGGTAGTAGCCGCTGGCCTTTTCGGCGTCGTAGACCTGGAACTGATCCAGCCACAGGCGCGCCCGCGCGCCCGAGCCGACGCCGATTTCCATGGCGTAGATGTCGTGCGGAAGGTTGCCGCGTTTCTCGAGGTCGTGGAGCAGGTCCCAGAACTCGACGACCCCTTCCTTCACCGCTTCCGGGTGGTTCGCGTCTGATCCTCCGCTCGGCAGCGCGGCTTCGAAGCCGCGCTTCGCGTACGCCTCCCAGTCGCCGAGCTGCTGCCAGAACAGGCGGTTGAACGGCCAGATGATCGAGTCGCGCCACGGCTTGAACGTGTCGAGAACGAACGGCGCGTGTCCGTTTGACGGCGGGTTGCCTTTCAGCACCTCGACCGCATTCGTCAGGTACTCGTTGAACGACGGCGTGGCCGCCTGGCGCAGATCGATCGAGATTTCGGCGAGCGGCAGCGGCTGTTCCTGCTGATCGACCGCACGGCGGACGACCACCGGATCGCGGAACGAGGTTTTGTATTGAATCCAGTCGAGATGCACCCGAAGTCCCTGCCCGTTGTCCTGGTCGATGCCGCTCCGCTCGATGAGCAGCGTCAATGGGCCGATGATGCGGCTGGTCAGCTCGGCGACGTCGGTGCCTTTGGGCAGCGCGGATGGCGAGTAGTTTCGCTGGATGATCAAGGACAGGCCGCCGTCGCCAGGTGCAAATCCGCATTATATTTCGTTGTAGTGTCCGCCTTCAGGCGGACCTCCACGCATGTCCACCACCTCGACCCTCACGCGATATCGGATGTATGTCGGCGGCGAATGGATAGACGCCGGATCGGGCGACGTCTTCGAGAGCGACAATCCGTATCTTGGTGAGCCGTGGGCACTAATTCCCCGCGGAACCGCGGCCGACGCCGATCGTGCCGTGCGTGCGGCGCATGCGGCGTTCACCTCCGGCGAGTGGCCCCGGCTGACGGCGTCGAAGCGCGGCGCCCTGCTGCGCCGGCTCGCTGACCTCATCACAGAGAAGTCGGCGGAACTGGCCGAAATCGAGGTTCGCGACAACGGGAAGCTGTACGCCGAAATGAGCGCACAGACGGCGTACATGTCGCAGTGGTACCACTATTACGGCGGGCTGGCGGACAAGATCGAGGGCGCGGTCCTGCCAACCGACAAGCCGGAGACGTTCAATTACACGCGATATGAGCCGCTTGGCGTCGTGGTGGCGATCATCCCGTGGAACTCGCCGCTGCTGCTGATGGCGTGGAAGCTCGCGCCCGCGCTCGCGGCCGGCAACACGGTGGTGATCAAGCCGTCGGAGTTCACATCGGCGTCCGCCCTCGAGTTCATGAAGTTGATCGAGGAGGCCGGGTTCCCTCCGGGCGTCGTCAACGTCGTCACCGGCTTCGGCGCGGACGTTGGCGCCGCCCTCATCGAGCATCCGCTGGTGCGAAAGGTTGCGTTTACCGGGTCCGATGCCACGGGACAACGCGTCTACGAAAGCGCCGCACGCGGCTTGAAGCGCGTGAGCATGGAGCTTGGCGGCAAGTCGCCCAACATCGTGTTCGAGGACGCCGACCTGGACAACGCGATCAAGGGCGTCATCTCGGGAATCTTTGCGGCCACCGGTCAGACGTGCATTGCCGGCTCGCGTCTGCTCGTCCAGCAGAGCATCCACGATCGGTTCCTGGACAAGCTCGTTTCGTTCGCGAAAACCGCGACGATGGGCGACCCGATGGACGCCGGCACGCAGATTGGTCCGGTGACCAACAAGCCGCAGCTCGAGAAGATCCTCAAATACATCGACATCGCGAAAGGGGAGGGCGCGCGGGCGGTGCTCGGCGGAAGCCGTGCCTCGCGTCCCGAGTGCGGCAACGGCTGGTTCGTGGAGCCGACGATCTTCGCCGGCGTCCGCAACAGCATGCGCATCGCGCAGGAGGAAGTCTTCGGCCCGGTCCTCTCCGTGATTCCTTTCAAAGACGACGAGGAGGCGATCGCAATCGGCAACGACGTCGTCTACGGCCTGGCGGCGGGCGTGTGGACGCAGAACATCCGGCGGGCGCTGACGATGGCGGAGAAGCTGCAGGCAGGCACCGTCTGGATCAACACTTATCGGGCCGTCAGCTATCTGTCGCCGTTCGGCGGGTACAAGCGATCCGGGCTTGGCCGTGAAAGCGGTCAGGAGATGATCAAGGAGTACCTGCAGGTGAAGAGCGTCTGGATCTCGACGGCGATCGACGTTCCCAATCCTTTCATTCAGCGATAACACATGTCTCAGACTCTCGGATTCGTAGGCGTCGGCCGTATGGGCGGTCCGATGGCTTCCCGGCTGCTCGACGCGGGCCATTCGCTCGTGGTGTTCGACACGAACCCGGCAGTGGTGAAGGCGCTGACCGATCGCGGCGCGGCCGGCGCTTCGTCCGCCGAGGACGTGGCATCGAAGGCGGAGGTCGTGTTCCTGAGCCTGCCGACGCCGCCGATCGTTCAGTCCGTCAGTCTTGGCGACAAGGGGATCCTCAACGGGTCGCGCGTCAAGACGATGATCGATCTGTCGACGACCGGACCGAGCGTCGCTAAGGTCGTTGCGCGGGCGGCGGCGGAACGCGGTGTCGCCTGGGCGGATTCTCCCGTCAGCGGCGGTGTCACTGGCGCAGCGAAGGGCACGCTGGCGGTGATGGTTTCGTGTGCGAGACCGACGTTCGAGGAGATCGATCCGCTGTTGAAGGTGTTCGGCAAGACCTTCTATGTGGGCGACAAGCCAGGCCTGGCGCAGATTGCCAAGCTGGCGAACAATCTTCTCGCCGCGGCGGCGCTGGTCATCTCTTCCGAGGCGGTGGCCATGGGCGTCAAAGCGGGTCTGGACGCGAAGGTCCTGATCGACATCATCAACGCCGGCAGCGGCCGCAACAGCGCCACGCAGGACAAGTTCCCGCGCGCGATTCTTCCGCGCACGTTCGATTTCGGATTTGCGACCGGGCTGTCCTACAAGGACGTGCGTCTCTGCGTCGAAGAGGCCGAGGCGCTGGGCGTGCCGATGGTTGCGGGTGCGGCCGTCCGTCAGATGCTGGCCATTACGCAGGCAAAATACGGCGCCGATTCCGACTTCACGATGATTGCGAAGGTCATCGAGGAATGGGCCGGCGTGGAGATGAAGGGATAAGAAATGAACAAAGAGTTGTTCGATAAAGGATTGGACATCCGCAAGTCGGTCCTCGGCAAGGAGTTCGTCGAGAACGCCATCAGGAACGCCGACGACTTCAGCATGCCGATGCAGGAGCTCGCCACCGAGTACTGCTGGGGCTACGTGTGGGGCCGGCCGGGACTGGACAAGCGGACGCGCAGCTTCCTCAACCTCGGGATGATCGCGGCGCTGAACCGGCCGCACGAGCTGAAGATTCACGTCAAGGGCGCGCTGCGCAACGGTCTGACGCGGCAGGAAATCTCCGAGGTCTTCCTGCAGGTGGCGATCTACTGCGGCGTGCCGGCGGGCGTCGATTCCTTCCGCATCGCCCGCGAAGCGTTCGCCGAGTACGACAAGGAGCAGGCGCAGAAGGTCTGACCGCGGTCATGCAGCTCGGCCCGGTGAACACGCGAGGCACACCGCCGGCGGCGCAGTCGCGCGCTGCGCCACCGGCCGTCCTGGCGATGTGGTGGATCGTCGCGTGGGTCGTCACCGTGGCGACTTACCCGTTCACGAACGACCATTTCACCCGTATTACCGCGGCACGGCAAATCGCGCGCTATGGCGAATTGCCGTTCCGCGACTTCCTCGAGCCTGGTTACGTCCTCACCGAGCTGACGTCAGCGGCGGCCCAGCTCCTCATCGGCGACAACCTCGCGGGCGAGATTCTGTTCACGTCGGTGTTCATTGCGACGGGCGCGATGCTCACCATCGCGCTCGCTGGCAGGTTCACGCCGTCGAGAGTATCGCTGGCGGTGATTGGAATTGTGGTCGTGCTGTCCTGGCCACGCCCGTACGATTTCGACAAGGTCCTGTTTTATCCGCTCGGCATCCTGCTCTGCTGGCGGTATGCGGAGCGGCCCTCCTCGCGCAACCTGTGGCTGCTTGCGGCGTGTGCCGTGCTCGCCGGAATGTTCCGCTACGACAACGGGCTGTTCGTTCTTGCTGCAGGGACGGTCGCGGTCGCCGTGACCCACTGGCCGGACCGCCGGTTCCTGGGGCGCCGGATCGCGGGTTTGCTCGGCGCCTCGGTCGTGTGCGCGTTGCCGTACCTGGCCCTGCTGCAGGTGACCGGTGGACTTGTCGCCGCGTTTGATCAAGTCGTGACCTACGCGCGCCGCGAGGGCACACGAACCGCGTTGACGAGCGTCCCGTCGCCTGTCCCGTCCGAACTGAGGTTTGTGTATGTGCCGGACACCGTCCAGGTGCGCTGGGCCCCGGTAACGGATGCTGAGCGCTCGCGGCTCGAATCCCGGTACACGCTGCACGCCGGTCTGCCCCAGGGAGAGTCGTCGGCGCGAACCTGGCTGTACGAGGTGGACAACGCGTCGCGTGCGAATCTGCGAGCGCTGATCGACGATCCCCACGTCGCCGACACCCACCTGGTCGACCGATCGACCGCCCGGCTCGTTCGCGAAGGGCCGTGGCTGCGCCGGCTGTACCGGCAGGTGCCGGTGATCGGCCGCTGGACGATTTCGTGGAGCGCCGAAGACATCGCGAACTCGTTGTATTGGCTGTTCGTGGCCGTTCCGATCGCAGCCATCCTGCTCCTGTGGCGGCGCGTTACGAACGGTGCAGAGCGTGCACAGGTATTGAGCGCCGTCGTCATGTCGCTGTTCGTCCTCGTTTTCATCCTGCGGGAGCCAATCGTTGCGCGGATGAGCGGGGCGGCGGCACCGCTTCTCGTGTTATGCGCGTGGCTATGGCGTCGCGTGCACCGCAGCCGGCTTGCCAGGGTTGTTGCCGTGACGGTGGTGCTGATGGCTGCACTCGTGACGGGATGGAGCCGGACGATTGTTTATGCTGCGCGCAACGTGCTTTCGACGCCTGCCACGATGGCACAGGCAGCCTCGTCACCGCCGCCAGCGGTATTTCTGCCGCGCACACCCGTACTTCCGGTTGTTGAATACATCCGCCGGTGCACGCGCCCCGACGATCGTGTTTACGCAGGCTGGTTTGTGGCGGAGTTGTATTACTTCAGCCAGCGCGGCTTCGCTGGAGGCATCGTGGCGACGTGGGGTCACCACTGGTCTGAGCCGAGAAATCAGCGACGCATCATCGAAAAAATGAAGACCGAGTCGGTGCCGATCGTTGTTCTTCAGCACGAGGACACCGACTTTCGTGAGACGTACGGTGAACTCGAGTCGTATCTGCGCGCCAACTATCGCGCCTGGGGACCGACCCGACTGGGCTGGTTGGAAGGACCCCAGTACACCGTGCTGACGAAGAACGGCCTTCCGCCAGCTCGAATGGATCCGGTGTCGTCGATGCCCTGTTTTACGAAATCTCCACGCTGAGAATGCCTGTTCTGCTTGGTCCGCGACGGTCACGCGGCGCATATGCGGCATGGTGGGCGGCGGCGTGGATCGTGGCCGTCGCGACCTACGGGTTCACCAACGATCACTTCGGTCGCATCTCGACGGCACGGCAGATTGCCCGCTATGGCGAGCTGCCGTTCCGCGATTATTTCGACCCGGGCTACGTCTTGACCGAGTTCGCCTCCGCGGCGATGCAGTTGGTGATCGGAGATAACCTGCTCGGCGAAATCCTCCTGACGACGTCGTTCATCGCGACGGGGGCGGTTATCGTAATCGCGCTCGTGCGAGGGATGGCGCCGTCGCGGGTTTCCGTCGTTCTGGCTGCAGCCGTCATCATTCTGGCGGGCGCCCGTCCCTACGATTACGACAAGGTTCTGTTCTATCCGCTCGGCATTCTCCTGTGCTGGCGATATGTCGAGCGGCCAGGCCTCGCGAGGCTCTGGGCCCTCGCGGCCGGTGCGGTCCTTGCGGGAATGTTTCGCTACGACAACGGACTGTTCACCCTGCTCGGCGGACTTGTTACCGTCCTCGCGCTGCATTGGCGTGATGTGCGGACGTCGAGTCATCGGGCGGGCGTGCTGATCACGGCTGCGGTAATCTGCGCCCTTCCGTACCTCGTCTTTCTTCAACTGAGCGCGGGTGTGATGGAAGCCGTCGATCAGATGGCGACCTATGCGTGGCGCGAAGGCGCGCGGACGCGGCTGACGCGACCGCCATCGCTCGTGCAGTCGCTGCCTGTTGTCGGCAATGGGGGCGTCGTGTGGCCGCCCGCGGCGGCGGCGAATTGTTTGTACTGGGCATTCATCGTGATTCCGATCACGGCCAGCGTCATGGTGTGCCGGCGCGGAGCGGCGCTGGCATCGGAGCGGGCGCGTGTGCTGAGTGCCGCCGTGATGGCGGCTCTCATCGCGGGGCTCATCCTGCGCGAGCCAATCACGGCTCGCATGGGCGCCGCACTCGCGCCGGTAGCCATTGTGGCGATGTGCATCTGGCAGAGGGCCCACCGGCAGTGGTTCGCCAGGGTCGTCGCGCTGGCGGTGCTCCTGACGACGGCTGTCGCCAGCGGATGGATTACGACGGCGGTCCGCGTCGCCCGCGTTCTTCCGGCCGTTCCGCAGATGCTGGCACGCAGCGCGGATTCACCTCCGCCCGAACCGTTCCTGCCAAGGGCAGCGATGGGCAGGGTGATCGACTACGTGCGACGATGCACGCGGCCCGAGGACCGCATATTCGCCGGATGGTTCGTCCCGGAATTGTTCTTTTTCAGTCAGCGCGCGTTTGCAGGAGGCATGGTGCTCACATTCGGCCACCATTGGTCGGAAGCGGCCAACCAGCGCCGCATCATCGCGAAAATGGAATCGGAGTCGGTGCCGATTGTGATTCTTGAAAATGACGACACTGATTTTCGGCGGACGTATGCCGAGCTGGATCTGTATCTGCGCACGCACTACCGCTCCTCGTCGACGAGGTTCGATGGTGGACCAGACGATCCGGTGTACACGCTGTTAGTGCGAAACGATGCCGCTCCGGTGACAACAGACGCCGCATCGTCGATGCCGTGTTTGCGCCCGGCGGGGGGCTGAAAGTTCGGAGTTGACCGGCGGCGGCACACGCCCGTGTTCTCGCGCGCAACGACCCGAACGATTCGAACGACCCGAACGATTCGAACGATTCGAACGACCCGAACGATTCGAACGATTCGAACGATTCGAACGACCCGAACGATTCGAACGACCCGAACGACCCGAACGATTCGAACGTCGTCACAACCCGGACGGCGATACCGCGCCGGCGTCGCCTGTCGCAGAGGCGAACGACGTCTGCAGCCGCGCGAGCAACGCGAGTAGCTCTCCCGGCTGTACCGGCTTGACCAGGTGGTAGTCGAAGCCGGCCGCTGTCGTCGCCGCACGGTCGCGGTTCTGGCCGTAGCCGGTCAGGGCAATCAACCGGACGCCCCTGTGCCGCGGATTCGCCCGAAGGCGGCGCGCCACTTCGAGCCCATCGAGCCCGGGCAGCCCGACGTCGAGGATGACGATGGCCGGTGCGATCTCGTCGACGAGGCGCAGGCCCGCCGTGCCGTCGGCAGCGCCATGGCAGGAGAGGCCCGCGTGCGTCAGCATGGTGCACAGCATCTCGCGGCTGTCGGCGTTGTCTTCGACCACGACGACCGACGTCCCCGGCGGTGGCGCAGACAGCGAGGCACTGTCCGGTATCTGCGGCAGATCCTCACTCGTGGTTACCGGCAGCCGGACCGAGAACTCGCTGCCGGCGCCGTCGCCATCGCTGCGAGCGCTGACGGTGCCTCCGTGCATTTCCACGAGCGCGCGCGCCAGCGTCAGGCCGACCCCGAGGCCGCCGTTTGAATGGTCGCGCGTGTGGTCCGCCTGCACGAACAGGTCGAACACGGATTCGAGCAGCTGCGGCGGGATGCCGGCGCCGTTGTCCGATACGCGGATGACCGCGCCGTTTGCTTCGTGGCAGACCCGCAGCGTGACACGGCCTCCACGTGCCGTGTACTTGGCCGCGTTGCTGAGCAGGTTGATCTGGACCTGCTGC
>Ga0307405_10001442_pt1 | contig 10010 bp, 10 predicted proteins | sample 322Cmetagenome_2_FD_203311 | JGI IMG/M metagenome (GOLD analysis project Ga0307405, IMG submission 203311) | Maize rhizosphere microbial communities from greenhouse at UC Davis, California, United States - 322HYB-C-1 | ecosystem: Host-associated > Plants > Roots > Rhizosphere > Soil | place... | reverse complement strand
GCCGATTGTCGCCCACCGAAAACATCAACCAGCCAAGGCAGTACAGCATCAAAACCGGGAGACATCGTCAGGCCGGTGATGATCATCAAGGGCAAGAGAATTCCGATCACCCCAAGATAGGTGAGCTTTTGTAGCGCGTTATAGCGCTTGGCCTCCTCACCCTTCGGAAACCGGAGCCGACTGTGATCAAGAACTTCGTGCCAGAGGTGCCTGAGCGAAATCTGCTTGCGCGAGAGAAAAAGGTCTCGCTTGAGGTGTCCGCTAATGATGCTTGTAACCAAGTACAGCACACCATTGATCACGAATAGCCAAGCAAAAAAGAAATGCCAACGTCGCCCAGTCGCTAAGTCCTGAAAAGATGGAATTGTCGCCCAGGCGGGAAATGCCCTGAGGGTTTGATCATCCTCAAATTTCGAAACCCCGAGGACGCCTGTCGTGGGGAGCTCGTGACCAAAGACGCGCAAAAATCCTCTAGCGTCGGCTCCCTGCCCCTCCGCACCAATGGTCAGAACGGCAGGGTCTCCGTCTGCTCCGTAGTGGCCCCAGTAGAGTTCGGGGTGCGCGTTAAAGATTTGCAGGCCACTGAGTAACAAAAAGCTCAGGCACAGAACGTTCAGCCAATGTGTCAGCCGGGTAATTAGTGAGTGCCTCCGCACCATAACCTTCCGTGGATAGGTAGCCTCATCGCCACCTGATCTCTCACTCATGACATGCCCTTCGGTTTTGACTTCTATAAAATGATTGCCGGCCGCACTTGTGGGGTTGCAAGGCGACCGGCAACGACGTGGTTTACATGGGAGGAACCACACCGTTTTTGCCGACTACAACCTGATGAGCCACCGGGCCGGTCGAAGACTTTTCAGCCGAGATGAACACGGTCGCGCCGGCGACTAGGTCATCATTGGTAGCCGGAGCAAGAGTTACGACAGGCGTACCTTCTGGCACCGAAATCTTCTTTTCCTTGCCTTGGTAGGACATCGTCAATGTACGTCCATCGACATCTTTCACTGCATCGGCGACAGTTGCGTTGGTCATCGAGCTGTTGGGCTTGAGATCCCAGCTGTAGCTACCTTCGCCGGTGCCCTTCATAACTGGCGGGAAAATGAGGACTTCCAGAGCACCGTCACCGCCCTGATCCTTAGGTAGGGATGCGATGCCAACAAAATCGCCAGCCTTGATATCAGTGATTTTTGCGCTTGCGACGCTCGCCAACTTCCATCCATCAGCCAGCTTCACGTCCTGTGTGTCGCCCTCTCGTGTCTTAACCTTCAAAGTTGTTCCACCGAAGCTCACAATAGTTCCGCGGATACGGGTTTGCGCAGCCTTCTGGTCTTGCGCCATCACGGGCACAGAAGTGCTTAGCAAAGCTGCGGGGGTGGCAACAAAACTCGCAAAAACGATCGCGGGCAAAACATTGCGAAACATGTTAGATCCTTACCTACTGGTTGGCATTTACTGGTGGCGCATGTTGTGTGTTTGATCGGCGCGCCTAACGATCAAAATCTTGAACAAAGGAGAGGGAGGAGCTATCGCACCACTCTCTCGAATTTCGACGTAGCCATTCGGTTTGTTACACAGTCACGGCTAAGTGATCAGACTAGATGACGCCTTGATAACTTCCTACTAGTTGGTAGCTTTGGCGACCAAAAAATGGCGACGGGACATTTATCCGTCGACTTAAGCGCGCACTGGAGAGAGCCGCTCGATTTCGGCGTTAAGCACCATAGCGAATACCTCTGGCGACCCGTAGACACGGGCAGACAACATCGCCCCATGGATCTTCGCAAGAAATGCCTCGCCCTCGATTTTCGGAGCACTGGATAGTTTCAGCGATCCGTCCCGCGAGCCACGCTCCATGACTGAAACAATCCATTTCGAGAGAAGCCTGAAAAATCCCTGCACCTCAGATGCGACGTCCGTTGGTAACGCAGGCAATTCGCTCGCCAGCAATGCGCAAACGCAAAAAGGCCGACTTGCGTCTTCGATGCACCGTGCCCAATGCCCCGCGTAGACTTTTAAGAGCTCGAGCGGTTCTGAGACACGTTGCTCCAAGCCGTTGAAGCCTGCTTCCGCATCTTCACGGTAGCGCTTGACCAGCGTTCGAACCAAATCAACCTTGCTCGGAAAGTGATGGTGGATGCTTGCCTTGCGGATACCGACCGTTTCTGCGATATCAGCGTAGCTAAAGCCGTTGTATCCGCCGTTCATGATAAGAACGCGTGCGGACGCAAGGATTTCATCAGATGTGCTTGTCAAATTTGTCATAGGAACACTCTACCTTCCAGTAGGGAGGCTGTCAACGACTTTTCTACGTTTGAGGCGTCTGCTGTGACTTAGGAGGAGCATCAGCAAATGTTACGCCAGGCTGCACAAGAACCTTCTCGCCTCCCTGGAGGGTCGCGATGATCCCGTCGGTGTAGATTTTAACGGAAGCGATAGTCCCTTTTGCCGAGCCATCGGCGCTTTCAATATATTTGCCGACATATCCACTTGCCTGTGTCAGGCTAAACCCGGTTAACAACGAGTCAAGCTTTTGGTTTGTCTGGATCGTTTGTTCCACTTGGGAAAAGCTCGCAAGCTGAGCCAATTGTTCACTCGCATCAACGGGGGCCGTAGGATCCTGATTCTTGAGTTGAGCAATGAGCAGCTGCAGAAAGCTATCGTAGTTGACCATCGCTTTGCTTGAATCACTTTTTGCACTGCTTGGAGCGGTGAAGCCAAGGCCCGTCATTATATCTGTGATGGTCATTTAGCTCACTCCTCATTTGGTGATTTAGCCGTGATGCGGTCGTAAAACCAAGACTAGCCGGATTGCCGCCTGCCAATTCCTACCTTCTAGTAGATATGCCGTCAAGTTGCGATGTCGGAACGCGCACTCGGATCACAAACGCCCTCCCCCAAACTTTCAGGGGTACTAAACAAGTGAGGTTGATTGCTATGCTTGAGTTTGCTCGAGGGTTCCTGATGCCACCATTTAAGTACGAAGTTGAAAACGCGGATAACGCCCCAATAGAGACATGGCAGGAGCTTCCCGATCAGCAGGAGGCAATAAAGGTAGGTCTAAGCGTTTTGGCTGAGTATATTTCGATCAATCTTGTCCCACCTCCGTCGGTCGCCGTGAAGATCTTCCTGATAGATGGAAGCTGGCTTGGGACGATGAGATACAAATTCGAGATTGAACTAGCAAAATCGAAAATTGTTTGATCAATAGCGCGGTCCAGCAAGGAACTAGGGTGACGCGCCATGCGTCGTGCATTCTGTAGAGCAGCTGCCAGCAACTGCTCTACAATGCCGATTAATTTCGTATCTAGGGACAACTTCGATGTCTGACATACTCGTTTTAGGAGCCGGGATGGTGGGGGTATGTACGGCTCTTGAGCTGCAATCCCGCGGCCACAAGGTCATTCTAGTTGATCGTACAGAGCCGGGGAAGGAAACGAGCTACGGCAACGCTGGCATAATAATGGCAGACATGGCTGAGCCATTTGCTATGCCTCGTGACTGGAGCACACTTTTAACATTTGCGTTGGGTAAGTCCAATGATGTGAAGTGGAGTGCTCGTGGACTGCTAAAGCTCGCTCCACATCTCGTCCTTTATTTTCAGAACTCATCGAAAGCTCGACACGCGCAGATTTCAAACGTGAACGCACAGTTAGCACTTCATGCAACGCATGATCATGCACCTCTGATTCAAGCATCGGGTTCGGGAAATCTGATATCGCAGGATGGGTTCTGCGAAGTCTATCGGGACGGAAGAGCATTCGAAGCTGCGTCAAAGGATTCGGAACGTTTGATGTCAACTTACGGCGTCCGGGCGCGTATCCTTGACGGTGAGGCCTTCCGTGCAGAGGAGCCTGCCTTTTTGACCACGCCAGCGGGCGCGGTGCATTGGCAAAACTGCTGGAGTTGCAATGACCCCGGTGGGCTGACTGCAGCATACTCTCAGCTATTTTCGAAGCGGGGAGGCAGCATCCTGACAGGTGACGCCAACACACTTGAGGAGAGCCCCCGCGGGTGGCAGATAGCGACGACGTCCCATTCGATCACAGCGGAACATGTCGTCATAGCTCTAGGCCCCTGGTCCGCGCAGTTTCTGACCTCATTCGATTATCGTGTCCCGATGATTCCGAAGCGCGGCTACCACATGCATTTTTCTGCGCCCAGGCAACCCAATCGGCCTTTCCTTGATACCGAAAACGGTGTCCTTGTCTCAGCGATGAAGAAAGGCTTGCGCCTCACGAGCGGTGTAGAGTTAGTACCTCAGGACGCTCCAGCCAATGATGGTCAACTGCGCCACGGCGTTGCTGGCGTGGGGCAATTGGTCGAACTGGGCGAACGCGTCATCGAGCCGCTTTGGTTTGGTGCGCGACCATGTATGCCTGATATGCTTCCGATGGTGGGGGCAGCGCCTCGGCGAAAAAATATGTGGTTCAATTTTGGCCATGGACATCAGGGCTTTACGCTTGGCCCGACTACTGCCCGAGTTATAGCGGATGCCATGGATGGTATACCATCACCACTGGTTGATGCTCTCTCCCCATCTCGTCGTCCTCATTAAGAGCAAGGACGCGTTGAGCTACGATGATGATTGACATCTCGAAGGCACGTCCATCGATAGCTATGACTATGTTCAAGGCCGACGGTGGGAGATAGCCGGGGGTGTCTCTCCCCAACTTAGGGAGAGATTGAGCCGAGTTCTACTGCTTGACGACGACCGGTGCCTTGCTAGGCACACGGTCGTAGAGGTCAATGATGTCTTGATTCAACAGCCGCACACAGCCAGCCGATACGGCCCTCCCTATCGAGCGCCACTCGGAATTGCCGTGGAGGCGATAGAGTGTGTCTTGGCCTCCGGAGAAGATGTAAAGCGCACGAGCCCCGAGCGGATTCTTCAGGCCCGGGTCCATGCCTCCATTTTCGATGGAGTACCTCTCGAGCTCGGGTTGACGCGCAACCATCTCGTTCGGCGGCTTCCAGCGTGGCCACTTCTGACGCCACTGGATAACGCCGTCGCCTTGCCAAGCGAACCCCTCGCGTCCAATACCGACGCCGTAACGCATCGCCACACCGCCCGGCTGGACCAGATAGAGGAATCGCGAGGGAGTGTCGACAACGATTGTGCCGGGCGGCTTGCCAGTCGGGTCAACGACCTGCTGGCGATAATACCGCGGATCGATTTGCTTGTAGGGGACCGCCGGGATCGTGTAGCCGCCGTCCTCCAACGGGCCGTACATTACGGCCAGCTCGGCATCAGTCGGCGGCGGTGCTGGCCGCGCCGGTCGGATCGGCTCGGGGATTGTAACGGGTTGCCCACCAGTCTGGTTGATGCCGGAGCTGGTAGTGCATCCCGCCAGCGCCGCAGCTGCAGTCATCGCTGAAAGCGACAGAAAGCTGCGGCGCGATATTGTGTGTTCGAAGCTCACGCTCATTCCTCGTCCTGCCACCTGCGCAGGTCGGTTTCATCATGATAGCCCATGCGGTCGGGCGTGGTGATGAACTCTATCATCGTCCCCCATGGCGCCCGGCAGTAGCAGACCTTGTTTCCAGGGCCCTTCTCTGTTGCATATGGAATAGCACGCGGCGCGGTAAGCGCAGTGCCTCCAGCCTTCTCGAAGCGCTCAACCGATGCGTCGATGTCGTCGGTATAGACGCCGAAGTGGGTGATGCCGAAATCACTTGGGCGAACAGGCTGAGCTTGTTGGGGACCGTGCATTTCGAATAGTTCGATGTCCGGACCGGTTCCGATCTTGACCATCGCCTGCGCACGGATGACCGTCCCAGGGAACGCACCAGTAGCCTTCTCGAATTCAGGTCCCTGCCGGGGCGGATCCTGCGGGCCGAAGGACTGGTAGATTACTTGGCCGCCAAACGCTTTGACTAGGAATGACTTTGCTGCTTCGATATCGGGCACCGTGATGCCGATGTGATTAACGCCGCGAATAACGGGTGATGTCATGATATTGTCCTTTCTTGTTTGAACGATTGAGCGCGGCACCGCAGGCCCAAATCGCCTGCACTATCGCAATCCGCCGCCCGCGATTTGGGAGATGCGGAATTTTAGGCTTTGAGGAAATCGATTAGAGCAGCGGCCACTTCATCCGGCCGCTCGTCCGCAACATAGTGACTGCATCGCGGAATGGCGCCGCCCTTTACGTTGCCGGCGAACTCCTTCAGCATTGGGACCATCTGCGCCCCGAACCGCTGCTCCCCGCCAAGGCCTAGCACTGGTATTTCTAGTGGGTGCTTCTTGTATTCTAGCGCAGCCAAATGATCAGCGGGGAGAGTACGATACCATTCCATGCCACCACGCGTGCGACCGGGAAGAGCCATCGCCTTCGCATAGATCTCAATGTCTGCGGGATTGAAGGTACTATGGTCGTAGAACCGATCAGCCATGAAGGTCGAGATATAGTCGTACTCACGGCCATGGATCAGGCGCTCGGGCAGGTCACGGTTCATATGGAAGCTGAAGTGCCAGATCTTCGCTGTCGTGGCTTCCCACTGAGTCCAGCCCGGAAGCGGAACGTCGAGGACGGCCAAGTGGGTAACAGCGTCGCGATAGAGTGCGGCTTGTGGCAGTGCGACCATCCCGCCAATGTCATGACCGCATACAGCGTAGCGCTGGTGCCCGAGTGCTGCCATGACTTCGTGAGCGTCGCGAGCCATTGTCGCCTTGTCATAGCCATCAAGCGGGCAGTCGGAAAAACCCGCACCGCGCAGATCAATGGCGACCACGCTAAAGTGCTCTGCCAGTAGGGGCATCACATGGTGCCATTCCCACCATGTTTCCGGCCAACCGTGGAGAAGCAGGATCGGGGGGCCCGAGCCGCCCGTGACTGCGTTAATCTTGATGCCATTCACCGGCACCAGTTGTTGGGTAAAACCCTTCAAAGCTGCGATCATGATGATTTCCAGTCGCGGTTAGAGTATGGAGGAGAGGTTGCAGCCAGCGCTAGGCGCTAGTCGAAATCGGTAGCGATGCTTATATCGCGCCACGCGTTGATATCTCTGCGGAAGGAAGCGAGCTTCCGCTCAGCGATCGAATGCGCGACTGGACCAAGTGGCAGATGGAGAGGGGCGTCCTCGGCATCTACTGCCTGCAGGATGACCGCGATCGCCTTGTCCGGGTCGCCTGCCTGGTTACCGTTGTTGGTTTCGCGATAATGCCTGCGGGAACTTGCGGCGTATTCGGGCATCTCGTTAGCAACCATTGTGATCGAACGACCAAGAAATTCGGTTCTAAACGGCCCAGGCTCAACGATCAGGACGCGGATGCCGAATGGCTGCAGTTCGCCCGCGAGCGCTTCGGAGAGCCCTTCCACTGCAAACTTGGCCGCATTGTAATAACCACCGCCCGCGCCACCAGCGATGCCAGCGCCGGAAGACATGTTGACAATCGTTCCGCCCGAACGCCGCAGGACGGGCAAGGCTGCCTTGGTAGTTTCAATCAAGCCGAAAACGTTGACATCGAACATTGGCCGGTATTCTTCAGGAGTGCCCTCCTCGATTGCCCCGAACAGTCCGAAGCCAGCATTGTTTACGAGGACGTCGAAACCGCCGAACTCCTCGACACCCTTTGCTACAGCGGCCCTGGTAGCCGTCGCATCCGTCACGTCAAGTGGCAAGGTGATCATGCGGCCGCCGAATGGCTCGGCCATTGTTCTGATTGCTTCGATATTACGTGCCGTAGCGATGACGCGATCGCCACGCTCTGCTGCGGCGAGAGCGAGCCGCTGACCGAAGCCGCTAGAGCAGCCCGTGATGAGCCAAGTTTTCATTATCTATTCTCCTAGTCGCTTTGAGGCATCGCCTTTTTGTCTTGGCTTTGAGCGGTCATTTGTCTTGCAGCACCCTCGTGTCAGCGAGACCCGCCAGTTTAAGCCGAAACGTTTGATAAGCTGCACCTAGAGCCATCGCGCATCTCTGATCGAAGGTTCCTTGAGCAGCCTTTGGACGGTAAATGAATTGTAAACCTTTTGGTTCCCATTTAGTTTTCAAAAAAGCATTCGCGTAACCAGATCAACTCCCGTGAGCATCTGTTTGCGCGTTGACCCTAACTTCCCAAGGACCCTCATCCCCTGCGCATGCGCAACGATGAACTGGGAAACTACCTCCGGATCGAGGTCGCTCTTAATCTCACCCATTACCTGCCCTTTCCTGACAGCTTCTGCGAAGAGAGTTTGCAGCCGCTCGTAATGACTTCGGACAAGCTCCGCAGATTCAGTGTCCACCGGCAACATTTCGGCGGCCGTCAAAACTGCAAAGCATCCCCGCGTGCCGTCCCCACCCGAGGAGAGGTCCGCAAAGCGTAAAAATGCGTTGCGAATGGCGACCATTGGGGACGGGTCAGACGCCAACACTATCCTGATGCTCTGCGCGGCCTCCTCGCTATAAAGTTCCATGGCGCGGAGGAAAATTGCCTTTTTGTCGCCGAAGGCTTTGTAGAAACTTCCCTTCGTGATCCCCATCTTTGCAAGAAGATCCGGAATAGCTGTGTCGTGGTATCCCTGATCCCAAAATACATTCATGGCGCTGCGGATTGCCTCATCGAGATCAAATTCACGGGGGCGACCAACTGGGCGAGAAAATTCTTCCATGCAGCAAATATAGACCGATCGTTTCCTATTTGCAAGCCCCCTCTCCCCTCACCTGAAGATTTTTAGGTTCTCGGCTTGCGATAGCGAGAGTATTTGCTCGACGCGTATCACTCTGCAAATCGGTTCAAGGCCGATATAAAATTGGTCTCTGGTATCGCAAAATGCCGACAACGATTACAACGAACGCACTCTGTTAGCTAAGAGAGTTTCACATATTTGGCGCGGTACCTATCTAACGGAATCGACCTCATTCCAGCTTGCTTGCGTTCCTTTCCTCTGATAGCTGCACTCACCCGCGGCGCGGCGACACGGTCGCCAAACCCCGCGGTTCTTTCCTTCATTAATGTGCCCCTGAGGACGAAATGTCGAATAGCGTTTTGCTTACAGCCGAGCATCTTTCCGGCCAGTTTTTTTCAGATGGATGGCGTGCAGCGTCAAAATCTATAGCCATTGCAGAGCCTGCAACGGGACAAACGCTCGCGCGGGTCGCCGCTGCGACCTCCACCGAGATTGCCGCAGCGGCATCTGCCGGGCGTGCAGCGCAACAACGATGGGCAGCAACGGCGGCCGACGAACGTGCTGCAATTTTTGTCAAAGCCGCCGAACTCGGCCGCAGCCATTGGGACGAAATAATCGGTTGGACCGTTCGGGAAAGTGGCTCCGTAAAGGCTAAGGCGGAATTCGAGTTGTCGATCGCAATCAAAGCAATCCAGCTCGCGGGTGCCATGCCGAATCAGGCGCAAGGACTTGTATTACCGAGCGAATGTGGAACTCTCAATCTCGCCCGACGAAGGCCTCTAGGTGTTGTCGGTATCATCTCTCCATTCAATTTTCCGCTCTACTTGGCAATGCGTGCCGTTGCGCCTGCCCTCGCCGTCGGCAATTCCGTCGTTTTGAAGCCGGATCCACACACCTCGATTTGCGGCGGCCTCGTCATCGCGCGTCTGTTTGAACTTGCCGGCCTTCCACAGGGTGTGCTCCACGTTCTCCCAGGTGACGGCGCCGCGGGAGCGGCACTATGCACAGATCCGAACGTAGCGATGATTCAGTTCACCGGTTCGACCAGTGCCGGCCGTATGGTTGGTCGTGCGGCGAGCGAGAACCTCAAGAAGGTCTCCCTGGAACTCGGTGGCAAGAATTCGCTCATTATTCTCGATGATGCGGATATGGATCTCGCTTTACGAAATGCATCGTGGGCGACTTGGCTACATCAGGGTCAGATCTGCATGTCCGCAGGACGAATTCTCGTTCATGAGGCGATAGCCGAAGAATTTACCCGGGGACTTGCAGAGAAAGCACGCGGTCTGCCGATTGGAAACCCACACACCGAGCAAGTGGCTATAGGCCCGCTCATCAACTCTCGCCAGCGGGATCGCGCTCTCAAGATCGTCGAGGATACCGTTGCAGCGGGTG
>Ga0307405_10001434_pt1 | contig 10033 bp, 11 predicted proteins | sample 322Cmetagenome_2_FD_203311 | JGI IMG/M metagenome (GOLD analysis project Ga0307405, IMG submission 203311) | Maize rhizosphere microbial communities from greenhouse at UC Davis, California, United States - 322HYB-C-1 | ecosystem: Host-associated > Plants > Roots > Rhizosphere > Soil | place... | reverse complement strand
TCGCCCAGGAACCCCCAGACCTTGCGGTCCGAGGTCTCGGCCAGCCCCCGGCCCTGCAGGTACTTGAGGAAGCGGGCCTGGTAGATCGACATGAGCGGCCCCAGGCCCATCGACACCGTGGGGAACTGCCAGAAGTCCGGCAGCAGCCAGGGGTGCGGGTAGGAGGGCAGGCCGCCGCCCCCGACCTCCTGGCGGAACCGGTCCAGCTGCTCCTCGCTGAGCCGGCCCTCCAGGAACGCCCGGGCGTAGAAGCCGGGCGAGGAGTGGCCCTGGAAGTAGATCGAGTCGCCGGACTGGCCGTCGGTCGACCCGTGCCAGAAGTGGTTGTAGCCGACGTCGTACAGGGTGGCCGCCGACTGGTAGCTGGCGATGTGGCCGCCCAGCTCGGAGGACTCCTTGTTGGCCCGGAGCACGATGGCCAGCGCGTTCCAGCGGTTCATGGCCCGGATGCCGTGCTCGACCACCTGGTCGCCGGGATAGGGCTGCTCGCGCTCGGGGGGGATGGTGTTCAGGTACGGGGTGGCGGCGGAGTAGGGCACGGGCACCTGCCGGCGCCGGCCCTCGGCCAGCAGCGAGTCGAGCAGTTGCTCGGCGCGCTCGGTGCCCTCGAACTCGAGCACCGAGTCGAGCGCCTCCAGCCATTCCTGCGTCTCTCGAGGGTCCGGATCCACCAGCATGTCGCCTCTCCCTGTCAGTGGGGGTCCGGTCTGTGCCGGACTCGAAGATTACCCGAGAACGAGCCCGCGAAATCGCCAATCGCGGCAGCGGATGGGCGCGGTCACCAACCCTGGCCGGGGTCGAAGGCCGGGCCCGGGTCGGGGGCGTCGTCGCGGCGCGCGGTGGCCTCGATCAGCCCGTAGGGCGGTCGTCGGCGTTGCTGGCCAGGTGGTAGAGGTCGCAGAGCAGGCCGAGGTTGGCCACGCCGGTCGCGGCGGCGACCCGGTCGATCACGGCGACGGCGTCGGCGGCGGTGCGCAGGGGGTAGCGGGGGGCGCCGCTGACCGGCTCGACCAGCACCGTGCCCCCGATCCGGGCCGCGGCCCGGCCGGCCAGGGCCAGGTTCTCGGTGGCCAGCTCGTCCTGGGCGGCGGGGTCCGCGTCCTCGACCCGGTTGCCGTAGAGGGCGTTGAAGGCCCGGCAGCCCAGCCGCTCGCCGATGCCGAGGGTGACGGCGAGGTTGTCGCGGAACTCGGCCGAGCGGGCCGGCCAGGAGACCAGCCCGCGGTCGCCCCGGCCAGGTCGCCGGCGGCGAAGTTCAGGCCGACCAGCCGCACGCCGGCGTCGGCGACGGCGCGGACGAACGCCTCCACCTCGGCGTCGGCCGGCACCGCCTCCGGGAACGGCCACCGCAGGGGATGGTCGGCCACCATGATCCTCGTATTGTGGAGGACCCGGCCCGGCGGCCGCATGGCGCCCCGAACCGGGCTACTGTGACCGGATGCGAATCGCGACCTGGAACGTGAACTCGGTCAAGCAGCGCGTGCCCCGGCTGCTGCCGTGGCTGGACCAGCGGCGGCCCGACGTGGTCTGCCTCCAGGAGACCAAGCTCGCCGACGACAAGTTCGCCGAGCTGCTCGGCAAGGAGCTGGCCGACCGCGGCTACGCGGTCGCCACCCACGGCGAGGCCCAGTGGAACGGCGTGGCCATCCTCTCCAAGGTGGGCCTGGACGAGGTCGCGCCCGGGATCGCCGGGGCGCCCGGGTTCCCCAACCCGGAGGCGCGGGCCCTGGCCGCGACCTGCGCCGGCATCCGGGTGCACTCGGTGTACGTGCCCAACGGGCGGGTGCCGGACTCCGAGCACTACCGCTACAAGCTGGCCTGGCTGGCCGCGCTGCGGGAGCAGCTGGCGGCCGGCCCCGAGGCCGCGGTGGTCTGCGGGGACATGAACATCGCCCCGACCGACGCCGACGTGTTCGACCCCGAGGCCTACATCGGCCAGACCCACGTCACCCCGCCGGAGCGGGCCGCCCTGGCCGAGCTGGAGACCCTGGGCCTGCGCGACGTGGTCCGGGACCGCTGGCCGGCCGAGCGGGTGTTCACCTACTGGGACTACCGGGCCGGCATGTTCCACCGCGACCTGGGCATGCGCATCGACCTGGTGCTGGCCTCCAAGCCGGTGGCCGACCGGGTGCGGGCCGCCTGGGTGGACCGCCACGCCCGCAAGGGCAGCGGCCCCAGCGACCACGCCCCGGTGATCGTCGACCTCGACGAGGCCCCCGACGGCGACATCGGCCCGGTCGTCCCGCCGCCCTCGGCCCCGGCCGCCAAGCGCGGCGCGACCGCGCTCCCCCAGTCCCGCCCGCCCGCGAGCTAGAAGTCGCCGTCGCGGACGTACGGGTGGCTCCAGAGGATCACCTGGAGCAGGAAGGCCTTGACCCAGGCCTGGTCGTAGTCGGCGACTGCGGTGTCCAGGATCCAGCGGCCGAAGCGGCGCAGGGCGGCGAGGTCGTCCGGCCCCAGCAAGCAGGGTCGCCTGGAGCAGCTCCAGCTCCTGGAGGCTGACCGGTGAGCGGGACACGGCGTCGGTGCCGTAGGTGTAGGAGCTGCCCGGCGGCCACGGGGGCCTGTTCACCCACCCGCGGGCGCTGGTCGAGCTGGTGCGGGCGCGGCGCTGGTCAACGAGCGCCGACGCATCACCTTCTCAAGGCGCGGCGGCGCGCAGTGTCGCCTCGACGGCGTCCCAGGCCATACCCGGCGGCAGGGCGACCAGGGTGACATCGGCCACCGTGTCCCAGCGCTCCAGCTACTCGCGGACCTGACCGGGCGTCCCGTGGGCGGTGAACTCATCCAGCACGACCCGGGCCTCGGCGGGGACGGTCCCGTCCTGCGGCCGGGGCCGCGGGTTGGCGGCCCTGATGGCCTCGACGGCGGCGCCATACCCCTGGCCGGCCAGGGTGCGGCCGTAGACGTCGCCCATGGCCGACAGGACCAGGCGACGCAGCCGGCCACCACGCCCCTGGCGGCGCCAGCATCGGCGTCGGCGACGGTCCACGGGCCGGCCGCCACCGTGAGCGGCCCGGAGCGCAGCCCGGCGGCCCGGCGGGCCCGCCCAAGCTCCGCGGCCTGCCCGGCGAGGCGGCCGGGGGACACGAACATCGGGATCCAGCCGTCGCCGAGCTCGGCCGCGACCCTGGTGGTGCGCTCGCCCATTGCCGCCAGCCAGATCGGGAGCTCGGGGACCGGCGGCAGGGCGAGCCGCAGGGGCCGCGCCGCGGCGGCGTTGTCGAGCTGGGCGCGCTCACCGGCGAGCAGCGCCCGCACCTTGGTCGTCACCTCCCGCAGCTTGTCGGCCGGCTGCTCGAAGGCGACGTCGTGGAAGCCCTCCGCCAGCGCCTTGGTGCTGGTGCCGAGCCCGAGCACGTAGCGGCCCTGCGCGAGCCGGTACAGAGTCGCGGCGGTCATCGCCAGCGTGGCCGGGGTGCGCCCCCACACCGAGAGGATGGCGGACACCAGCGTGATGCGTCGGGTGCGCAGCGCCAGCTCGGTCAGCAGCAGGGTCGAGTCGAGCCTCCAGCCCTCGGGCACGGCGAACGCCTCGTAGCCGAGCTCGTCGGCGAGCCGCGCCGCCCGAACGATCACGTCATGACGGGTCTCCATCGGCGTCAACGCCACCCCGCGCCGTCTCGCGGTCATGAGCCCGCCCCGGCGGCGCCGCGCAGCTCGGCCACGTCGAAGGTCCTCCTCGCGCTCGATCCTCGGGTTTCCTCTGCGAGGATAGGCGGCGCGGGCCGGCTGTCAGGCGGGAGATCACCCCAGCCGGTACCTCAACCTGGTACCTCAGTGGCGTCGGCGCGTCGGGCCCACCAGGCGGCGACCTGGGCGCGGGAGCTCACCCCCAGCCGCTGGCGGATCCGCTCCAGGTGTCCCTCGGCGGAGCGCTCCTGGATCCCCAGCCGCTCGGCGATCTGCCGGTTGGTCAGCCCCTCGGCGACCAGCGCCGCGACCTGGAGCTGCCGCGCGGTGAGCGCGCCCGCATCCCGGACGGGCCGAGCGGGCCGCGGCCGGCGGGCCGACGGGTCGAGGAACGCCAGGATCGCGCCGACCACCGCCGCCGCGTCGCCGGCGTACGGCAGGTGGCTGCGGCCGGCCAGCGACACCAGCCGCGCGCCCGGGATGCGCGCGGCGAGATCGCGGCCCAGGCGGTAGGGGATGGCCCGGTCGTCGCGCCGGTGCAGCACCAGTGTGGGTGCGGCGATCTGGTCCAGCAGGCCCTCGACCTCGAGCTCGTAGCACTGCGCCAGCAGCCGGGCGGCGACCTCCGTCGTCGCCGAGTCGCGCTGCAGCCGCGCGAAGTGCGCCTTGGCCTCGGCGCTGCCGTCGGGCAGGAACACGTCGGCGAGCACGTCGGAGCCGAGCCCCCAGTGGGCCTGGACCAGGTCGACCATTGCCGCGGCGACCCCTGTGGAGGCGATCCGGCGGCCGTTGGCGTAGCCGCCGTACAGGACCAGGCGCCCGACCCGGTCGGGGTGGCGCGCCGCAAACGCGGCCGACACCGGCGCGGCCATCGAGATGCCGAGCAGGTCGAAGCGATCCAGCCGCAACTCGTCGGCGACCACCCCCAGCACCTCCAGGTCGGTCTCGAGCGTCTGGGGACCCGGCCACGGGTCCGACAGCCCGCAGTTCGGCTTGATGCCTCTGTGTCAAGGCAGCCGCGCTTGGGCCAGGGCGTCGAGGATGAGTGGGTAGAGCTCTCTGGCCAGGGCTCGCTTTAGGCACCGCAGGATCTCCTTGCGGCTGCTGCCTATGGCGGTGCGCTCGGCCGCGTAGGCGCGGCTGCGCGGGTCGTGCATGAGGCGGTTGTTGGCGATCGTCCACAGCGCGCTGTTGGCGGCGCGGTCACCGCCGCGGTTCAGCCGGTGCCGGATGGTCTTGCCCGAGGACGCCTGGACCGGACTGGCACCACAGATGGCGGCGAAGGCGGCCTCGCTATGAGCCGGCCGGGGTTGTCGCCGGCGGTGATCAGCAGCTGGGCGGCGGTCTGCGCGCCGACGCTGGGGCGCTCCAGCAGTCGGGGCGCGGTGCGCCTGAGCGTGGTGGTGATAGCCGCGTCCAGGCCGCTGATCTCCTCGTCCAGGGCCAGCCAGCGCCGGCCGAGGCTGCTAAGGGCCAGCTGCAGCCCGGCGGCAGGCTGAGCTGGGCGCAGGCGCGAGCCAGGTGGGCCTTGCGAAGCCCACGCAGTCGGCCGCCTAGGTCGTCGTCGCCGTCCACCAGCAGCGCGCGGAGCTGGTTGGTGGCCTGGGTACGGGCCGTGATGGCGCTGCGGCGGGCCACCACCAGGGCGCGCAGCTGCCCGACGGCGCCGTTGCGGTCCTTGGGGACTGCGCGGGCATCGCCGGCCAGGACGGCGCGGGCGGCTGCCTCGGCGTCCACCGGGTCGTTCTTGCCCTTGCGGCGTCGCCGGGCGCGTCGGGGCGGTTCACCTCCACGACGTCGATGCCGTGGCTTCTCAGGTGCTGGGCGAGCCGGTAGCCGTAGCTGCCGGTGCCCTCCACCCCGGCGATGGCGACCTGGCCGTAGCGTTGGGCCCAGGCCATCAGGTCGCGGTTGGCGGCGTCGGTGGTGCCAAAGGACGCGGTGGCCAGGTAGCGGCCGACCCGGTCCAGCAGGACCGCGGCGTGGACGTCCTTGTGGGTGTCGATCCCGAGAATGAGGTGCGGCGGGTGGGCCATCGAGGCGGTCCCCTCCTGATGCGAGCCGGCTGGGCTTGCGCCAGGCCGTCGGCGGCGGACAGGACACTCACGGTGCAGCGCAGCTCAACGCCCCTATTGGGTCACATCGCCGGCGCCTGGAGGCGCTGGAGTGCGCCCCCACTCGACGGTCCACAATTCAAGCTCAGGGCAACTCGTACCGGTCGTAGCGAGGGTCAGACCGACGAGCCGACGCGCACAGCCGCCATCCTCAACTGAGTGTCGTAGCGCCAGGGGCGGACCTCGCCGGTCTCGGTGAAGCCCATCCGCCGCCAGAAGCCGAGCACCTGGTCGTTGGTGCGGATCACGGCTCAGCCCGTCTCGAGGTCCTGGAGGGAGTCGCCGATCAGCCAGAGCATCGGCGGCCACAGGCCGACGAACAGGGCCCGGCGCTCGGCGTTGTCGCGATGGTCCTGGTCGACGGTCTTGGCCCGGACCCAGAGGCCGAGGCAGAGGCCGATCGAGCCGAGCGACGCCGCCTGCAGGTAGCTGCTGCGCAGGCCGGCGGCGTGGAGTGCCTTGACCAGCATCATCTCTCCTCCTGGACGGTCTGTCGGGGCAACCGTTGGGGTAGACGACCACGAAAAGGAGAAACATGGGAGCGGATTCGGGGCTGGCCAGGCGGGCCGGCACGGTGGCCAGGTGGCCCCTCGGGATGGGGCTGGCCTTCTGGCGCTACCTGTGGCGGACCATGCCGCTGTACCGCAGCGACGAGGATGGGTCGCCGGACCAGGACCTGCCCCCGCCGCTGCCGGACGGGCTGGTCGACGAGCGGCTCCAGCTGCCCGAGGACGGCTCGGGGCCGCTGTTCCGGCGCCGCTACCGGGTCCGCATCGTCGGCGGCGAGCTCACCCCCGAGCAGCTGATGGCCGAGGTCCTGCGCGAGCCCAACCGGGCCGCCCCCATCGAGGTGGCGGTGTTCCGCAAGACCCACGGCGGGGAGGGCCCGCTGGCCGTCGGGGACGAGTTCGTGGTCCGCATGCCCGGCCCCTGGGACGGGCCGGTGACGGTGGTCGACCGGACCCCGACCTCGTTCCGGTTCGCCACCCTCAAGGGTCACCTGGAGGCCGGCCAGATCGAGTTCCGGACCAGGGCCGACGGCGACGCCGTCCGCTTCGAGATCGAGTCCTGGGCCCGCAGCGGCGACCGGCTGGCGGGGCTGCTGTTCGACCGGGTCAAGCTGGCCAAGGAGATGCAGCTGCACATGTGGACCCACTTCTGCGAGCGGGCGGCCAAGCTGGCCGGCGGCCGCATCCGCGGCGGCATCTCGATCGACACCCGCCGGGTCGAGGTCGAGGGCGTCCGTGGCCGCTGACCGGCCGCCGGGCGACCGCCGGGCCCGCCGGTCCGACCGGCTCACCCAGGCCCTGGCCGCCCTGGCCGACAAGAGCTTCAACTTCGACCCCGACCAGGCCGAGCACTTCACAGGCGAGAACGGCTGGCACGTCGACGACTACGCCCAGCCGCTCCCGCCCGAGCCGCCCGGCCCGCCCGCGCCCGGGGGCAGCTTCGAGATCGCCCAGCGCCTGATGCGCGACTACGCCTTCGCCGACCCGGCCATCATCCGGGCCATCTACGCCGAGGACAGCCCCTTCGAGCGGCGCGACATGCTGCTGGTGGGCCGCTTCTGGGGCCTCCGGTTCCACCTCGGCGTGCGCGTCGGCGGCCTGGTCGACGAGGAGCGGGCCACCGACGGCCGGCCCCTGCGCCGCTGGGGCTGGAGCTACCGCACCCTCCAGGGGCACCTGGAGATGGGGCAGATGGACTACGAGGTCCGCAAGTGGCTCGACCGCGGCGAGGTCGACTTCCGCATCCACGCCGTCTCCCGGCCCGCCCGCATCCCCAACCCGGTCATCCGGCTCGGCTTCCGGCTGTTCGGCCGGCGGGTCCAGCACCGCTTCGCCCGCCGCGCCTGCCAGCGGATGGCCCGCCTGGTGGCCGCCGAGGCCGGCGCCGGAGCGGCCGTCGCGGACCCTCCGGCGACAAGCTCCTGAACTGGCGGTTCCCTCCGAAACCGTTGTGCCGCAACGATTTCGGACACCCGAGGGTCGTTGCCACCGGGCACCGCTGGGTGTAGGCTCCGACCCTGAATTACACCCGTGTCATTTTGTCCACAGGCTGTGGGAAACTCGGGTCCAGGCGGGTCCAGCAACAAAACGGTAGGGAGATCGACAGCGGTCATGCCGGGCAGCTTCGCGCACCTCCACGTGCACACCGAGTACTCGATGCTCGACGGAGCCGCCCGGGTCGACGACCTGTTCGCCGAGGCCGCCCGCATGGGCATGCCCGCCCTGGCCATGACCGACCACGGCCAGCTGTTCGGCGCCGTCGACTTCTACCTGGCCGGCCAGAACCACGGGGTCAAGCCCATCCTCGGCTGCCTGCTCGCGGGCCAGGAGATCATCACCGCCGACGGCGTCAAGAACGTCGAGGATGTGCGAGTCGGCGACATGGTGCTCACCCATCAGGGCCGATTCCGTCGCGTCCTTCGCACCATGCGACGGCCCTACGAGGGCCAGGCGTACACGGTCTCGCTTGGCGGTCGCTACGGTCGGACGCTGACCCTCACCGAGGAGCACCCGGTCCTTGTCCGTACGCGTGACGGCCTGTTGGACTGGAAGAAGCCGGCCGACATCGACGCTGGCCAGGCGAGCAAGCATGGAGGCGTGAACGGCTGGAAGTCCTGGGCATGCCTGCCTCGCTTGCGCACCGAGTGGACCGAGATCTGTTCCTCCGATCTCCTCCCAGACGACTTCTCGGCGCCGCCGACAGGCGGGATCGCCCGCACCCACACGTCGAAGTACCGGAGAGACCAAGCCTGGCCGCGATTCCCCGACCGAATCCCGCTCGACTACGACTTCGGCTACCTGCTCGGGATCTACGCCGCTGAGGGCCACATCGGTTCGGTCCGCGGTCGTGTCGACGGCGAGGTGGGATTCACTCTCCGCCGTGACCGGTCAGAGCCGGCCGCCCGCATCATCGAGCTGCTCGGCCGCTTTGGCATCACCGCCGTCAGCTACGACCGGCCGGATCGGCGCTCGCAGGAGATCAAGGCGGCCAGCACGCCCCTTGCCTATCTGTTGATTGCGCTGGTCGGAAGGGGCGCCAGGAACAAGCGGGTTCCGGCACAGATCCTCAACGGACCGCCCGATGCCCGGCACGGCTTCCTCGACGGGCTGCTCGACGGCGACGGCAAGAATCCCGGCCGCGCGTCGAACCCCTCCGGCCGACGAGACCTGAAGACCGCCTCCCGCTCGCTTGCCTGGGGCGTTCGGACGTTGCTCGCCGACATCGGCCACTGGGCATCCATCACTACCGGGGAATCGCCGAGCGACTTCCCATCGAGCAGGAGCCTTCGCGCTCATCGGTGGTACGTCGTCACCTACAAGCCGAACCGCCGATACTCGCGCACGTTGGAGGATGACCGGTTCGTCTACCGACCCATCTTGTCCGTGGAACCGGTACTACTCGACACCGAGGTCTTCAACTTCGCGGTCGAGGATGACAACTCCTATGTTTCCGACTTCATCCTCCACAACTGCGAGGCCTACCTGGCCCCCGGCTCCCGGTTCGAGAAGCAGCGGCGCGACACCGCCGAGCCCTACAGCCACCTGACCCTGCTGGCCGAGAACCAGACCGGCTACGCCAACCTGCTGCGCCTCTGCTCGGCGGCCTCGCTGGAAGGCCACTTCTACAAGCCGCGCATGGACCGGGAGCTGTTCGAGCGCCACGGCGAGGGGCTGATCGCCACCTCCGGGTGCCTCGGCTCCGAGGTCAACCAGCGGCTGCTCAAGGGCGACCGCAAGGGGGCGGCGGCCACCCTGGCCGAGTTCCGCGACCTGTTCGGGGCCGGCAACTACTACGTCGAGCTGCACGAGCACGGCCTGCCCGAGCAGCGCCGGGTCAACCCCGAGCTGATCGCCCTGGCCCGCGACCTCGACCTGCCCCTGCTGGCCGCCAACGACCTCCACTACACCCACAAGGCCGACGCCGCCGCCCACGAGGTGCTGCTCTGCATCCAGACCGGGGCCGTGCTGGCCGACCCCAAGCGGTTCAAGTTCGAGGCCGAGGAGTTCTACCTCAAGTCCCCGGCCGAGATGCGGGCGCTGTTCGCCGACCACCCCGAGGCCTGCGACAACACCCTGGAGGTGGCCGAGCGCTGCGACGTCCGGCTGCGCTTCGGCGAGAACCTCCTGCCCCACTTCGACGTGCCCGACGGCCACACCCTGGAGTCCTGGCTGCGGGCCGAGGTCGAGCGGGGCGCGGCCGAGCGCTACGGCGCGTCGGCCGGGGACGCGGTCCGTGAGCGACTCGACTACGAACTGCGGGTCATCACCGAGCTCGGC
>Ga0307405_10001430_pt1 | contig 10039 bp, 10 predicted proteins | sample 322Cmetagenome_2_FD_203311 | JGI IMG/M metagenome (GOLD analysis project Ga0307405, IMG submission 203311) | Maize rhizosphere microbial communities from greenhouse at UC Davis, California, United States - 322HYB-C-1 | ecosystem: Host-associated > Plants > Roots > Rhizosphere > Soil | place... | reverse complement strand
CGCCCGCGGCACCGCCGCGGCACCGCGGGCGTGCCGGGCGATGCTCGACACCCTGCTGGCCCAGGAGCGGACCGAGGACATCGCCGCCGGCCTGCCGCCCGGTACCCGGATAGCCCACAAGAACGGATGGATCACCGGCGTGCGCCTGGGGGCCGGCGTCGTGTACCCGGACGACGCCCCGCCGTTCGTGCTGACCGTCTGCGCCACGACGCCGTGGGCCACGAGCGGACGCGACGACAGGGCATGTCAGCTCGTCGCCCGCATCGCGGCCGCCGCCTGGGCCGCTCGCCACGCGCTCCCCGGCTAGTCGAGCAGTGCCTCCCGGAGGGCGGCCAACACGGCGTCGTCGAGGCCGAGCGACTCGCTGAGGTACACGTCGATGCCACCCACCCGGTCCACCTCGGCGAACGCGGCCGAGAGGTACTCCCGTCGCGCCTCGAACAGCGGCCGCAACACGGTCGGATCCGGCACGCGGTCGGCGAACGTCGACAGGAGGTACTCCGTGCTCGCGGCGTTGAGCTCGTTGGTCCGCAGGTAGTCCTCGACGACCACCTCGCGGTCCACGCCGAGGGCCGACAGCAGCAGCGCGGCCAGCCAGCCCGTCCGGTCCTTGCCCGCGGTGCAGTGGAACAGCAGCGGCAGCGCGTCGGGCGAGGCGATGAGGCGCAGCGCGTCGGCGAAGATCTGCCGGGGTGCCGGGGCGGCGGCGAACCACCGGTACAGCTGGGTCATGCCGGCCGCGGCGGCGCCCGGCCCCGAGATCGTCTCGACGAGCGGCGTGCCCGCCGGCGACCGGCCCCGCAGGGCGGCGCTGATCTTCGTCACCACGTCGTGGTCGGGGTCGAAGAGCGGCATCCCGACCACCCGACCGGGCGGCGGGGTGGGCAGGCGGTTCGGCCCGACGAGCTCGATCTCGGTCGGGTGGCGAAAGTCGATCAGACAGGCCAGCCGCAGTCCGCGTACCAGTTCGAGGTCCCCGTCGGTCAGCCGGTTGAGCGCGTTCGCGCGGTAGATCACGCCCCGGCGCACCCGGCGACCGTCCGCCGTCGGGTAGCCGCCCAGGTCCCGGGCGTTGGCGGCGTTGACCAGACCAAGAGTCACTTCCACCGCGGAACGGTATCGCGGAGCACCCGGAACCGGCGATCACGAGGGGCGTACGATCCTCTCACTCCGAAGTCATTGGGGAGGACGAGTCGTGAGTCTGGGTTCCCTGCTGGCTGCCAGCGAGCCGGTCATCTCGCCCGGCGGCGAGGCGGTCGTGTGCGTGGCCGTGGCGACGCTGTGGACCTCTCCCGAACGCGTGCGGGACGTCGACGAACTCGCGGTCGGCGTGCCGTCCCGCCCCCGCGACTGGATCGAGGCGATGTCCGCCGACGAGCGGGAGGACCTGGCCGGCCGCACCCTGACCCAACTGCTGCTGGGCGAGAAGGTCCATGTGCTGGAGGTACGGGGCGACTGGGCCCGCGTGGTGGCGCTGAGCCAACCCAGCTCACTCGATCCTCGCGGCTACCCGGGCTGGCTGCCGGTGGACCAGTTGTCGACCCTGGACACCATCCACGCCGCCGGGATCCGGGTCGCGTCGCGCCACCGGGACCGCGGCGAGGTCGAGGACCTGACCGGGGTATGGCACGTCGTCATCGCCACCGCGACGGCGCTGCGGGACGATCCGGACGCCGCGCTGGCCGTACCCGGTGTCACGTTCGGCACGCGGCTCATGGCCCTCGGTGCCGCCCACGACGGGTGGGTACCCGTGGCCGTGCCGGGTCGGTTCGAGCCGGCGTGGGCCATCGAGACCGATGTGGCGGCGATCCCGGTCGCCCCGCCCACGGACCACGCCGAGGTGCTCGAGTGGGCCGACCGGTTGCGCGACGTGCCCTACGTCTGGGGCGGCGTCTCGGCGTACGGGGTGGACTGCTCGGGCCTGGTCCATCTGGTCTGGCGCCGGTTCGGGGTGATGCTGCCGCGCGACGCGAACGACCAGGCCGCCGCGACGGCCGAGGTCCCGCTCGGCGAGGAGCGCCCCGGCGACGTGTACGTGTTCGCGCGAACCGGCCACGAGCCGCACCACATCGGCTTCGTGGCGGCCCGGCCCGACGGGGACCGCCGCCAGATGCTGCACGCCAGCGGCGAAGAGGGCCGGGTCGTCCTGGAGGACATCGCCAACGAGTACGCCGAGACGCTCGTCGGCACCCGCCGCGTCGCTCCCTGATGCCGTGACGTTCTGACAGTTGACGCAGGGACGTCAGTCGTCAGGCGCCATCACCGGCGCACCGCGCGAGCGCAGCCGGCGGGTCCGGACGAGGCTGGCGACGGTCGTCACGACCAGGGTCCCGGTGATGACGCCCAGCGAAACCTGGATGGGGATCTCCGGCGCCCACGGCACCACGGCGCCGGCGTTGATGAACGGCACGTTGTTCTGGTGCAGGGCCTCGAGGATCAGCTTCACGCCGATGAACCCGAGCACCACGGCCAGACCCACCGACAGGTACGCCAGGCGGTTGAGCAACCCGCCCAGCAGGAAGTACAACTGCCGCAGGCCCATCAGCGCGAACACATTGACGGTGAAGACGATGTACGGCTCGGTGGTCAGCCCGAAGATGGCCGGGATCGAGTCGAGCGCGAAGATCAGATCGGTCGTCCCGATCGCGATCATCACGATGGCCAGCGGCGTGAAGATCCGCCGCCCCCGGTCGCTCTTGGTGGTCAGGCGGGATCGGTCGTAGCCCCGCGAGATCGGCAGGAACCGCCGGCTGAACTTGATGAGCGCGTTCTCCTTGTAGTCGCCCGCGTCCAACTCGCCCTGCGTGACCAGCTTCGCCGCCGTGTACAGGAGGAACGCCCCGAAGATGTAGAAGATCCAGACGAACTCGTTGATCAGTGCCACGCCGGCGAAGATGAACAGGCCCCGCATGACCAGCGCCATGATGATGCCGATCATGAGCACCTTCTGCTGGTACTCGCGGGGCACGGCGAACCGGCTCATGATGACCACGAAGATGAACAGGTTGTCCACGGAGAGGCTGTACTCGGTGAGCCAGCCGGCGGCGTAGCGACCCGCGAACTCCGCCCCGGCGAAATACCAGATGCCGATGCCGAACAGCACCGCCAGGCAGACGTACAACGTCACCCAGAGGGCCGACTCGCGCAGCGAGGGTTCGTGCGGTCGTCGTGCCACGATGGCCAGATCGGCGATCAGGACGCCGGTCATCCCGATCAGGGTGACGGCCCAGACCCATCCGGCGACGTCCATGGCGTCCCTCCCGCAGCAACACGAACCAGTGCCGGGCGGACGCGCGGCACTGCGGTGTTTCAGCGGAGGTCTCTCCCGCCACCGGTCCCCAACCGGTGACCAACGGCGCCGGGCCTTTCATGGGGGTTAGCCGATGTCCGGCCGTGCTGACGACGCCGCCGCGAGGGAATACTCCCCTCCCGTCTGAACCCATTGTCCACGACGACCTGCGCAAGAGCGAATCGGGTGCCGCTTGGTCCATGATCGTCGAGATCTTGAGGTTGAGGGTGCGGGTTTGGCAGGCTGCGTTCATGGTTCTCGAGATCGCGCTCATCGACATCCGGCCCGGGCAGGAGGACGCCTTCGCGGCGGCGTACGCGGGGGCGCGCCACCTCGTGGCGTCCACGCCGGGGTGCCGATCGGTCCGGATGACCCGAGGGATCGAGTCGCCGTCGCGGTTCGTCCTGCTGGTCGAGTGGGACTCGGTCGAGGCGCACCTGGAGAACTTCCGCGGCAGCGACCGGTTCCCGCGGTGGCGCGGACTCATCGGCGAGCACTTCGCCGGGCCGCCGGTCGTTGAGCATTTCACGGACATGGACAGCCTCGCGGACGTTGAGGCGGACGCCTGATGGCCACGCTGCGCACCGCCGACGGCGTGTCGATCGAGGCCCACCACGACCCCGGCCCGGGCCCTGGCGATCGGGACGGCCTCGCCGTCGTGGTGGCGCACGGCTTCACCGGATCGTGGCGCCGGCCACCGGTCCGCCGGATCGCCGGTCGCCTGGCCGAGCTGGGCGGCGCGATCAGCTTCGACTTCCGGGGACACGGCCGATCCGGCGGGCACAGCACGGTCGGCGACCGGGAGGTCCTCGACGTCGAGGCCGCGGTCGGCTGGGCCCGCGAGCTGGGGTACGCCCGGGTGGCCACGGCCGGCTTCTCCATGGGCGCCACGATCGTGGTGCGCCACGCGGCCCTGCACGGTGGTGTGGCGGCCGTGGCGGCGATCAGCGGGCCGAGCCGCTGGTACTACCGCGGGACGGTACCGATGCGGCGCGTGCACTGGGTGATCGAGCGCCGTCTGGGTCGTCTGGTGAGCCGGATGGCGCTGCGCACCCGGATCGCGCCGGCCGGCTGGGACCCCGTACCCGAACCGCCGCACGAAGTGGTCGGGCGCATCTCCCCCGTACCGCTGCTCGTCCTGCACGGCGACGCCGACCACTACATCCCGCTGGAGCACGCCGAGAAGCTCTATGCCGCGGCCGGCGAACCGAAGGAGTTGTGGATCGAACCGGGATTCGGCCATGCCGAGAACGCCATGTCCGGCGAGCTGCTCGACCGCCTGGCCGCCTGGCTCGCCCAAGCCGCCGGCTCACCCCAGGACCCCCTCCAAGATCCCCACGATCATGAGGTTGGGGACGTCAAATCCCGCCGATCATGGACTTAGGTCCATGATCGGCGGGATCTTGGGGGCGTCCGTCGGGTGGAGTGGTTGCGGTACGGTGGCGTGCATGTACCGGCAGGGTGATGTGCTGATCATTCCCGTCAACGAGTCGGAGCTGCCCGCGGGCCTCGTCCCGGCGCCGCGCGACCGTGGACGCATGGTGCTGGCCTACGGCGAGGCGACCGGGCACGCCCACGTCGCCACGGGCGAGGGCCTGACGCTGCTGTGCCTGCCCGACGATCTGGAGACCATGTTCCTGCGTGTGCGCTCGTACGGCCGGGTCTCGCACGAGGAGCACGCCCCGGTTCCGCTGCCGGCCGGCTACTACCGGGTGGTGCGGCAGCGCGAGTACGAGCCGGGAGCCATCCGCTACGTGGCGGACTGAGCCGGTGACCGACCGGAGCTGGCTGGCCGTCGGGCTGGCCACGGGACCCGCTGACCGTTCCGAGGCGGAGGAGGCGGTGCGCACGGCGTACCGCCGGGCCGGCCTGACCGGGCCGGAGCGCTTCGAGTGGCACGGATCGCCCCGCGCGGGCGCGGTGGCGGCGGCCCGGCTGGCGGCCGGGGCCGACGGTGGCCAGGCCGGCCGGAGCGTCCGCGGCGACGTGCGTACCCGCCCCTGGGCCGCCGCCCGGGCCGCGCTGGCCTCCCGGTTGGGCCCCCGCGGCTGGGCCGAGCACTGGACCGCCACCGGCGCGCGCACCTGGCAACTGCTAATCGACCGGCTGGTCACGCCGATCCGTACCCGGCTGGACGCCGACCTCGCCGAGACCGCCGACACGATCGGCATGGCGCTGCTCGACGCCGTGCAGGGCCAGCACGATGCCGCCTGGCTGCCGGCCTTCGAGGGCGTCGTCGAGCTGGAAGGGCTGGCCGGCGTCGCCCGGACCGCCGGCTGGTGGTGGCCGTACGAGCGCGTGGCCATCCTCACCGAACGCCCGGTCGCGCTGCACCGGGACAACCTCGGCCGCCTGCACCACGGCGACGGCCCGGCCCTGTCCTATCCGGACGGCTGGTCGATGCACGCCTGGCGCGGCATGCCGATCCCGCCCGACGTCGTCGTCCGCCTGCCGTCGCTGACGGCGCACGAGATCCGGGCCGAGACCAACGCCGAGATGCGCCGGGTCATGGTGGAGTACTTCGGGTACGAGCGGTACCTGCGCGAGACCGGCGCCAAGAAGGTGCACGAGGACGAGTACGGGACGCTCTGGCGGGCCGACATTCCCGGCGACGAACCGCTGGTCATGGTGCAGGTGCTCAACTCGACGCCCGAGCCGGACGGCACCCGGCGCACGTACTTCCTGCGGGTCCCGCCGGACACGCGGACCGCGCGCGAGGCCGTGGCGTGGACGTTCGGCCTCATACCCGAGGAGTACGCGCCGCAGCTGCAGACATGAGCGGTATGCGTTCGAGCACGCCGCCGGAGAACACGTCGTAGAGCGGCAGCCGCTTGAGGTGCACGTACCCGATGTGGCAGTCGCACGTCGCGTTGGTGCAGGCGCGGGCCCGCAGCGCCGCGCGGTACGAGCCGTCGTAGAGGTTGCCCAGCCGGGTCGGGATGAAGTGGCAGCGGCGCACCGTCCCGTCGCCGAGCACCGAGATGACGCTCTCGCCGGCCCGGCACTCGTATCCGGCCGACGCGTGCGGCGTCACGCTGTAGGAGAACAGCGGGTCGATCGCGGTCCACGCGGCCCGCGCGTCGGCGTCGTAGGTGTGGCCGTCGGCCGCGTTGACCCACAGGTACGCCTCGGGCGGCAGCGCGGCCCGCATGGCCCGCGCCTCGGCCAGATGCTCGGGCAGTCCCACGACGCCGACCGAGTACCGCACGCCCAGCGCGTCGAGGCCGGCGCATCGGCCCAGGAAGGCCCGGCGCGACACCTGGCCCGGGTGGTAGGTGGCCCACAGCGCGACCGTCCGGCGGTCCGCGTCGGCCAGGAACTCCGTCCGGCCGGCCAGGTTCGTCTGGATCGCCACTCTGTCCACATGGGACAAGTTCGAGAGGGCGACCAGGGCGTCGCGGTACCACGACCGGGACAGCCCCTCGCCCCACGGGGTGAACAGCACCGAGATCCGGTCGCGGTCCGGGTTGCGTCGCACCCAGTCGGTGAAGCGGTCCAGGGCCGCCCGGTCCTCGCGCAGCCGCTCGGGCCCGTCGTGCCGCTTGGCGAACGGGCAGTACGGGCAGTCGTAGTTGCAGCTCTCGAGCGGCCCGCGGTACAGGATGGACAGATTCATCGCAGCTCGTACTCCCCCATGGCCGCCTTGACGGCGTCGGAGACCAGCCACGGGCCGACCGCGTCGGAGTGGGCCATTCCCTCGTCGGTCAGCCGTACCGTCGTATCGTCCGCGGCGAGCCAGCCCCTCTCGGCCAGCCGTTCCATCGGAAAGGCGTCGGCCACGTCGCCGCCGAACCGGGCCCGCCAGGCGACCCGGTCCACGCCCTCGGCCCGCAGCAGCGTCTTGACCAGCCAGCGGCGGCGCCGCTCCGCCGCGTCGAGCGCGAACCCCACCTCGGCGTACGCGAAGTCGTCGGCCGGCCGGGCCAGGTAGTCCTCGATCACCGCCCGCACCCCGCCGACGCTGACCGCGTAGTCGAACGAGTAGTGCAGACCGCTCGTGTACGAGCGGGCGCCGCAGCCGAGCCCGACCATGCCGTCGGCCTGGCAGCAGTGGTCCTCGCCCGGCACGCTGACCCCACGGAGCCGGAAGTGGCGCATGGAGAGCTGGTCGTAGCCGGCCTCCCGCAGGGTGTCGCGGCCCTGGCGGTACAGGGTCATCCTCTGCGTGTCCCACTCGGCGCGCGAGGGGCCGGCTCGGCGGCCGAGGCCGGTGAGCGGCCGCACGTACAGCGGGTAGAGGTAGACCTCCTCCGGCCGCCAGGACAGCGCCGCCCGCAGCGACTCGGCCCAGGTCCGCGGCGTCTGCCCGGCGATGCCGTACATCAGGTCGATGTTGAGCACGCCCACCCCGGCGCCGCGGATCGCGGCCAGCGCCCGGTCCACATCGGATCGTCGTTGCGGGCGGCCCGCGGCGTGGGCCTCCGCGTCGAGGAAGCTCTGCACGCCGAGGCTGACCCGCCACGCCCCGCGGGCGGCGACCACGGCGAGCCGCTCCGGCGTGGCCGTGGCCGGTGAGGTCTCGACCGACAGCGCAACCGCGCCGGGTGAGCCGGTCATCACGTCGACGATGTCGAACAGCTCGGTCAGCTCGTCGGCGTCCAGGTAGGTCGGGGTACCCCCACCCACGGCGCCCGCGGCGAAGCGGGTCGACCCCAGCGCCGCCCGCACGACTTCCGCCTGGCGCCGAAGTGTTCGCAGGTAACGGGCCACCTGCGCGGCCGGGGGGTTGGCCCGGGTGAACAGGTTGCAGAAGCCGCACCGCATCTCGCAGAACGGCAGGTGTAGGTACAGGAAGAGCGCGTCGCGCGTCTCGTCGGCCCAGACGTCGCCCAGCGCCGGGCGGGGCCGCAGCGGCCGGTAAGCCGTCTTGTGCGGATAGGCGTACAGGTACCCCTGGTACGGGCCGCCGTCCAACATGGACTCACCACCTGCCCGGGTGGAGGGTGAACTCCGCGTACGGCACCGTCCACACGACCTCGTGGGCCACCCGGTGGCCGACGTGGCCGTCCTCCCCGTACGCGGTGCCGTGGTCGGAGCACACGATGGCGAAGCACGGCCGGCCCCGCGCGGTGGCCAGCCGGAACAGCCGCGCCAGGTGCCGGTCCACGTACTCCAGGGCGGCGGCGTGGGTGTCGCGGCCGTCCACGGCCGCCCCCGGCAGGTAGTGGCGGTTGGGCTGGTGCAGGGCCGAGACGTTGAGGAACAGCAGCAGCGGCCGTTCCTCCGGTGCCGTGCCGACGACGGCGGCGATCCGGTCGAGTTGGGCCGTGAGCGAGTGCGGGTTGGTGACGCCGAACGTCGGCGTCCAGTGGCTCTCGGCGAACAGGCCGGGCAGCACGCCGCCCAGCGGGGAGAGCTTGTTGAAGAACCCGACGCCGCCCACGCAGACCGTGTGGTACCCGGCGGCGGCCAGCCCGCCGACCAGGTCGGGGCCGTCGAAGACCCAGGTACCCGGGCCGGTCGTCTCGCTGCCGGGAAAGCGCGCGGCGAACAGCCGCGGATGCGGACCGGGTGTCGTCGGCGTGGGCAGGAAGCCGGCGAAGAACGCCAGGTGGGCGGCGTAGGTGAAGCTCGCCGGCGTGTGCCGCCGCTGCCACCCGCCGCCGGGCAGCACCCGGGCCAGCGTCGGCGTGCGCCCGGCCGCGACCAGTTCGGCCGCCACGTCGTACCGCAGCGTGTCCAATGTGACGAAGAGGATGTCGTGGTCGCCGACCACCCGGTTCATGTCGATCATGCCGGTGCCCCGGCCAGGGTCGTCGGCTGGAACCGGTCGGCGAGCAGGGCGTCGACCTCCGCGCCGTACGTGTCGCGACCGTTGTCGTCGCGCAGGCCCGGCAGCAGGTCGCCGAACGTGTTCACCTCGGCGACGCGGTGACGCCGCCAGTCCGCGGAGAACATGAGGTCCACACCGACGTGCAGGCAGCCCGGGAAGCATGCCGCCACCCGGGCGCAGGTGGCCAGCGCCGCACCATACGACGCCTCGCCGGCGGCCCGGCGCAGGGCGGCCAGGTCGCCGCGCTCACCGCCGAGGTGCAGGTTGGTCATGGGGGCGTGGCTGCCGCGCACCACGACGTGGGTGGGCCGCCCGGCGATCACCACCACGCGCAGGTCGACGACGCGGCCGCCGAGGCCGGCCTTGGGCAGCCACCGCTCGACGTGCAGACCGTGGGGGGCGAGGGCGTCCACAATGGAGGCAATGTCGTCCTCCCGCCGGTACTCGCGGACCCGCAGCGAGTTGAACAGCCGGCCCGGCCGTACCAGCTCGACCGAGGTCGTGGCGCGGACCCGGCCGGCCGCGGTGGCCAGCGCGACCACGCCCGACGCGGACGAGCCGTGGGCCGGCTTGACGAAGACGCTCGGCCAGCCGACGTCGCGCATGGTCGCCCGCAGGTCCGCGTACGTCGGGGGCGGCGGCAGGGCCGGCGGCACGGGTACGCCGGCGGCGGCCAGGCGCACGTGGCAGGCCCGCTTGTCGAACATCGTGAGTATGTCGTCCGGTCGGGACAACAGGCGCGCCCCGACCGCGTGGGCGGCCGACTCCACCCGGCGCACCGCCGCGGCCAATCCGCGGTACCACGCGGCCAGCCCGACGATCTCGCCGGGCTCGGCCGCGGTCGGCGCGCCCCGCAGCAACCGGTCGACCTCGGCGTCCTCGCCGGGCGAGTCGATGCGTACCAGGGAACCCGGCCCCACCCGGATGGGCGCGCCCGACGCGACATCGCGCCAGGGGATCGTCCACGGCTCCGGCAG
>Ga0307405_10001429_pt1 | contig 10042 bp, 5 predicted proteins | sample 322Cmetagenome_2_FD_203311 | JGI IMG/M metagenome (GOLD analysis project Ga0307405, IMG submission 203311) | Maize rhizosphere microbial communities from greenhouse at UC Davis, California, United States - 322HYB-C-1 | ecosystem: Host-associated > Plants > Roots > Rhizosphere > Soil | place... | reverse complement strand
TTCGCGGTGCATCAGCTTCGCCGGCTGGTCGCCGCCGATGGCATGGAACGGTGCGTCGATCGTACGCGCCGGATCGAACTTCGTACGCCAGCCGCCCTTGAAGTAGATCGCGTTGATCAGGAACATGATCTGATCGCCGCGGATCGTCTCGATGATCGTCGGGATTTTTCCGGCGGTCGCCGTGCTCACCCAGTCGTTGATCGTCGGCACGGCCGCAGGGCTCGCGAAGTCGATCGCACTCACGCGTGCGTCGAACCAGTTGCGTCCCTGGTCGAGGAAGCTCTGGTTGACTGGGAAGCCCGCGCGGTACCAGATCGCGTTGGCGATGCGGAAATCGACTGACGGGTCGAGGCCGCGCAGCAGGGCGATGAGCGACTCGTAGCTCTCCCCGATCTCCGCATCGGTCGCCGTCGCGCCGAAGCCGAGCGTGGCGCGCATCTCGTCGTGGGTGGTGCCGGCCGCGCCGTTCATCGCCATGCCGAGCGCCATCGACGCGCTGAGGGGCGACGTGAAGACGTTCTCGCCCTGCTGCGCCGCGCCGAGCCGGCGGAACAGCGCGAAGGAGAAGTCGTTCGCCGCGCCGATCACGCGCTGTTCGCCGGTGGTGAGCGCTCGCGGCAGGGCGTCGAGCGTGGGGCTCGGCCTCGCCGGGTCTGGCTCGGTCGCGGTCGAACAAGCCAGTAACAGCGGGAGCGCGGCGAGGATGATGCGCCGCGGGAGGCAGCACGTCGACATGGTATGGATGGCGAAGGGATTGGACACGCTTCTCCAACGCACAACTCGTCTGATGCAGGTGGAGTCACCGTCTCGGATCGTGCCTGGGAACCGGGTGGTGGGTCATGAGTGGCGCGTGGTGCGGTACGCACGCTCGAGGGCTGTCTTTGCATCGTCTCTAGACGCGTTGGCATCCGTAGCGCTTGACGCTGCCACGAAAATGTCGCGTTGGTGACTTACCGCACTGCGGCGTTTTCCCCGACCCGCTACGTTCCCGTCTCCGGCCCCGGTGCTGTCGTCACGCACCGGGGTTCGCTACGTCCGCCGATGCGTGACGAGCTGTAGCCCGGAGCACAGAAACATGTGAGTAGCAACGACTTACGCGCGTTACCGCGCGTCGAGTCGGGCGTCGATCATCGAAGGCAAACAATCACCACGGCGGGATCGCGGACCTCCTCGCGAGGGCCACGACAAGGGCACACCCGGCGAAAGCCGGGGCCGCAAAGCCGAGGGGCCTAGGCGAGCGCAGAAGCGTCTCGCCAAGCCGGCCGGGCTGCCGAAAACACGAGGAGCGAGCCTCATGTCACACTCCCTCACGACTGGGCGGCATGCACGCGGCACTGCGTGCCTCACCATGATCGGCGCGCTGGCGCTCACGGCGTGTCAGGACGTCGCGGCACCGGTCAGCGAAGACAACACGATGGTGGCGGAAGCGCCGCTGCTCTCGACGCAGAGCGCGAACGCCATTCCCGACGAGTACATCGTCGTCTTCAAGGAAGACGTCGCTGACGCGAATGGCCGCGCGAACGCGCTTGCTCAGGAGCACGGGGCGAGCGTGCGCTTCACGTACGCCGCGGCCTTCAAGGGATTCGCGGCGCGCATGTCGCCGCAGGCAGCCGAAGCGATCATGAACAATCCGAACGTGCTGTCCGTCGAGTCGGATCAGACGGTGTCGCTCGCCGGGATCCAGACGGGGGCTCCGTGGGGGCTTGACCGGATCGACCAGGCATCGCTTCCGGCTGACGGAGTGTACAACTATCCCAACACCGGTGCGGGCGTGAACGTCTACATCCTCGACTCCGGGATCCGGCGCACCCACACGCAGTTCACTGGACGGGTCGTGCCGGCCTACAGCGTGTTCAACGACGGCTATGGGCCGGACGGCTGCACCGCGCACGGCACCCACGTTGCCGGCATCGTCGGCGGGACCACGTGGGGCGTCGCGAAGGGCGCCACACTGCACTCCGTTCGCGTGACCGACTGCGCCGGGACGGTGACCACCAGCTCCCTTATCGCGGGGGTGGACTGGGTGACGGCGAACCGCGCGCGACCGGCGGTGGCGAACATGAGTCTCTCGAGCATCGCATCGAGCGCACTCAATCTCGCCGTGACCAACTCGATCAATAGCGGCGTGACCTACGTCGTCTCCTCGGGGAACACCAACTCGGACGCGTGCAATTACTCCCCGGCCAATCTGTCGCAGGCCATCGCCGTCGGCGCGATCGCGGGTCTGGATGCCCGGGCCAACTTCAGCAACTTCGGGCCCTGCGTGGACCTGTACGCGCCGGGGTACAACATCTACTCGGCGACGAACACCGGTGATTCCGCCTACCTGCTGCTGAGCGGTACGTCGCAGGCGTCCGCGTTCGTCGCGGGTGCGGCGGCGATGTACCTGGCGTCCAACCCGACAGCCTCTCCTGCGGAGGTGTCGCAGGCGTTGACCTCCGGCGCCACGAGCGGCGTCGTCACGGGACTGACGAGCGACACCCCGAACCGATTGCTTCGTGTGATCGGCTCGAGCAGCGGCGGTGGGACCACGACTCCGCCCCCGGCGGGCAATACGGCGCCCACGGCAAGCATCAGCGCGAACTGTCAGAAGGCGACATGCAGCTTCGATGGCTCGGCGTCGCGAGACGACGCCGGTGTCGTCCGCTACACATGGGAGTTCGGCGACGGCACGACGGCCACGAGCACGACCGCCCTCGTCAAGCACACGTACAGCGCGAAGGGCTCGTACTCGGTCACGGTCAAGCTGACCGTTGCCGATGCCGCGGGTCTGACCGGCTCCTCACAGAGATCGCTGAGCATCAGGAACAACGGCAAGTAAGCGCGCGACGACACGTCGTGCAGCAGGAAAGTCGAACGGCGTGATGGAGAGCTCTCCACCACGCCGTTCGTCGTTCCGGCTGCTCCAGCGACCCCTCAGGAGCCTGCGTTCGCGCGAGCCAGCTCCCTGTCGATCACCCGCTCGAGCACGGAAAACGGCACTGAACCGCCTTCGACGATCGTGCCATTGACGAAGATGGCGGGCGTGCCGGTGACGCCGGCGCGCTTCCCTTCCTTCTGGTCGTTCTGCACCTGCTCCACGTACCGACCGGAGTCCAGGCACGAATCGAACTTCTTGCCGTCGAGCCCGATCCTTCGGGCGGTTTGCTTGAGGTCACTCACCGACAGCTTCTTCTGGTCGGCGAACAACGCGTCGTGGAACTCCCAGAACTTCGACTGGTCCGCGGCGCAGAGTGACGCCTCTGCCGCCTTGGGTGCAAAAGCATGAATGCTCTGGATGGGGAACTGCTTGTAGACGATGTGCACCTTGTCGCCGTACTTCTGCGCCACCTGCTTCAGTGCGGGAACGGATGCCTGGCAGAAGGGGCACTGGAAGTCCGAGAACTCGACGAGCGTGACCGGTGCGTTGGGCTTGCCCAGGCTCGGCGCGTTCTCGAGATCGAAGCGCAGGCGATACGGCTCCCATGCCACGCTGACCTTCTGCTCGACGTTGAGCCGGTCCAGCAGCTTCTCTTCGGCGGCACGCTGCTTCTGGGTCCGGAGCATCGAGGCGATCTGCGAGCGGACCTGACCGATCTGACGTCCGCCCACGCGGTTCGGGTTCGCCTTGTACCACGCGTATACCTCATCGTCCGTCGGAGTGAGCCCGGCGGGTCCCGCCTCGACCGTGACGAGCTCCTCGACCGACTTGCCGCTTCTCTTCACCTCGGCGGTGAGGGTGCGCTCACGGAGGATCGTGTCGAGCGCAGCCTGGACGATCCGGCTCTTCGCGAGCTGGTACTGCGCCTCGAGTTGTCCGAGCTCGTCGCCCGAACGCGACTCGACGTCGGCCATGGTGACTTTCTCGCTGCCGACGGTCGCCAGCAGCGTCTCCGGGCCTTCGGAGGCCGCGCTCTGCTGGCCTGGCTTTCCTTCCGGTGTAGCAGCGCTCTCACGACAGGCGCCGAGCGCCGTCGCCAGCGCAAGGGCACCATACACGAGAGTCGTTCGCATATGTCGATCGATGATCCGCAGATTTCCCGCGGTGACTGGGCTTCGGTTAGTTCGCATCTGTCCTCATGAAGCAATCGGGCCGCGTGCCATACGTCTGGCGAGGCGTGCGTCGTGGCCCGGGTTGTCTATTCCGTTGAAACGAAGGCGCGGCGGGGCTTCGAACGTAGCGTTCCCGGTTGTTCTCCGATAGCGCTGCGTGCCCATCGGGCGCACTCCGCGGAGTGGTGGAAAAGAGGGGCCCGGCCGGAGCCGGGCCCCCTTTTTTTCTGCCGTACGACTACACGTGCCGTTCAGTGCACGCTCACTACGTGCAGAGGAGGTTGTTGTTGAAGTCGTCCAGGGTCCTGGCCAGCGTGTTGGCCTGTGTGACCTGGGCCGGGGACATCTTGTTCTTGTACGTGCCCGTGCCGGTGAAGTCGATCGCCGCGAGCAGCGCCTGAGCAGCGTTGATGGCCGTGACGGCGTCGGCGCACGCACCGGTGGCTGCAAGGTTCAGCTTCGCCGCCAGCAGCTGCGCCGCGAGGTTGTACGCCGGGTCGCTCGCCTGCTTCTTGCCGGAATTCATGTCGCTCTTGCCCAGCAGCCTGACAGCCTGCGTGCACGTCAACGGACCGGCGATGTCGCCGAACGGATAGATCGAGTTCTGCTGACCGGTCGGCAGGTAGAAGTTGAGCGTCGTGTTGGCCTCGTTGCGAGCCACGGCCTTGTTGTACTGCTGGCCGCCGGTGCATTCCGACCAGTTCTTCCAGTAGCCGATCGTCCGCGCGTCGCCACTCGGCGGGTTGTTGATGTTGTTGATCGGATCCGGGACACCGGTGATGCCACCCGGACCGTTGGCACCGGAGACGAGGGTGATGTCGATGCACTCCGTGGAGTTGTCACCGCCCTCGGGTACGGCTCCCAGCGGCGTGAATCCGCTGATGTTGTTGTTGTAACCGACCGGCATCTCGACCTCGCACAGCTGGTACGTGCCAGGCGTGAACGTGCCGGAGAAGGTGACGATGCCGGTGCTCACCACGGCGGATGCCGACGCGACGAAGGTGCCGTTCTGCGTCGTCGACCTGCCGGTCCAGAGCTCGAACTTCCACGCGCGCGAGAGCGGGAGCCCGCCGTTCTCGACCTTGTTCAGCGTGAGCGAGGCACGCTGGGTGTTCGTGTACGTGCAGGTGACCGTCTCGCCCGCGGCGAGGTTGATCGTCGCGACACCCGTGCTGGTGACGCCCGACGAATTGGTCGTGGCATCGACGCAGGTGATGTTCGTCAGATCCCAGCCACTGGTGGCCGCTTCCGTCACCGTGTGCGTGCCTGCGATGACGTTGGTGATGGTCTTCGTGTTCGACAGCGTGTTCGCATTGTCGCCGTCGTCATCCAGGTCGAACGCCGTGTTGCCGGTGATGTCCGACGTGAACGAGAAGTCCTGCGCGTGGTTCGGGACGGCGTCCTTGACGATGACGATCGAGCCCCTCTTCGTGTTCGTGTACGTGCAGGTGACCGTCTCGCCCGCGGCGAGGTTGATCGTCGCGGCACGCGTGTTGAGGGCGACTGACGAGTTCGACGTGGCGTCGACGCAGGTGATGTTCGTCAGATCCCAGCCACTCGCAGCCGCCTCCGTCACCGTGTAGGTGCCCGGGTCGAGGCCGCTGATGGTCTTGGTGTTCGACAGCGTGTTCGCATTGTCGCCGTCGTCATCCAAGTCGAACGCCGTGTTGCCGGTGATGTCCGACGTGAACGAGAAGTCCTGCGCATCGTTCGGGACGGCGTCCTTGATGATGACAACGCTACCCTTGCGCGTGTTCGTTATCACGCAGACCACGTCATCGTTTGGCTGCAGGGTCAGCGTGCCGCCCGGTGCGGATCCCGTGATCGGACGGTCCGCGCCGCCCACCCGATTGTGACACTCGCGGGTGGTGGTGTAGTCGGAGAGGCTCGTGCCGGTGCCGGCGGTCTCGCCGAAGGAGTGCGACGCGCCTGGATTGTCCGTGTCGCCAGCGCCGACCGTCTTCTTGCCCGTGGTTCCGCCGCAGGCCGCGTCCGCCGCCTCGGTGACAGCGTCGATCTGCAGGTTGAACAGCCCTGCATCGGTCGTCGGAGCACAGACCTTCTGCACCTCGAGGAAGGCCTCCTGCAACACCGTGATGTTGACGTCGAAGCCGTCGCAGTTGCACTTGGACTGCGCGCCATAGAGCGTGCCCCAGCGGAAGCCGCCCGCGCCGTCGTCGGTCGTCTCCATCGGGCAGACCGAGTCGTTGCCCGGCTCCTTCCAGCCGAGGCAGGAGCCTACGTGCAGCAAGCCGGTGTCGGGGGCGTCGGGATCCTCATTCACTTGGCAGGTCGTGGTGATCGTGCCGAGGTCGAACCCTTCCACCTCCGCGCCGGAGTCCAGATCGCCGCAGGCATCCGGTATGTGGCCCTGCGCCGTTTCAGTACTGACGCTCCCGCCGGGGATCAGATTGTAGTGATTGCATTGCCCCGAAATGGCGTCGCCACCATCGGTGGCGATCCAGATGCCGATGTCGTAGCGCTCCGAGTTTGCCGTCTCCTCGAGATCCGCGGTGAGCGTCAGCTCGACCCCCTGGCCCTCGACGCACGAGACGTTCTGACCCGTGTACGGGATTGGCTGACCGCTGTAATTGCCGTTCGCGTCGGCGAGCCGGTACGAGACGAGGGTAGTCCTCGCGACCCTGACGTCGTTGGACTGGCAGCCCGTTGCGTCGATTGGATCGCTACCGTTCTTCACACCGGGGATCGTGCCCGTCGGCGCAGCGACCGCGTCGTCTCCCATGCACACGCCGTTGTTGTTGAACGGAACGATCGAGCCAAACGATGGTCCCGTGGGCGACAAGGTTCCGTTCGGTCCAACGGCCGTCTCGCCGCACGCGGCGAGCAAGGCGAGAACGCCTATTCCGGTACAGTTGCGGAAGAAATTTCGATTCATGGTGATATGCCTCCGTCGGCATCTGGAATGAGCCTGCTGCGCTCCACTTCCTCTTCTTCGGCAACCTGGCTGTCTCGGCCTCGAGACCCTCGGCTATGCGGACCGACCTCACGGGCGGGGTGCTCTTGTCGGAAGAGTGTGCATCACGTGTCACTCGTCAGTGCTGCGATACCAGGGTGTGCGACGAGCTGGTACCTTGGCCTCCACGCCCAGCGAGCCAGACACCGGCTCGGAGCTCCTCGGATCTCATTCAGTCATCTGCGTGCGCACCTCCTGATTGCGACGACGGGAGCGGCTCGACCGGGGAGACACTGGGGCGCACCGCTTCGCGCGGTTCGCCGCCCGTGATCCCCCGCCCGCCGCAATTCCTGCTACTGTCGAGCTCGTGTCATCGCGGGGCCTCCTTCCTTGTCGGAGGCGCGGCACGATTCATGAGCCATTTCCGCCCTTTGTTTTGTGCGCTGGCGCACATTGGCAGGAGGCCGCTATGTTAGCGGCGACCGGTTAATGCCGGGTTACTTCGTGGTTAGTCGCAACGCTGCGCTGGCCCCTCCTGCCCGGACGTACGTTGTACATCCTCACCACCCTCGGCGGCCTGTCCGTGACGCGCCCCGATGGCACGTCCACTCGGCTCGCGCCCCGTAAGCGCGCGCTCGCGCTGTTGACGATCGCCGCAGCGTCGGCCAAAGAAGGGATCAGCCGGGACCGCGCGATGGCGCTCCTCTGGCCCGAGCTCGACACCGCCAGCGCCCGCAACAACCTGAAACAAACGGTGTTCACGATCCGGCACGCGCTCGAGACCGACGTCTTCGATCGCGCGACGCCGAATCTGCGCCTCGACCCACACGAGATCACCATCGATCTGCACAAGTTCGAGCACGCGCTCGCGGTCGGCGCGCATGAAGAGGCGGCGAACGACTACACGGGGCCGTTCCTCGATGGTTTTTTTCTGCCGGACCTCATCGAGTTCGACCGATGGGTCGAGCGCGTGCGGCAACGACTCGATCTCGGCTATGCCCGCGCGCTGGAAACGCTGGCGGTCAGAGCTCGGCTGCGCGCCGAGACGTCAGCCGCCGTTCACTGGTATCGGCGACTCGTCGAGCACGATCCGGTCAGCACGTCCTCGGTGCTCGGCCTCATGCTGACGCTCGATGCCGCGGGTGAGCCGCTCGAGGCGTTGAAGTACTACGCGCACCACGCCAGGCTGCTCCGCGAGGAGTACGACGCTACGCCGAGTCCGAAGGTCGAGCGTGCCGCGGAGCGCGTCCGTCAGGAGCTCGCGTACCGGATGAGCGGCTCTCCGCCGCCGGAACCGGTGGCGGGGAGTGTCGACATCGACGGCCTCCCCACACCGTTTTCGGACTCGGCAATCAGCATTCGCCGAATCAGTGGGCCCAACATCATCCCCGGCCGCGGCAGCGGACCGGCCAGGCTCCTCGGCCGCAACAGTGGGCCGACGAAGCTTCCGCCGCGAAACAGCGGCCCGACGCGAAACAGCGGCCCGACGAAGCTGCCCCTCCCTCCGCACTGACCGCGGAGAGCGCTGCGAGGACGCCGGCGTCCTCGCAGCGTCGGCGCTACTTCTCTCGCGCGCGCACCACGTGCACGCCCGAGGCGTCCCGGACACCGAGGTAGACGATCCCGCCCGGCGCGAAGCCCACCACCGTCGTGCCCGCGGGAAGGACCACGCGGTCCACGAGCTTGCCCGTCCGGTCGATCACGTCGTATTCGGGGCCCGACGCCGGCTTGGGCGACAGGATGCGGACCCACAGCTTGCCCTCGGCGTCGGCGCGCACCGAGCCGTTGGAGAAGGCGGGGCGATAGTCGGGAAGCTCGTTCGGCTGCACGAAGGAGATCGTCGGCGGGCCCAGGTTGGGCGCCGCACCGCCAGCGCCGCCCCGTGGAGGGGGCGCCGCGTCACCGCCGCGCTCACGGATGAAGATCATCGCGCCGCCGCCAGGCGCACCGCCGGGCGGCGGTCCGCCCGGGCCCGCGGCGATCATCACCTGACTGCCGGCCGGTCCTCCCCCCGGGCCTGCGGCCCGCGCGCGCTCGAACGCCGCCCTGGACGAGTCGATGATCGCGACCTTCATCGAGTCGGAGAGACGCTGCCACTCGAACGGCACCTTCGGCCCCACGGTGCGCGCGCCGTTCGCGTCGATGAAGTCGACGTGATAGTCCTTGCGCACGATCGCGATCGTACCGTCGGGGAGGATCGCCCAGTCGTCGACCTCCGGGATCGGGTTGACGAGGCTCGACATGCGCACCCCGCCCCCTTCCTCCTGCACGACGTTGAACTTCGGGGCATACACCTTCACGAACGCCGCGGTGTCGAGCTTTCGCGCACCGAGGTCGTAGCGCACGATCGGAACGCTGTCGGGGAAGACGGGTGGAGCGAACGGCTGCCCGGGCGCCCGCGGAGCGCCACGCGGTCCCATTCCCATCATGCGATAGACGAGGCGTCCCTTCGCATCGAAGCCCGGATTGCCCATCGGACCGCCGAGCAGGAAGAAGACGTCGTTGGCGCGCGGTGCCGCCATGATGCGCGCGATCTTCCCCGCCGGGTCGATGACGAGCATCGAGAGCGACTGCGGATCGACGAACAGCGCCGAGTCGCCGCGGAAGGGGATCAGGCCTCCATTCTGGCCGCCGTACGCGTTCTTCGTCGCCGGCGTCGTATCGGCAACGATGGCGACCTGCTTGAGCATCGAGTCGAGCAGCACGACGCGCCGCCTGGCAGGATCGTTGACGAGCAGGTGCCCGCCCGGCAGCGCCTGCACCGCGGCGACGGCGCCCATCGCGTCGGAAGTGGCCAGCGCGGGCCCGAGCGGACGGAGCGGAGGACGCGACGACGGCTGCTGCGCACGTGCCGCGGGGGCGAGCACGCCGACGAGCGCGAGCGCGGCGAATGCCCGGCGTTTGACGGTGGGAGTGTGCATCTGGGTGGTGAGTGGTGAGTGGTGAGTAGTGACGCGGCGGCGCGCGAGCGGGAGTCGCGGACGTTCGCTAGTTGCGGATGATGACGCGCTCGGCGCCGGGGCCACCGCCACCGCCGCCACCGATGAAGACCGGACCGCCGCCGCCGATGAACCCACCACCGAACGCGCCCGCGGC
>Ga0307405_10001426_pt1 | contig 10056 bp, 8 predicted proteins | sample 322Cmetagenome_2_FD_203311 | JGI IMG/M metagenome (GOLD analysis project Ga0307405, IMG submission 203311) | Maize rhizosphere microbial communities from greenhouse at UC Davis, California, United States - 322HYB-C-1 | ecosystem: Host-associated > Plants > Roots > Rhizosphere > Soil | place... | reverse complement strand
GCCCGTCCCCGCTCGTAGTAGATAGACTGCCGACGCGCGGCATCGCCACGCGCCGGCGCCTAGCGCCCGTCGTCGGCGCACTCCCCCGCGCCGCCCGCCGCCGCGCCGCGTCCGCGCTGGAGCGCGACGAGCCGCCGGATGCTCCAGATCCCGAGCGCCGGCCCTGCGGCGAGCACGGTGAACGCCCACCGCCAGCCGACCGCGTCGGCGAGCGGCGGGACGAGCTGGATCGTGACCGCGGTGAGGAGGAAGCCGAGCGACGTCTGGAGGGTCAGCGCGGTCCCGACCGCGTGGGGCGGGACGCTCTCGGTGACGAGCACGGAGAACTGCGCGCTGTCGGCGATGACGAAGAAGCCCCACAGCAGCGCCACCGGGACGACCAGCCAGAGACTGTGGCCGAACGTGAGGCCGACGAGCAGGGCGCAGGCGCCGCTCGCCGCCATGGCGAGCGTGACGAGCCAGGGGCGTCCGCGCCGGTCGGCGGCGAGTCCGCCCCACACGCAGCCGATTCCGCCGACGGCGAGCGCCGCGAAGGCGACCGCCGACGCCGTCGCCTCGCCCGCCGTGCCGGCCGACGGATCGCGCGCCGCGACGCTCGCCGCGATGAACGCCGGGAGCCACGTCCACGCCGCGTAGAGCTCCCACATGTGGCCGAGGTAACCGCCCGTGGCGAGGCGCCAGCGGCGCTCGCGCACGATGCTCCCGGCCAGCCCCCACGAGAAGGGGCGCGGCGGGAACGGGTACGGCCCGTCGCGGTAGGCGAGCCCGACCACCGCCGCGGCGAGGAGGGCGGCGACGGTCGCCGTCAGCACGACCGGCCCGATGCCCGCGCCGGGAATCGCGTGAACCAGGTACGGCGTCGCCTTCCCGACCGTCAGCGCGCCGACGATCGTGCCCACGGCGAGGCCGCGCCGCGCGCGGAACCAGGTCGCAATCATCTTCATCGCCGGCGGGTAGACGCCGGCCAGCGCGACGCCGGTGAAGAAGCGGCAGACGAGCGCGACGCGGTAGCCCGGCGCGACGAGCAGCGCCGCGTTGGCGAGCGCGCCGGCGAACGCCGACGTCACGAACAGCCGCCGCGCCGGCACGACGTCGGCGAGGTTGAGCAGCGCCGAGGCGGCGGTGCCGACGACGAAGCCGACCTGCACGACCGTCGTCAGCCACGCCGCCTCCGACGCCGAGAGCGACCACAGCGCGCGGTACTGCGCGCCGACCGCGCTCGCCGCGAACCAGAGCGACATCCCGAGCAGCTCGGCGAGCGCGAGGAGGGCGAGCGTGCGCCAGCGGCGCGGGTGCGTGTCCGCTCCGCCGTCGGGCGGCGCGGTGCCGCGACCGGCCGCGCGGTCCGCGGTCGTCGCGCTCACGGCACCGTCGCCGGCTCGAGGCCGAGGATCGCGCGGCCGACCGCGTCGCGGTCGCGCGGCACCTCGCGCACGCGTCCGCCGTAACAGGCGAGCACGCGGTCGGCGAGGGCGAGCACCTCCTCGAGGTCGCTCGAGTAGACAACGACCGCGGCACCGGCGTCGCGCGCCGCGCGCAGGCGGTCGTGCACCGCGGCACTGGCGCGGATGTCGAGCCCGCGCGTCGGGCTCTCGACGACGAGCGCGGGCGGCGCGCCGGCCGCGGTGTCGCCAGGCGAGCGCGCCGGCGGCGGCTGCTCGATCTCGCGCGCAAGGACCAGCTTCTGCTGGTTGCCGCCGGAGAGCGTGCGCGCGCGCGCGCGCGGGCCGGCGGCGCGCACGTCGTGCCGCTCGACGAGCGCGCGCGTCGCCGCGGCGAGCGCACTCCACGGGACCACGCCGCGCCGCGCGCCGGCGCCGCGCAGAGCGACGTTCTCGACGAGCGTGAAGTCGAGCACCATCGCGTCGCGGTGGCGGTCCTCGGGCACGAAGCCGACGGCCGGCGGCGCCTCGACGCGTCCCTCGGCCGGCCGCAGCCGGCCGGCGAGCGCGCGCAGCAGCTCGCGCTGCCCGCCCCCCTCGACGCCGGCCACGCCGACGATCTCGCCGGCGCGTACCTCGCACGTCGCGTCGCGCAGCCGGATCACGCCGCGCTCGTCGGCGACGGCGACGCCGCGCAGCGCGAGCACGACGGGCCGCGGCGGTGAAGTGGTCACCGCCGGGTGGGTCGGGTTGCGCACAAGGCTCGCGGCGGCGCCATGGTGTGCTCGGGGGGGGGCCCCCAGCATCGCCGACGCCAGCGCCTCCTCGCTCGACTCCGCGGCGCTCGCCGCGTACACCGTCGCGCCGTCGCGCAGCACGGTCAGGTCGTCGGCGGCGCCGAGCGCCTCGCGCAGCTTGTGCGTGATCAGGACGACGCTGCCCCCGCCGCCGGCGAACGCGCGGACCCAGGCGAGCAGCTCGGCGGCCTCCGCCGGCGCGAGCACGGCGGTCGGCTCGTCGAGGACGAGGAGACGCGCCTCGCGGGCCAGCGCCTTGACGATCTCGAGCCGCTGCTGTCCGGCCACCGAGAGCGACGCCGCGCGCGCCGACGGGTCGAGCGCCAGTCCGCTGCGCCGCGCGACGTCCCTTACACGCTCCGCCGCCTCGGCGGCGTCGAACCGCCCGCGACCGCCCAGCGCGACGTTCTCGGCCACCGTCATCGCCGGGACGAGCGCGAAGTGCTGGTGCACCATCCCGAGGCCGGCCGCGATCGCGTCGGCAGGCGAGGCGAAGCGCCGCGCGCGCCCCTCGACCCGCGTCACGCCGGCGTCGGCGCGCACCATCCCGAACGCGACGCGCATCAGCGTCGTCTTGCCGGCGCCGTTCTCGCCGAGCAGTGCGTGCACCGTCCCCGGCCGCACGACGAGCGACGCCCCGTCGAGCGCGACGACGTCGCCGAAACGCTTGCGGACGTCGAGCAGCTCGAGCGCGGGCGCGGTCATCGCCGGCCTCGGCTCAGAGCCCGGTCGGCGCGTGTACGAACACCGACGGCAGGCCGAACGTGGAGGAGAGGTGCTCGGCCAGCGCGCGCACGCCGAGCGTCTCGGTGGCGTAGTGACCGGCGTAGACGATGGTGAGCTCGAGGTCCCCCGCCTCGACCGCGGTGTGGTGCGGGCCCTCGCCGACGACGAGCGTGTCCACGTCCCCATCGAGTGCCTCGCGGATCGTCTCGCTCGACGCGCCGGCCCCCGTGCACACGGCCCAGGCGCGGGTGCGACGGCCGTCGCCGCTCGGGCCGCTCACGCGCACCGCACCTCCCTCGCGCTCGGCGAAGGCGCGCGCGCGGGCGACGAGCTCCGCGGTCGGCAGGTCCGACTCGCCGCGGACGCCGATCGCGATCGTCTTGTAGCGCGCGAACTCCCCCGTCGGCACGAGGCCGAGTGCGCGCGCGAGCAGCGCGTTGTTGCCGAGCGTCGGGTGGCGGTCCAGCGGCAGGTGCGAGGCGTAGACGGCGACGTCGTGATCGAGCAGTCGCTTGAGTCGACGGTAGACGACGCCGCGGATCGGCTGCGCGCCGGGCCAGAACATCCCGTGGTGCACGAGCAGGAGGTCGGCTCCGGCGTCGATCGCGCCGTCTATCGTGCGGCTCGAGAAGTCCACCGCCGCCGCCACCTTCTGCACGCTCCCCGAGTTCTCGAGCTGCAGCCCGTTGAGCGCGCCGCCGTAGTCGGGCGTGTCGCGCGTCGCGAGCAGGTCGTCGAGGTGGCGAACGAGGTCGGGAAGAGGAAGCATGAAAACCGGGTGCGGGGTGTGGGGTGTAGGGTGTGCACGAATTCCTGACTGCGTGAGAGGTGAGACGCAGGACCCCTCTCACGTCTCACGCTCTCGTCGTTCTCCACCCCCCGCACCCTACACCCGACACCCCAGTTTCGTCACTGCGCCGCACGTATGGTCGCCCCCTCGACTGTCATCTTTCCCGCCGCCATCAGCCGCTCGAGCGAGTCCACCGCGGCGCGAGTCGCGGGGGGAATGGTGGCGGCGATGGTCGGGTTGAGCACGAGGCGGACAACCGAGTCGCGGATCCCGAGCTCGACGACGCGTGGCGTGAAGCGCCCGTCGCGCACCTCGCGGGCGACGGCGAGCAGGGCGCGCGGCAGGTCGATGACGACGCTGCCGAGCGTGACCTCGGGGGCGACGCCGTTCTGGTCGGAGTTCGAGCCGATCACGTATACGCCCTTCCGCTCGCGCGCCGCCTGGAATACGCCGAGCCCCGCCGCGTCGGCGTTCTGGAAGATGACGTCGGCCCGCTGGCCGATCTGGGCGAGCGCCTGCTCCTTGCCGGCGCTCGCGTTGTCCCAGTCGCCGATGTAGGACGAGAGGATGCGGACGCCCGGGTTGACGGCGCGGGCGCCGGCGGCGAACGCCTCGAAGCTGCGCTTCACGGGCGGTAGCTCGGTGCCGCCGATCGTCCCCACGACGCCGCTCCTCGTCACGCCGCCGGCGAGGACGCCAGCGAGATACGACGGGTCGCCGAACGCGAACTCCATCCCGGCGACGTTCGCCCCGGTGCGGTTGCCGGACGTCGTCACGTAGATCGTCTTCGGGTAATCGGGGGCGACGCGGACGGCGGCGTCCTGGAACTCGAAGCCGTGGCCGAAGACGAGGTCGTAGCCCTGCGCGCCGTACTGCCGGAAGTTCTCCTCGAACTCGGCGGGCGTCTTGGTCTGGATGTGGCTGACCTGGGCGCCGAGGCTGTCGCGGATGCGGAGGAGCCCGGTGTAGGCGCCGCCGTTCCACGACTGATCGGAGATCGAGCCGGGGGTGAGCAGCGCGACGCGGAACGCTCGCCCACCACTCGTCGCCGCCGATCCGCTGCCGCTCCCCTTCCCCGACGCCGGCGCATCGCCGCCGCCACCGCAGCCGGCGAGCGCGGCGACGGTCGCAACTGTGCACAGGAGCATGTGGACAACTGTGGACAACTTCGCGGACGGACGTGGGGAAGTGGTCATAAGTCGTGTTGTCCTAACGTGATGCGCCGGTGTGGAAATGTGCGAAGCGGCCCGCGCCGGGTGGCGCGGGCCGCCTTCCTACGGAGGGGCCGCCGGAGGAGCGCTGCGCAGACTAGCGCATCACCGCGACGGCGGGTAGGGACTCGGCGTGCTCGGCGCGGCGTTCGTCACTCGCCGAGTCGTCCATCTTGACGGTGCCGTTGATGCGAGCGCCCTCGAGGACAACGATGGACTTGGTGTGGATGTCGCCGGCGACCGAGGAGGTGCCCTGCACCTCGACCCGCTCGGAGGCGAAGATGTTCCCTTCGACGCGGCCGCCGATGACGACGTCGCGGGCGTGGACGTCGCCGGTGATCTCGCCCTGGCGGCCGAGGAGGACCTGGCGGGCGCCGCGGATGCACCCCTCGACGGTCCCCTCGATCTTGACCACGCCGTTGCTCTCGATGTCGCCGACGACGCGCATGCCGACGCCGACGAGGGAGAGCGCCGCTTCCCCGTTCGCGGCCGGGCGGCCGTCCGTACGATCGTTCTGGTCCTTAGCGAAGATGGCCATGCCGCGACTCCGTGTGGGGCTGAGAGGGGAAGAAGAAGGGGGACTGACGAGATTCACTGGGGCGGTGGCGGCGGCGGCGTGGGGGTGCTGGTGGTCGTCGTCGCCGTCGCGGCCGCCGAATCCCTGGCCGGCTGGGCCGGTCGTGCCGCCGGCTGGGCGGCCGCCGGCGCCGGCGAGGTCGCCGCGTAGGCGGGCGCCTTCCGCGGCGCCGCTACCTTGGCCGGCGCGGCTGGTGCGCTGTCTTGCTTAGATGTCGTCTCACTGGCTTGTAACTGTAACGATTGTGCTGCAGAGGGGCCCAGCAGACGATGCACTTGGTTGTAGCGGTACTGCAGCCTACTGAGCGTCGTTTCGAGCGTATCCAAACGACGAGCCGTGTGCTCCAGCGTCTGCAGCCGCGTCGTCAGCACCGGCACCCGCATCGCCTGAATCGCCAGCACGAGCCAGCTCGCCGCCAGGACGATCGCGAGGGTCTTCCCGATACGCGACGTGAAAAAACGCAGTAGCCGCACCTTCCGCGGGCTCAGGACGATGGTCCGGTTGGCGAGCCCGAGCTCGCGCTGCACCTGGATCACCATCGAGCCGGCGTGCGGCGTGTAGATGTTGCCGTACCCCTGCGCCGCCGTATGAGCCGGCGTCGGCGACCTCACAGAGCCTCACCCGTCGCGCCGAGCACGAGCTCCAGCACGCGCTCGAGGTCGTCGTTCGAATAGAACATGATTCGGATCTCCCCACGCTGTTTGGCGCCGACGCTGAGATGCACGTCGGTCTGGAGATAGCGACGAAGCTGGTCCTCGATTCGTCTCGCCTCCGGGTCGCGCCCTCCCGCCGCGCTCACCCCCTTCCCCTTCGCTCCCTCCCGCTCCCCATCCTTCCCCGCCCCCACCGGTTTCGCGTCGCGCGCCCGCCTTTCGACATCGCGCACGCTCAACCCGAGCGTCACCACCTCCCGGGCAACCTCCACGATCCGCCGCTCGTCGCCGAGCGCGAGCAGCGCCCGCCCATGCCCGAGCGTGATCTGGCCGTCCTGCACCATTCGACGGACAGAGGGGGGCAGCTGTAACACTCTTAGCGTATTCGCCACCGTCGTCCGATCCTTCCCCACGACGTCGGCCACCTGCTGCTGGGTCAGCGAGAACTCCTGCATGATCCGCTGATAGCCCTCGGCCTCCTCGACGGCGTTCAGGTCCGTACGCTGAAGGTTCTCTACCAGCGCCAGCGTCGCGGCGGTCCGGTCGTCGATCGACTTCACCAGCGCCGGGATCTCCTCCCACCCCAACCGCTGCGCCGCCCGCAGCCGCCGCTCGCCCGCGATCAGCTCGAACCCACGCCCCGCCGGCGCGGGACGCACGGTGATCGGCTGCAACAATCCGCTGGTCCGCAGACTCTCCTCGAGCTCGGCGAGCTCGTCGGCCCGAAACTCCTTGCGCGGCTGAAACGGGTTGGGGCGCACCTCGGCCACCTTGACCCGCTGCAGCTCGTTCGCGACGACGGCCCCCACCCCCCCCTGCTCCACGGCTTCCCCACCCTCAGCCCCCCCGGCGCCAGCCACCGGACGAGCAGTGAGCAACGCCTCGAGCCCACGCCCAAGACGACGCGGCTTCTCAGGACCTGAAGTCATGATCGATCTCTCGCGGTGACGAAGCAGAGCGACGCGTACAGGCGGGCCCGCGGCGCATCCTCCGCCGCCGCGGGCCCGCCATACCGACCTCCGCTACTGGTGGACGAGCTCCGTCCGCGCCCCGTCACCCTCTCGGCGATGCCGATCGAGCAGCTCGCGCGCGACGTTCATATAGGCCTGCGCACCGACAGACGCGATGTCGTAGAGGATGATCGGCTTGCCGAAGCTCGGGGCCTCCGCCAGCCGCACGTTTCGGGGCACGACACTCTCGAAGACCTTGGGTCCGAAGTACTCCCGGGCGTCCGCAGCGACCTGCCGCGACAGGTTGATCCGCCCGTCGTACATCGTCAGCAATACCCCCTCGATGGCGAGCGCCTCGTTCACGCTCCGCTGCACGAGATGCACGGTGTTCAACAGCTGCGACAGCCCCTCGAGCGCGTAGTACTCACACTGCAACGGGATGAGCAACGCGTCCGCCGCGGCGAGCATGTTGAGCGTGATCAGGCCGAGCGAGGGCGGACAGTCGATGAGCACGTAATCGTACTCGTCCCGCACCGGCTCCAACGCTTCGCGCATCGCGCGGTCCCGCCGTGGATGGTCCACCAACTCCACCTCGGCGCCCGCCAGGTCCGGCGTCGCCGCCACCACGTCGAGGCTCTTGAACTGCACCCCTCGATGCCGCGATTCGGCGATCGTCGTCTCGCCGATCAACACCTCGTACAGCGTCGCCCCGAGGTCGTCCCGCGCGATCCCTATCCCACTCGTCGCGTTTCCCTGCGGATCCCCGTCTACCAGCAACGTCCGCTGCTCGGCCACGGCGAGGCTGGCGGCGAGATTGACGGCGGTCGTCGTCTTCCCGACCCCCCCCTTCTGATTAGCGATTGCGATGACTCGGGCCACGAGCGGGAATGCTGGAGTGAGGAATGGACCGGGGAATATAAGTGCGTCGAACCGTCGACCGCGCTCAAAATCCTGCGTCTATCAGCGTGTCACGTGGCACGCCCCACCAGCAATTTTCTGCGATGTGCCACGTGGCACGCACCGGAAAAAAGAAGAGCCCGCTGAGGATGGCGGACTCTCGCGGACTGGCTGCCGGATGACAATGCGCCGAACCGACCCGGGTCGGGAAGGAGATTTGGAATCCGCGTCACTCACCGGCGGGACGCACCACCTCCACCCTCGACTGGCCCTCGACCGCGGAGCGGCGGTGCCGAACCTTCTCGACCTCGATCAGCAGGTTCTGCAAATCGTTCGGGCTGACGCCCGGAACACGTGCCGCCTGGGCCAGGGTGGCCGGCTGGAGGCGTCCGAGCTTCTGCCGGGCCTCGAACGACAGAGAGAGCAGCCTCTCGTAATCCAGATCGCTCGGCAGGCGTACCTCGAGCATGCGGCGCATCCGGTCGGCCTGCGCGCGCTCGCGGGCGAAATAGCCCTCGTACTTGATCTCCATCTCGGCGGTCGTCACCGCCTCCACTGGCAGGTCGTTGCCCACGCCGGCCAATCGGAAGAGATCGAGTAGCCCGATGCTCTGCCGCTTCGCGAGCTCGGCGATTCGGACTGCGTGAGCGATGGGCGTCGAGCCCGCCTGCTGGAGCAGATCCCTTACGCTGTCGGGCACGACACTCGTCGTGTGAGCGAGCTCGAGGGCTGACCTACGCGCAGAGTGATGGTGTTTTATCAGTGACGCTTCGCTGTCGGAATACAGTTCGTACTGGAGGCCGATCTGGGCCAAACGGTCGAGGGCGTTGTCCTGGCGGATGGTGAGGCGAAATTCGGAGCGCGAGGTGAAGAGGCGGTAAGGCTCGTCCACGCCGCGCGTCACGAGGTCGTCCACGAGGACGCCGATATACGAGCTTTCGCGGCCCAGGATGAGGCGGTCGCGCTCCTGCGCGGCGAGGGCGGCATTGAGTCCCGCGACGATCCCCTGCCCCGCCGCTTCCTCGTAGCCGGTAGTGCCGTTGATCTGGCCGGCGAAGAACAGGCCGGGGAGTGCTCTGACCTGGAGAGTCGCGTCGAGCTGCGAGGGCGGGTAGTAGTCGTATTCGATTGCGTAGCCCGCGCGCGTCATGCGTACGCCTTCGAGCCCGGGGACCGAGCGCAGGACCTCGAGCTGGACGTCTACCGGCAGCGACGTGGACAGCCCGTTGACGTAGAGCTCGCGGCTGTCGTGTCCCTCCGGCTCGAGGAAGAGCTGGTGTCGTTCGGCGTGCGGGAAGCGGACGATCTTGTCTTCGACCGATGGGCAGTAGCGGGGACCGCGCGACGAGATCGCGCCGCCGTACATCGCCGATCGTTCGATGTTCGCCGCGATGATCTGCTTGCCGGAGTCGCCGAGGAAGGTGATCCAGCAGGGAAGCTGCGCTGGCGGGGCCGGGCGCGGAGTGGTGGCGGGGATGTCGCGCGTCGTTTCGGTCGCCGACGTGGCGACCGGCGTGGGGTCCGACCAGAAATGACTCCACCGGTAGGCGAACTGTTCGAGCTCGCTGTACTGCGGCTCGAGCGCCGAGTAGTCCACCGAGCGACCGTCGATGCGCGGCGGCGTCCCCGTCTTGAAGCGGCCGACCTCCAGGCCCGCGCGCTCGAGCTGTTCGGCGAGGTGTGTCGAAGGGGGCTCACCGGCGCGGCCGCCGGCGACCTGAGTGTCGGTGCCGATGTGGATGCGGCCCCGCCCGAAGGTGCCGGTCGTGAGGACGATCGCGCGCGCGCCAAACCGCCGTCCCTCGATCGTCTCGAGGCCGACGACGCGGCGCTCGTCGTCGGAGACGAGCAGCCCCGCGACGGTACCTTGGATCGTGTGGAGCGACGAGTGCCGATCGAGGAGCGAGCGCACGGCGCGCCGATAGAGCCCGCGGTCGCACTGTGCGCGCGGCGCCCACACGGCGGGGCCCTTGCCGCGGTTCAGCATCCGGAACTGGATCGTCGCCATGTCGGTCGCGCGGCCCATGATGCCGCCTAACGCGTCCACCTCGCGCACCACCGTCCCCTTGGCGA
>Ga0307405_10001425_pt1 | contig 10062 bp, 9 predicted proteins | sample 322Cmetagenome_2_FD_203311 | JGI IMG/M metagenome (GOLD analysis project Ga0307405, IMG submission 203311) | Maize rhizosphere microbial communities from greenhouse at UC Davis, California, United States - 322HYB-C-1 | ecosystem: Host-associated > Plants > Roots > Rhizosphere > Soil | place... | reverse complement strand
TGGGGGGATTGTGCTCAATTTGGGGACACAAATGGAGGCGTGTGTTGTAGGCGGATGCCGTCGTTTATGGGCAACAGGTGTTTGAACCTTATTGGGAGCGGAATTTTTTGCTGGATGCCGAATTCCCAGTGCTGATGGATGCTTGTCCTGGTCGTTTGGCCAAATCCACACCTGCCTGGCAGAGAGGTTCCGTGCGACGATTCGTGGCCGCGCTATCGGCCGGTATTGGACATCCATCAGAAAAATTTGATTTGCGCCTATGGCCAGTCCACGCACACGGGCGCTGTTACAGGGGGCACACATGATATTTACTTCTGGCATTCGAAAAGCTCTGCTTGGTGGATGCTTCTTGCTGGTTGGACTGACCGCTTTCGCCCAGCCGGAGCTGTATCGAAGCGTTCTGGATCTCAGCTACAAGGGCGGAAGGCCCGCTCTCCCAGTCGCCGCCTATCGAAATATCAGCGGGGCGGAATTCAGGTCGATGGTGAGCAAGGCGTTCCAGAAGTCGGACTTCTCTCTTGTTGCTGTGGGCGAGCAGAAGAGCAAGTCAACGATCTTCGAGTTCAAATTCAATGCAGACCCGAAGCTGCGGTTCGTACCGACAGTTCTCGTATCTGCCGAGGAGTTGCTCGATGGCAAGAAGAGGTGCAATCCGTGCTTCTTGAGATTTTTCGAGATAAAGAATGCGCAAGAGGTCAAGGCGCTTCCCTGGATGACCCAGTACGACCTGAGCGCGCGGCTCGTGCCGGCGATCGACAACGCGTACGCGACGATGGAGTCTGTCGGGCGCGAGTATCTCGACCCCGCGTTCAGGTTCAGCTACAAGCGGCAATGGGAAGGAGAGAAGACCTTGTTCGGCAACGCCTTCATTGGCATCGGGTTGCCCAGTCTCAAGGAAAAAATTGTTCGCGCCTACCAGAGCGCTGGCTTTATTCCCATTGAAGGCGAGGCCTCTTCAAGGGCTTCCGACCTCACTCTGACTTTCAGTTTTCCCGTGGATCCGGCCAAGGAGGGCGGCGTGGTCTACGCGGTGAAGATCTACAGCCAGTACGACGCGGACGGCCACTGCTACCCCTGCGAGGTCTTCGAGTACTACGATCCGCACCAGAAGCTTCCTCCGGCAGGGTTGTCCGGCATCGTGAACCGTGCGACTCTCGAGTCAAGATTCACGGCGGCGCGGAAAGCGGCATACGAAAGCATGCGTACCGACCTCGAGCGCTATCTGCGGCCTCGCTCCGCGTTCTTGGAGCAACCCAAACGAGCCCCTCTCGGATCGCCGCCGCCTCCACCTGCTCAGGTGAGCGTGACATGACCGTCCACGCGCAGCCTGCGTCGGGGAGCGTCGCAAACGCCGAGATGCGTCAAGAGCATTGGCTCATCTTTGGCAACCTGTTCGCAGCGCTTTCGGCCGGCGCGCTGGCCTCGTGGTCCGCGCCAATGATGCTGGCCGTTCTCTATATCAACATATGGCTTCTGGCAAACCCTCATCTGATTGCGACCTACACGCGCATCAGCGCCATCTATTCGCGCATTCGCCTGCGCTGGGTGCTGATCGTTGTCGCGCCGCTTTTGATCTTGACGGCCTTGACGATCATTGCGCTTGCCTATGAAGCGGCCGGGCTGCTCGCCCTGTATTTCGTGCTTCAGACATTCCATGTTTCTCGCCAGAGCTATGGCATCGCAAGACGCCATGATCGCCGGCCTCAGGTGCCGTATGGAAACCTGCCCTATTTGCTGATCTATCTGTTTCCCGCGTGGGGATACCTGCATCGCAGTGCGCAGGCACCTCAAAGTTTCCTGGGATACCCGATCTGGTTTCCTCCCGTTCCGCAGGAGTTGGCCTTTGCGGCAGGCATCGCGGCCATCGCCGGTGCATTGTTCTGGGTCGCACGCCTGATGTATGCCAAGGGCGAGAAGCCGGCGAACGAGCCTTTCAACAGCTTCGTGCTCTCGCACCTGGTGATTTCGTTGGTGGGCTATGTCTGGATCAGCGACATCACGGTGGGCTGGTTGGTGGTCAACGTCTGGCACAACATTCAGTACCTGATATTTGTCTATCGCCAACGGCGGCTCGGAGTCGTGACAGAAAACGAGAGAAAAAAATCAGACAGTGCTTCATCACGTCGCAAGTCGTTGGTCGAGGTTCTGAAATCCCCGGCGACGTTCTTTCTGTCGTGCTCAATCGTGGGCGCCGCCTTGTTCGTGGCCGCCGATCGTGTTGGCGAAAGTCTTCTTTGGCTGGGGCTTCCGACCATTCTTATCGCGCACTTCGTCTTGAACTTCCATCACTACTTGGCGGACGCCGTGATATGGAAGCGGCGTCGTGCGCTTCGAGAGCCGTCCAGAAACAAAAATCCACAGCCATGACCTCACCAGTGATCGTTTCGCTCGACTTCGAGTCCGCATCCGATGCGAAAGCACTGGTAGAGCGACTTGGCTCCGAAGCAGATCATTACAAGGTCGGCCTTCAGATGCTGACGGCGGCTGGCCCGGACTTGCTGCGTCACCTTGTCTGCTTGGGCAAGAGCGTGTTCCTTGACCTCAAGCTTCACGAGATTCCCAACTCGGTCGCAGGTGCCGTCAAGGAAGCGGGAAAGCTGGGAGCAACCTTTGTCACGGTCCACGCCTCTGCAGGCTCGGCGGTTCTGCGAGCTGCTGCCGATGCGGCAGCATCCTTCCCACACCTCCAGGTACTTGCGCTGACGGTGATCACCAGCTTGAGCGACGACGACCTGCCTGAAATCGGCTTGGCGCCTTCGGTCGACGCACAGGTCGAAAGATTGGCCTTGTTGGCGAGCAAAGCAAGGTGCCACGGCGTTGTGGCATCGGCCCGAGAAGCGAAAAGGTTGCACCAGATTCTTCCTGCTGGCGCCCTCATCGTCTGTCCGGGCATTCAGTTGCTCGGTGGCGAAGGCAGGGATCAGGTGCGGGTCGCCGATCCTGCTGCTGCAGCAGAGGCTGGAGCGTCACATGTGGTGATCGGTCGAGCGATCACCGCGGCCAGCGACCCGGTGTCTGCGTTTCGAAGCGCGACAGATGCGTTTCTTGATGGAGCGCGAAGGGCAGGTTGACGAGCCGCTGAACGCGCTGGACGGGACAGCTGGCCGCTGACCCCACCATTCATCCCGAAGCGGCGCCTGAGCCATTACCGGTTGCAACGGCTTGAACCTTGGGCGGGTTCGCGATACCGGAATACCAGGAGTTGCAGGAGACGCCACCTCTCGGATAAGACGCCGCGATCATCGTCATGCCCGGAACAATCGCGCTGAACAGCTCCGCGCGATTCAAGCGCGGGTTTCCCTACTGCCAGTCCAGCGATGCACGGAACTCCGCATCTACTTGCGATTCTTCGAAGAGAGCTTGCCGACGCCGGTCTCGCCCTTGGCGACGTCGCGAGCGTGATCGGCACGTCCGAACAGCGAGCCCACACCTTGATGGCGAACGGGACCATGAAACTGCGGGATATCGACAAGCTTGTCGAACTGCTGCACTTGGACTTCGACGAAATCCTGAGCGAAGTAGGCTATTCCCGACCTGTCGGCGCACCGCTGGGTCTTTCAGCTTCCGTTTCGAGCCAGCTTGAAGAGGGTGAATCACGAGGCGCTCATTGCACACCTCCTTCACCAAGAGCTGCACGCAGCGATTGAGTCGTGGCATCGGCAGCTTCGATCCGCCGCTGCAGCTCCTCGTTCACCAGCCGCACCAACGCCCCCAATTCCGTCCGCGTCGGAAAGACTTCTTCCGTATCCCCCACACGCTGTGGAACGATGAGCTTCTCAAGGCACGCGTAGGCCCGTTGCACCGCATGAAGACTGTCGACGTCGTCACACGCCTGCAGCGCGAGCGATTCGGCACTGGCGGTTTCTTCAGAAGATGCAGGAAGCGAAGATGCGTGCGCGGACGCGCGGGGAGATGCAGATGCAGCCATGAATGGCCTCCAAGGGTTTCGGTTTGCTGAAACCGACGCACCCGAGGCCAATCGGAGGCGGCGGCTCGACGGGTTGGCCTACCGGGAAACCACTTGCGTGAAACCGGCCGGGCTTGCGCCCGCCCATCGAGCCGCCTAAAACAGGAAGCACGAACGACGAAGCCGCAGACCCTGCGGGGTGGCTGCGGCTTTTACGTCGCAGTGATTTCAACGGGAGGCCAATCCCGATCACGCCCTGTGTAGACGTGACCGGCGCAGTATAGCCATGGCCAGTACTGCTCCTGCGAGAGTGGATTCGCAGGCCTGCCAACCTATCATCCGGCCCTGTCGAGCCTCAACCCGTCGCCCATGGCGTCGTCATCTTTCATCCGCAGAGCAGACATGAAAAACGAGAAATGGGAAACGACCATCCTGAGCGACACGGCGCACGAGCACCTCGTCGCGGAGCTGAGTTTCGATGGCCAGTTATTGCTGCTGCTCGATCGCGAAGAAGGCCGAAATCAACTCCGCATTGCCTTCCCCGCGAAAGACGGAAGCCTGGGCTCACGCATTCCGCTGCCCGACTTCATCGCGCAGCTGAACGCTGCGGCAGTCGACCTGTGCCGTTAGCACATTGAGCACCACAGCACCTCACGGCCCTGTCGCACTCTGCTCCGGCGCCTTGCGCTCGCCGTCGCGCATCACCGGCATCCACCACCGCAGCGCACCGCTCGCGAGCACGACACCAGGCACGACGAACGACAGCGCCAGCAGCGCGGGGCGCGTGACGGGCTCGTTCATCCACCACGCCGCGCCGAGCGTGGTCAGCACGGGCACGAGCGCGGACGACAGCGCGGCGCGGGCGGCGCCCAGCCGCGTGATCGCGACGCCGTAGACCACCAGCCCGAGCAGGCCGGCGACCACGCCTTGGCCTGCGGTCTGCATCGCGATGTCGGTCCACGGCGCGGCGAACAGTTGCGGCGGGCCGGCGAGCCAGAGCAGTGGCAACAGCAGCAGGGTCGACGCGCCGTTGACGAAGGCCGCGCCCTGCCAGGCGCTCATGCCGCAGCGGCCGAAGGCGAGGGAGTAGACGGTCCACAGCAGGGCCGCCAGCAGAAAGAGCAGGTCGCCGCGCCAGTGCTGCTGCCGCAAGCCCTCGCCGAAGCTGCCCGCCGCGAACACGGCCATGCCGACGGCGATGCCGGCCAGCCCGAGCAGGCGCAGGCCCTGCACGCGCTCGCCTCGATAGACCCACGCGCCCAGCGCGGTGAAGAGCGGCAGGCTGCCGGCCATGAAGATGCCCATGTGGCTGGCGGGTGCCCACTGCGCGCCGGCCAGCACCAGCAGGCCGAAGGGCAGGCCGCCGCCGACGACGAGCAGCACGAGCGCGCCGCGCGATGCACCCGGCGGCACGAGCCTGCCGCGCAGCCACAAGGGGCTGAGCAGCAGCGCGGGAATGCCGTAGCGCAGCAGCGCGAGGTCCATCGGCCCGAGCGCGGTGGCGGTCACGCCGTGGCGCGACAGCAGCTGCCAGGCGCTGCCGATGAGGGCGGCGGCCAGCGCGGCGAGTGCGCCGATCCAGAGGGTGCGAGGCGATGTCGTCATCGGGCCAGTCTGTGGCCCGGCCGGCGCGAAAGCTATCAGATTCGTGCGCCTGCGCCGGCCGGCCCGAGCACGCGCCGGGCGTCGCCGAGCGTGACGCCGACGGCGCGCCGGAACACGGCGCCCAGGTGGCTCTGGCTGCAGTAGCCCAGGTCGTGCGCGAGGCCGGCGAGGTCGCGCTCGCCGTCGGCCAGCCGCTCCATCGCCGACGCCAGCCGCAGGTGCTGGCGGTACTGGTGCAGGCTCAGGCCGGTCTGCTGGCGGAAGCGGCGCGCCAGGTGAAAGGGCGAGCGCGACACGGCCTCGGCCAGCTCGTCCAGCGAGAGGTGCCGCGCGCCCGCACCGCTGCCTTCGGACAGCAGCAGTTGCCGTGCACGCGCGACGGCGCCGTGCCAGGGCGCCTGGTGCGGCGCGCGGCCCAGCTCGGCGACGAGCGCGGTGACCAGGGCCGCGGCCTGTGCGCTGTCGGTGTCCGGCAGCTGGCGCCGTGCCGCGTGCATGCGGTACAGCGTCTGCGGCGTCAGCAGGCAGACGCTCACGCCCGCAGCGCTGGCACCGTGGGCCGGGCCGACCGATGCATGGCCGCTGACCACGAGGCTGTGTCGCACGGTCGCGGTCTCGGGGCGCAGCCGGTAGGCGGTGGCATCGCCGAAGCGGATGGCGGTGAGCGCGTCGGTCAGCCAGGTGTGCTCGCCCGAGCGCACGTCGAGACGCGTGCGACCGATGGGGAAGACGACGCGCGGCGAGGCCACGGTGTACAGGTCGCTCCATGCCGGCCCCTGCGGCGCGTGCAGGCGCACATGCGCCACCTCGAACCCGCGCCCGGCATAGAGAAGGGTGCGGTCTTGCGGCATGCGAAGCGTGAACGTACGAGTGAGTGGATCAGCCCAGCGCGGTCCAACTGCAGCGCAGTTCGTACTGCGCGCCGCGGTAACTGAGCGTGCCGGTCGCGCCGGCCACGCGCAGCGCCACGGCCACCTGCGGGCGTTCGAGGCCGGTGCCGCGCACGCGCATGAGCTGCTGGCGGTGGTCGACGAAGCGCTGCTGCAGCGTGAAGCGCTCGCTGCCTTCGGTGCCGGGGCCGGTGCGCGCGACGATGAGTTCGGTCAGCTGGCCGGTCGACAGGCTGAACTGGATCTCGACCGCGTAGGGCCGACCGTCGCACTGCAGGCTGCCGTTCGCAAACGCGGGCGACAGGCCAAGGAGCAGAAAGCAGGGCAGGGCAAGAGCGAGGAGACGGCGGTGCATGTCGCAGTAGGTGCAGGTGCAGGTGGCGGCCCGCCACCATACCCGAAGCGGGTGAAACCCACCCGCCTGCGTGTCACCCCACCTTGCGTGCGCGTCCTTCCCAGTGCGGCTCGCGCAGCTTGTACTTGAGCATCTTCCCCGCCGGCGACAGCGGAATCTCGGCGCGAAACTCCACGCTGCGCGGGCACTTGTAGCCGGCGATCAGCGTCTTGCAGTGCGCCACCAGCGCCTCGGCGCTCAGGGCTTCGCCGGCGCGCAGCACGACCACGGCATGCACACGCTCGCCCCACTGGTCGTCGGGCACGCCGACCACGGCGCACATCGAGACCTGCGGCAGTTGCGTGATGGCGTTCTCGACCTCGGCCGAGTAGATGTTCTCGCCGCCGCTCACGATCATGTCCTTGAGCCGGTCGACCACGTAGACGAAACCGTCGGCGTCCATCCAGCCGTCACGCAGCACCTCGGCGGTCTGCTCGGGCTTGTTCCAGTAGCCGGCCATCACCATCGGTCCGCGCGCGGCAATCTCGCCGACGGTGCCGTTGGGCACGGGGCGGCCTTCGGCATCGACGATGCGCACTTCGGCGATGGGCACGGGCCGCCCGGCCGAGCGGCGGCGCGCGGCCGGCTGGTCCGGGTGGTGGCACCACGTGGGCAGCACGGTGACCACGGGCGACAGCTCGGTCATTCCGTAGAGCTGGCAGAAACCCGCGCGCGGCAGCTTGTCGATGGCCTGCAGCAGCAGCGCATCGTCGATGGGCGCGGCGCCGTACAGCACGAGCTGCAGCGGCGTGGTGTCGAACTCGGCAAAGCGCGGATGCTCGATGAGGCGCTTGAGCATGGTGGGCACCATGAAGGTCTCGCTGGCGCGCTCGTTCTGGATGGCCTCCAGCACCTTCACCTCGTCGAAGGCCGGAATGATGACCTGCGTGCACAGCCGCATCATGAGCTGCAGCGTGAGGCCGGCGCCGCCCACATGGAACATGGGCGCCATGTTCAGGCCCACGGCCTCGGCGGGGCGCGTGGCCGCCATGTTGGCCGAGAGCTGGCCGCTGTAGAGATTGCCGTGCGTGAGCATCACGCCCTTGGGCAGGCCGGTGGTGCCGCCGGTGTACATCACGGCGGCGAGGTCGGTGCCGCCGCGCCGCGCGTCGGGCACGGGTTGCATCTGCGCCATGAGCGCTTCGGCATCGGCCATGCCGTCGGGCGCGGGGCCGTCGCCGAAGTGCACCAGCGTCTTCAGCGAGCGCGAGAGTTCGCGCTGTTGCTGCGCCACGGCGCCGAAGTGCGCATCAGACAGCAGGATGCGCGTGTCGCAGTCGTCCAGCGAGTACGCGACCTCGCGCGCGCTCCAGCGGATGTTGACGGGGTTGATCACGCCGCCCGCCCACCAGGTGGCGTAGAGGTACTCCACGTAGCGGTCGGAGTTCAGCGCCAGCAGGCCCACGCGGTCGCCGGGCTGCAGGCCGAGCGACTGCAGCACGGCCGCGAGCCGCGCCACGCGATCGACGAACTGGGCAAAGGTGCTGCGGCGCTCGCCGCACACGAGGGCGGTGGCGCCGGGGCGTTCCTGCAGGGCCTTGTGCAGGGGCTGGGTGAGGTCCATGAGCTGCGGTCTCCGTCGGTCGGTTCGTTGTTGTGCGCCGAGTATGGAAGGGACGCGCTGCGCATGCATCGTCGGAAGCGACGGGATCGAAAGCGCCGTGGCGGCCAAAGTCGTCGGAAGCGACGGTGACCGTCGCCGGGCCGCGCGCGACCATCTCCGCACAACGACTGATTCGACTGTTCGACCGAACGACCGACCGGAGACACGCCATGACTTCTTTCTTCACAGATCCCTCCCGCCGCCGCCTGCTGGGCGGTGCCGCGCTTGCCGCCGCAGGCACCGCGCTGCCCTTCATGGCGCGCGCCCAGGGCCTGTTCGGCAAGCAACCGATCACGCTGCTGGTGCCCTACCCCGCGGGCGGCGCCACCGACGTGCAGGCGCGCGCGCTGGCCCTGGCGGCCTCGCGCGAGCTGAAGCAGCAGATCGTGATCCTCAACCAGCCCGGCGTGGCCGCCACGCTGGCGCCGACCACCATGGCGCGCAAGGCCGCGCCCGACGGCTACACGCTGTCGCTCATGCTGAGTTCGCTCTACCGCCTGCCGCACCTGCAGAAGGTGAGCTACGACCCGGCCACCGACTTCACCTACGTGGCCAACGTGACGGCCGCCACGCTGGGCATCACGGTGCGCCAGGACGCGCCGTGGAAAGACCTGAACGCGCTGCTGGCCGCGGCCAAGGCCAAGCCGGGCGAGGTGTCGTACGGCACCACCGGGCGCGGCGGCACTTCGCACGTGTCGATGGAGCGGCTGGCGGCGCTGGCCGGCGTGAAGTTCAACTTCATTCCCTTCAAGGGCGCGGCCGAGCTGTACAACGCGCTCATGGGCGGCCATGTGGACGCGGTCTCCGAGGCCGGCTTCGGCGCCGCCGTGGCGGGCGGTCGCGTGCGCCTGCTGGCCACCTTCAACGAGGCACGCTCGCCCACGCGGCTGAACGTGCCGACCGTGAAGGAGCTGGGCTACGACGTGGTGGCCAACGGCTCGTGGGGCATCGCCGGTCCGCGCGGCATGGACCCGAAGGTGGTGCAGGCGCTGCAGGAGGCCTTCCGCAAGGCCGTGGACGACCCCGACTTCATTCGAACGCTCGACCTGAACGACTACGTCAGGTTCTACATGGACAGCCCCGCCTACACGGCCTGGGCGCACAAGACCTATGCCGACGAGAAGCGCTTCGTGAGCGACCTGCGCATCAAGCTCGACGATTGAAACCGATCTTCGTACTTCCCATGACTTCTTCTTCTTCTTCTTCTCTTCACTGCTTCCTCCACCCGAAGGCCATCGCCTTCGTCGGCGCCACCGAGCGCTCGGTGTGGTCCAACGCGGCGTTCGCCAGCCTGCGCACGCTGGGCTACGACGGCAAGCTCTACCCGGTCAACCGGCGCGGCGGCAGCTTCCATGGCATCGCGGCGGCCACCTCGGCCGAGGCCATCGGCGAACCGGTCGACACGGCACTGCTCATGGTGCCGGCCGACGCGCTCGACGATGCGCTGGCCGACCTGCAGCGCGCGGGCATCGGCAACGCGGTGCTGCTGAGCTCGGGCTTTGCCGAAGCCGGCGAGGAGGGCCGCGAGCGCCAGCGCCAGCTCACGGCCAAGGCGCGATCGCGCGGCCTGCGCATCCTCGGGCCCAACTGCCTGGGCTTCGTCAACTACGTCGACCGCTCGGCCGTGTGGACCGCCTCGCTGCGCGAGCCGCTGCCGGCGGGC
>Ga0307405_10001422_pt1 | contig 10076 bp, 9 predicted proteins | sample 322Cmetagenome_2_FD_203311 | JGI IMG/M metagenome (GOLD analysis project Ga0307405, IMG submission 203311) | Maize rhizosphere microbial communities from greenhouse at UC Davis, California, United States - 322HYB-C-1 | ecosystem: Host-associated > Plants > Roots > Rhizosphere > Soil | place... | reverse complement strand
AACTTCGCCGACCTCGTCACGATCTCGCCGCTCATCGTGGCGGTCCTGACCGCGGCGGCGGTCCTGTTCGTCGACCTGGTCTGGCCGGGGCGCGACGAACCGGCGATCGGCGTCGCGCTCGTCGGGCTGGCGGTCGCCGCTCTCGTGACGATCCAGGTCGGAGCCGAGATGGCGACGGCGTTCGGCGGCTCGTACAAGGTCGACGCGCTGACGACGTTCCTCGACATCCTCTTCATCGCGATCGTGGCGATGACGGTCGTCTTCGCGCCCGACTACCTGCTGCCACGCAGCCTGCCGATCGCCGAGTTCGCGGTCGTGCTGCTGTTCGCGATGAGCGGCGCCATGCTCCTCGCCGGCGCGTCCGACCTGCTGCTGCTGTTCCTCGGCCTCGAGCTCATGGTCCTGCCCGGCTACCTGCTCGCCGGCTACCACAAGACCGACGCGTACTCGACCGAGGGCGCCATCAAGTACTTCCTGCTCGGCTCGTTCAGCTCGGCGATCTTCCTGTTCGGGACGGCGTTCGTGTGGGGCCTGACCGGCACGACGCTCATCGACAGCGCCGATCCGGCTCGGCCGGGCATCACCCAGATCCTGGGACGGATCGTGGCCGGCGAGGCGCCGCTGCAGGCCGGCTTGGCGATCGGTCTCGCGTTCCTGACGACGGGCGTCGCGTTCAAGATCGCGGCCGTCCCGTTCCACTACTGGACGCCGGACGCGTACCAAGGCTCACCGACCCCGATCACCGGCTACCTGTCGGTCGGCCCGAAGATCGGCGCGTTCGCGCTGATCCTGCGGTTGTTCGTCGAGGCGCTCGGGCCGCTGTCGGACTGGTGGCTGCCGGTGATCATCGTGCTCGCCGCGCTGACGATGACGGTCGGCAACCTCGTCGCGCTCACGCAGGACAACGTCAAGCGGATGCTCGCGTACAGCTCGATCGCCCATACCGGTTACATGCTCGTCGGGCTCGCCGCCTATGCCGGCGGGCAAGTCCTCGGGCTGCAGGGGCTGCTGTTCTACGGGGCGGCATACACGTTCATGAACCTCGGCGCGTTCGCGGTCGTCGCCGCGCTCCAGAAGCGCACCGGGGTGACGTCCGGGCTGGCGACGTTCTCGGGGCTCGGTCGGCGGGAGCCGCTGCTCGGGGCGCTGATGTTGCTGTTCCTGCTGTCGCTGACTGGCATCCCGCCGCTGGCCGGGTTCTGGGCCAAGGCCTACGTGATCCTCGCCGCGGTCCAGGCCGGCGGCTGGCTGACGGTCCTGGCGGTCCTCGTCGTGCTCAACGCCGCGGCCGCCGCGTTCTACTACCTGCGGGTCGCGGTCTACATGTACATGCGCGACCCGGAAAGCGATGCGCCACCGCTGTCGCACGGCGCGCTGCTGTGGGGCGGACTCGCCGCGGCGACGGCGCTGACGATCCTGTTCGGCCTCGTGCCGACGCCGCTGTTGCGGATCGTCGAGGGCGCCGCGGCCGCGATCTCGGCGATCCCCGGCTAGGCCGACCGCTCCAGACGCTCCAACCGGCGAGCCAGCGCCGCGAGCCAGCGGCCGACGTCACGCGCGCCGGCGAGGCTCAGATCGGCGACCGCGAGCAGCTCCGCCGGCGCCGGCCGGCTCAGGCCATGGACCGCGATCGTCACGCCGACCGTCCCGCCCCGACGTGCCGCGATCACCGCATCGAACGCGTCGATGTCGCTCATCTCGTCGCCGAGGACGGCGACCGCGCCGGGTCGATGGCGCGCCACCAGCCGCTCGACTGCCTCGCGCTTGCCGCCGGCGTCGCGCGGCCGAAGGTCGACCACCGACCGACCGCGGTAGTGGGCGAGCCCGTGGACGAGGCCGAGCCGGCGCTCGACTGCCTCGATCGCACGGACGACCGCGGCGCGGGCCGCCGGCACGTCGTCGGCCTGGCGGACGTGGAACGCCACCGATGGTCCCTTGCGCTCGACGAACAGCCACGCCGGGTCACCGAGCTCCGCGGCGACACCTGTGGCCAGCACCTCCGCCGGGTCGCGATGGACGTCGAACGCCGGGTCGGTCTCGACGACCAGCCGTTCGGCCCGTTCGCCCCTCGCCAGCCGGCCGTGCTCGAGCCCGTGGTCGCCGAGGTACTCGACCCCGCCGACGCGGACCCGAGCGGCGACGTCGGCGACGACCCGGCCGGTCAGGACGGCGAGCTGCAGCCGGTCCGGGTGGGCCGTCGAGAGACCACCGAGCCGTCGGAGCGCCCGCTGCGCGAGGGGCTCGATCCGCGCCACGGCGGGGTCGCGCGCGCCGACGGCGAGCGTCCCATCGAAGTCGATGACGACCAGGAGCAGAGGCCGGGCGGTCACGAGCGCGGAGAAGGCGGCTTCGATATCGGCCGCGCTCGACACCGTTCCCGTCGCCGTCGAGACCGGGCTCGCCGGCGTCGAGGCGCCGGCCGACGTCATGGCTGAACGTCGACTCCCGGCATGATCGTGCGCAGGCCGCGGGCCATGATGTCGGGCCCGATGCCGCCGAGGGCGCCGTCACGGATGATGCCGTCCTTGTCGATCCAGAAGTGGACTGGCAGCGCGACGGCATCCCAGCGGGCGGCGACCGAGCCGTCGCTGTCGAGCCCGAGCGGGAACGTCGCGTTCAGTTGCTCGGCGAACGCGGCGACCGCGCCCTCGTCCTCCTTCACGTCGACCGCGATGATCACGAGGCCGTCGCTCGCGTAGCGCGCCAGGAAGCCGTTCATGCGCGGGAACTCGTCGACGCACGGCGGGCAGTACGTGCCCATGAAGTTGACCCACACCGGGCTGCCCTTGAGGTTCCGCAGGTCGATCGTCCCGCCGCCGACCTGGGGCACCACGAGGGCCGGCGCCTGCTCCCCGACGTGGAACGCGGCCGCCGGGCCACCCGATCCTCCGCCCGCCGACGCCGATGGCGACGCACCACCGGAGGGTGAGGCACCCGCCGACGCCGCGCCCGACGCCGCCGGCGAGGGCGAGGGCGGGATCGACGCGGAAGGCGGTGGGGTCGGCGCCGCACCGGGCACCGGGGCGAGGAACAGGATGCCCCCGAGGACCAGCGCCGCGGCCGCGATGCCGGTCAGGAGACCGGCGACGATCGACAGTCGGGGCCACATGTTGGCGCGGAGGGTACCAGTACGGACGCTCCGCGGCGCTCCGTGTCACCCCACGCTAGGCTTCGCGTCCCATGGCCGGCCCGACCGAAGAACTGCGTACCCGCGTGCTCCCCGCGCTGCTGACGGCGTTCGGGGTCACGATCCTGTCCGCCGGTCTCCTGACCTACACGGTCCCGGTCCCGGCGGGCAGCGACCGGCCACGTGGCGCGTCGGTCGATCCGTCGGTCGCGGTCGTGCCGACGCCGACCCCGCTCATCACGCTCCCGCCGATCGGCACGCCACGACCGACCCCGACGCCCGACCCGACCGCCACGCCCCCGCCGAAGGGCCGCGTCGCCACGCGAGTCCGGATCCGCGACCTCGACATCGATCTCGCGATCGTGAAGGGCAACGCCGGCTACCCGTTCTGCAACGTCGCGATGTACATGCCCCAGCTCTCCCAGCCGGGCTTCGGCAAGGCGACGTACCTGTACGCCCACGCTCGCGAGGGGATGTTCCTGCCGCTCCTGCTCACGAAAGGCTTCGAGCAGCGGGGCAAGATCGTCGAGATCTTCACGAGCGACGACTGGCTGTACCGCTACGAGATCACCAAGGTCCGCCGCGACCAGCCGTACCAGACCGGTCTCGACGATCCGTCGAAGGCGAAGACCGAGCAGCTCTGGCTCCAGACCTCACAGGGGCCGAACCGCTCATACGGCTACACGCAGGTCATCGCGATGCCGATCGACGCCCGCCCGGCCGATCACGACGCCGCCCACCCGAAGGCGCGCCCGGTCGACTGCGACTAGATCCAGCCCGCCCGGCGCAGGACGAACGCCGCTCCGCCGGCGACCGCCACGGTCAGCGCGGTCACGGCCCAGAACCCGACGGCTTCACCACCGGCGAAGGCCGCTCCGGCCTCGCTCATCCCGAAGATGCCGGCGACCGCCCCGATGCCCGCGAGGAGCACCGTGACGCCGGTCAGCCGCTTCATTATCACCGACAGGTTGTTGTTGACCTGCGTCAGGTAGACGTCGAGCGTCGAGGCGGCGAGCTCGCGGTAGTTGTCGAGCTCGTCGGTCAGCCGGATGACGTGGTCGTAGATGTCGCGGAAGTAGATGATCTCCTCGGGATCGACGAGGGTGAGCTCGCGGTTCGTCAGCTGGTTGAAGACCTCGCGGGTCGGGCTGGCCGCTCGGCGGACCTCGATGAGCTCACGCTTGAGCTCGAACAGACGCTCCAGCGTCGGCGGGGTCGGGTCGCTGATGACGGCATCCTGGACCTCGTCGATCGCGTCACCGAGCTGATCCGCATACGGGAAGTAGCCGTCGACGATGTCGTCGCCGATCGCCCACAGGAGGTGGTCGGGACCGTGGGCGAGCATCGGCGTCACGCCGTTGCGAAGATGGTGCGAGGCGCGTGGATCCCAGCTCGCGTCGTGGACCGTCAGTAGGTAGCCCAGGCCGAGCACGAGGTCGATCTCGCTGACGACGACCGAGTGCGAGCGGTCGAGTGCGAACAGGACGATGTGCAGGACGCCGTCGGTCGATTCGATCTTGGCGCGCTGGTTGCCCTCGAGGACGTCCTCGATGATGAGCGGGTGGAGCCCGAGCGTCCGGCCGACGACCTCGACCTGGCCGGCGGACGGGGCGGCGAGGTCGACCCAGACCGACGACTCCGCCTTGCCGAGCAATCCGGGCAGGGCACGCAGTGCGGCGTCGCCCTCGAGGTCGCTCCCAGTGCCTCCGACGACGGCACTGACCCTGATCGTGCCCGGGTCGCCGGAGGAGGTCGGAGTGCGGCGCCGAGTGACCGGCTCGCCAACGCGGCCGGTGGGGACGTCAGAGGATGAGGCCCGGGTCTGGCGCGCCATCGCTGGGGAGCATACGCGCGGCCGGGCGGCGGCGCGTGGCCCCGCCGAGCAGCAGGGCCGGGGGCACGGCCGCGATCATGACGAGGGCGGCGACGAGGTACAGCCCGACCATGATCGAGGCCGCCTCGCGCGACGCCCAGGACTCGAGGGCCTCGACGACGAGCGGGTCCTTCAGCGGGCGGTCCCGCAGGGTCTCCGGGATGTAGGCGAGGTAGGCATCGGGCGTCGCGTAGACCTGGGCTGACAGGCGATCGATGGTGGTCGAGCCGTAGGCGGTCAGCACGGCCAGACCCACAGCCATGCCGAGCATCCGCGCGACCGTCACGACGGATGACGCCGCCCCGAACGCCGACCGCCCGGCCGCCTCGACCGCGGCGGTCGAGCGCGGGGTGACCGACAGGCCGAAACCCAGCCCGAACAGGCCCAACGCCCCGGCCGCCTCGAAGATGGTGGTGGCCGGGGTCCAGCGCGACATCGCGACGAGGGCCACGACCGACGCGCCGAGCCCGACGAGGGTCACGAGCCGGAAGCTCGCGACGCGGACGGCGAAGCCCGACAGGAGCGCGCCGATGGCCGTCGCGCCGGCCAGTGCCCCGAGGGCCAGCCGCTGCTCGTCCGGGCCGCCGTACAACACCCGGTCGACGAACACCGCACCGCCGATGATCGCCGTCGCGAACGCGTACCCCGTGAGCAGCGACACGAGCGTTGCGGCGCTGAAGCCGAGATTCCGGAAGAGGCGGACGTCGAGGAACGGCTCTCGCACCCGGCTCCCGCGCACCACGGCCAGGACCGTTGCCACGACCGCGATCGCCGCGAGCGCCAGCGAGATCCGCTCCGGCGGCAGGCCGGCGGTCGTGTCGGCCTGGGCACCGACCAGGGTCAGCGCCACCAGGCCGGTGGCGAGCGCAAGACCGAAGATGGCCGCCCCCAGGACGTCGATCCGACCCACGTGGCGCGGCGTCTCCCAGCCCGGAGCCGCGGCCCAGGCCAGCACCAGCGCGCCCAGGGCGATCGGCACGTTGACGTAGAAGATCCAGCGCCAGGCCGGGACGAGGATGTCGCCGAGCGGCCCGTCGGCGAGACCCGCGCCGCCCAATGCGGACTCTGGGTGGATCGTCGACAGGACCGCGGCGCCGAGGAACGGGCCGGCGGCCATGCCGAGGAACGTCAGGGCACCAATGACCCCGAGTGCACGCGGACGGCCGTGGTCCTCGTACAGGTGCGCGGCGGCCGCGGTGCCGACCGGGACGAGGACTCCGCCACCGACCGCCTGGATGAGCCGAGCCCCGATCAGCTGGTCGAGGTCCTGGGCCATGCCGGCGAGGATCGAGCCGAGCGTGAAGATGACCAGGGCGACGAGCGCGAGCGGGCGAGTGCCCCACAGGTCCGCCAGCCGCCCCGCGAGCGGCATCATCAGGATGTAGACCAGCAGGTAGCCGTTGATGATCCAGCTCGCCTTGCGCAGCTCGATCCAGGCGGACGTGCCATTGGCGGCGACGAGATCGGCGAGGATCGACGGCAGCGCGACGGCCGTGATCATCAGCTCGAGCCCGGCGAGGAACACCCCAGCGCCGAACACGGCGAGCAGCACGAAGCGGGTCGCGCGATCCATCGCGGAGGAGTCTAGTCGGCCGCGCCGTCTGGGCCCTGAGGGCGCTTGACACCGCCCTGGTCGGCTCCTAGCATCAACGACCGTTGATATCAACGGTCGTTGATGCATCCGTCATCGGATGGTCGTCGCGACCGCCGGAGGGTCCCCCGCCCGTGCCGACCCCAGCCCGTTTCCGCTCGACCCTCGCATCGATCGTCCTCCAGCCGGAGGACCTGCGCGAGCTGCGGACCTTCCACAAGGCCCTCGCGGACGTGAACCGGCTACGCATCGTCCGCCGTCTCGCCGAGGGTGAAGCGAGCGTCGCCGAGCTGATCGCGCACGTCGGGCTGTCGCAGCCGCTCGTCAGCCACCACCTGAAGCGGCTTCGGGTGGCCGGCCTCGTCGGGACGCGCCGCGTCGGCCGCGAGACGATCTGCACGCTCCGCCCCGAAGCGTTCGGGGAGGTCGCCGCCCGCGAGCGCGAGATCCTCGGGATCGCCAGTTGACGATCTCGAACCAGGCTCGCGATCGGGTCAAGGGCGTCTTCGAGCCGATCGCGCTGGCGCTCGGCCGGCTGGGCCTGACGCCCGACGGCCTGACGCTGCTCGGCTTCGCGATCACCGTCGGTGGGGCGACGTTGATCGCCCTCCAGCACTGGACCATCGGCGGCGTGGTCGTGCTCGCCGGTGGCATCTTCGACATGTTCGACGGCACGCTCGCGCGCGCCACGGGCCGGGTGTCGCGCTGGGGCGCGTTCATGGACTCGGTCTTCGACCGGTCCGGCGAGGCCATCGTCTACGTCGGGATCGTGGTCGGCGCCGCGATCGACGAGCACACCCGCGTGCCGATCCTGGCGACGGCCGCGATGGCCTCGGCGTTCATGGTCAGCTACGTCCGCGCCCGCGCCGAGGGCCTCGGGTTCTCCGCAGGACGCGGCATGGCCGCCGTCGGCCTGATGCCCCGCGAGGTCCGGCTCGTCATCCTGGCGATGGGCCTGATCCTCGCCGATTCGCCGAACATCAAGGCCCTCGAGCTGACCCTCGGGATCATCACCATCGGCGCGACCCTCACCGTGATCCAGCGGATCCTCCATGTCCGCGCGCAAGCCATCCGGCAGGCCTCCAGCCAGCCGACCGAACAGGAGCAGATGTGAGCACCAACGGTTCGAACGGGAACGGCAGCGGCAAGAGCGGCACGGCGCCGTCGAACACCTGGGCGGGCGCCGCTCGCCGAGGCGACGGCAAGGTCCGCGTCGCGATCGTGGGCGTGGGCAACTGCGCGAGCAGCCTCGTGCAGGGTCGCCACTACTACGAGAACGCGAACGACGACGACTTCGTCCCCGGGCTGATGCACGTGAGCCTGGGCGGCTACCACGTCCGCGACATCGAGTTCGTGGCCGCGTTCGACATCGACAAGAACAAGGTCGGCAAGGACCTCGGCGAGGCGATCTACACGAAGCCCAACAATACGTTCGTCTTCCACAAGACGGGCACGCTCGGGGTCACCGTCGAGCGCGGCATGACCCACGACGGGCTCGGCAAGTACCTGAGCGAGGTCATCGAGAAGGCGCCCGGCCCGACCGCCGACATCGTCGGCATCCTCAAGGAGCGCCAGGTCGACGTGATGGTGTCGTACCTCCCGGTCGGCAGCGAGGAAGCCACCAAGTGGTACGCGGAGCAGGCACTCCGCGCCGGGGTCGGGTTCGTCAACGCCATCCCGGTATTCATCGGCCGCGAGCCCTACTGGCAGCGGCGGTTCGCCGAGGAGGGTCTGCCGGTCATCGGCGACGACATCAAGAGCCAGGTCGGCGCGACGATCAGCCATCGCGTCCTGACCCGCCTGTTCATGGACCGCGGCGTCCGCCTCGACCGGACCTACCAGCTGAACTTCGGCGGCAACACCGACTTCCTGAACATGCTCGAGCGCGAGCGACTCGAGTCCAAGAAGATCTCGAAGACGAACGCCGTCACCTCGATGCTCGATTACGAGCTGGACGATGACGACATCCACGTCGGCCCGAGCGACCACGTGCCGTGGCTGCAGGACCGCAAGTGGTGCTACATCCGGATGGAGGGCACGACGTACGGCGACGTGCCACTCAACGCCGAGCTCAAGCTTGAGGTCTGGGACTCGCCGAACTCCGCCGGCGTGATCACCGACGCGATCCGCTGCCTCAAGCTGGGTCTCGATCGCGGCCTGAAGGGCACGCTCGTCGCGCCATCGGCGTACTTCATGAAGAGCCCGCCCCGCCAGATCGCCGATGACATCGGGCACCAACGGGTCGAGGCGTTCATCCGCGGCGACGACACCGAGACGCTCGTCGGCACCGAGAAGCCCGCCGCCCGCAAGCTGCGCCGGCTCGCGGAGAGCAGGACCGGGGCAACGGCTAACGCGGGTTCATGACCGCCGGCGAGGGCCGTCAGCAGGGATCGGCGACCAAGCCGGCCGGTCTCGATCGCCGGCTCGAGGCGCCCCATCGGCGGGGTGCCTCCAGCCCGCGCATCGTCGAGCGGCTCGCGGTCCTCGGCTATCGCACGACGTCGTGGCTGCTCGCGTCGCTCCCCCCCAGGCCGGCGGCCGCCATCATCGGGCGCCTGTCGCAGCTCTCATACCTCGCCTGGCCGACGAAACGCCGCTGGTCGAACCGGAACTTCGGGCACGTCCTGGGCCTGCCGCCCGACCACCCGCGCGTCCGGGCGGCGGCGATGGGCGCCTATATGGGCTACGGCCGCTACCTCGTCGAGTTGATGCGGCTCCCGTCCCGCCCCCCGGCCGAGATCGCCGGACTCGCCCCGGATCTTGACGCCGAGGACGTCCGACGGGTCTGGCAGGCGGCGCCCGGTGGGGGCCTGATCATCACGGTCGCGCACGTGGGCAACAACGAGGCCGTCGCCGCCGCCATCGCCCACCACGGGATGCCGATCAGCGTCGTGGCGGACGATTCGTCGTTCCCGGAGATCTTCGAGATCCTGCGCCGCCAGCGGGAGGGCTGGGGCGTGAAGATCATCGCCTGGCGGAACCTGCGGGAGATCTTCGGGGTGCTGCGCCGCCGGGAGATCCTCGGCCTCCTCATCGACTGGGGCTACCGATCCGACGGCATCCCGGTCCGGCTCTTTGGCGAGTGGACCGCGCTGCCTGCCGGCCCGGCCACGCTCGCGGCCAAGACCGGCTCGCTGATGCTCCACGTCTCGATCAGGCGGCAGGCCGACGACACGTTCCACGTCTCGTGGTCGGCCCCGATCGAGGTCGCCTCGGCAGACCCGGCCGAGCTCCAGCGCGCCACGCAGGCGATGGCCGACAGGCTCGCGGCCACGATCGCCGCTGCACCCGATCAGTGGTACAGCTTCAAGCCGATCTGGCCGTCGAGCCCCGAGGAGACGGCCGACCTCGAGCGGCGCGCGGCGGCGATGCAGTCGGGTCTCGCCGATCCGGGACCCGCCCTGGGGTTCGCCTGACGGTGGGCCGCCTCGGCCGCCGACTTCGGGCTCGCGCGCTTCGCGGCGTGTCCTGGCTGGCCTGCCACC
>Ga0307405_10001421_pt1 | contig 10081 bp, 9 predicted proteins | sample 322Cmetagenome_2_FD_203311 | JGI IMG/M metagenome (GOLD analysis project Ga0307405, IMG submission 203311) | Maize rhizosphere microbial communities from greenhouse at UC Davis, California, United States - 322HYB-C-1 | ecosystem: Host-associated > Plants > Roots > Rhizosphere > Soil | place... | reverse complement strand
GACACTTGCGACCTGCAGCAAGGCAGGAGGCAAAATGATGGCCGAGCCAGACCCCTGGCGCCACATGGCAAGCGCGCCGAAAGACGGCAGTCGGATCCTGGTCACGATCCGCCCGTCCGAGCAGGGGGCGGCAGAAGTTGACGTCGTATATTGGTCGAATGGCGATCAGTTTGGTGCAGATGGCTGGCGCGCCTCTGATTCCTCGCCCGGCCGCATCATCCAATACGCCGAGCCGGAATTGAAGTGCTGGATGCCGATGCCCTCGGCCAGCCTCAACCGCACCTCAATGCCGACGCCCTGGGAAGGCGAGGATAGCTTGCAGCTGGACGGCTCCGGTATCTAGCATCGCCGCCTCGTGAAAGAGGCCGCCGCGCTCCGGCACCCACTATTTTTTTGAGGCACTCGCGGCGTAGATCTGGTCGATCGCGCGCTCGAGGCTTCGATCAAATTCAGCATTGCTCATCGTGACAAGAAGATCTTCGGCCAAAGCCCTGGAGAAGCTTGCGATCATGCCGTGATTATGGCTCAGCTTTTCGCAGGCGTCAGCTCGGCTGTAACCACCGGACAGAGCGACGACGCGGATAACCGACTTGTGGTCGATCAGCGGCTTGTAGAAGTCCGCAACGGACGGCAGCGTCAGCTTGATCATGACCTTCTGACCGGATGGCAAGGCGTCGAGCTCGCGAAGAATCTCTTCACGCAGGATAACCTCGGCCTCTCGCTTCGTCGTACTCTTGATCGATACTTCAGGCTCGATAATCGGAACCAAACCATGTCCAAGGATGCGTTGAGCAACGGAAAATTGCTGGTGAACCACCGCTGCAATTCCTGCCCTGTTGGCCTGGGCAATAACTGAACGCATTTTGGTGCCGAATATGCCCTTCTTGACCGCCCGGTCGAGCAGATCGTCAAGATCGGGCATTGGCTTCATCACCTGAACGCCATTCACTTCGGCCGCCAGCCCCTTGTCGACCTTCAAAAACGGAACCACGCCGCGCTCTTCCCAAAGAAAGGCGGGAACCGGCTTGCCGTTGGCCTCTCCGTCCATCGTCCGCTCAAAGAGTATGGCGCCGATCACCTTGTCGCCCGAAAATGCCGGCGCGGTCATGATGCGAACACGCATTTCGTGCACCAGGCGAAACATCTCTTCTTCGCCATGGTAGTCCGCATCCGCTATGCCATAGAGACGCAGCGCTCCCGGCGTCGATCCGCCACTCTGATCAAGCGCTGCGATAAAGCCGGCTTTGTCGGCCATCTGGGACATCATTTTTTTGTCTGACATTGCTTCCCCCCTGTGCTGCATTTCGCGTGTTTCACGAATGGCGTTCAACCGGGCTTGCATCCCGGTACACAAGCAACCTCTCACATTCCTGCGCAAACAGCCACCTCCTTGCGCGGCGCGTCAAAGCTAAAACTGCTTGCCCGGCAATTCCGGCGAACAAAGAGCCGGATGCGGATTTGCGATTATTCGTGGCCGTCGCGGCGTCTCACAAAACGCCAGCACCAACGTCTCGACCATGCAAAAATCACGACGTGAGATCGAGGAATTGACGGCCTAACCAATCAAATCATCGTTCAGGGTTTGATCCATCCGCCATTTGTAAGTGGCCAAGATCCATATCCGCTTGGAGCCCGATCAATACACATTCGTACTAAATGTTGCCCATTTGAGCGCGCTCAAACCATCAACCGTGGTCCGCTTGATGCTGCAAGATACAAGACGATTGGGCGAACGAGGGGCGGCCGAAGCAATTCGCCATCTCGTGCCGGAGGACAAGAGGGATCATATCCGAGGCGAGAGGAAGTAAGCTGGCGTCATTCAGGAGCCCGTCAGCGGGTGCTCTTGATAAACGGACCCTGATCTGGTCGCCTGGTCGCCTGCCCGCCACTAGTCTCCAGCGCCCACCCCTGTTCCAGTCGCGTCTCGATCAGTTGGCGTAGCAGCGCACCGGCGTTGTTGGCCTCCGAACCATATTGCGCCATCAGCAGGTCGAGTGAGGGAACCAGTCTCGTCTCCGGTCATTAACCTGCGAGGAGCAGCGAAAGGAGATTGGACCAATGGCCAAAGACGTCACAAATCGCCGGGCGAAGGAGCATGTCGACGAAGATCAGAATGGTGTGATCGTTGCCGGACCGGAAGCACACGCACGCGAGCGCTCTGGAAAGGATCCCACTCATAAAACAGCACCGGGAGAAGACAAGGGCGCGGCAAAGTCAGATGCGGGTGTGGGAAGTGGCCCGAAAAAGACCAGCTAGTCTGGCGATGGCCGGCGCGAAGACGGCCCGGATAGCCCGCCAGAACACAGAAAACCTCCCGTGCGCTGTGGCACACGGGAGGTTCTTTTTCGAGAGCTGCCGCAGCTCGTTTCGCCGTCAGGCGGTGAGGTCGAAGCGGTCGGCGTTCATCACCTTCGTCCAGGCGGCAACGAAGTCCTTCACGAACTTCTCCTTGCTGTCGTCTTGGGCATAGACTTCGGCATAAGCGCGCAGCACCGAGTTGGAACCGAAGACAAGATCGGCACGGGTTGCGGTGAAGCGGACATCGCCTGTCTTGCGATCACGAATCTCGTAAGAGTTCCGGCCGGTCGGGACCCAGGAGTAGGCCATATCGGTCAGCGTGACGAAGAAGTCCGTGGTGAGCGCACCAACCTTGGACGTGAAGACGCCGTGGCTGCTGCCGCCGTGGTTGGCGCCGATGACGCGCAGGCCGCCAACAAGATCCGTCATCTCAGGCGCGGTCAGGCCCATCAGCTGGGCGCGGTCGAGGAGCAGTTCCTCGGCGCTGACCACATAGTGCTCCTTCTGCCAGTTGCGGAAGCCGTCGGCGAGTGGCTCGAGCGGCGCGAAGCTGTCCGCGTCGGTCTGCGCGTCGGTGGCATCGCCACGGCCAGCTGCGAACGGCACCTGGATGTCGAAGCCGGCAGCCTTGGCGGCCTGTTCGACGCCGACGTTACCGGCGAGAACGATGACGTCGGCAACCGAAGCGCCGCTTGCCGCAGCGATCGGTTCCAGCACGGCAAGAACGCGAGCGAGGCGTTCAGGCTCGTTCCCGGCCCAGTCCTTCTGCGGCGCCAGCCGGATGCGGGCGCCGTTGGCACCGCCGCGATTGTCCGAACCGCGGAAGGTGCGGGCGCTGTCCCATGCCGTGCTGACGAGGTCGGCGACGGAGAGGCCGGAAGCGGCGATCTTCGCCTTGACGGCCGAAACGTCGTAGCTCGTGCTGCCTGCCGGGATCGGGTCCTGCCAGAGCAGGTCTTCCGCCGGCACATCCGGGCCGATGTAGCGCGACTTGGGGCCCATATCGCGGTGGGTCAGCTTGAACCAGGCCCGAGCAAAGGCATCCGAGAATGCCGAGAAATCGTCGCGGAAGCGCAGCGAGATCTCGCGGTAGATCGGGTCTACCCGAAGCGCCATGTCGGCGTCCGTCATCATCGGGTTCAGGCGGATGCTCGGGTCTTCCACGTCGACAGGCTTGTCGGCGTCGGCGATCGAGATCGGCTCCCACTGGGTGGCGCCCGCCGGGCTCTTCACCAGATGCCATTCATGCTTGAACAGCATTTCGAAGAAGCCGTTGTCCCACTTGGTCGGCTCGGTCGTCCAGGCGCCTTCGATGCCAGACACGACGGTATTGCGGCCGATGCCGCGACCCTTGGTGTTCAACCAGCCGAGACCCTGGGCTTCCGGACTTGCCGCTTCAGGATCGGCGCTGAGATCGGCGGGGTTGCCGTTGCCATGGCTCTTGCCGATGGTGTGGCCGCCGGCGGTAAGAGCTACCGTCTCTTCGTCGTCCATGCCCATGCGGGCAAAGGTTTCGCGCATCTGCGCGGCGGTGGCGAGCGGATCGGACTTGCCGTTGACGCCCTCGGGGTTGACGTAGATCAGACCCATCTGGACAGCCGCAAGCGGGTTCGACAGCGTCGCGGGCTTTGCCACATCGCCGTAGCGGCCATCGCTTGGCGCGAGCCATTCCTGCTCATCACCCCAGTAAACATCCTTTTCCGGATGCCAGATGTCTTCGCGGCCGAAGCCGAAGCCGAAGGTCTTCAGGCCGGCGACGTCATAGGCAATTGTGCCCGCGAGCGCGATCAGGTCGGCCCAGGAAATCCGGTTGCCGTACTTCTTCTTGATCGGCCACAGCAGGCGACGACCCTTGTCGGTGTTGACGTTATCCGGCCAGGAGTTCAGCGGTGCGAAACGCTGGTTGCCGGTGTTGGCGCCGCCACGGCCGTCGGCGGCGCGATACGAGCCGGCTGCGTGCCAGGTGACGCGGGCCATCATGCCAACATAGCTACCCCAGTCGGCCGGCCACCATTCCTGGCTTTCGGTCATCAGTGCCCTGAGATCGGCCTTCAGAGCCTCTACGTCGAGCTTCTTAAGCTCCTCGCGATATTTGAAATCCCTGCCGAGTGGATTGGTCTTGGTGTCGTGCTGGCTCAGAATGTCCAGGTTCAGCGCGTTCGGCCACCATTGCGTAACGGATTTGCCGAGTGCCGTGTTACCACCGTGCATGACCGGACACTTGCCGGCCGATTGTGTCTTCGTGTCCACGTTAACTCTCCCTAAAATTCGAACTCGGGTTGAAATCGCGTACCAAGTGTTTGAGCGGGTCGTTGAACCTCATGTCGGCTTCAAGTCCCGAGATAGGGAATAAGCAACTCACTCGATAAATTCCAATTGTATATTCTAAAGGGTCTGATAGGTTTTGGTTATGATAGGCCTATCCATGAAGCACCTGCGTTATTTCGAGGCTCTTGCACGGTTGGGGCATTTCGGCCGCGCCGCCGAAGCCTGTGCGATCTCCCAGCCGGCACTATCGGTGCAAATCCGTGAACTCGAGGAACTGATCGGGGCGCCGCTGGTGGAACGCGGCGGCAGGCAGATCAGGCTGACGAGCCTCGGTGAGGAGTTTGCGGAGCGCGTGCGTGGCATCCTGCGCTCGGTCGACGATCTGGCGGAACTGGCTCGCGCCACGCAGACGACGCTTGCCGGCCGGCTTCGCATCGGCGTCATTCCGACAATTGCTCCCTATCTCCTGCCCGACGTCATCAAGACGCTGACACAGCGCTATCCAGGGCTCGATCCACGCCCGCGCGAGGCGGTGACACAGAGGCTGATCGAAGACTTGCACGAAGCAAGGCTCGATGCCGCGATCGTCGCCCTGCCCGTTTCAGAGCCGACGCTTGAGGAAATTCCGCTCTTCGACGAGGAATTCGTGCTGGTGCGCCCGCTGGAAGACGCTGGCAAACCTGTTCCGAGCTCCGAGATGCTGCACGAGATGCGTCTGCTGCTTCTCGAAGAAGGACACTGCTTCCGCGAGCAGGCGCTCTCCTTCTGCAACATCGCAGCCGCGCCCCCTCGCGAACTTATGGAAGGAAGCTCGCTCACCACGCTGGTACAGATGGTGGGCGCCGGCATCGGCGTCACGCTGCTGCCGCAGATGGCGGTGCGCACCGAGACCCGCTCAGCCGATGTCAGCGTATTTCGCCTTCTTGAGCCGCGGCCCTTTCGCACAATCGGCATGATCTGGCGCAAGACCAATCCCCTGGTGGCGCAATTCGGCCCCATCGCCGACATCGTCCGCGAGGCCGGCGCTCGCAGGACAATTGAACTTGGCGCCTTTCCCGACCAAGCGCGAACACTGATCGCTTAAGAAAGCCCGCCCAACCTCCCTAAGTTCGTTGATCGATCTGACGGGTTGCAAGTGGCGCGGCGATCGATGTATCCGATGGGATATAATGATTGGCGCGGCATGCCTGTTGGCGGGGTTCGCAGTTTCAGTATCGGAGTATCGATTTGACGTTCGAGATCATTTTTTGCCAGGGACGCATTGCCGACCGTAGCCCTGGCGCGATCGAAGGCGCGGCCAAGACAGCAAGAGCCTTGCAGGAACTGACAGGACTGCCACCGCGCTCCGTGGGAACACCTTCGCCACCCAGACAAGATGACTGGTCCAGCAGCCTGCCCGAAGCAACCGGCACGCTGACAGAACTTCAAAGCGAAGTGGCCGACATCTTTCGTCGTGGCCACAGGCCGTTGATGGCCATGAATACCTGCTCCGCGAGCCTCGCAACACTACCGGTTGTCGCGCGTGTCCATCCTGAAGCAACGATCCTCTGGATCGACGCTCACGGTGACTTCAACACCCCTCAGACCACCGGAAGCGGATATCTGGGCGGCATGGTTCTCGCCGCGGTCTGCGGCCTCTGGGAGAGTGGTCTCGGACAGGGTGTCGATCCGGCCAGAGTCGTGATTGCGGGCGCACGAGATATCGATCCCGCGGAGGCAGAACTGCTCAGACAGGCCGGTGTCTGCGTGCTCTCGCCTGAAAAAACAGATCCGGATTCGATCATCTCAATTATCGGCGATCGGGCCGTATGGATTCACGTCGATTGGGATTCTCTGGAGCCCGGATTTGTGCCGGCGGCCTATGCCGTGCCGAATGGCCTGCTGCCAGAAACGCTGCGCACCATCTTCGAGAAGATTCCGGCAGACCAAATTATCGGCGTTGAACTTGCCGAATTCGAGTCATCCTCAGACGGCGAGAAGGATGCCACGTCGCTACGCTTCCTGATGGACGCAATCTCGCCGCTGCTTGGATCGAGATAACGCAGTGAACGGCGCCTGCCGAGCAAGCCGATGACTTAGAATGCGCGTTCAACAGAGCGGACAACCGCCCAACCTGCACGCCTCAACGCGCCAAGCACTTGCCGTTCTCGGACGGTCGACGACAGCCGCCGCTCGACAAGCCGTCGCGTCATGGATCGCGCTCAGTTTCGGCGGCCGGCAACCAGCCGCAACCCCGTTTCGGCCTGCTGTTCGCTCGCGACCCTGAACACCGAGACGAGTTCGCGCAAGCGATTGGCCTCGCCGGCAAGCACTGCGGATGCGGCGTTGCTTTCCTCAACCATGGCTGCGTTCTGCTGGGTATCCTGATCCATGCCGTTCATCGCCGTGTTGATCTCGACCAAGCCGATGCTCTGTTCGCGCGAAGACAAAGCGATTGCTTCCATATGCTGGTTGATGGCCACAACGTGCCTGCCGATGCCGTGGAGAGCCGCCCCCGTGTCCTTCACCGCCCGCACCCCCTCCTCAACCTCGATAGTCGAACCATCGATAAGAGCCTTGATCTCCTTGGCCGCGTTGGCCGAGCGCTGGGCCAATTCGCGAACCTCGTGCGCTACCACCGCGAACCCGCGACCAGCCTCACCGGCACGGGCCGCCTCAACGCCGGCGTTCAGGGCAAGAAGATTGGTCTGGAAGGCAATCTGGTCGATCGTCGCGATGATGCTTGCGATACGCTTTGAAGACCCCTCGATCCGTTCCATCATGGTAACCGCCTCATCAACAAGCGCCGTCCCCTTCGAAGCGCTGTCATTGGCCTCTCGCGCCACCTGTTGGGCGTCCTCAACGCGTTTGGTCGCGTTCGACACATTTGCCGTTATCTCGTCGAGCGCAGCCGCTGTTTGCTCGAGAGAGGCTGCCTGGCGTTCCGTTCGCTGCGCCAGCTGGCTGGCACCACTGCTGATCTCCCGGGTACCGTTGTCGATGGAATGACTGGACTGCATGATGTCGCCCATGACACCGGCCAGCTGTTTCAACGTCGCATTCAGATCCCCGCGCAGGCTCTCGAAATCCGGTGCGAAGGGTTCGACGAGTTGGAAGGAGAGATCGCCTGCGGCCAACCGCTTCAGGCCCGCGCCAAGGTCGCCGGTAGCCTGCAGCAGCCGTTCACGCGCCAGCGCCTCGGCCTGCTCCTGCATCTGAGCCCGGTTGGCCTCGGCATCTCTGCGCGCCGCTGCCGCTTCCGCTTCAAGCGCCGCGGCAGTGATCGCCTGCTGCAGGAACACCTCAAGCGCCTTCGCCATCGCCCCAACCTCGTCGCGCCTTGCTGCGCCGGGCGCCGTTTGACCGGTGTCTCCTTCGGCCAGGCGGCGCATGGCAGCGGTAATCATGAGGATCGGCGCGCTGATCGATCGGCCGATCAGCCAAACGCTGAGCAGAATGAGACCGATCGCGGCGGCGATCAGCGCGACAACGATCGTGATATTGCGTTGACCGACGCGATCATTCTCCTTGAGCGTGGCGACCTCTGCCGCGGCGTAGCTTTGAATGATGTCCGAAAGCACCGGCTGCACCGCGGAGTAAGCAGAACTGACCGCCTCGCGAGCGGAGGCCTCCTCCAGCGTTGCATTACCATAAAGCCGGAACGCATTCTGGTAGACGGAGAGTGCTTCCGCAGCACGCATGCGCTGTGCGCCGGGCCGGAATGCCTTCTTCATCAACTCGGTAAACGTCGCGACTTCGCCGGCGTGTTTGGCCAGGTAATCGGGATTTCGGCGCAGGATGAAGTCCTTCTCGTGCCGGCGCATCATCAACATGCTGGCCTTGAGCTCGGCATCCGCGACGCCTTCAAGCTGGCCCTCGATCGAATGCACGGCATCGCGCATGGCCCCTTCAAGACCCTGCGACGGATCAAGACCCAACTCCTTGTCCTTGGCCACAAGCGCCGAAAACGTCGCCGCATAGGCCTGAAGCGCACCGCTCAACGCGTCAAGCTTCCCAGCCTGCTCAGGAGCCGCATCGCCCTTCAGCCTGTCGATCACCGAGTTTGCTCTCTGAAGCGCTTTGTCGAAGTCTTCGACGGCACCAAGTTGCCGCGTGAGCAGGAATTCCTTTTCCCAGATCAGAGTGTCACGAATGTCGTCCCGCGCGGCTGCGACATCACGTTGCTGTTTCGCCAGGCTGTCAGCGGTCTGCCGATAGTGGGCTTCCACTTGCCGCTGGCCGATGAAGATCGCGGAAATCGCGACAATCCCGATCAACGCCACCAAGGCAAGCAACATCACCCGATGGGCAATTTTCAGGTTTGAGAGTAAGGCCACGATACATCCCCGGCAATTTCGTCTCGGGCTTACACCACCCATGACGTTAAGCATTCACAAACCGGAGATGAAACTTTGATGATTTGGCGAAGAAAGTGACTTGGGCGCGTTTCACGGCTTTCTTCTCAACCTGTGCTGCCGTGGCGACAGCGCATTCGCGGCAGCATTCCGGCGTGTCCGGCTTCAATCGCATACGCGATGTTACAGTTTGCTCGCGAGAGAGCCTACAGCACTTGTTGTACGCTTGATGGCAATATAGCGTATACGTGATCGAAACATTCATTGAAGTCCCATGTCATCGAATTCCGACCGGGTAGACATCGCCCATCGCACCCTTAGACAGGCCATTATCGAGCAGGCGATCAAAGCCGGCACCAAACTGCCGGAGGATGAGATCGGCAAGCACTTCTCCATGAGCCGCACCCTGGTGCGCGCCGTGCTGGCCAAATTACAGGCGCAGGGGCTTGTCGACACTTATCACAAGCGCACCGCCACTGTGGCGCAACCAAGCCTTGACGAAGCGCGCGATGCATTCGCAGTGCGCCGTGCGCTGGAGCGCGAGGTCATGAAGGCCGTGGCCAAACGCTGGAGCCCTGCCATCGAGAAGAGCCTGCGCGCGCATGTGCAGGAAGAGGAAGCCGCCCATGCCAAGGGTGACGTCCGGCTTTCGACGCGGCTTGCCGGTGAGTTCCATCTGAAGCTTGCCGACCTAGCGGGCAATGCGCTTTTGGAGCGCTATCTCTCCGAGCTGGTGTCGCGCTGCTCGCTGATCCTTGCCATGTACAGCCGCCCGCATTCGAGCGAGTGCGCCATCAGCGAGCACTCCGGGCTCATTGCCGCTCTCAAGAAGGGCGATATCGCCGCTGCCGAGCGCTTGATGGACGATCACCTATCGTCCGTGGAAAGCCGGGCCTTGTTCGAGGACGAGCCTGCCGCCGAGCCTGACCTCGGCTCGATCCTCTCCCGTTTCTCCGCTCGCGCTGCCGGCTAACTGCCGCTTTTTCAATCATGTATACATGATTTTGCATTTTATGTAGACGAAAAGTCGTGCACGATTTTGCGCCTTTTTGGGCGCCATTCGACGCCGGACTCGTTTTATCTCAATGAATACATACTTATAAGGCTCAAGCGCGGCAACTGGCGCGCCTATCGATACGGACTGGCATCAATGTTGCATACGTGATTATAGAGATCATGTA
>Ga0307405_10001418_pt1 | contig 10084 bp, 9 predicted proteins | sample 322Cmetagenome_2_FD_203311 | JGI IMG/M metagenome (GOLD analysis project Ga0307405, IMG submission 203311) | Maize rhizosphere microbial communities from greenhouse at UC Davis, California, United States - 322HYB-C-1 | ecosystem: Host-associated > Plants > Roots > Rhizosphere > Soil | place... | reverse complement strand
GCCGCAAGCGTCAGCTTTACCATCACGACGCGGCTCGTGGCCGCCGATACCAACGCCTCCATCAGCGCGCTTCTGGGTGCCGAGAAACGCGACGTGGTGCTGCGCGTCCTCGCCCCGATTCCGCGGCGACCAACGCTGCAGGCGCTGGAAGTCGAACCGGCAATCGTGAAGGGCGGCCAAGACATTCGCGGAACCATCAGGCTGACAGGGCCGGCACTGATTACGATGCTGGTCGCTCTCAGGAGCAGCAACACGCTCGCAGTTCTGCCGCCGTGCATCAACAACACGTCGCCATCGTGCGTCGCGGTGCTGATTGGCGCATCCAGCTCCGTGTTTACGATCACAACCCGTCCCGTAGCCCTGGACACCGTATTCGACATCGTCGCCACGCTCGGCGATCAGGTACAAGCCGCCCAGATCCGCCTTACGCCTTGATAGCTCGCAGCCGGGAGTGTGCACCTGGCAGTCTTCGGGCGTTCCGTGGTATCTCCTACGCAGTGCGGCGAATCGCGTTGACGGGTGGCATTGCCACCGGCAAAAGTCATGTCCGGGCTCGATTCGAATCGCTCGGCGTGCCGACGATCGATTCGGATCTCCTTGCACATCAGGCCGTCGCGCCGGGGAGTGCTGGTCTTGCGGCGGTGACCGCGCAATTCGGTCCGCAGGTGCTGGATGCGGACGGACGGCTCGACCGGAGGAAGTTGGCGCACATCGTCTTTACCAACGCCGACGCGCGGAAAGCGCTTGAAGCGATTGTCCATCCCGAAGTTCAGAAGGTGACCGACGCCTGGTTTGGCGATCTCGATTCCCGGGGGACGGCCTTTGCCGTCGCCGACATTCCCCTGCTGTACGAGGTGAGTCGGGATCGTGATTTCGATGCGGTAATCGTTGCGGCCTGCAATCCAGAAACACAGCTTCGCCGTCTGATGGAACGCGATCGCCTCACGGAAGCCGAGGCCCGGCGCCGCATTGACGCTCAGCTCCCTATCGACGAAAAAGTCCGGCGGGCCGATTTTCTCATTCGAACCGACGGTTCGGTCGACGACACCAATCGGCAGGTGGACGAATTGGTACAGCGCCTCGCCGTTACCCCGTAGCCGCCGTCACCGGCCACCAGCTACCGGCGACCGGCTACCGGCTAATAGAATTGAGCCCACATGAGTGCGCGAATGCTCGACGGGCTGGCGGTTGCTGCCCGAATCCGCGGTGAAATTGCGCCGCAGGTCCGCGAATTCACCAGCAGACACGGCCGCCCGCCAGGCCTGGCAATCGTGCTGGTCGGCCACAACCCTGCGTCAGAGGTCTACGTCCGGAACAAATTGAAGGCCGGTGACGAAGCCGGGTTCCGCGCCGATCTCGAACGGCTGCCCGAGAGCGCTGCGCTCGACGACGTGCTGACACTGGTGGCGCGGCTGAATGCCAGCCCGGCGCACGACGGCATCCTGGTACAAGCGCCACTCCCCAGGTCGCTAGGCGCGGACGCCGCGGCGGAGGTGTTCGACGCGATTGCGCCGCACAAAGACGTCGATGGTTTTACCCCCGGCAATGTCGGCCGGCTGGTCCAGGGGCGGCCGACGCTCGTACCGTGCACGCCGCTCGGCATCATCGAACTGCTGGCTCGCGAGGGAATCGCGATAGCCGGACGGCGCGCCTGCATCATCGGCCGCAGTGACATTGTCGGCAAGCCGATGGCGCTGCTGCTGCTCCAGCGCGACGCGACGGTCACGATCTGCCACTCGAAGACGCCGGATCTTGCGGGCGTCGCCCGGCAGGCGGACATCCTCGTGGCCGCGGTCGGCCGCGCCGGACTGGTGACCAGGAATTTCGTCAAGCCCGGTGCCGTCGTCATCGACGTCGGCATGAATACGCTGACGGATTCGTCAGTCGCGGCAGCCTGGTATCCGCAGGGCCACCCGCGGCTCGCGTCATTCCAGAAGAGCGGGAGGTTGCTTGTCGGCGACGTCCATCCCGAGGTCGCCGACGTCGCCGGCGCGCTGACACCGGTCCCCGGCGGAGTCGGCCCGCTCACCATCGCGATGTTGATGGCCAATACGCTGCGCGCGGCGCAGCTGGTGGTTGGCGGGTAATGGCTACAGTTTCGGTGGGTCGTCGGTCGTCACGAGCCGTCACTACCAACCACTAACCACCAACCGCTAACCCCCAAACCACTCACCACGAAACGAATCAGCAAACGCTAGAATGACGCGCATGCGTTCAGCACCAGTCGCCGACACTTCGACCGTCCTCGACACCGAATTCAAGCGAGGTCTCGGGCTCTACGACTCGACGATGGTCGTCGCCGGTTCGATGATCGGATCGGGCATCTTCATCGTCTCGGCGGCGATGGCGCGGCAGCTCGGGAGTCCGGGGTGGCTGCTGGCCGCGTGGGTCATCACCGGTGTGCTGACAATCGCCGCAGCGCTGTCGTACGGAGAGCTCGCAGGCATGATGCCGCGCGCCGGCGGGCAATACGTTTACCTGCGCGAAGCCTACTCGCCGCTGTGGGGCTTCCTCTATGGCTGGACGCTGTTCATGGTGATCCAGACCGGAACGATCGCGGCGGTATCGGTGGCGTTCGCCCGTTTTACCGGAGTCCTCTTTCCAGCGGTTGCGGAAAATCGCTACCTGATTCCCCCGATACACGTCTCGAGCGGCTACGCGCTCTCGCTGTCGACGGCGCAGCTGCTGGCCGTCGCGCTGATCGCGCTGCTGACGTGGACGAATACGAGGGGACTCGAATACGGAAAGATCATCCAGAACACGTTCACGACCGCGAAAACCGGCGCGCTGGTGGCGCTCATTCTCCTGGGCCTGACGATCGGCTGGAATGGCGAGGCGGTGGCAGCGAATTTCGGGCAGTTCTGGACGCCTCGCGGATTCGAACCGATCGCCGAGGGGGTCGCCGTGACGACGGCATTTGGCATTTTCGTCGCGCTCTGCGTCGCGCAGACCGGTTCGCTGTTCTCGGCCGACGCTTGGAACAACATCACGTTCACGGCCGGAGAGGTGAAGGATCCGCGTCGGAATATCCCGCTATCGCTCGCCCTCGGCACCATCATCGTGATCTCGCTGTATCTCCTCGCGAACCTCGCCTACCTGGTGACCCTGCCGCTCGAGGCGGTTCAGCAGGCGTCGTCGGACCGCGTCGCGACCTCGACGCTCGATGCGATTTTCCCGGGATCGGGCGCGGCACTCATGGCCGGAGCGATCATGGTGTCGACCTTCGGCTGCAACAACGGTCTCATTCTCGCAGGCGCGCGCGCTTACTACGCGATGGCGCGAGACGGGCTGTTCTTCAGGCGCGCCGGCGAATTGAACGCGGCGAAAGTTCCGGCCTGGGGCCTGCTGCTGCAGGGTTTCTGGGCGGCAGCGCTGGTGCTGCCCCGCACATTCAATGCCGAGACCGGCCAGTACGGCAACTTGTACGGCAACCTGCTCGACTACGTGATCTCGGCCGCGCTGCTCTTTTACATCCTGACCATCGCCGCGGTGTTCAGGCTGCGGGCGACCAGGCCGAAGGCCGAGCGCCCGTACCGCGCGTTCGGGTACCCAGCCGTGCCGGCGCTGTATATCGCCGGCGCGCTGGCAATTCTGGTTGTGCTGCTGATTTACCGTCCGGCGACGACGTGGCCCGGTTTCGTTATCGTGCTGCTCGGGATTCCGGTGTTCATGGCGATGCGCGGCCGCAGGTAGTGCCCGCTCACGCGGACCAGGCGAGGTCCCGCGAGAGTCGAACAGACTCTCGACGCGTTGGCAGCGCTTCGGTGAGCCCGGTTACACCCGCGCCGCCGGTGGATTGCCGGCAGTCCGGCCAATGACCCATCCGACCGCGGCAACTGCGACGCCCGCGCCGAGGATCGTCAGCCCGAACGAATCGGCGATCTCGGGTGTCACGCGAACGCCGATACGACTCGTCAGCGCGTCGAGTTCGCTCCAGTGCGCCAGCGCCTCGGTTGTGACGTTCCATTCAGTCAGGAGAGCAAGCAACGTGATGGCGCCCCCGTTGAACATCAGCAGGTAGCCCGCGATCTTCAGCGTGTTGGCGACGCCTTCACCGGCGGTGCGGGCCGCCGCTTCGCGCGGATCTGCAAGAGGGCTATGCGTCCGCCCATAGAACCAATAGATCAGCATTCCCAGATCGAGCCACACCAGCAGGCGCACCCACGTCATCACGGACAGGCTGACCATCAGGTATAGACACGAGAGGACACCGAGCACGGGAATCACTGCGCCGCCCGGGACGCGGAATGGCCGGTGCGCATCAGGACGTGTCATGCGCAGCACGATGACGGCAAGGCAGACGACAACGAACGCAAAGAGTGTCCCGATGCTCGTCATTTCGCCGACGACCTGAATCGGTACCAGCCCTGCAACAATCGCAACGATGACGCAGGTGATGATCGTGGTGATGTAGGGCGTCTGGAACTTCGGGTGGACCTTGCTGACGCCTTGTGGCAGCAGCCCGTCGCGACTCATCGCGAAGAAGATACGCGGCTGGCTCATCAGCATCACCAGCAGCACGCTGGTGATCCCCGCGACCGCACCGGCCGACACGAGCCCGGCTGCCCAATCCTGGTTGATGACGGCCAGCGCGTATGCCACCGGCGCGTTGAGGAACTGCGCGTCGGATCTGAAATCCACCACGTGGACGATGCCGGTCAGCACCCCCGACACCGCCACGTAGAGCACGGTGCAGATGATCAGCGACGCGATGATGCCGATTGGCAGGTCGCGGCGCGGATTCTTCGCTTCTTCCGCGGTCGTCGAGACCGCATCGAACCCGATGTAGGCGAAGAAAACAACGGCGGCTCCCGTCATGACCCCGGACCAGGCGTACGGCATGAAGGGGGACCAGTTGGCCGGCTCGACATACCAGGCGCCAGCCGCCAGGAAGAACAGGACGGCGACGATCTTGATGCCAACCATCGCCGCGTTAAACCGGGCGCTCTCACGGATGCCGACGATCAGCAGCATCATGATCAACAGGACGATGATCATTGCCGGCAGATTGATCAGCGACCCTGGTGCGGCGCCCGGCGCCGCGGCCATCCACGCCGGCAGCGCGATGCCAAACCCGGCAAGGATGCGCTGGAAGTAGCCGCTCCAGCCGATGGCCACCGTCATCGATCCGACTGCGTACTCGAGGATCAGGTCCCAGCCGATCATCCACGCGAAGACTTCACCGAGAGTTGCATACGCGTAGGTGTAAGCGCTGCCGGCAATCGGAATCATCGCGGCAAACTCCGCATAGCACAGTGCCGCGAAGGTACACGCCAGTCCCGCGACCATGTACGACACGACGATCGCTGGCCCAGCCTGGTTCGCCGCAGCGGTTCCCGTCAGGACGAAGATCCCGGTGCCGATGATCGCGCCGATACCCAGAAGCGTGAGGTCCCACGCGGTCAGGCTGCGCCGGAGGGCCTTGCCCCGCTCCTCGACGTCTCTGACGAGCTGTTCGATTGACTTGGTCTTGAGGAGATTCGAGTCCATTCGGCCTCCGGGGCTACGGCTTCGCGGATGTCGTTGTCTTCGCGTTGAGTGGACCAATGCGCTGCTGCTGGTCCTCGAACGTGAGCCAGATCGACACGCGCTCCTCCTTGCTGGTGGTCCTGGTGGTGTGACCCTTGCCCGTGAGATCGTCGATGAACTCCATCGACCCCGGCGGCAGGTCGACCTTGCCTTCGGCCACCTCGAGTTGTCCACTCCCGGCAAGATTGATGATGTACTGGCGTTGGGGGCCTGGATGCCAGTCGCTGAAGCGACCGGGCGGTGACACCCGCACCTCCACGCTGGTCACTTTCTCCAGCACCGTCTTCGCGTCCAGCACGATATCTTCGACATGCGACTGGCCATCCGCGCCCGTATAAATCCGTTTCATCACCGTCGGCCTGCTGCTGCCCTGCGCCAGCACTGCGCCGCGACCGACGGCCGAGCCCCAGGCGAGCATGCACACACCAATTGCGGCGATCGCGAGCAACCATCTCTTAGCGAATGGCATAACGTCCTCCTGACAGACGCCGCGATTATAGGGCGAGAGCTCGAACGTATGCTGCGACGCGTTCGCCAGGGCGACCGCCAGTGAGGAGATCGCCAATCACCGCAACCCCGCGCGCGCCGACGCTGAGGACCGCAGGCGCCGTCTCGAGTGTGATCCCGCCGATCGCCACTACCGGCAGGCTGCCGGCGGCGCGAACCGCCTCGGCAACGCGGCCCACCCCGACCGCCTCATACCCTGTGTCTTTGGTGCGGGTGCCGAAGACCGGCCCGATCGCCAGATAAGAGATCGGTTCGCGTATCGCCGCCTCTATTTGGGTCGTTGTATGGGTCGAGTAGCCGACGATCGCTCGCTGGCCGAGAATACGGCGTGCGGCGGCGGGAGGAACGTCGTCCTGGCCGACGTGTACGCCTGTGGCACCGGACATCGCCGCCAGGTCCACACGATCGTTGACGACGACCGCACACCGGTATGCCTCAGCCGACCGGACGACCTGGTCGCAGAGCGCCAGGAAAGCGCCTGACGCCAGCTGTTTGGCGCGCAGCTGAATGAGCGGCGCGCCGCCGTCGAGGAACTCCCTGGCGAGATCGGCCGCTGTCCAGCCGTGTGCGGCGGCGACGTCGACGTCGAGGATCGCGTGAAGCGGAGAAATCAGACGGCTTCGGCCAGCGTGCCCGGCTTCGGCTTGGAGGCGAAACGCTCCATGAAGCCGGTGCCCAGCCGCCCCGCCACGAAGTCGGCCTCCGCCAGGATCCGCAGATGCAGCGGCACCGTCGTCTTGATGCCGTCGACGACCGTCATCTCGAGCGTACGGCGCATACGCGCGATCGCCTCGGCGCGGTCGCGTCCGTGGGTCACGATTTTCGCGATCATCGAATCGTAATACGGCGAGACCGTGCACTCGGAATGGGCGAAGGTGTCGATGCGCACGCCGGGACCGCCGGGGACGCTGAACGCGTGAATGACGCCCGGTGAGGGAGCGAACGTCTCCGGGTCCTCGGCGTTGATGCGGCATTCGATCGAGTGACCGGTGAAGGTCACTTCGCTTTGTTTGAATGACAACCGCTCGCCGGCGGCAATCCGGATCTGCTCCTTGACGATGTCCACGCCCGTCACCATCTCGGTGACCGGATGCTCGACCTGAAGACGCGTATTCGTCTCCATGTAGTAGAACTTCCCTTCCGCGTCCATCAGGAACTCGAACGTGCCGGCGTTGGTGTACTGCACGGCCCGGGCCGCGTCGATGACGAGGCTGCCCATCTTGCGGCGGACCTTGTCAGTCAACCCGAGCGAGGGCGACTCTTCGAGCAGCTTCTGATGCCGACGCTGGATCGAGCATTCGCGCTCGCCCAGATGCACCAGGTTGCCATGGTGATCGCCGAGGATCTGGAATTCGATGTGGCGCGGGTTATCGAGATACTTCTCGACGTAGACATCGCCGACGCCAAATGCGGCTTCCGCCTCCCGCTGCGCGGTTCGTAGCGCGTTCCCCATGTCGGCCGGCGTGCGGACGACGCGCATCCCCCGGCCGCCGCCGCCGGCCACCGCCTTGATGATTACCGGGTAGCCGATCTCCTTGGCGATCTTCGCGGCCTTATCTTCGCTGTCGACCGGGCCGTCGCTGCCTGGCAGCATCGGCAGCCCCGCCTTCTTCATCGCTCGCCGGGCGCGCGCCTTGTCGCCCATCAGCTTGATGACGTTCGGATCCGGCCCGATGAAGCGGATGTGGCATGCCTCGCACACTTCGGCAAGGTACGCGCTCTCCGACAGGAACCCATATCCCGGGTGAATGGCATCGGCACCGGTAATTTCGGCGGCGCTGATAATCGCGGGAACGTTCAAATAGCTGTCGGCGCTGCGGGGCGGTCCGATGCAGACGTCCTGATCGGCGAACCGGACGTGCAGCGAATTCTCATCGGCCTCCGAATACACGGCGACAGTCTTGATACCCAGCTCGCGGCACGCGACGATCACGCGCAGCGCGATCTCTCCACGATTGGCGATCAGTATTTTCTTGAACATCAGGCTGGTTTAATCGCGAATAACCGCTCGCCGTACTGCACGGCGTGGCCGTTCTCGACGTACACCTTGACGACTTCGCCATCGATCTCGGCGTTGATCTCGTTCATGAGCTTCATCGCCTCAATGATGCAGAGTACTTGACCTTTCTTGACGGTGTCGCCCACGTCCGCGTAGGCCTTCGCACCAGGCTCGGGCGCCCGGTAGAAGGTACCGACAATGGGTGACTTCACCACCGCCAGCTCCATCTCCTCGTCGGCGGCGGCGAGCACCGGTGCCCCGGCGGCGGCGCCCGCCGGCGGCGCAACGCCCGGCGCCGAGCCCGCGACCGGCATCTGCGGCTGCGGCGCGGCCGACGCCCAGTGCCCGGCCCCATGCTTCCGCAGACGTATCTTGAAGTTCTCGCGCTCCAGCTCGAATTCGCTGAGCTCGTGGTCGCGCATCATGTCCAGGATCCTGGTGATCTCGTCGAAATCCATGTCAGAGGGTCATGAGCTCGCGCGGAACGCTCGTCAGGACCTCGCAGCCGGTTGCAGTCACGAGCACGTCGTCCTCGATCCGGACGCCGCCGAAACCGGCCAGATACGCGCCTGGTTCGACGGTAAAGACCATGCCGGGAACAAGCGGGACAGAGGGAACATCAGGTCGGGAACGTGTGATGCGGGGTTCTTCGTGAACGTCGAGTCCAAGCCCGTGGCCGGTGCCATGACCGAATGCCTCACCCAGTCCTCGCGATGTCAGGAGGTTGCGGGCGGCGCCGTCTACGGCCGTGGACTCGACGCCGGGACGGATGGCGGCGATAGCGGCCTGGTGCGCGTCGTAGACGGCTGTGTAGAGCCGGCGGGCCTGGGATGACGGCGGCCCGATCGACACGGTACGGGTCAAGTCGCAGCAGTATCCGTCCAAGACACCGCCAAAGTCCAGCACCACCAGGTCGCCGGCGGCCAGAATCCGGTCGCCCGCGCGGTAGTGCGGTAACGCCCCATGCGGTCCGGAGGCCACAATTGTGTCGAAGGCGAGACGTTCGTAGCCGGCCTCCCGCATCGCCGATTCGAGCACGGCCGCGACTGATCGTTCGCTTCGGCCGGCGCGTACGGCGCCGAACGCAGCCTCAGCCACACGGTTCAGCCGCGACGCGGCGTCGCGAATCGTCGCCACTTCCTGGACGTCTTTAACGACCCGGGCTTCTTCGACCACTCTGTCCGTCGCGCGCCAGACGACGTCCAGTGCGCGTGCTTCAGCCGTACGCAGCCACCACCCATGCGTGGCCACCGAGACATGCGCCGCTTCGAAGCCGACCGCCGACACGCCGACGTCACGAAGGCACTCCAGCAGCGCTTCGTCGTAGCTTGCGGGCACGTCATGCACGACCAGGCCCGGGCACGCGTCCGCCGACTGCTGCAGCTGCTGCACGGCTTCGCGGTAACGAAAGTCCACGAGCAGGTGCGCCGCATCGTCGGTAAACACGACGATGCCGGACGAGCCCACGTGGTTAGTCAGGTACCGGATATTGACAGCGCGGGTCACGATCAGCGCGTCGAGGCTGAGGGCGTCGAGCTTCTGTCGGACGCGCGCGTGCCGCGCTGCCAGGTGGACGGACATGGGCGGCACGTTAGGTCCGCGGATTGATGATCGATACTTTATTCATCGATGTCAGCATCGATGATCGCACCACCGCGAGGTGACTCATTGGATTATTGGGGGCGCTGCGCGCGATCGGCCTCGATCCGCGACTGCCACCGCTGAAGCTCGCCAACCGCCGGGTGTTCGGGCCCCGAAGCCGGGTTCGGCTCCAGAGTCGGCGCGGGTGCCGCAGGCGGCATCGCCGCGGCCGCCGTCGCGAACGAGAGGTTTGGACGAGACTCTGGCGCCCGCTCCACCGCCGGCGCTTCCGGCGCTGCGGTGGCGGCGGCGTTCAGGCCGTCGATCCGCTCCTGCAGCGCATTCATGAATTTCAACGCAAGCAGGTTGTCGGGTGCAGCGTGAAGCACGTATTCGAGCTCGGTCCGCGCTTCGGGATATTGCCGTAACTCTAAATGTGCCCGCCCTAAGGTGACGCGCGCGGACAGA
>Ga0307405_10001417_pt1 | contig 10088 bp, 11 predicted proteins | sample 322Cmetagenome_2_FD_203311 | JGI IMG/M metagenome (GOLD analysis project Ga0307405, IMG submission 203311) | Maize rhizosphere microbial communities from greenhouse at UC Davis, California, United States - 322HYB-C-1 | ecosystem: Host-associated > Plants > Roots > Rhizosphere > Soil | place... | reverse complement strand
ACCCCGGCGCTGCGTGTTGGGCCTATCGATGTCGATCCGCCCGTAGTACTCGCGCCTATGGCGGGAATCACCAACGCCGCTTTCCGGCAGTTGTGCCGAGAACAGGGTGCCGGACTTTATGTCTGCGAGATGATCACATCACGCGGACTCGTGGAGCGGGATCGCAAGACGCTGTCGATGCTGCAGTTCGACCCGGGGGAGCGGGTTCGGTCGGTTCAGCTGTACGGCGTGGATCCGGCGATCATGGCGCGTGCGACGGAGATCTTGTGCAATGAGTACGGCGTCGGCCATGTCGACCTCAACTTCGGTTGCCCCGTTCCCAAGGTGACTCGTAAAGGCGGCGGCGCCGCGCTGCCCTACAAGCGTGATCGGCTTCGGATGATCCTGCAGGCGACAGTCCAAGCCGCCGCACGCTACGGCGTGCCGGTGACCATCAAGACCCGGATCGGCATTGATCCTGATCATCAAACCTTCCTCGACGCAGGGCGGATTGCAGAGGACTCCGGCTGCGCGGCGATCGCGCTCCATGGCCGGACCGCACGGCAGGCGTACGCGGGCAAAGCCGACTGGAACGCGATTGCGGCGCTGAAAGCGCACGTCTCCATTCCCGTTCTGGGCAATGGCGATATCTGGGAGGTAGCCGACGCGCTAGAGATGATGCGTCAGACCGGCGTCGATGGCGTGGTCATCGGTCGTGGGTGCCTCGGCCGGCCCTGGCTGTTTCGAGACCTCGCAGACGCTTTCGCAGGCCGTCCGACTCAGGCGCTGCCCAATCTCGGCGAGGTCATGCGCATGTTGCGTCGCCATGCCGAACTACTGGTGGGACTGTCAAACGAGCTCCATGGTCTCAGCGATCTGCGCAAGCACATGGCTTGGTACTTCAAGGGCTTCCCCGTCGGCGGTGAGCTGAGGCACCGCCTGGGGATGGTCTCCTCGTTCTCAGAGCTGGACGGGCTGCTGTCCCAACTAGACCCAGATGTTAGCTTTCCGACTTCCGAGCTGGGCTCGCCGCGGGGCCGCCAGGGCGCGCCACGGGGACGAGTGGCGCTGCCTGACGGTTGGCTGACCGATACCTCCGGTCGTGATCTTGACCTCGCCGCTGCGGAGCAGGGCATCTCGGGTGGTTGAGGAGATCAGCCCTCGCGCCAAGGCCTGGGCGGACACCATGGCCGGACACCGCGATGGAGAACTGGTACGCGCCCATTCGGGTGCGCATGCCAGCCCCGGGCCGGGACCAACCGTGGACAGAGAGCTGCGGGAGCAACGCGAACGTGCGACGCTTCGGCCCGGCTCGGCCTTCGCCGAAGGGGCGGGCAATCGCGCGATCACAGAGGAGCCTGACGACCGGCGCACCTGCTTCGAGCGTGACCGCGATCGAATCGTGCATTCCACCGCATTCCGGCGTCTCGCTGGCAAGACACAGGTTGTCGTCTTTCCTAGTGATCACCAGCGCACCCGGCTGACCCACGCCCTTGAGGTAGCTCAGGTCGCAACCTCGATCGCCCGCGGCGTGGGTGTCAATGTGACCTTGGTCGAAGCGATCGCCCTCGGGCATGACTGCGGTCATGGGCCGGGCGGGCATGCCAGCGAGGACGCTTTCGACATCTTCGTCCCAGAGGGATTTGACCACGGGCCATGGGGTGCAGACGTCGTGCTGCAGAGCCTCAATCTCTGCGCCGAGACGCTGGATGGGATCCGCAATCACTCGTGGTCGCGGCCGGCGCCTCTGACGGTGGAGGGCCACATCGTCAGCTGGGCAGACCGGATCGCCTATTGCGCTCACGATCTTGAGGATGCCATCCATGCCGGAATCGTCGCACCGGATGATCTTCCTACCCAGATCATCGAGGTATGCGGCGGAACCCGACGGGAGCAGCTGAATACCCTTGTTCGAGCAGTGGTACGGGCGGTCGAGGAGCATGGCGAAGTCGGCATGGCTCCCGATGAAGCGGACGCATTGGCGGCGCTGCGGGAGTTCAACTATGAACGCATCTACGTACGGCCCACCTCGCTGGCCCAGTCCGGCGCAGTCATTGAGGTGCTTCGCGCTTTGGTCGAGTACTACAGCGAGCATCCGGCCCTCATCCCGGACGAGCTGGAGATACAGCCGCGATCTAGCGCTGCCGTACGGGCAGCTGTGACGTACGTAGCTGGAATGACCGACAGGTATGCCTTCGATATGGCCGTACGCCACCTGGACTGGTCACCGAAGCGGCTGCCGCACGGCATCGACCGGGATGCCTGAACGACCGTTGCAGCCGTCATGATTGTGTTGTAATCGGCCGATGGGAGAGCGCGTGCGCGGCATCAGCAAGACGTCGTACGCCTGGCGCATCGCCGCCACTGTGCTCGGCATCGGCTTACTTCTCAACGGTTCATTGCGGATGAGCGATGACGCCTGGCCAGTTGGCCCGCTCTCCCAGTACGCGTTTTCCCCTGCCAAGGACACGACCATCGTGATCACTCGGGTGGAGGGCCTGCTGGCAGATGGACGCCGCATCGACCTGCCGCTGCGCGTCGAAACCGCAGGAATCAGCCGCGCTGAGATTGAGTCTCGCATCCCACAAATCACTGCCGACCCGTCGCTGCTCCGGTCGGTGGCCGATGGATGGAGCTCACGTCACCGCGGCGTGCCGAGACTGGTCCGGGTCTGGCTAGTTCAAGATCAGACGCGGCTCGTCGATGGCCGGGTTGGCCCGACCCGGTTGGTTGAACTCACGACCTGGGAGCTCCCCTCATGAGGATGCTGCGGTCCGTCGGCTCGTGGTTCATGCCGGTGGTTCCGGAGTCGCGGGTAGCCATTCTGCGTACCGTGCTCTACCTGTTTGTGATCATCGACATTCATCTTTTTGTGCGGGATCCCATTCCGCTGAGTCGGCATCCGGAGCTTTACCAGCCGCTGCTGATCGAGCGTCTGTTTCAGCTGCCTCCGCCGAGTGTGCCGTTGACGATCACGCTGTATTTGATCTTGATGACCGGCTGTCTAGTAGCTGCGTCGAACGTTATGCCTCGATTGGCCGGTGCCGTGGTGGCTGCGGCATTCACCTGGTGGACGGCGATCGGCATGAGCTACGGGAAGGTCGACCACGATCACCTCGCGCTAGTCGTGGCGCTGTGGGTATTGCCGACGGTCGGCGTGATTGCGGAGCGATGGCGCAGCACGGAACGCTCCAGGCAAGCGGGATGGGCACTCAAGTGCATCCAGATCTCGGTGATCTTCACCTACTTCTTGTCCGCGCTTACCAAGATTCGAAGTGGTGGTTGGAGCATCGCCAGCTGGCCTGAAAGCTCCATCCTGCTCTGGGCGATCGTGCGACGACCACATGGTCTGGGTCAGTTCCTCTTGCCCTATCCTGAGCTGCTTCACCTTATGCAATGGATGTCCTTCACAGCTGAGCTGACATCGGTAGTGGTCTTATGGCTGCGCGGCAGGGCGCTGCTCGCCGCGGCCGTGTTCTGGATGGGCTTCCACGTCTTCACATTGGCGATCTTGTACATCCACTTCGCGCCGACGGCGATCTGCTGGCTGGCGTTTGCCCCGTTAGAGCGCCTTGGTCCCTGGCTGCGCCGGGTCAAAGCCAGCCGGGGGCAGCGCGCAGGCCGGAGATCCCCCGGGCATGCGATGCCGGTTCTTCGCGATCAGGCGATAGACGGCGGCGGCTAGCGTGCGAATGATCGGCAAGTCCATCGCATAGGCGGCAATGGCGTAAGCACCGCCGCGGAATTTCAGCCACGCGGCAAAGACGGCCGCGCCGCCACGAATCCTCCCGTCGGGGCTTACCCACAAGACCTCGTATTGGGCGCGCTCGGCCGTCGCACCAAGTGCCGCAAGGTCGGTGAACTGCCACGGGACGAGACGGACATTCGGCCCAACCGGACGGTCCAGGCGCCTCGCCAACCAGTGCGCGCTTGAGGTGCAGAAGCTACAGTCACCATCGAAGATGAGCCAGGGCACCTCGCGATCCATTCCGGGCACCTCCATCGTTCTTCGCTGGGTGTCGAAACCTACGTAAACGTAGGCTGCGTGCGGTTTGCACAGGTTGCAACCTATGCAGACCGTCAGGAAACTGTGCAGACCCCCGGACCCTACAAGGTCGGCGCTTCTGCACCGAGTCTCATGCCGATAGTGACCAGTTTTGCGTGAGGCGGCCGCAACGTCGGGGGCCCGAAATAGACTCCGTCCGTGGGCGGGCGGATCAATGAGGAAGACATCGCCGCCGTACGCGATCGGGCACGGATCGAGGAAATAGTCGGCTCCTACGTCACGCTTCGCAGCTCGGGCGGGACGATGAAGGGCCTATGCCCCTTCCACGACGAGAAGACTCCGAGCTTTCAAGTCACACCCGCTCGCGGCTATTGGTACTGCTTTGGCGCCTGCGCCGAGGGTGGCGATGTGATCGACTTCATGCGCAAGATCGACAACTTGAGCTTTGTTGAGGCGGTCGAGCGGTTGGCTGACCGGGTCGGCATTCAGCTGCGCTACACCGACGATGCCGGGCCTCGGGTCGAGCCGGGCGCACGTACCCGTCTAGCTGAGGCTCTCCGGGTAGCGGCGGACTTCTTTGCCGAGCACCTGAGCAGCCCGGACGCTATCGCAGCCCGGCAGTTTCTGGACGAGCGCGGCTTCGATCGTGAGGCAGCCGAGCGATTTCAGGTCGGTTTCTCTCCGCGCGACGGCCGCGCGCTCATCCAACATCTCCGCGGCCGCGGGTTCTCCGATGCCGAGCTGGTGTCGACAGGTCTGGCGCGTGAGTCCGGTTGGGATTTTTTCCAGGGCCGCGCAATGTGGCCGATCCGCGACTCGGGGCGGCAGGTGCTTGGCTTCGGGGCGCGTCGGCTGTTCGACGACGACCGGATGCCGGCCAAGTACATCAACACTCCAGAAACGCTGCTCTACAAGAAGTCTCACGCGCTCTACGGGCTGGAACTGGCTCGCACCGCAATCAGCAAGAAGAGCCAAGCGGTGGTCGTCGAGGGCTACACCGACGTGATGGCGGCACATCTATCCGGTGTTGACACCGCGGTGGCCTCGTGCGGCACAGCCTTCGGTGATGATCATGCACGGTTGCTGCGGCGGTTGATGGGCAACCATGACGCCTTTCACGGTGAAGTGATCTTTACTTTCGATGGCGATGAAGCGGGGCAGGCTGCGGCCTTGAAGGTCTTCGCTGGTGATCAGAACTTCGTAACTCAGACCTATGTGGCGATCGAGCCGACCGGTCTTGACCCTTGCGACCTGAGACTGCAGCGCGGCGAGGCCGCGGTGCGCGAGCTGGTCGCACGCCGCATACCGCTGTATCGCTTCGCGATGAGCAATCTGCTCAAGCAGCATGATCTTGATCGCGCCGATGGCCGGCTAGCAGCGCTGCGGTCGGCTGCGCCGCTGGTGGCAAGCATTAGGGACAACGCGCTGGTCTCCGGCTATGCCCGTGAGCTGGCCGGCATGCTCGGCATGGACATCGAAGAGGTACGCACTGAAGTGATGCGCGCCGCAGCCAAGTCCGGCCGCCGGGCAGCTGTGGGAAGGTCGACAACCACTGAGGCGCATCCGGTAGCAGAGCCGGAGGATCGGCCCGCGCTTCCGCTGCTGCCCAGCCCCAACGACCGTATGCTCACCACCGAACGCCAGACCGCGAAGCTGCTGATCCAAAACCCGAATCTGTTCCCCGGCGCTTGGGACGGATTGACGACTGCGGATTTCACCCATCCGGCGTACGCGGCGGTTTTCACTGCCGTCGAGAAGGCAGCGGTCGAAATCGGTGGCGCAGGCGTAACTCCAGACACCGAGTGGGTGCATCGAGTATCTGAGGCCTGCGAAGCCGACGAGATCCGCTCCCTGGTTGCATCGCTGGCCGTCGAGCCGTTGCCGGTGCACGGCCAAGTGACCGTGCGGTATGTGATCGCGACCTCAGCCGCTCTTCAATTGCTCACTGTGATGCGGACGATCGCGGCACTGAAATCCAAGCTGCAGCGTACGAACCCGGTCGAGGAGCAGCACAAATACAACCAGATGTTCTCCGAACTGGTGGTGCTGGAGGCGCGGCGCAAGGCGCTACACACCCGCAGCATCGGCGCCGACGACTGATCCAGTTATCCACAGATTTGCTGCAACTAGGTGTTGCAACTGGCAGCGCTTGTCGCACAGTGTCCGGCATGACGCAGCAGATTGACGATGTACTGGCCAAAGGCCCACTGACACGTGCCGAGACTGTTGAGCTACAGCGCGCAATCGAGGCCGGTCTGCTGGCGCGCGAGGCAAGGGCCTCCGGTGCCGGTTTTGCCGATGCGACCGAGCAGGAACTGCGAGCTCTCGAGGACCAAGGGGAGCAGGCTCGGCAACGATTCATCAGAGCCAACCTCGGGCTTGTCGGCATGGTCAGTCGCCAGTACGCGGCGCGGAGCCAGCTTCCGGATGCCGAATTGTTCCAAGAGGGATGCATCGGCCTGATCACCGCAGTTGAACGGTTCGACCACGCGCGAGGCCACGGGTTCTCGACCTATGCACTTTTCTGGATTCGCGCCTTCGTCGGTGCGGCGACCGCGAAGCATCTGGGAGCAATGAACCTGCCAACCAGCCGAGCCGAGCAGCTGCGCGCCGCACATGGACTGGAGACAACCCTCACCCAAAGCCTGGGGCGGCCTCCGACGCTGCCTGAGCTGGCCAACGCGCTGGGCCGCAGGGAGGACTGGACAGCCGGTCTGCTCTCGCATCAGCGGCCGCGGTCGCTGGAGCTTCTCGATGGCGCCACCCTGGAGCGGCTACAGGCTCGCGATGAGCTGGATGCAGTCCTCACTGAGCCGCTGCCAGCGCGTGAACTACTCCTCCGGCTGGACGAACTCGATCGCCGCGTATTAGAGCTTCGGTTCGGATTTGCCGATGGCGAGGCGAGAACGTACGCCGACACCGCCCGGGTGCTTGAGATTTCGGTGACGCGGGTCCGCCGTATTGAGGCGCGGGCGCTGGAGAAGCTCCGAGAGTTCTGTCCGCAGCAGGCATCGGCCCAACTCTGAAACACCCGCTGTTCCTGCCGAGCAGAATGGCCAGGTGGGTAACAACGAGGATCGCCGTTCGGCCTGGTGGTCCCGCGGCCGTGGACTGCCCAGCGCCGTCTATGAGTCATGGAACGAATCGCTAGCAGCGCAACTTGGCCGACCCGCTCGAATCTTGGCGTGGGCAACCACACCGGCCGGATTCTGCATCGCCAGCCTCGCCACCCTTTCGTACGGCACTGAGGACGCCTGGCAACACATTGGCTGGCATGAGATCGAACATGGCGGCTGGAATGCTGAGCTGCGCAGACTGAGCTGGGTGCTCTATGCGATCCCAGGGCAAGCGGCTACCCGCGGATCGCTAGAGCTGACCGATCCTGGTCGAATACCGGAGCTGTTCAGGGAACGCATTTCAGCAACGATCGCAGTCGAGAAGTTCGTCCCGCTGTCTGGTGAGCGTGGCGTAACCGTTACCGCGCGTCGTGATCTTGGCCGCGGTGGTGCCGTGTCCTGGCATGGCACCCTGACCCGAGGTCTGAGCTGGCAGACCGACGGCGTACCAGCCGCTGTTGATCAAGCACTGGAGCAGGTCAGAGCGGAATACGAGCTAAGTTGACCTGGCTGCTAAGGTACGTAGCCGCGTGGTTGTCAGTCCCTCGTAGCTCAATTGGCAGAGCATTCGGCTGTTAACCGAAGGGTTGTTGGTTCGAGTCCAACCGGGGGAGCTTGACTAGGGGTTTTGTGGTTCAAGAATCATGCCCCCCCGTTTACCCCCCTTTTTCAGACCGGATCTGAGCGTACTCATCCTTGTCATGAGCGGAGGCGGCGACGAGGGCAATGCAGACCGCGGTGGCCGAGGTGAGGCCCAGGCGCGGGCGTTTCAACGTCTATCGCCGCGAGTGGGCACTGCCGCGCTATCACCCCCATGCCCGACTGCAGACCTCCCGGCCTGTGATTTGACTGGCGATTCCATCTGCCCACAGGCCTCACAGCCAGCGCCGCACCTGGGATTGGTAGCGCTCGTACTCATCACCGAACCTGCGCTTGAGATAGTCCTCCTCAGGCACGATGACCCAGCGGTGCGTGGCAAGCACCGGGAGCGGGGCGATGATAAGCGGCCACCATGTTCCGGCCCAGAGCGCGGCGCCCACGTACGCGGCGGCGAGGCCGGTGTACATCGGGTTGCGGCTGATCCTGTACGGGCCTCTGGTCACCAGCGTGGACACCGGGTGGTGCGGTACGACTGTAGTGCGGTTACGCCGGAAGGTCGCTGCGCCGGACGCGCTGAGCGCGATTCCGGCAATAGTGAGGACCGCGCCGACGGTTTTTGTCACCGGCCGCCCGGGCAAAGGCAACGGCAGCCACTTCTGCACCGCGAGTGTTGCCGCGAGCGGTGCGGCGAAGAGTAGCGGTGGGGCAGGGACGCGGACGGCGGCGCCGCTCTCACGCGTTGCGGTGGAGGGGTTAGGCCCGTCGCTCATGGTGCGCCTCCCTGGGAATGTGAAGTCAGTGTCGATGCTCAGCTTGCCACTCCAGCTACTGCGCACAGCTGCCGCCGCCGGCCCAGGGGGATCAGCCGTACCTCAAATCCAACAGCGCGCGCTGGCCGCGCTTTGGTTTGGGAATGACGCCGGCGACAGGGACTCCGCGCGGACGACTGCAGCCGCGTTCATTGGCGTACTCGGGACTCCGCGTTGATAATTGGTCTTGATCAACTTCCGCGGCGAGGCGTTAATGACGACCGCATCGGAGGCGTACGATCACGGCACACCGCAAGATTGCCCGGCGGCGAAGCTCTCCTGGTTGCTGTGAATGGCAGTCGCCCTCATCGGAATTTGGCTCGGAGTCCTTCTGCACGAGCACTGCTAGGGACCACCCCGACTGATCCGCGCCGGGCGTCTAGCGCTTATCGATTTGTTGCTCCAGCCAAGCCTCGACGGCCTCCCGGCGATAGCGCACGTGACGACCAACCCGGTAGCCGACTGGGCCGTCGCCCTTGTGCCGCCAGCGGTACAACGTGTGAACAGGGATGATCAACATCTCCGAGACCTCCGTAAGGGACATCAGTCTTTCACCGGCCTGGAGTGTCATGATCATCCTTTCTCTGGGATGCGCCACCACAGAACGGCTGCCGGGTGGTCGTCGGGCAACGCTGCTTTGGCGGCTGCCGATTGAACGAGACTGCTCGCGTCGAAGCCTGCGCGATCCAAGTTCTCCAACCTCTTCGTCAGGCTCGGCAGGAACGTATCTTTGATCAGGTTCGGTATCAGCTCGGTGAGCAGTTCCGCCCACTGCTGATCTTGAGGCGTGTCGCCAGTGCCGAGTCGCCGGTTGAGCCGGTGCTGCCAGGTCCGTGCCAGAAGACTTCGTTGCTCAGGCCAGTTGGCCGCAGGTCGGCTGGCTTGACCTGCATCGCGGCGCGCCAAACCTGAAGGTCGCTGATCAAGCCAGCCGGCAGTATGCGATCTTGTTCGTCCGTCCAGGTCGCAGCTTAGCCGGACGCGCGGACTTGATCAGCTAGGTCGGTGATCAGTTGGGCCCTAGCGGCTAGGTAGGGTCCCCAGTCAGGATTGTTGGCGATCCGGTCGGGAATGCCTGGTAGCCACGGGAGCGGCTCGAGGCTGTTGTGGAGGCGGGTGTCGTCGAGCCGCCAATCAAGGACGACAGCTCGGGTCGCCTGCGGTGTCGAGTTCCAGCTGCTGAGCCGCGTTGCGCAATTCGGCCAGTGGGTCCGCATCGTCGGCCATCAGCAGGAGCAGGCGGGCACAAAGAGCGGGCCATGCTGCCTCCCTAGTCAGCTCGCTGATCAACCCGTCGGCGTCATGATCGAGTTTGGTGATCATCTACGGATGGGCGAGGTGTTCGGCTGCGAAGCTCGGAGGCGGTGCCGACGTAGCCGGCGGGGGCAGGTAACCGTACGACCGCTTTGTGTGTGCCGCACCGTCAAACGCCGTCCTGGCAGTGACAGATCAGAAAGACCGCGCTGCGACTTGAGCATGCCCGTCCTCGCAAGCCTGTGAACCGGGCGAGCGCAGAGCGCGACCAAGGGTCGGAAGCGGGCGTATGCCGACGGGCTACGTGACTTCTATCGCAGCCAG
>Ga0307405_10001415_pt1 | contig 10090 bp, 7 predicted proteins | sample 322Cmetagenome_2_FD_203311 | JGI IMG/M metagenome (GOLD analysis project Ga0307405, IMG submission 203311) | Maize rhizosphere microbial communities from greenhouse at UC Davis, California, United States - 322HYB-C-1 | ecosystem: Host-associated > Plants > Roots > Rhizosphere > Soil | place... | reverse complement strand
CGATGCCGAGGCCGACCTCGACAATCTGAAGCGCAAGCTCGACGCCGGGGCGACCCGTGCGATCACACAGTTCTTCTTCGAACCCGAATGCTTCTTCCGCTTCCGCGACAAGGCCGTGGCGGCGGGCATCGGCAGCGAGATCGTGCCCGGGATCATGCCGGTGATGAGCTTCGCCAGCGTCCAGCGCATGGCCGGCCTGTGCGGTACGGCGATCCCGGCATGGATGGAGGGGCTGTTCGAAGGGCTCGATGAACGGCCGGCCGCGCGCCAGCTCGTCTCGGCCACGATCGCCGCCGAGCTCTGCCGCCGGCTCTATGCCGGGGGCGTGCGCCAGTTCCACTTCTACACACTGAACCGCGCCGAGCTGAGCTACGCGATCTGCCACATGCTCGGGCTGCGGCCGAAAGGGATGTCCGATGACCGCTAGAGAACGCCTGCTCGCCGAAGCGGCGAAGCGCATCCTGATCAAGGACGGGCCCTACGGCACCGCGATCCAGCGCGCGAAGCTGTCGGCGGAGGACTATGCCGGGGACACGGGCCTGTCGCACGACCAGAAAGGCAACAACGACCTCATCAACCTGACGCAGCCGGCGGTCATCCGCGCGATCTGCGACAGCTACATCGATGCCGGCGCGCATGTCCTGGCGACCAACACCTTCAACGCCAACCGCATCAGCCAGGCGGATTACGGCGCCGAAGCGCTGGTGCGCGAGATCAACGTTGCCGCCGCTCGGGTGATCCGCGAGGCGGTCGACGCGGCCACCGCGCGGGACGGCGTGGCGCGCTACGTCGCCGGCGCGGTGGGGCCGACCAACAAGACGCTCTCGCTCAGCCCCGACGTCGAGGACCCCGGGTTTCGCGAGGTCACGTTCGACGAGGTGAAGGACGTCTACCGCGAGCAGGCAGCGGCGCTGGTCGAAGGCGGGGTCGACTTCATCCTGGTCGAGACCGTGTTCGATACGCTCAATTGCAAGGCCGCGATCATGGCGGTGAAGGAGCTCGAGCGCGAGCTGGGCCGCGAACTGCCGTTGATGCTCTCGCTGACCCTCACCGACCTGTCGGGCCGCAACCTCTCGGGGCACACCGTCGAGGCCTTCTGGTACACGGTGCGCCACGCGCGGCCGGCGACGATCGGGCTCAATTGCAGCTTCGGCGCCGAGCAGTTGCGCCCGCACGTGCAATTGCTTTCCGGCGTCGCCGACACACTGTTGATGGTCTACCCGAACGCGGGCCTGCCCAACGAGCTCGGCGAGTACGACGAGGCGCCGGAAGAGACCGCGGCGCTGGTGAAGAGCTGGGCCGAGAGCGGCCGTGCCAATATTCTCGGCGGCTGCTGCGGCTCGACGCCCGAGCATATCGCGGCCATTGCGCAAGCGGTGGAGGGCGTGGCGCCGCGCCGCATCCCCAAGGCGCCTGAGGGAACACGGCTTGCCGGGCTCGAACCCTTCACGATGGCGGCCTGACGTGGCGGCGAATAGAGTCCCCTGGCGCATCCGGGAAGCGACCCGCGAGGATGCAGGAGCGCTCGCGCTGATCGGCGCGGCGACCTTTCTGGAGACCTTTGCCGATGTGCTCGACGGCGCCGCGATCGTCGCGCACTGCGAGCATGCGCACAGCCGCGCGACCTATGAAGCCTACCTGGACGGGCGCGCGCAGGCCTGGCTCGCGGAAGTCGAACCCGGCCTGGCTCCGGTCGGCTATGCACTCTCGGCCGAGCCCGGCCTGCCCGGCGCGCGCGACGGCGACCGGGAGCTGAAGCGCATCTATTCGCTCTCGCGCTTTCACGGCAGCGGGCTGGGCGCGGCGCTGATGGCCGCGGCGGTGGAGGCGGCGGCGGGCCACGAACGGCTCCTGCTCGGCGTCTATGCCGAAAATGCGCGCGCCATCGCTTTCTATCGTAAACAGGGCTTCGAACTGATCGGCGAGCGCCGCTTCGACGTCGGCGGCAAGCTCTACGACGACGCCGTGCTCGCGCGCAGCTTGCGCTGAGCGATCGGCAAAACGGACCCATTGATGACTGACACTTTTTCCTCCGCCCGCTTCGTCAATATCGGCGAGCGTACAAACGTCACCGGCTCGGCGCGCTTCAAGAAGCTGGTCATGGCCGGGGACTATGCCGCCGCCGTCGAAGTCGCGCGCCAGCAGGTCGAGAACGGCGCGCAGGTGATCGACGTCAACATGGACGAAGGCCTGCTCGACGCTGTCGAGGCGATGACGACCTTCCTCAAGCTGATCGCCGCGGAGCCGGACATCGCGCGGGTCCCGGTGATGATCGACAGCTCCAAGTGGGAGGTGATCGAGGCCGGCATCAAGTGCGTTTCCGGCAAGCCGATCGTCAACTCGATCTCGATGAAGGAAGGCGAGGAGCAGTTCCTCGACCATGCGCGCAAGTGCATGGACTACGGCGCCGCCGTCGTCGTCATGGCATTCGACGAAACGGGTCAGGCCGACACGAAGGAGCGGAAGGTCGAGATCTGCCAGCGCGCCTATGAGCTGCTGACCGGCATTGGCTTTCCGCCCGAAGACGTGATCTTCGATCCGAACATCTTCGCGGTGGCGACCGGGATCGAGGAGCACGACCGCTACGGGCTCGACTTCATCGAGGCGGCACGCGAGATCAAGGCCGCCTGCCCGCACGTGCATATCAGCGGCGGTCTCTCGAACCTGAGCTTCAGCTTCCGCGGCAACGAGACCGTGCGCCGCGCGATGCATTCGGTGTTCCTCTACCACGCAATCCCGGCCGGGCTCGACATGGCGATCGTCAATGCCGGCCAGCTCGACGTCTACGACGCGATCGATCCCGAACTGCGCGAGGCGTGCGAGGACGTGATCCTGATGCGCCGCCCGGATGCGACCGAGCGGCTGATCACGCTCGCCGAAAGCTACAAGGGGAAGGACCCCAAGGCCGACAAGGAAGCCGCCGAATGGCGGGGCTGGCCGGTCGAGAAGCGGCTCGAGCATGCGCTGGTGAAGGGTATCGACGCGGACGTGGTCGAGGACACGGAGGAGGCGCGCTCGGCCTTCGCCGCCGAGGGCCGCCGCCCGATCGAAGTGATCGAAGGGCCGCTGATGGACGGGATGAACGTCGTCGGCGACCTGTTCGGCAGCGGCAAGATGTTCCTGCCGCAAGTGGTCAAGTCCGCCCGCGTGATGAAGAAGGCCGTCGCACACCTCATCCCGTTCATCGAGGCGGAGAAGGACAAGCTCGCTCCGGAGGATCGCAAGGCCAAGGGCAAGATCGTGATGGCGACCGTGAAGGGCGACGTTCACGATATCGGCAAGAACATCGTCGGCGTCGTGCTCCAGTGCAACGGATATGACGTCGTCGACCTGGGGGTGATGGTGCCCTGGGACCGGATTCTGCAAACGGCCAAAGACAGCAAGGCCGACATGATCGGGCTCTCGGGTCTGATCACGCCGTCGCTCGACGAGATGGTCACGGTTGCTGAAGAAATGCAGCGTGCTGGCATGACCATGCCGCTGCTGATCGGCGGCGCGACGACGAGCAAGGTGCACACCGCGCTCAAGATCGATCCTGCGTACGAAGGGCCCGTGATCCACGTGCTCGACGCGAGCCGGGCGGTCGGCGTGGCCAGCCGGCTGCTCTCGGATACGCAATGCGAGCCGTTCGTCGCGGAGACGGCGGTGGACTACGCCCATGTGCGCGACGTGCGCGCGGGCAAGACCGCCAGCGTGCTCCTCAGTCTCGAGGATGCGCGCGCCAATGCACCGGCGATCGATTACAGCGACAAGCCGGCGCCACCACTGCAGCCGGGCATTCACAGTTTCGCAGACTGGCCGCTGGCAGATCTGGTCGAGTATTTCGACTGGACCCCGTTCTTCCGCGCCTGGGAGCTTGCCGGAACCTACCCGTCCGTCCTCGACGACGAAGTGGTGGGCGAAAGCGCGCGCCAGCTCTTCGCCGATGCCCAGGCGATGCTGGACAGGATCGTCGCGGAGAAGTGGCTGACGGCCAAAGGCGTCTGCGGCTTCTGGCCTTGCGCGCGGGACGGCGATGACGTGGAGATTCATCTCACAGAGGAGGAACGCCATGTGCGCCTGCCATTCCTTCGCCAGCAGGTGCGCAAGAGCCGCGACCGGGCGAACTTCTGCCTCGCCGACTTCATCGATCCGGCCGGCGACTGGATCGGCGGCTTCGCGGTCGGCATCCATGGCGCGGAATCGCACTCCGAACGCTTCCGCGCGGCGCATGACGACTATTCCGACATTCTCCTGAAGGCGCTGGCCGACCGCTTCGCGGAGGCCTTCGCCGAAGCGCTGCACCGGCACGTGCGCACCACGCTGTGGGGCTATGCCGAGGGGGAGCAGCTCACCAACGAGGCGCTGATCAAGGAACAGTACCGGGGCATCCGGCCCGCGCCGGGCTATCCCGCTTGCCCCGATCACAGTCTCAAGCCGATCCTGTTCGACCTGCTGGGCGCAGGCGACAACGCAGGGCTGGAACTGACCGAGAGCTTCGCCATGCTGCCCACCGCGGCGGTGAGCGGGTTCTATTTCGGGCACCCGGAGAGCGAGTACTTCGGCGTCGCGCGGATCGGCCGCGATCAGGTGGAGGACTATGCGGCGCGGCGCGGGGCCGACCTGTCCACCACCGAGCGCTGGCTGCGGCCCAATCTCGATTGACCAGGCGCGTGTAATCGCGCAGGGACTCGGCCGTCATCCGGAGGAGCGATTCTTCGGAAGCGTCGCGCGGGAGAGATCGCGGGCCCTCGGGTTCGCGGCGCCGAAGGAGCAACCGCCCCGGAAACTCTCAGGCCACCGGACCGCGCGGTGAAGGCACTCTGGAAAGCGTCTCTGCGCGAGCAGGGGCCACCGAAGGGGTAATCCGCGCTCTCGTAGAGCGGGGCGCGGGCCAAGCTCTCAGGTTTCCCGACAGAGGGGGCAGGTGGAACGGCGCTTCGCGGCGAAGCGTTGCCATCCAGTCGGGACGATTGATGAGCGACGATCAGGAAACTACGGAAACCCAGGCGCTCCCCCTCGACGCCTGGCATCGCGCCCAGGGCGCGCGCATGGTGCCCTTCGCCGGCTACTGGATGCCGATCCAGTATGAGGGGATCGTGGCCGAGCACGAGTGGACGCGGACCCATGCGGGGCTGTTCGACGTCAGCCACATGGGCCAGCTCCTCGTCTCGGGCGAAGGCGCGGCCGAGGCGCTGGAGGCGCTGCTGCCGGGCGACATCCTGTCGCTGAAGCCGGGGCGCATCCGCTACTCGCTGCTGCTCGACGAGAACGGCGGCATTCTCGACGATCTGATGGTCACCAATGTCACCCCCGAAGGCGGAACGCCGACCTACTACGTGGTCGTCAACGGCGCGACCAAGTGGGACGACATCGCCCATCTGCGCGAGCATCTGCCCGACGAGATCACGCTGACGCATCTCGAGGACCAGGCCTTGCTTGCCGTGCAGGGGCCGGAAGCCGCGACCGCACTGCGCCGCGTGTTCCGCGATGCGATGGGCGACCTCAAGTTCATGCAGGGCACCGCGTTCCGGTTCGGCGAAATCGAGATCGGCATCGGCCGCTCAGGCTATACCGGAGAGGACGGGTTCGAACTCTCGGTCCCGGCCGAGCATGCCGAGACGATCGCCGGCCGCCTCTGCGCCGAGATCGAGATCAAGCCGATCGGCCTCGGCGCGCGCGATTCGCTGCGGCTGGAGGCGGGGCTGCCGCTTTACGGGCACGATCTTTCGCCCGACACCGACCCGATCTCCGCCGGCCTCGGCTTCGCGATCGGTAAGCGCCGCCGCGCCGAAGGCGGCTTTCCGGGCGCCGAGCGCATCCTCAGCCTGATCGAGAACGGAACCGAGACCAAGCGCGTCGGTCTCATCCTTGAAGGTCGCCTGCCCGCGCGCGAGGGCGCGCCGGTCTATCTCGGCGACGAGGAAGTCGGCCGCGTCACCAGCGGCGGCTTCGCGCCGACGCTCGGCCATCCGATCGCGATGGCTTACGTCGCCAGCGGACATACCGCCGAGGGCACCGAACTGGAAATCGAAGTCAGGGGCAAGCGCCTCCCCGCCCGGGTCGCGCCGATGCCCTTCGTCCCCCACCGCTACTATCGAGGGAACTGAACATGGCCCGCTATTTCACCGAAGAACACGAATGGATCGACGTCGAGGGCGATACCGCGACGGTCGGCATCACCGATTATGCGCAGGAACAGCTCGGCGACATCGTCTTCGTCGAACTGCCTGCCGTGGGCACCGTGATTGAGAAGGGCAAGGACGCCGCCGTGGTAGAGAGCGTCAAGGCCGCGAGCGACGTCTACGCCCCGATCAGCGGCGAAGTAACGGAGGCCAACGCGGCACTCGAGGACGATCCGGCCCTCGTTAACTCGAGCGCGGAAGAAGACGGCTGGTTCTTCAAGCTGACGATCGCCGACAAGTCGCAGCTCGAAGGGCTGATGGACGAGGCGGGCTACAAGAGCTTCGTCGACGGACTCTGACGTGAGTCCCCGCGAAGGCGGGGTCCTCAGGCCACCCGCGCTCCGCCAAATAGCATGAGGCCCCCGCCTTCGCGGGGGCGCAGGAAAGCAAGACCATGCGCTACCTACCCCTGACCGACACCGATCGCAGCGCGATGCTCGCGAAGATCGGCGCGTCGTCGATCGACGACCTGTTCGTTGACGTCCCGCAAGAAGCGCGGCTGTCCGGCCCGATCGAGGGTTTGCCGCTCCACGCCAGCGAAATGGCGGTCGAGCAGCACATGCGGCGCCTGTCGAAGAAGAACCTCGCCGCGGCGGACGCGCCGTTCTTCCTCGGCGCGGGGGCCTACCGCCATCACGTTCCCGCTTCGGTCGACCACGTGATCCAGCGGGGCGAATTCCTGACGGCTTATACGCCCTATCAGCCGGAAATCGCGCAGGGCACGCTGCAGATGTTGTTCGAGTTCCAGAGCCAAGTCGCGCGGCTCTACGGCTGTGCGGTGGCGAACGCCTCGATGTACGACGGTTCGACCGCCTGCTGGGAAGCGGTGGCGATGGCCGGGCGCGTCACCCGGCGCAAGCGGGTGGTGCTCTCGGGCGCGCTGCATCCGCACTATGCCGAAGTCGTGCGGACGATGGCGAAGTTCACCGAGGACGAGATCGCCGACGCGCTCCCCTCGCTGCAGGGCACGCCCGACAACGCGGGCCTGATCGCGCGGATCGACGACGATACGAGTTGCGTCGTCGTGCAGTATCCGGACATTCTCGGCCGGATTCCGGATCTTGCGGCGATCGCCGAGGCGGCGCACGACAAGGGCGCGCTGCTGATCGCGGTCAATACGGAGCCGGTGGCGCTCGGTGCGATCAAGGCGCCGGGCGAGCTGGGCGCGGACATCGTGGTCGGCGAGGGTCAGGCGATCGGCGTCGGCCTGCAGTTCGGCGGGCCCTACCTCGGCCTGTTCGCGGTGCGCGATCCCAAGCATGTGCGCCAGATGCCCGGCCGCCTGTGCGGGGAGACCGTCGATGCCGAGGGCAAGCGCGGTTTCGTGCTCACCCTTTCGACCCGCGAGCAGCACATCCGCCGTGAGAAGGCGACTAGCAACATCTGCACCAATTCGGGGCTCTGCGCGCTGGCCTTCTCGGTCCATATGACCCTGCTTGGCGAAGAGGGGCTACGCCGGCTTGCGGCCTGGAACCATGCGCTCGCCTGCAAGGCGGCGGACCGGCTGGCGCAGGTGCCGGGCGTGCGGGTGCTCAACGACAGCTTCTTCAACGAGTTCACGCTCGTGATCGATGGCGATGCGCGCGAGATCGTGCGCAAGCTTGCCGACGGCGGGATCCTCGCCGGCGTCTCGCTGGGGCGTCTCTATCCCGCGGAGGACGCGCTTAAGGGCGGCCTGCTCGTCGCGGTCACTGAAACCACCACCGAGGAGGACGTGGAAACGCTTGCCTCCGCCCTGCAGGAGGCGCTGGCATGAACGCCCCCAACAAGTCCGGCTGGAAGCCCGAGATGACCGCTGCCGACGACGGGATGCACAGCGGCCCCCAGACCGTCACCGGCAACCGCGCGCTGATGCTGGAAGAGCCGCTGATCTTCGAGCTGGCGGGCACAGACACCACCGGCGTCGACCTGCCGGAAATCGGAGGCGGCGCGAACCGCCTCGGCGGAATGGAGCGCACCGCGCCGATCGGCTTGCCCGGCCTTTCGGAGCCCGAGACGGTGCGCCACTACACCCGCCTCAGCCGCCAGAACTACGCGATCGATCTCGGCCTCTTTCCGCTCGGCAGTTGCACGATGAAGCACAATCCGCGGCTCAACGAGAAAGTCGCGCGCATGCCCGGATTCGCCGACGTGCACCCGTTGCAGCCGGTCTCGACCGTGCGCGGGGCGCTGGAGGTGATCAACGAACTGGCGTTCTGGCTGATCGACCTCACCGGCATGCACGGCGTCGCGATGAGCCCCAAGGCGGGCGCACATGGGGAGTTGTGCGGTATCCTGTGCATCCGCGCCGCTCTCGAGGCGCGCGGCGATCCGCGTGAGGTGATCCTCGTGCCCGAAAGCGCGCACGGCACCAATCCGGCGACCGCGGCCTTTGCCGGCTACCGGGTCGAGAACATTCCCGCCAATGCCGACGGCCGGGTCGATCTTGAGGCGCTCAAGGCCCGCCTCGGGCCCGACGTGGCGGCGGTGATGATAACCAACCCGAACACCTGCGGCCTGTTCGAGCGGGACATGAAGGCGATCTCCGACGCCGTCCATGCCGCCGGCGGGTTCGTCTATTGCGACGGCGCGAACTTCAACGCCATCGTCGGCAAGGTCCGCCCCGGCGACCTCGGCGTCGATGCGATGCACATCAACCTGCACAAGACGTTCTCCACCCCGCACGGTGGCGGCGGGCCGGGCTCCGGGCCGGTCGTGCTGAGCGAGGCGCTGAGCCCCTTCGGTCCACTGCCGTTCACCGCGCGCACCGCGGAAGGCGTCGTCCACCTCGTGGAGGAGGAGAACGCGGCCGAGTTCGATCATACCCGCGCGTTTGGCCGCATGACTGCGTTCCACGGCCAGATGGGCATGTTCACCCGCGCGCTCGCCTATATCCTCAGCCACGGTGCGGATGGACTTCGCCGGGTGGCGGAGGACGCGGTGCTCAACGCCAACTACATTCTGCGCAGCGTCGAGGACCTGCTGGAGGCGCCGTTCGGCAAGAGCGGCCCCTGCATGCACGAGGCACTGTTCTCCGACGCGGGCTTCTCCGAAGGGCTGTCGACGCTCGATCTGGCCAAGTCGCTGGTCGACGAGGGATATCATCCGATGACGATGTATTTCCCCCTCGTCGTGCACGGCGCCATGCTGGTGGAGCCGACCGAAACCGAGAGCAAGTCCGGCCTCGACCAGTTCATCGCCGCCCTGCGCAGCGTGGCGGAGCGTGCAAGGGCTGGGGACGTGTCGATGAAGCAGGCGCCCTACTACGCGCCGCGCCGCCGCCTCGACGAAACGCTTGCCGCGCGCAAGCCGGTGCTTGCCTGGAGCGATCCCGACTCCGCCTGATGCGGATCGTCCTGAGCAGGAAAGGGTTCGACAGCACCTCGGGCGGCGGACCATCCCCGATCGTCGGTGGCCGGCCGCTCAGCCTGCCGATCCCGGCGGCCGATCATTCGCGCACGACGTATGGCGCGCTGGGCTTAGGCGACCACGTAGCGCGCGCCAGCCGGGGCCGGCTTGGTGCGGACGATTTATGCCACCACGACCCGATGTTCCTGCCGGACGGCACTTGCCTGTTCGGCCAGTGCGGAGCGGCGCAGACGCATCTGGCGAACTGCGGCGTCGGGGCCGGCGACGTGTTCCTCTTCTTCGGTCTCTTCCGCGACGGGAAGACCGGGGAGCCGCATCACCGGATCTTCGGCTATCTCGAGGTCGAGCGGCGGATCGACATGGCATCCTGCGGCGCCGCCACCCTCGCGGACTTGCGCGATCAGGGGCATCCGCATGCCATCGCCATGCATGGCCGCAACGATGCGATCTATCGCGGCCGCGGAACAGAAGCGACTGGCGCGCCTGATGTGCTGCGGCTGACCGCCCCGGCGGGCCCGCCGAGCCTCTGGCGCAGGCCCGCGTGGCTGCGGCGCGGCGAATTGTCCTACCACGACCGC
>Ga0307405_10001414_pt1 | contig 10095 bp, 13 predicted proteins | sample 322Cmetagenome_2_FD_203311 | JGI IMG/M metagenome (GOLD analysis project Ga0307405, IMG submission 203311) | Maize rhizosphere microbial communities from greenhouse at UC Davis, California, United States - 322HYB-C-1 | ecosystem: Host-associated > Plants > Roots > Rhizosphere > Soil | place... | reverse complement strand
CGCAGCTGTCCTGGGGCGCCGTGGAATAATATCTAAGTAGTTGATATCATTAAACATTTACCACTCGTCCCTGTCGTCTAACCTATTGATATCACTAGAGCTAACACATCGTGTCGTGATCATCTAACTCATTGATATGATTCACAATGACACTGTCTCGCTTACTCGCCTAAGTGTGCGTAACCTCATGGCCCCATAGGTAGCGATGCCAACCGCGTCTAGCGCATGGCTTCTGTCTGCGTGGGGCACACATGCCAGGTCTAGAGAGGCAGGGCTCTTGCCTACGAACGCAGCCAAGCGCGCACCTAGCGCACCCTGGTCTACCTTGCCCTTGCCTGGCAGTACAGCACGCTGCCAGGCAAGGGGGCGCACCGTGTACAGGGGCAGGTTGCGGGCCAGGCAAAGCCCCACCAGCATGCCCCAGCACATGGAGGCGGCCGCGGTGGCGGTGATGCCCTTGGCGCTGAACACCAACTCCTCCGCTACAACCGCGCTCACGCCATCGAGAGGCAAGCCCAAGCCCTGCAGCCACAGCCGGCGCAGCAGCCCCTGCCCCAGGCCTTCGCCCTTTATGGGCGGCAAGACCTTGGCTCCCATCGCCAGCAGTCGAGGCGGGCCGGGGAAGGACATGCGCGCCCAGCCCAAGCTCGCTGTGCCGGTGTCCACGCCCAGGATGCTCACGGCCGTTCACAGCTCAAGGCTACGCCGAGACGCGCAAGCCCTGCATACCCTAGCCTCGCCAGGCCCTCAGGCGTGTCTCGGCCGATCGTCCAGCCGCACCAGCACATCGCTCGATCGGAGGTTAGGGTGAGGCCCGGGCCGCAGCGGCGGATGTGCGCGGCGGCTTGCTGCTCAATCTCGGCCTGCACCCAGTCGCCGGGCGGCGTCCAGCTGCAGCGCAGACAGCACACCACGGTGACGCGCTCGGTGGTGGCGCCGACGCGCGGCCCATCCACGCGGCCGCGCCAGCTGGTGACGTCGCCGGTGTGGACCACGTCGACGTTGCCGCACCACGGGCACGCGCTCACTCCTTGCCCCGCGGCGAGTACTCAAGCACCGCATGAACGGGAAGCTCGCTGGCATCGAGCACCGCGATTAGCGACTCGCGCGTGCCGCCGCCGTGAAGGTCCACCAGGTCAACGGCGCCGTAGCCACGCCGGTCGGCCCGCGGCACCAGGCGCCGATCCGCGCCGCGGCAGAGCTGCACCAGCAGATCGCGCTGAATCCCGAACTGCGTGGCTAGCCACGCGGCGCCGCCCACGGCCATGTGCGCAGCGGCCGCGGGCTCCACCATCTGCCAGGCGAACATGAGCCCGAGCTCGGCCGCTCGCTCGTGCGCCTCGATGTGCGCGGCGCGGTGGCTCAGCTGGTAGACGATCGAGCCGGGGCGGTCGCCGATCAGGAGATGCTTCGCGATCACAACGGGGTCAATGCCGCTGTCGATCATGCGCTTGCAGATGCTCGGGATGGCGACCACGTTGGGCTGCTTGAGCAGCTCTTGCACGTCGGCAATCAGCTGCTCATGATCTCGGTGCAGCTGGCGGGTCTCGGCGAGGCCTTCGGCGATGGTGATATCGTCTGTGCTCACGGTTCTCTCCTGGCGCTGGCCATGTGGATCGCGCCTTCGAGAGCGTTGGCCGTGGAGCCGCTCTCGTGGCTTGCGACGTCGCCGCGGTGGTTCCAGACGGTGACGCGCACGACGCCGAGATCGAGCCGCTCTTCGAGCAGCAGCCGGCGGCAGTCGAGGCCTTCAAGCCTCGCCACCAGGTCGACCGCGGGCGGCGGCTTGCGCCGTGGCACGCCGGCGTCGAGCGCCTGCTGCTCGAGCCAGTCGGCGGCGTGCTGTCCATCGGCGGCGGCAAGCACGCGCAACGCGGTGGTGATGCTGGGATGGTTGATCGTGCGGCGCTTTGCGGCGGCGACGAGCTCGCAGATGCGGCGAGCATCATCAGCGCCTCGAGGCACCAGCCCGAGCAGAAAGAGGACCTCGACCATGACGTCGAGAGCCGCCCACGCCGCAAGCACCATGTCGACGCGGAAGGGCGGTACATCGCGCTCGTTCAACGGCGGGACGGCGCGCATGACTAGCGGGCCGTCCGCTTGCGGCGGCCGCGCTTGGGCGCCTCGGGCTCGCCGATGTGTTCCGCGGGGTCGGCATCCTCGCCGGCGGCTTCGGCCTCGGCGAGCAAGTCGCCGGGCTCCATGTCACCGAGCACCGACATCGGCTTGCCGCTGAGGTTCGGCAGATGGCGCTGCAGCTCGCCGAGCGACGCCGCGCGGCGATCGACAACGGCGCCAGTGTCGGCGCGCACCGTCTCGATCATCTTCGAGCCGGTGGCCGAGCTGAAGCGCTCGAACACGTCGACGGCCATCACGCGGGCTTCGGCGTCGAGCTCGTCGCCGAGCTTCTCGATCTCGGCTTCCTTCTCTTTGATCTTGGTGGTGAAGCTGGCGTTGCTCTCGCTCTTGTCCTTCTCGAGCTGGCGTAGCTCGCGCTCACGGCGAGCCTTGGCCTTTGCCACCTCGAGCTGATCTACCTCGCTCAGCACGACGGGCAGGTTTTTCTGCAGGCGCCGCAGCACCTCGGGCTCGGGTGCTGGCGCCGCCGCGGCGTGCTCGGTGTCCGCGCTGGTGGGCTGGTTCGTCTGGGGATTCTCGTCGGGGTTCATCGGTGTTCTCTCTCTCTTGTGGTTCGGTCGCGAGGTCTAGATTTCGGAAGAATGCGAGGAAGGCGGCTTCGGGATCGCCGCAAGCGGTGGCGCGCACCTGCACGATGTCGGCGCCGGCGTGAGCGAAGGCGGCGACGTAGACGGTTTCGAAATCGCCGCTCGGCTCGCCGAAGTCGCGGAAGAAAAGCTGCACGCAGCGGCAGCGCCGCAGCCGCAGCGCGAGCTGCTCGGCGAGCGTGGCATCGCTAAGCATCCTCACGCGACACCCAGCTGCAGCTGGTGGGTGATGGGCAGGTCGAGCATGAAGTGTCTCCCTTCGCGGCGCGGCCGGCTCGTCGGCCAGTCGTACCAGCAGTACTCGGTGGAGTCCGTCTTGCCGTTCGGCGTGAAGCTCGGCCGCCGCGGCAGCGTGTACTTGTCGGGGCAGAACTCGCGCAGCCACTCATCGCGATGCGGCGGCCGCTTCGTGCCCGAGAACCATCCCGAGCGCTGCAGCATCACGACGCGGCGAGAGCAGAGCAGCGCGCGCTCGACGAACTCGCGCGCCAAGCTGAAAGGCGGGTTCATGATGCAAAGGTCGAAGAGCTTGCCGCGCCAATCCCACTCGAGGAAGTTGCCGGCGCAGAGCGCCTCGCCGGGCCGCAGCACGCGGCAGAGCTCATCATCGAAGCGGCGATCGATCTCCACCGCCGTCCATCGAGCGTCGGGCACCAGGCGCTGGCTCACCTCGATGATGCGACCAACGCCGGCACAGGGCTCGAGCCACTCGCCAAAGATCGGCAGCCGCACCAGCTTGCTCTCGAGCAGCATGAGCAGCGCATCGGTCGGCGTCGGATAGAACTCGGCTCCGTGCTCGCTCATCGGATGTTGCCTCTCCGCTCCGGCTCATTGCGGAGCGCGTCCGGGTGCCACGCCGGCTTGTGGACGGCGAGCAATCCGCACAGCTCGTTCGCTCGCTTGATCGTCATCTTCGCCACGAGCTTCTCGTCGATCTGCGCGCGCCGAAGAGCCTTGCACTGCTTGAACGAGCAGAGCCCGGCCCTCGTGCGGCGCCGCGCGCCGTCGACCCAGCGCTGCGCTTCGTCCATCGTCAGCTGCACCGGCGGGTGCTTCATGCCGAGCAGATCCACCAGCTGCTCGCGCATCTGCTGCGTGAGCGGCCCGCCGCCGGGCTTGCCGCTCTGGATGTGGTCGCCCAGGAACGGATCCACCTCGCTCGCTCGATAGGCGGCGACCGCGATCACGTGGACGTTCTTCGCGAGGTCGGCCGCCGCAGCCGTCGCGGTGTCGATCAGATCGCTCACCGCGGCGGTCTCGCCCGTCGCGAGCATCTTCTCCACCTCTTCTCGCACGTCATCCGGAACGTCGTCGCCGGCGAGAGCATCGAGAGGACCGGCGAGTCCGAAGCGCGAATTGCCCACGAAGTCGAGGCCAAGGCAGTCGACTTTCCCCGTCGCCTTCGAGAGGCGCGTGCCGCGGCCGATCATCTGCGTGTACAGCCCGGCGCTGAGGGTCGGCCGCGCCAGCCCGACGCACTCGATGCTTGGCTCGTCGAATCCTTCGGTGAAGAGGGAGCAGTTGACCAGGTACTGGTGCTGTCCTTCGGCGAACTCGCGCAGCACCTGCTTGCGCCACCACTTGTCGCTCTTGCCGTCGAGCGCTACCGCGCGCTTGCTGTAGCGCTCGATGAGCAGCTTTGCCATCTGGTGCGCGTGCGAGACGCTGACGGCGAAGACGATGGTTTTGCGCGTGCCCGCCATCTCGACGAGCGGCGCGAGCGTCTCGTGGAGCACGCGCTCTTGAGACATCAGCGCGTCGAGCTCGCCCTGGTTGAAGTCGCCGTTGCTCTTGCTGACGCCGCGCAGGTCCAAGCTCTTGAGCCTGACGCGACGGATGCTCAGCGGAGCGAGCCAGCCATCGCGAATCGCTTGGCGAAGCGGCAGCGTGAAGGCGACGCTATCGAAGGTCTTGCCGAGCGCCTTTCCGTCGGCACGCTTCGGCGTGGCCGTGAGGCCTAGGACCGTCGCTAGTTCGAAGTGCTCGAGCTGATTCTGGTAGCTCTTCGCGGCAGCGTGGTGCGCTTCATCGACGACGACCAGCCCGAAGTGCGAGCGAGGGAAGCGCTCCAAACGCGCGCGTTGAAGCGACTGAACCGAGGCGACGACGACGTTTGCTGCGAGGGATGCACGGTGGGAGGCCTGTTCGAGCTCCGCTTTTACCCCGGCCTTTCTGAGCTTGTCGATGGTCTGCTCGAGCAATTCTTCGCGGTGCGCCACGAAGAGCGAGCGGCTTCCCTGCTGGCTCATCCGCCGGATCACGTCTGCCGCGAGCACTGTTTTGCCGCAGCCGGTGGCCATCACGATCAGGGTCCGGCGGTTGCCCTTCGCCCACTCTTGGAACGCCGCGTCAGACGCCGCGAGCTGGTACGGCCGTAGTGTAGGTTTTTCTGGTTCTGTGTCTTCTACCTGCTCAGCCGTCTGACGTCCGGAATCCGGATCCCCACCTCCATCTGACGTCCGGACCCCTAAAGGGGATCCGGACGTCAGATAAAAGGGGGGTCCGGACGCCGGACGGACGTCAGACGGACGTTGGTTGGAGAGTCCGGATTCCGATGTCTCCAGAGGTAGGCTGATCTGGGCCTGAGTACGGTTCATACAGAGTCCCTCGTACGTAGGGCGGTGCCTGTTGACGCGGCGCGTTCCCTGCTCCACACCAGCCAGTGAGACGACTTCGGGCGGCGCTGCGCGGTCTCCACGAGCTCGCCGCTGGTGATCAGATCCCCGATCACCGCGCGCCCCTTCGCCTTCTGCACGACGGCGAGCGCGCAGAGCTCCTCGCGCGTCATCGGGTAGGCGGCCTTGTCGGCGGCGTCGAGCAGCTGGCGCGCAGTCTTGCTCTTGGCCTCGGTCTCGCGCTGCGCGGCGTCGCGCTCGCGCACCTCGTCGGCGGGTAGATCGCTGTAGATCTGCGTGAGGCCCGAGGCGCCCCACTGCTTGAGCGTGATGACGCGATCGCCGCCGCCGAAGCGCCCCTTGCCAATGTTCAGGTCCACGAATCGTGAGCCGTCGGCCTGCAGCGCGCTGCGCTTGCCGGTGGCGAGTGTCAGCGCGGCATCTTGCTCGATCGCCGCGGTCTCGGCGCCGGTGTCGGCGGAGTCCTTGCCCGTCTTCTCGCCGGCGCGGCTCGCGGTGGCGTTGGCGCGGCTCATCTGCGAGAGGACGAGCGTCACGATCCGCTTCACGCGCTTCCGGAGCCGGCGGATCGCCGCGATGGTGCTGCTGACGGTGGTGCGCGCGGAGTCGGGGCGCAGCTGCTGCTCGGCCTGCATGATCTGGAGGTAGTCACAGACCAGCAGCACCGTCTCGCCGGGGTACAGGCGGCAGAGCTCGTCGACGGCAGCGCTGATCTGCGTCATGCCGCACTCGGCGGCGTCGATGAAGTAGAGCCGCGGGATGTCGGCCAGGGCGGCGATGGCGCGCTCGGTGGTGTCGCCGTAGCGGAGCACGTCGAGCCAGCTGCTATCGGTGATGATGCCGCCGGCGCGGCCACCGATCACGCCCAGGTCGAGCTCGTAGCTGGCGACGAGCACCGGCCCTTCGTGGCGAGCGTGGCTGACGGCGATGCCGAGCGCGGTGGTGGTCTTGCCGTCGCCGCTGCCGCCCATGAAGTAGCAGGCCTGGCCGCTGGGGATCGCTTCGAGCATCTCCTGGCCGAGCCGTAGCGGGACGATCGGCATCTGGCTCTGCGCGCGGATGTGGTCGCCGATCTGCGCCGAGCTGACGAGCGGCGAGACCTTGGGCGCCGGCGGCGCGGTGACGCGCTCGATGCGAGAGGCGGCGTCCTCGAGGTAGCGCTCGGCGTCCAGGTCCTCCGCGTAGCCGCGCTCGATGAGCTCGGCGGCGGCGAGCATCACGCGGCGGGTGCGCGCCTTGGCCGCGACGATCTCGGCGTAGTGCGCGACGTTGTCCGGCGTGGGGACGCGGAGCGCGAGCTCGCCGATGAAGGCGACGCCGCCGATGGCCTCGAGCTTGCCGCTCTTGGCAACCTCGACCTCGAGGGTGACGGCGTCGATTGGCACCAGCTCGGCGTGCAGCTGGACCATCGCGGCGTAGACGACGCGGTGGCGCGGGTCGTAGAAGTCGTCGGTGCTGACGCTGTCGAGCGCGTTCAGCACGTCGTTGCGCAAGAGGATGCCGCCGAGGATGGAGGCCTCGGCGTCGAGGTTGTGCGGCGGGCGGCGCGCGGTCACGCGACCTCGAAGAGCCGGCCCTGCGTGGCGCGCAGGCAGTGCGGCGAGAGCCAGAGGCGCTCGCGGTCGGAGCTGGCGCCGCGCGAGGCGCCGGGGACGCAGCGCCAGCTCTGCGGCATCTCGTGCTCGCCCTCGAGGCCGCACAGCACGATGCGCAGCTGATCGTTGTCGCCGTTCGCGATCGCCCAGTCGCGCACGGCATCGCTCACGCCGGGCTCGTCGATCCGATAGAGCCGTTTGTCTCTGAGCTCGTGGCTGTAGGGCGGATCGAGCACGACGCCGGCCGGGGTCATGCCGTGGCGGGTGTCGATGCCGAGCGTCGAGCGCCCGAGGACGCGCTTCCAGTCGCCGCAGCACACGCGGACGTTGCGCAGCCGATCGCTCAGGCGCTGGAAGATCTCGACGAGGTTCTCGGCCGAGCTGGCGTGCACGCCCTTGCCGCGGTGGGTGGCGGGCTTCTTCTTCGACGGCGCGTGGATGCCGTGGCCTGGCGTGCCGAGCTTGGGCATCGAGCGATGCGTGAGGATGCCGTGCCCTCGCGCGTTGGTGAGCCCATGTCGCCGGCGACCTGGCAAACGCTCGTCGCGGGAGCACCAGCCATTGCCTATCCACGTGCACACGCCCCAACACCACCAACCGGCGATCTTGGCGTCGTAGTAGTCCGGGTTCTCGATCAGGCGATCGAGCAGCGGCGCTTGAGCGACGAGCCAGCGATGGCGCGCGTGAAGGTCCGCCTCGTTCACCGGATGATCGACGTGCTCCGCGACCAGCTGGGGAGACGCGGCCACTGCGCGCCAGAAGTTTGAGATCAGGCCATCGCGATCGTTGACGGTCTCGACGTGCGCCGCATGTGGCCGCGCCAACAACGTCGCCAGGCTGCCGGCGAAGGGCTCGACGTAGTTGGGCACGTCGCCGAGCGCTTGCCAGATCGCCGGCGCCGCAAGCGACTTGCCGCCGTACCAGGGGAATGGGGCGCGCAACTCCTTCACGAGCCGGGCACCACAACGCGAAACGGGGCCCAACCCTTGGGCCTGCCGATCAGCTGACGGAGCCGGAAGCCCTCCTCATCGCGATGCGCCTTGCGCTCGGCGGCCTTGCGCCGTTGCTCGGCGCCGGTGAGCTTTATCGGCGCCGGCACCATGGCTGCGAGCAGCGCGCGGGCGAGGCGAGGCGCGAGCCAGCTGAAGCGCTTGCTAAGCACGTTGCCACGGGCGGCCACGCGCAGCGCCCGCTGACGCTTGTCGATCTCGAAGAGGTCATCAGCGCTGAACGGCGACCACCCCGCGATCTTCACGTTCTTCATCCGCTCGATTTCGCGATCAAGGCCGGCGTTGTACTTGGTGCGCAGCTTCATCACTTGAAGCTCCGGACCGGCTGCTTGCCGCTGCCCTCGCAGCGCTCGATGTGCTGGCCGTCGGCGGTGCGGCCGCTGTGCTTGATGACGCCGCCGCCTGGCGTCAACACGACGTCTTCGCCGCAGATCGAGCACTTCGTGTCCTGCATTTTGCCGACGAGGAAGAGCGGCACCGTGCGGCGGCGGGCCGTGTACCAGCCCGCGCGCTTGCGCAGCGTCTCGATCTGCTCGGCGACAGTGATGGGGACGGGCTCGTGCATCGGCACGACGACCTGGCCCTCGCTGGTGTCGCGCAGGTCCTCGTGACCTTGCGGCCAACAAGCGTGGCACTGGTGGCACCAGTACTCGCGCGGCGCGCCCGCCTCCGCGGCGATCCAGTGCATGCCGCTGGTGAAGTACTTCCCGCTGGCGATGCACCAGCGCGCGGGCGGATCGGCCGGCTTCGGCGCTTCCTTGACGCGGATTTGGTCGAGCTTGTAGCGCAGCGTCTCGGCGGTGACGTCCTGCCCAACCGCGCACAGCGACCACGCCACCTCAGTGCTGCGCAAGCAGTAGGTCAGCCGCGAGCGAGCATCGCCGGTGCCGAGATTGAGCGCGAGCATCGCATTGTACACGACGACATCGACACGCTCCTCGTTCGCCTCGCGAACGAAGTCGCGCTTATCGGTGGCCAGCACCAACTCGCCATAGTCGCGACGGCCGACAAGCAGACGATCGACGAGGCCAGCGAGCGCGTCGATGGCATCGGAGTGCACCGGTGCGTCCGCGAGCATCTCGAGCTCGACGGTGGCGAGCCGCACGAAAATCGCGTGGATCACTCGGATCTCGTCGGCGCCGAAGATGCGGAGCGCGGCGGTGATCTCGTCCGCGCGGCGCCGAGATGCGGGCCATCGGCCTTCGGTGAGTCTCACCAGCTGTTGCTCGAGCTCGGCGCGCAGATTGGCGGGGTCTTCTCTCAGGATCATCGCTGGCTCCCAGCTCCGCCGCGGCGGAGAAACTTGTGCGGCTTGGTGTCACGTTCGATGAGGGGATCGGTCTCGACACGCGCGCGCCGCAGCTCTTTCTTGAGCATCAGCAGCCCGCGCGTTTCGATCTGCCGCACGCGCTCCTGGCACAAGCGATCCGGACCGATGAGGTCGCCGATCTCGGCCAGCGTGATCTCGTCCCTGCGCACGCGGTCGGCAACGTCGAGAGAGCACGTCTCGTCGCCACGCTCGAGCCGAGTCATCACGGTCTGCTCGAGCTCGGCGAGGTCCGCCGGCGTCGGTGCGAGGCTGCGAGGAGGCGGCGTCATCAGGTGATGTCGGCATGTCAGGAAGGGGCACGGGCGCGCGCCGCCGGCGCACTCGCCGCGCGTGCGTGGGCGGCCACCCTCGGCGGCGCGGGCCGCCGCCGGTAAGAGCGAGTCGGGCATCAGCGAACTCGCGTTCGCGGCGTGATGTCTTCGACGCGCACCTTGTACGCCGCCGCGTAGCGCGGCAGATCGCGGCTGAGGGCGATCTCCCCAGTGCGCTCGACTAGGCTAATTGTGGACTGGCTGACGCCGAGTTTTTCGGCCATCGCCTGTTGCGTTATGTCGAGTTTGTCGCGAGCGGCAACCAGCAACTTCGCGATCGATTTCATCTGATCGTACTTACGGGATTGGTAACAACTCTGTCAATAAGACTCCGGAGTGGACTGTTGATGTAGCGCTCCTCGCATTTCGCATGCGGCGCACTTTTCCTCGTCGGGATTATTGATGGCGTCGTTTATTTCCTTGCGTCCGCGCATCCTGCTGAATCAAGGTGGCTATCGTGGAGCAGAAACGGCGGAGAGATTTCAGG
>Ga0307405_10001413_pt1 | contig 10109 bp, 8 predicted proteins | sample 322Cmetagenome_2_FD_203311 | JGI IMG/M metagenome (GOLD analysis project Ga0307405, IMG submission 203311) | Maize rhizosphere microbial communities from greenhouse at UC Davis, California, United States - 322HYB-C-1 | ecosystem: Host-associated > Plants > Roots > Rhizosphere > Soil | place... | reverse complement strand
TTTCCCGCAAGCGCATCCTCGATCGCACGACGCGACGGCTCGCGCGTCGATTTGTACAGACCGAACAGGCTCATCGCGAATCCCGGCGTGCAGAAGCCGCACTGCGATGCGTGGCATTCGACGAGCGCCTGCTGCACCGGGTGCAGGCTGCCATCGGCGGCCGCGAGGCTTTCGACGGTGAACACGGCCTTGCCATCCACGGAGGGCAGCAGCCGGATGCATGCGTTGATCGGCTTCCAGGCGACACCGCCGCCTTCGCGCTCGGCCACCACGACGGTGCACGCACCGCAATCGCCTTCGGCGCAGCCTTCCTTCGTACCGATCAGCCGGCGCTCCTCGCGCAGGAACTCGAGGAGCGTCGTCTGTGGCGATACGCCGGCAGCATCGACGCGCTCGCCGTTCAGCAGGAAACGGATCGCCTCGCTCATGGGGCGATAGCATAGCGCCATCGTGTTCGCAATGCGTTGGAACCGCGAGCAGCGAGTAATATCGGCGCGGCATGCAACCGAGACTCGAGCGTCGAGCGGCACCGTCGCGCGTCATGCGTTTCGCGTCGCCGCTGATCGCGGCGGCGCTCACGCTTTCGACCGGGTTCGTGCTGTTCGCGGTACTCGGCAAGGATCCGTTCGCGGCCTTTCATGCGTTTTTCATCGCGCCGATCGCCAGCGTCAACGGCGTTGCCGAACTGCTCATCAAGGCGTCGCCGCTCGTGCTGATCGCTGTCGGGCTGGCGGTGGGGTTCCGCGGCAACGTGTGGAACATCGGCGCCGAAGGACAACTCACGGTCGGCGCCATCGCCGCGACCGGGCTCGCCTTGCAGCCAGCGCTCAGCGAGAGCTCGTTGCTGCTGCCGGCGATGATCGTGGCCGGCGCCGTGGGCGGCATGGCTTGGGGTGCCATCCCCGCGCTGCTTCGGACACGTTTCAACGCGAACGAGATCCTCGTGAGCCTGATGCTCACCTATGTTGCCCAGCTGTGGCTGAGCTATCTCGTCCTCGGTCCCTGGCGCGACCCGCAGGGCTTCAACTTTCCGCAGTCGCAGCCGTTCTCCGATGCGGCGCTCTATCCGCTCCTGCTCGACGGCACCCGGCTCAACGCGAGCGTCATCGTGGCGCTGGCCGCGGTCGCGGCGGCCTGGGTCTTCCTCGGCAAGAGCTACGTCGGCTATCAGATGCGCGTGACCGGACTCGCCGATGCTGCCGCGCGCTATGCCGGATTCAGCGCAAGACGGACGATCTGGATCGGGATGCTCGCCGGCGGTGGGGCAGCCGGGCTCGCGGGTGTCGGCGAAGTGGCCGGTCCGCTCGGCCAGCTGCTGCCGACCGTCTCGCCGGGATACGGCTTCGCGGCGATCATCGTCGCGTTCGTCGGCCGGCTCGACCCCATAGGCATCGTGCTCGCGGGGTTGCTGCTGTCGCTGCTCTACCTTGGCGGCGACGCCGCGCAGATCAGCATGGGCCTCCCGGCGTCGATCGCGGCCTTGTTCCAGGGCGCGTTGCTGCTCTTCCTGCTCGCGACCGACGTGTTCGTCAACTACCGCATCCGTTGGGTGCGCGCGCCGCGCTTCCATGCGGAGGCAACGGCATGACCGATGCGATCGTCCCCGTTCTGATCGCCACGCTGGGCGCCGGCACACCGCTGATCTTCGCCGCGCTCGGCGAGCTGGTGACCGAAAAGTCCGGCGTGCTGAACCTCGGCGTCGAGGGCATGATGCTCGTAGGCGCGATCGTCGCGTTCATCACCACGTCGGCGACGGCAAGCCTGTGGCTGGGCGTCGCCGCCGGCTGCCTCGCCGGCGCAGCGATGGCGCTGCTGTTTGCCTTCGCGACGCTGACGATGCAGGCCAACCAGGTCGCGGCGGGCCTCGCGCTCGCGATCTTCGGCACGGGCGTCAGCGCGTTCATAGGCAAGAACTACGTGGGCGTCGCATTGCAAAGTCCGCCGGCGTCCGATGCGTCGTTCGCGAGCGCGATCCCGGTCGTCGGCCCGCTGCTGCACGCGCTTCACCCGCTGGTGTACCTGTCGTGGCTGCTGTTCGCCGGCGTGAGCGCGTTCCTCTACCGCAGCCGGCTGGGGCTGGTGTTGCGAGCCGTCGGCGAATCGCCGGACTCCGCACATGCCATCGGGCATCCGGTCATCCGCGTGCGCTATCTGGCGACGCTGTTCGGCGGCGCGATGGCGGGCGTCGCAGGCGCGTATCTGTCGCTGGTCTACGCGCCGCTCTGGCTCGAGGGGATGACGGCAGGGCGCGGTTGGATCGCGCTCGCGCTGGTCGTGTTCGCGACCTGGCGACCGGCGCGCGCGGTATTCGGCGCCTACCTGTTCGGCGGGATCACGATCAGCCAGTTCTTTGCCCAGGGGGCAGGGATACCATTCGCATCGCAGGCGATGTCGGCGCTTCCTTATCTGGCCACGATCATCGTGCTGGTGCTGATCTCGCGCAATCCGGTGATGATCCGCCAAAACGCACCGGTATCGCTCGGCAAGCCGTTTCATGCCACCGTCTGAACGAGAGCACCCGCGTTTTCGCACTGCGAACATGGCGTGAACAGACCTTAATCCACCGCGAAGGAGATAGCCGTGCGCATCGTCACTCGACGTGATTTTCTGAAGGGCGCATCCTCGCTGGGCGTCGCCGCGCTGGGCGGGCGAGCCATCGACGCGATCGGCCAGCAGAGCGTGCTGCGTGTCGGAGTCGTCCACCAGTTCCCGATCGGCGAGGTCGGCTGGGAGACGCAGCATGCGCTGGGCTGGAAAGCGATGGAGGCGGCGTTCCCCGGCAAGGTCAAGACCACCGTCGTGACCGATGTCGTGCAGGCGCAGGACGCCGAGCGCGTATTCCGCGACCTCGCGTCGCAAGGCCACAAGCTGATCTTCGGCACCACGTTCTCGCAAATGGCGCCGATGCTGAAAGTGGCGCGCGCAATGCCGGGCACGACATTCGAATGCTGCGCGGCGATCACCACGTCGAAGAACATGGGGGCCTTCGAGGCGCGCAACTACGAGGCATCCTACCTCGGGGGTGTCATCGCCGGCCGGATGACGAAGAGCAACGTTCTCGGCTGGGTGGGCGCGTTTCCCGTCCCGCAGGTCGTATGGCGACTGAATGGATTCCTGATCGGCGCACGCAGCGTCAACCCGAACGTCACGTGCAATGTCATCTGGATCAATACCTGGAACGACCCTGCGAAGGAGAAGGACGCCGTCAACGCGCTGATCTCGCAGGGGGCCGACGTGCTGGCAGGCAGCCCCAACACCCCGGTGCAGGGCATCGCGGCCGAGGAGCGCGGTGCGTGGTCGGTGGGCAACTGCAGCGACTTCTCGAAATACGTGACGAAGCGCCAGCTCACCGGTGACATCCTCGACTGGAACAGCGCGTACGTCGAAGCCGCGCGCGACGTCATGGCGGGCACGTGGAAGTCGCAGAGCCGCTGGCGCGGGCTTGGCGAGGGCGGCTATTGCAGGATGGCCCCGTACAACGCCGCGATCCCCGGCGACGTCGTCGCCGACGTTGCAAAGCGCGAAAAGGACATCGTCGCCGGCAAGCTCAAGGTGTTCGCCGGGCCGCTCAAGGACCGCGACGGCAAGCAGCGCGTCGCCGCCGGCGCGGTGCTTCCGGATAACGACGTGCGCAGCATCAGCTGGGTCGTCGACGGCGTGAAAGGCGCATTCCCGAAGTCGTGACGCAGGGCCCGCAGCGGCAAGCGCGAGAATGACCGAGCTCGATCTCGTCCTCGATGCCGGCCGGGTCGTTGCGCGCGACGGCCGATTCGAGCGCCCGCTCGCAGGTCGAACCACCAGGGAGCTTTACTCATGACTACCGCCAAGGATTTCCTGCGCATGGCGATCGACCTCGCTCGCAGGAACGTCGTCGAGCGCGGCGGCCGCCCGTTCGGCGCCGTGCTGGTCAGGAACGGGACGGTACTGGCGACCGGCGTCAACGACATCCTCGCCACCAACGATCCGTCGGCGCACGCCGAGATGCAGGCGATCCGGGCTGCGGCGGCCGCGCTCGCCAATCCGCGGCTCGACGGCTGCGCGATGTACGCGAGCGGACACCCGTGCCCGATGTGCCTGTCGGCGATGCACATGGTCGGGATCGGCGAGGTTTATTTCGCGTACTCCAACGAGGACGCCGAGCGGTTCGGGCTGTCCACGGCGCGGATCTACGCCGAGATGGCCAAGCCGCTGTCGCAGCAATCGATCCGGATCGAGCACGTACCCGTGCGCGGCGACGGCGACGATCCGTACGAAGCCTGGGAGCTCGCGAAGCGGTAGCGTTCAGGCCTGGTTCGCGCTGCCCCACCGCCCGAGCGTGCGCGCCGTGTCGAAGCCGGCGAGCTCGCGCAAGTGGGCGGGCCGCGCCGGGACGGGCAGCGCGCCTTCCAAAGCGCCCGGAGCTATCGCCGCGATGCCGGCCCGCGTATCCGCGTCGGCGAGCGCGGCGCGGAGCCGCGGCGGGTCGACGACGACCGGTACCCCGGCCGCGAGCCGCAGATAGATGAAACCGGTGTCCTGCTCGGCGAAATTGACGACGGGAAACCGTTCCGCGCACTGCACGAGAAAGCCGGTATTGCGCGCCGCCAGCAGCGCCTGCGGGTCCGGATACAGATCCGCAGGCGACGTTGCATCGACGTTCACGCGCCGGTAGCGCTCGACGTCGAGCAGGCGTCCGACGTCCAGCACGTTGAGCGTGCCGTTCCAGCCGAACGCGACGGTCCGCGGCCGCTCGCCCTGCGCGACGCTGTTGTCGAGGAACTCGAAATGCACGCGCTTGTCGGTGCGCCGCACCCACGTGAAGAACACCTCCGGCATCCCCGAATACGCCTCGACGCCGTGCGCGAGCGTGTCGTCGACGGCCTTGTAGCGGCCGACCTCGAGCCCGCGGTTCCAGGCGCGCTCGACCAGCGATTCGGGCGGCGTGATCATGAAGAACAGGTAGACGACATGCCCGAAGCGCGTGAGCAGGTTGCTTCCGGCCTCGTTGGAATCCGGCGCGAAGCTGTCGAAGCGGAACCGGTCGATCAGCAGATGCGGCATGTCGCCGCGCTCGCCCTTGCCGGCCATGTAGCGATCGAGCTTCTGGTCGACGATCGCGAGCTCCTCGCCGGTGAACATCGCGCCATAGCGGTAGACGGCACCGAGCGATTCGTAGTCGATCAGCTGCTTGCGCCAGATGTCGGGACTGATGAGCGCGAACTCGCTCCAGTCGACGCCGATGTCGGCCGCCAGCCGGCGCTGCAGCGGACGCAGCGTGCTCTTGCCGGACGCGGACGGGCCCTTCGTGTTCATCACGACCGGCGCTCGCTGGCGCGGCAGCACGCGATAGCCTTCGCGGGCGGCGGCTTTCGCGAGCCACGGCTCGATCAGGCCGCCGATCTCGTCGCTGCCAAGGTCGTTGCACGCAAGGTCCGTGGCGACGCGCGCGATCACGTCCGGACTGCCCCAGATGCGGCCATGGCGGACCTGCAGCGCCGACGTCACGCGCGCAACGGCGCGCTCGGCAGCTTCGCGGATGCGATCCGTACCGTCGTGCGCAGGCGGTGCATCGGCTGCGCTGGCCTGCGTGCCGGCTGCCTGGGAACGCGCGCTCGTGCGCCGGCCCGGCCAGCGAAAGAACCTGCGCTTCGGCTTCGCGGATGAATGCGCGGACGCCGGGTCGCCGGCGCCGCCGGCCGCAGCGAGCGCGCGCTCGACATGCCCGGCGAGCGCGCGCCGCAGCCGGTCGTACGCCTGCTCGATCTCGGGCATTCGCGGCTCGACGCAGGCGTTGAGCAGCGTCTGCGTCATGCGGCGGAAATTGATGCCGAGATCCTCGATGCGCAGCCCGTCCGGGACGGACAGGTTCGCGGTGACGCGGATCAGCACCGCGTGCAGCGCGAGCCGGCGCGGGCGGAATGCGACGAGCTCGCTCGCCGGCAACCCGGTGAGATCGGCGAGCTCGGCCGCCTCGGCTTCCGACGTGAACGAATGCTCGGGGCGGAAGATCGTGCAGAGCTCCCGCAGCTCGCCCGGTATCTGCGAGCGAACGCCGGGGTTCCAGGCGCCGAAGCCCGAGGCGGCTTCGGCGCGCGCTTCGCCTGCGTCCTGCGCGATCGCGGATACGGGCGTGATGGCCTCGCTACTTGGCGGCCATCTCCACCGGCAGGATCTCGTGCCCGATGAAGCGGGTCCAGATGTAATCGTCCTCGCCCAGTGCGTCATGATTGTCGGGCGTGAACGGCTTGTTGTAGTGCTTGATCAGGCCGTCGTACGAATCGATCTTGTAGAAGCCCTGCCGGATCGCGTCGCCATCGGTGCTGCCCGCCTTCTGGATCGCGAGCGCGACGAGCTGCATGGCGTCGTAGGCGTTGGCGATGCCGACCGCCGGCGTCGCATCACCCGGACCCTTGATGTCGGAGTACTTCTTCTTGAGCGCGGCGAGCACCTTGTCGCCGACCGGCGATTGCTTGCCGAAGAAGCTGTACGTCTGCACGAACACGACGTCCTTGGCGTTCGGGCCGGCGAGCTCGGTGAAGCGGCCGCCCGCGGGTCCCCAGTGCGACACGATCGGCACCTTCCAGCCCATCCGGTCGAGCGACTTCACGACCTGCGCGGACGGCCCGACGTTGCCGACGAGCAGCAGCGTGTCGGCGCCCGCGGCCTTGAGCCGCGACAGGTGCGGCGTCACGTCGACGTCGTTGGGCTCGAACTTCTCGACGCCCGCGGGCTTGACGCCTTTCGCGTTGAGCGCCGCGACCAGTCCCTTCTGGTTCGACTCGCCCCACGGGTTGTTGACGACGATCACGCCGGGCGTCTTCGTGTTGTAGTGCTTCTGCGCGTACTGCAGCATCGCGCGGTCGACGAGCTCGTCCATCGCCGACACGCGAAAGGCGAAATTGGGATTGGCGCCGTTGCGCGTGATCGGCGTGCCGGCCGCCCACGGGTCCATGAACGGAATCTTCTCCTGATTGACGATCGGCACGATCGCGAGGGCGACCGGCGAGTCGAGACCGCCGAACAGCACGGCGACCTTCTCCTTGAAGATCAGCTCGCGCGCGGCGATCTGCCCCTTGGCGGGATTGGCCTCGTCGTCGCGGCGCACGAGCTCGAACTTGCGCCCGCCGAGCACGCCGCCCCTGGCGTTGAGCTCGTCGATGGCGATCGTCAGGCCGCGGGTGATCGCCTCGCCGGCCTTGGCGGACTGTCCCGACAGGGCGGTGACGAGCCCGATCTTGATTGCGTCGGCGGCCGCGGCAGGCCACGCGAGGGCAAAGCTGGCGGCGACCGTTGCGACCTTGAGCACGGTGCGGCGCGTGACGCGGTTGTTCGCGAACATGACTGTCTCCTGTGGATGGATCGGGTGCCGCCCGGCGGGCGGCGCATGGCATGGCAAAGCGTCAGGCGGTGCGGCGGACCGGACGGCGAGCGGGTCGGCACCTCGTCGCGCGATGCTGGCTCGCCGGGCGCGGCCCGTCCATGCGTGCGATCCTTATGCATCCCGTTCATCGCGTCAATAGCGCCGTCGCGCCGGGGTCGACTCGCGCGACCGCGTGTCGACCGGGCCCGCGGCGTTGGTAGTATCACGCGGGAACGCACCCGCCTCCTGCAGGAGATCGCAACATGCCCGATGACGCCTCGCAGCACCGTTCCACCGCCGAAGCCGCGGCCGGACGCATCGTCGAAGAGTTCCTCGACGCGTCGATGATTCCCGATCCGGTGCGGGCGCGCACCTACATGGCGCCCGACGTGAAGATAACGTTCACCGGCGGGCGCAGGTTCGACGACCCCGCGGGCACCGCCGCCTTCAACGCCGCGCGCTATCGCGTCGTGAAAAAGAAATTCGAGCGCACCGACGTCGTCGCCGGCGGCACGGACGAGGAGACGGTCGTCTACAACACGGGAACGCTGTACGGGCAGTGGCCGAACGGCGATCCATTCGAGGGCAACCGCTACGTCGACCGCTTCGTCGTGCGGCACGGCAAGATCGTGCGCATGGACGTCTGGAACGACAGCGCCGAAATCCTGCTGATCCGCGCCGGTCTCGCGAAACCGTAGCGGCGCCGCGCCCGCGTTCGATGCTGACGCTGTCGCTGGTCTCGGGGCTTTCGATGGGCGCGATGTACGGCCTGCTCGCGCTCGGCTTCCATATCACGTACGCCGTATCGAGCACGGTGAACTTCGCGCAGGGCACGTCGCTGATGCTGGGCGCCGTACTCTGCTATCTGTTCTCGGTCTCGCTCGGGTGGCCGCTCGCGGTCAGCATTCCGCTCGCACTCCTGCTGTGCGCCGTATGGGGAATGCTGCTCGAGCGGTTCATCGTGCGCCCGTTCGTGCGCGCAGGCTCCAACGGCTGGCTGATGTCGACGGTTGCCGCCGGGATCGTGCTCGAGCAGGTCGTCATGTTCACGTTCGGCAAGGAGCCGCGGAGCCTCGCGCTCCCGGTGTCGGGCGAGGCGTTCACGCTCGGCGGCCTTGCGATCTCGCCGTTGCAGATCGTGATCCTCGTCGTCGCGATCGGCGTGGCGGCGGGTCTCGGTGCCTTCTCGCAGCGGACGCGCATCGGTAAGGCGCTGCTCGCCATCGTTCAGAATCCACAGGCGGCGAGCCTGATGGGCATCGACGTGACGCGCGCGGTGATGTACTGCTACGCGGCGTCGACCGTACTCGCGGGCATCGCGGGCATCCTGATCGCGCCGCTGTTTTCCGTGTCCGCGGAAATGGGCACGCTGTTCGGCCTGAAGGCCTTTGCCGTGGCGATCCTCGGTGGCCTGAACAGCGCGCGCGGCGTCGTCTTCGCCGGCTTCCTGTTCGGCATCGTCGAGGCGCTGATCACGTCGATGCTCGGCTCGGCGTACACCAACATCCTCGCGTTCCTGCTCGTCATCGTGACGCTGGCGATCAAGCCGTACGGCATTCTCGGCCAGGCCGGCGTGAAGAAGGTCTGAGCAATGCGGGCCCTGGGCAGGCTGCTGCGCGATCCGGTCCTGATCGTCGTCGTTGTCGGCGCGGCGCTCTATGCGACGGTCGCGAACCCGTACTACCTGTTCCTGCTCACGGTCGGCGCGTTGACGGTCGTCGTCGGCGTCGGCCTGAACGTGCTGATCGGCCTTACGGGCCAGGTGTCGTTCGGCCACGTCGGCTTCTACGCGCTCGGCGCCTACGCGACGGCGATCCTGTCTTCGAAGTATGGCTGGAACTTCTGGTTGACGCTGCCCGTCGGTGCCGTGCTGACCGGCGTCGTCGGCGCGTTGCTCGGCCTTGTCGCGCTGCGCGTGCGCGGGCCCTATCTCGCGATGGTCACGATCGCGTTCGGATTCGTCGTCGAATACAGCGTCGTCGAGTGGGAGGGATTGACCGGCGGCCAGAACGGCCTGATGAACATTCCGTATCCGGCGGTGGGCTCGCTGTCGATCGGCGAGCGCGGCATTGCGCTGGTGGCGATCGCGCTGATGGGGATCGTGCTCGTGCTGTACAAGCGCCTTGCGCGCAGCGCGTGGGGACTCGCGATGCGCGCGGTGCGCGATTCCGAGGTAGCCGCCGCATCGCTCGCCGTCAATCCGCTCACCGTGCGCACGGTGGCATTCACGATTTCCGCGGTGCTGGCCGGCATCGCCGGATCGTTCTTCGCGTCGGCCACGACGTTCGTGGCGCCGAGCTCGTTTCCGTTCTTCCAGTCGATCCTGTTCGTGCTCGTCGTCATCGTCGGCGGCGTCGAGCGAACCTACGGGCCGGTGATCGGTGCCGTCATCGTCGTCGGCATTCCCGAAATGCTGTCGGGGCTCGCCGAATACCGCGTCCTGTTGTCGGGCGTGCTGATGCTCGCGGTGCTGCTGTTCGCACCGGGCGGCATTGCGAGCGCGTTCGCGGCGCGGTTCCTGCGCAGGCAGGAGCCGGAGGCGCCGGCCGCACCGGTGTCGGCAAAACTGCTCGTATCGACGGGGGCGCCGCGGCAGACGCTCGAGATCGACAAGCTCGCCATCGCGTTCGGGGGCGTTCGCGCGGTAACCGATTTCTCCGCCCGGATGCAAAGCGGCGAGGTGACGAGCATCATCGGGCCGAACGGCGCCGGCAAGACCACCGTCCTCAACATGATCTGCGGCTTCTATCGGCCGCAGGCCGGATCGGTG
>Ga0307405_10001409_pt1 | contig 10123 bp, 8 predicted proteins | sample 322Cmetagenome_2_FD_203311 | JGI IMG/M metagenome (GOLD analysis project Ga0307405, IMG submission 203311) | Maize rhizosphere microbial communities from greenhouse at UC Davis, California, United States - 322HYB-C-1 | ecosystem: Host-associated > Plants > Roots > Rhizosphere > Soil | place... | reverse complement strand
TGGACAACCGCGGCCGTATCAAGCTGTCCATCAAGGACGTTGCAGCAGCCAAGGCATCGGGCGTTTAATCACTCCCTCGCTTGACCGCTGAACAAGCAAACGCCCCGACTGGTTCGGGGCGTTTTGCTGTGTGCTGAAAATTCCTTCAGGGCAGGTTGCCTGCCCTCGGGGACGATGCTAGGTTTAGCGCCACGCCCGTGTAGCTCAGTCGGTAGAGCAGCGCACTCGTAACGCGAAGGTCGCAGGTTCGATTCCTGTCTCGGGCACCAAGCAATACTCTGTTTTCAGATGATCCACGAATGGTTCTGAAGGCCAGGTAAACCGAGCTTCCAACGGCTTCCTGCGTCAGAGAGATCCTTGATGATCCAGATCCATCTTCCATTCCCAGATCAGCGAGAACGCCATGACCGTTAAAGAGTTGTCCCAAGAAGCCAGACACGAACAAGCCTTGGAAAAGTACCTCAAAGAAACGCCGCAATTGGCAGAGGAAATCAAGGACTTGTCCACTGACGATCAGAACGACCAGATCCAGTGGGCATTCGAGGACGAGGCCGAAGCCCAGGGTCTGCAGCCTTGGGAGCTGACGCTCAAGTACACCAGTAGGCCGGAAGAGTTCGAGGCGCAGCGCCTTGTCTTGCACAAGGAAGCGGCGGAGGTGCTGGGTGTGGAATGGGATGAGTACTGCGAGATGAATAATCTTGTAGTTTAAAAGCAGCTACAAGCCACAAGCTGCAAGACTAGCGCCGAACCGCTTGAAGCTTGCAGCTTGGGGCTCGCAGCTGCTTAGAGACTAAGCCGCATCGACAGGTCCACGGCTTTGACGTCCTTGGTCATCGCACCGATGGAGATATAGTCCACGCCGGTCTCGGCGATCGGGCGCAACGTGCTTTCGTTGATGCCGCCGCTGGCTTCCAGTTTCGCTTTGCCGCCGTTCAGGCGCACGGCTTCGCGCATGTCGTCCAGGCTCAGCTCGTCGAGCATGATGATGTCGGCATCGGCTGCCAGCGCTTCTTTCAATTCCGCCAGGCTTTCCACTTCGATTTCCACCGGCTTGCCCGGGGCGATCTTGTGGGCGGCGCTGATGGCCTGGGCAATGCCACCGCAGGCGGCGATATGGTTTTCCTTGATCAGGAAGGCATCGTAAAGGCCGATGCGATGGTTATGGCAGCCGCCGCAGGTGACCGCGTATTTCTGGGCCAGGCGCAGCCCGGGCAGGGTCTTGCGGGTATCGAGCAGCTTGACCTGGGTGTCGGCAACGAAGTCCGCCAGGTAGCGGGCCCGGGTGGCAACGCCCGAGAGCATCTGCAGGAAGTTCAACGCGCTGCGTTCGCCCGTCAGCAGTGAGCGAGCCGGGCCTTCGAGGTGGAACAGCGCCTGGTCGGGGCTTGCCCGGTCGCCGTCGCGCACTTGCCAATGCACCGCGACGCGGGGATCCAGTTGTCTGAACACCGCGTCGACCCAGGCCGTGCCGCTGATGATCGCGGCTTCGCGGGTGATGATGGTGGCCTTGGCCAGGCGTTCGGCGGGGATCAGTTGTGCGGTAATGTCGCCGCTGCCGATGTCTTCGAGCAACGCACGGCGCACGTTGGCTTCGATTTCGGCGGTCAGATCGGCGAGGCGTAGATTCGGCATGACGGGCTCCACAAACAAAGTGGCCGGATTATAGGGCCAGGCCGCAGGCGAACCCAAGGCGCCACTTGCGCGCTGCCGAATGAAACCTGCATTTGGTCGCATGGGCGCAACATTTTCCCGATTGTCCTGTCACTTGTTCCGAGTATTTCGAGCTGGTTCACAAGTGTCCACTGGTGCGCCAGGGTTCTTTTACCCGATAATCCGCCTTTCGATTGACGCCATGACTTTGACGTCGCGAACCGAAGAATAACCTTTCAGGAGGCCAGGATGCACAACGACGGGAATGTAGTGCCTTTGCACAAGGCGTCTACCGATCAGGCGAGTCGCTCGCCGCTCGCCCGCCTGCCTGTGATTCTGCTTCAGGTTCGCGACAAGGCTGCGCAGCAGTTGCGCCTTGGCTTGCAGGAATTGTTCGATAACGCTGACGATACCTTGTTCGAAATGGCCGACCGGGCGCGTAACGATGTCGAGCAGAACCTCTACTTCGAAGCCATGCGAGACCTGCGGCTGAAACGCAAGAGCATCGAACGTGAGTTCCTCGAACAGTTTTTCGAGGCGTTCGTCAATCTTGCCCAATACGATCTGACCCAGGCCACCCTCGCGCCTGTACTAGGCGCCATACCGGCCCAGCGAAACCATGATGACCTCGAACGCCGGCTGGCGGTGGAAACCATGGTCGCCCGGGTGCTCAGTCGCGATGGCCTGTCTCTCGATCAACTCACGGCGCGACTCGGCGCGTTACTGTCGCGGCCCCTGGCGAACCAGCACAACCCCTTGAGCCCGGCCCTGCTGTGTGAGAATTTTCTCCAGGCCGGGCGTAACCTGGGCGTAGGCATCAAGGTCAAACTGATCCTGCTCAAGCTCTTCGAGCGGTATGTGCTCAGCGAATGCGACAACCTTTATTCCGAGGCCAATCAGCTATTGGCGGCAACCGGGATCTTGCCAGATCTGAAGGTTTCTCCGTCGCGGCGCGCCTCGGACCGTGTCGAAGAGCCTGCTCGACCCAGCACTGCCGGGCCTGCCAGGCCAAGGGTCGACGATGTCGATGACAGCGTGCAGGAAGTCTTCGCCGCTTTGCAGAAGTTGTTGGTCCAGGTGCGCGGCAGTGTCGCGCCGACCCTTGAGCCCAGTGCACCGGCCCAGCCAATCACGACCCGTGACCTTTTGCGCTTGTTGTCTCATTTGCAGCAATACGTGCCGGCCCCCTCGGTTCAGGATGACTTCGACCTGCGCAGCCAGCTTGAACAGCTGTTGACCCGGGTCAGCGTCAAGAGCGGCAAATCCCGCGTGGTCGAAGGCGCGGACGAAGATGTGATCAACCTGATCGCGATGATGTTCGAATTCATCCTTGATGACCGTAACCTGCCGGACTCCCTCAAGGCCTTGATTGGCCGGCTGCAGATCCCGATGCTCAAGGTCGCGGTGCAGGACAAGAGTTTTTTCAGTCGCAATAATCATCCGGCGCGCCGATTGCTCAATGAAATCGCAGCGGCGGCGATGGGTTGGGGTGATTGCGATGATCATCAGCGCGACAGCCTCTACCTGCGCATCGAGCAGGTGGTGCAGCGCCTGTTGAACGACTTCGTCGACGATCCGGCGATATTTTCCGAAGTGCTGGCCGATTTCCTGGCGTTCACCAGCGACGAGCGCCGCCGCTGTGAATTGCTTGAGCAGCGCATCCGTGACGCCGAAGAGGGAAGGGCAAAGGCCGACCTGGCTCGACAGCGGGTCGAAGGGGCACTGAACCAGGTCATGCTCGGCAAAGTCCTGCCCCAGGCCGTAGTGGATTTCGTGCAGCAGGCCTGGAGCCAGGTGCTGCTGCTGACCGGCTTCAAGCATGGCGAGCATTCAGCCGAATGGCGGGCCGACGTGCTGACCCTGGAACAATTGGTCTGGAGTGTCCAGCATCACGAAGAGCCCGATGCGGGCCTGCGTTTGCTGGCGATGGTGCCGGAGCTGCTCAAGGCCCTGCGCGAGGGGCTGAGTCGCTCGGCGTTCGACCCGTTCGCCACCAGCGAATTCTTCAGCGAGCTGGAACTGCTTCATGTCCAGGCCCTGCAGCGGCTGGGCCAGGCAACGGAGGCTGGGGAGCCGGCGGATCTGCCGGTCATGGTCGAAGTGGCGGAACCCATCGTCCTTCGCACTGCGTCACAGACGCCCGCGCAAGAGCCGACCGTGCGCTTGCCGGCTGATGATGCAGGCCTGCGTCAGGTCGATCAATTGCGCCTGGGATGCTGGGTCGAGTTCCAGGAAGACGAAGACAACAGCCTGCGTTGCAAGCTGGCGGCGATCATCCAGGCCACCGGCAAGTTCGTTTTCGTCAACCGCACCGGCCTCAAGGTCCTGGAGCACAGCCGCACCAGCCTGGCCCTGGAGTTCCGCCGGGGAGCGGCACGTCTGCTGGACGACACCCTGCTGTTCGACCGGGCACTGGAGTCTGTTCTCGGCAACCTGCGCCAGCTCAATCGCGGCAAGTGATCGCGCAGCCGACGTAGATCGCGGCATACTGGCGGCACTCACCGTCGTCATCGAAGGAACCCGTATGCAGCTGGACCCCGTGAGCGGTTGGTGCGAGGGCGTGCGTCATTGCCCTTCGCCCAATTTCAATGCGCGCCCCGAGGGCGAGATCTCCCTTCTGGTGATCCACAACATCAGCCTGCCGCCGGCACAGTTCGCAACCGGCAAGGTACAGGAATTTTTCCAGAATCGTCTGGATGTCACGGAACATCCCTACTTTGCCGGTATTGCCGACCTGTGTGTCTCGGCGCATTTCCTGATCGAACGTGACGGCGCCGTGACCCAGTTTGTCTCTTGTCTGGAGCGTGCGTGGCACGCGGGGGTTTCGTGCTTCGAAGGGCGGGAGACGTGTAACGATTTTTCCATAGGCATCGAGCTTGAAGGCACCGATGATCTGCCGTTCACCGAAGCGCAATATGTCGCCTTGGTGGAGCTGACCCGGCAGTTGCGCGCGGCGTTTACGGCGATCACGGTGCAGCGCATCTGTGGGCACAGCGACATTGCCCCGGGGCGCAAGACCGATCCGGGACCGGCATTCGACTGGGCGCGCTATCGCGCGGCCCTGACAGAAGGGGAAGGACAATGAGTTTTCTGGTGTTGCTGCTGGCAGTCTGGATCGAGAAATTCTCGGCCCTGCGCCAGCGGGTCCAGCGTGACGGCGGCTGGCTGGGCGAGCTGAACAAGCTCGAAGCGAGCCCACGCTGGGTCAATCGGCCCTGGCTGGTGCTGATGGTGATGGTACTGTTGCCGGTGGCGCTGTTGGCGTTGCTGCTGTGGGTGCTGGAGCCGGTGGCCTATGGTCTGCTGGCACTGCCGGTGCACCTGTTGGTGGTGATCTACAGCCTGGGGCGCGGCGATCTGTTGGCGGCGCTCGGGCCGTTTCGCGATGCGTGGCGCCGTGAAGATTTGCAGGCAGCGGCCCATGTGGCCAAGCGCGACCTGAACATCGATGCCGATGGCGGCGAGCAGTTGCTGGAGCGGGTCCAGGGGCACTTGCTGTGGCAGGCGTATCAGAGTTTCTTTGCGGTCATCTTCTGGTATTTCCTGCTGGGCCCGGTGGCTGCCCTGAGCTATCGATTGCTCGCCCTGGCCGCTGAACACAGCCACAACCCCGGCGTGGCCGAGCGTGCGGCGCAGCTGCGCCACGCGTTCGATTGGGTCCCGGTGCGATTGCTGGCGGCGAGCTTCGCCCTGGTGGGCAACTTCGTGGCGGTCAGCCGGGTCATGCTGCACGAACTGCTGAACTGGAACATCAGCGCCGCCGACCTGATCAACAAGGTCGGCCTGGTAGCCGGCGAGATCCCGACCCCGGTCGCCGGGCCGGACGGCATCAACAGCCTGGATCGGCTATGGGAGCTGCTGTTGCGCTCGGCGGTGCTCTGGTATTCCGGGTTTGCGTTGTGGACGGTGTTGGCCTAGGCAAGCGAGTCCGTAGTGGCGAGGGGATTTATCCCCGCTGGGGCGCGAAGCGGTCCCCTCGCTTTTGCAAGCCAGATACCAGGGGGCTGCTTCGCAGCCCAACGGGGATAAATCCCCTCGCCACAACTGAGCCGTGTCATTCCTTTCATTAACCTTAAGTTACAAATCTCCCCGCCGATTTAAGCTATACAGAAGCAGCGTCCGCATAGTGGCCTTCTGCTGCCTGCCCGCGCGCCTATAAAAATAAAAATTATCGGGAGACTTCCTTGTGAAGAGTTTGCTCTGGCCCGCCGTCGCCCTGATGAACCGCCTGAGCTTCGGCATGAAGTTCAGCCTGATCAGCGTGTTGTTCCTGCTGCCGATGCTGGTGACCAACTTCTTTCTGGTACGTGACTCGTACCGGGAGTTCCAAGGCACCCAAGTCGAGTTGCAAAGCCTCGACTTGCTGGGCAGCAGCCTGACTCTACGCCGCGACCTGGAGACCTTGAACAATCTGGTGCAGATCAATGCCAGCCTGGGCCAGTCCGGCAAGGCGGGCGACGTGGAAAGCCGGATCAGCACCCTGGAGCAACAGATTCTCGCGCGCCTCCAAGGCATGCAGGCAATGGCCGCAGAGCCCGAGCACGTCAGCGCCTTCGATGCCAAGCGCGACGAAATGATTGCCGCCTTCAAGGCCCAGCAGGCCGAAAGCTCACTGCAAAGCAAAAGCGCGTTGATCGGCAGGTTGCTCAACAATGCGCAAATATTTGGCCAGGTCATCGCCAGCCAGGCGGGCCTGAGCCGCGACAACCAGGGCGACATCCGCCAACTCAGCGACCTGATGGTCGGCGTGACCCCCAAGGTCACCCAGATCCTGGGCGAAGGGCGTGCGCTGGGGGCCTCGTCGTTGGGCTTGGGGTTCCTCAATTCTGCTTCGAGCACCCGGTTTGACGAGTTGCTGGTACAGGTCGAAAAACTCCAGGGCGAATATGATCTGAAATTGCAGGACGCCCTTGGCTCCAGCAAGGCGGCCGGGCAGGCGCTTGCCGAGCAAGCTGGCACCAGCAGGAATTCTCTCAAGCAGGCCGCCGAACTGATCGAGGAACAGGTGGTGATGGCTGATACGCTCGACGCCCCCTGGTCGGCGTTTTACCAGCAGGTCAGCGGCCTCATGGAACAGACCTATCGGCTGAACGAAGTGACACTGGGCTTTCTCGGTGTCCAGTTGCAGCACCGCCTGGAGCAGAACCGCAGCCACATGGTGCTGCAAGCGGTGGCACTGGCGGTGGTGTTCCTGTTGATTTTTTACTTGTACGCCGGTTTCTACGCCTCGACTCGCACCACGCTCAAGCATTTGGGCGCAATGATGGACAAGGTCGCGGCCGGCGACATGACGGTCAATTTCGTGGCTCGCAGCAAGGATGAGCTGGGCGAGCTGGGTGAAGTGTTCAACGGCACCGTGGCGAAAATCCATGACTTGATCGAGCAGGTCGGTCGCACGGTTGCCGAGGTCGAGCGCCAGGCCGGTCAGGTGCAAGCCGTGTCTGCCCAGAGCAACCAGGCCGTGGCCGGGCAGCGCAGCCAGATCGAGCTGGTCGCCACCGCGATGAACCAGATGTCGGCGACTGCCCAGGAAGTCGCCAGCAGTGCCGCCGCGGCGGTCAGCAGCGCCCATAGCGTGAACGATGAAACCCTCAGCGGACGCAGCCTGGTGGAATCACAGCAAAGCAGCATCGCCCGGCTGGCCAACGAAATCGATCAGTCGGTGCAAGTGATCAATCAACTGGCTACCGACAGCCAGGCCATCAGCCGTGTACTGGATGTGATCAAGAGCATCGCCGAGCAGACCAACCTGCTGGCGCTCAATGCCGCGATCGAAGCGGCACGGGCCGGCGAGCAGGGGCGTGGATTCGCGGTGGTGGCCGATGAGGTCCGGACCCTCGCCAAGCGAACCCAGCAATCGACCGAGGAAATCGAAGCGATGATCAGCCGGCTGCACAACGGCGTTGGTGCCGCCGTCAAGGCCATGGGCAGCAGTCATGAAATGGCCAGCGGCACCGTCGGCCAGTCGGAAAGGGTCCAGCAGGCCCTGGAAAATATCCTCGGCGCCGTTGGCATGATCGTCGACCAGAACCAGCAGATCGCCGCTGCCGCAGAGCAACAGACAGCGGTAGCCCACGACATCGACCAGAACATCGTCGAGATCAACCGCGCCGGCGAGCGCACCGCCGAAGGCGCGCACCAGACCGAAGACGCCAGTCGCGAGCTGTCCGCGCAGGTGGTGCAGCTGAAGCAGTTGATCAATGCGTTTCGGGTTTGATTCCTGTGTCTACACAGTTCCAATGTGGGAGCGAGCCTGCTCGCGAAAGCGCTGTATCAGTCGCGCATAGGGTGTCTGATACACCGCATTCGCGAGCAGGCTCGCTCCCACAGGAACTTACCAATTGAATAACTGGCGAGCGTTCGCCGTGCTGGCCTCGGCCAGTCGTTCCGGGCTGATCCCCATGATCTGCGCCAACGCCGCGCAAATCGCCGGCAAATGCGCCGGGCTGTTGCGCTGGCCGGGGAACATCGCCGGGGCCATGTCCGGTGAATCGGTCTCCAGCACCACCGCGTCCAGCGGCAGTTTTGGCAGCACCCGGTGCATGCGCAAAGCCTGCGGCCATGTCGCGGCGCCGCCGAGGCCGAGCTTGTAACCGAGCCTGATGTATTCGCGGGCCTCTTCGAAGCTGCCGGCGAAGGCGTGGATGATGCCGGTACGGGCGGGGCGGATACGCTTCAGGGTCGCGATCACTGCGGCGTGGCTGCGGCGCACATGGATCAGCGCCGGCAGTTCGAACTCCACGGCCAGTCCCAGTTGTGCCTCGAACAATGCCTGCTGGCGATCGCGGTCCAGGGTCTCGATGTAATAGTCCAGGCCGATTTCCCCCACCGCACACAACTGCCGATGCCCGGCCAGGCGGGCCAGCCAGTCCCGCAATTGCTCAAGATCTTCGCTGCGATGCTGGTCGAGGTATACCGGGTGCAGGCCCAGCGCGGCATGCAGGTCCGGGTCGCTCTGCACCAGATCCCAGACGCGTTGCCAGTTGTCCCGATACACTCCCAGCAGCACCATTTGCCGAACACCCAACGCGCGACTTTCGGTCAGCAGCGCCGAGCGATCCGCGTCGAAGTCCGGGAAGTCCAGGTGAGTATGGGTATCGATCAGCTCCATGGTTCGATCCGGGAAGTCCTCAGTCTTGGTGAATACGCTGCTTGAACGTGCGGGCAATCGCCTGGACACCAGGCTGGTAGTCATCGTTCTCGATGGCCGCCAGCGCCAGTTCCAGCGCCTTGGCGGCGATCAGTTGATGCTGTTGGGACATGGCATTCACCGGCAGCGGCAGGAAATCCAGCAGTTGCGTGTCACCAAACGTCCCCAGGCGCAGCGGCCGTGACTTGAGCGGAAAATCATGCAGGGCGTCGAACACGCCTTGCAGCAGTACATAAGAGGTGGTGATCAGCGCATCGGGCAAGTGCCCCAGGCGTGCGAGCATCTCGTCCATCAGTTGGCGACCGCATTCACGGCTGAACGACTCGCCGTGTTCGATCAACACCTGGCCGTCGAACCCGGCCAGCGCCTCGCGAAACCCCGCGGCCCGCTCCTGGCTGATGCTCAGTTCGGGGCGGGCACTGATCAGTGCGATCTGCCGCGGGTGGGTGTCCAGCAGGCTGCGGGTCAGCTGCAGGCTGGCCTGGCGGTCATCGCTGATCACCGAGCAGAAGTGCGCCGGTTCCATCACCCGGTCGATGGCGATGATCGGCATGCCCTTGGCCTGGAGCTGGCGGTAACTGTCGTCGTCGGCCGGCAGGCAACTGGCGACGATCAGTGCATCGCAGCGCCGGGCGCGGAACAGTTGCAGCAATTGCCGCTCGCTGTCAGGCGCGTCGTCGGAACTGGCTATCAACAGTTGATAGCCCCGGGCGCGAGCGCCTTGCTCCAGGAGCTTGGCAATACGGGCATAGCTGGGGTTTTCCAGGTCCGGCAGGATGAAACCCAACGTCCGCGTGTGCCGGCTGCGCAGCCCGGCGGCCTGGGGGTTAGGCGTGAAGCCATGTTCTTCGACCACCGCTCGCACCCGTTCGACGGTCGCGTTGCTGATGCGTTGCTGTTCGGCCTTGCCGTTGATGACGTAGCTGGCGGTGGTGACGGACACACCGGCAAGCTGGGCGATATCACTGAGTTTCAACCCGGTTTTCCTTGTTTTTTTCGAGTGTGCCGCGACATTGAAGGCCCATCCTACCCGATTCGGCACGATGGTCACCCCCGAGGCGCTTTCGACAAGTTGCACTTCAAGGATGAGAGATTATCGAGTAACGTGCCAATCTTTCTAGATTAAACGTTTCAGCAAGCGTATTTTCAGGCTCTTGGGATTTTCTGGCCGCACTGCCGCGATACCGCCGGAAGCTGTCCCACACGCTAAGCTGATTCATTCAAAACAATACCTGGCGCCCACCGGACGCCAAAAAGGAGAAAGCATGCTCGAGCTCACTCTAGAGCAGATATCCATGGCCCAGGTGGCTGTGGATAAAGACG
>Ga0307405_10001408_pt1 | contig 10126 bp, 2 predicted proteins | sample 322Cmetagenome_2_FD_203311 | JGI IMG/M metagenome (GOLD analysis project Ga0307405, IMG submission 203311) | Maize rhizosphere microbial communities from greenhouse at UC Davis, California, United States - 322HYB-C-1 | ecosystem: Host-associated > Plants > Roots > Rhizosphere > Soil | place... | reverse complement strand
GACGCTGAGAGGCTTCGAGTAGCTCGTCACCGCCCCGTCCTTGTCGCGCACCTGCGCGCGCGTGGTCAGCGCCCGCTGGTCGGGCACGGCGGCGCAGCTCAGCGTCTTCGTCGTGCTGAACGCCGTGTAGCCGGCGCCCTGCCCGCAGTCGAAGCTGTACTGCAGCGTCGTGCGGTCGGAGGTGCCGACGTCCGTGCCGGAGGCGCTGAGGTTGTAGGCCGTGCCCTCCGTCACCGCCGCCGGCGCGGTGAACGCGGCGGTGGGCGCGACGTTCGACACGACGGCCTGCGCGGTCGTGGTGGTGGTGGTCCCGCCCGCGTCCCTCACCGTGAGCAGGACGGTGTAGACGCCGTTGTCCGTGTACGCCTTCTTCGGGCTCGCCAGCGTCGCCGTGGTCCCGTCGCCGAACGACCAGCTGTAGGTGAGCGCGCCGCCCTCGGGATCACTCGAGCCGAGGCTCGAGAACTGGATGAGCGTTCCCTCGTTGGCGGCGTACGGCCCGTTGGCGTTGGCCACGGGCGGCGCGTTCGGCGTCACGGTCACCGTCGCCGCGTCCGTGCCCACGCCGCCGTCCTTGTCCGTCACCGTCACCCGCAGGGTGTAGGTGCCCGCCGTGACGTACTTGTGCGTCACGCCGGCGAGCGGGCCGGGGGCGCCGGCGAAGCTGGCGTAGCTCCCCGTGCCGTCGCCCCAGCTGATGGTGTAGCTCCAGATGGCGTCGCCGGCCCCGGGGTCGGCGAAGGTGCCGCGCGCGATGACGCTCGCGCCGGCGACGATCGTGGTGTCGTTCCCGGCGCCCGCGGTCGGCGCGACGTTGAGGACGGAGACGGTGCCGGACTTCACGATGAACTTCGTCGCGTCGCTCGCGTAGCGCGCGGTGAGCCGCACGACGTAGCTGTCGTCGTCGCGGTACCGGTGGATGGCGGTCGGGCCGGCCACCGCCGGCGAGTCGTCGCCGAAGTCCCACGAGTAGGTGAGCGCCGGGTCGAGCGGGCTGGCGATCCCGAAGCCGATCGACGCGCCCTCGTTCCCGCCGTACGGACCGCCGATCAGCACCGCGTCGAGGCGCGGGTCGGGCGCCGGACCATCGCAGGGCGTGGACGGGCAGGCGACGGGGAGGTTCGTCGTGTTGAGCAGCGAGGTCGGGCTGCCGGTGCCGGCGCCGGTGATCTTGTTCGGCGTCACCGCGGCGAGCACCTGCGACACCGCGCCCGCAGCCGTCGCGGCCTGCGTGTAGGCGACGGCGCCCGCCACGTGCGGCGACGCCATCGACGTCCCGCTCTCGAGCACGGAGCCGGAGTTGCTCGTGTAGCTGGCGGAGAGCACGTCGGTGCCGGGCGCGAAGTGGTCCACGCAGCTCCCGTAGTCCGACGCCTGGAGGCTCGACCAGATCGAGCGGCGGTCGGCGTTGTCGCTCGCCGCCACGGTGACCACGTTCGGGATGCGCGAGGGCGTCGACAGGCAGGCGTCCGCGCCCGAGTTGCCGGCGGCGACGACCACGGCGACGCCCGAGGCGATCAGCTCGTTGATGGCGGCGTCCACCTCGGGCACGACCATGCCGAAGCCCAGGCTCATGTTGGCGACGGCCGGCAGCTGCGCGTGCGTGAGCACCCAGTCGATCCCGGCGAGAAGGTCGGCGTCGTCGCCGCTGCACACGCCGTAGCCGAACACCTTGACGCTGACGATCTGGGCGCGCTTGGCGACGCCGTACGTCGCGCCGCCCACCGTGCCCGCCACGTGCGTGCCGTGGCCGTTGCAGTCCGAGCCCCCGAGGCCGTCCGGCACGGTGAACCCGGTGATCGCCCGCCCCTCGAAGTCCACGTGGCTCGTCCGCACGCCCGTGTCGAAGATGTAGGCCGTGTAGTTCCACCCCGTGCCGCCGTAGCTGTAGCTCCCGTTGAGCGGCAGCGACGCCTGGTCGATGCGGTCGAGCCCCCAGGGGGGCGTGAGCTGCACGCCGGCGAGCCGCATCGGCGTCGCGGGCCGCACGCTCAGCACGCTGGCGTCGCGGCCGAGCGCTTCGGCGGCCGCCGCCGGCAGGCGGACGCTGAAGCCGCGCAGCGCGCGCTCGTACACGTACCCCACCTGCCCGCCGTGCGCGGACGCCAACCGGTGCGCCTCGGCGCTCGCGTTCGGCGCCTCGTCGCGCAGGCGCACCAGGTAGTGGTCGCGCGCCGGGGCCTCGCCCGGCGATGCCGCCCGGGCGGCGGCGAGCGGCTCCGGCGACGCCAGCGGCTGCACCGGGGTGGGGCGGTCCGCACAGCTCACCACCGCGACGAGTGTGGCCAGGAGCGTGAGGGGACGGAGCGCGCGCCGGGCGCGCGCGGAGGAGACGGTCGGCATGGGCAGCATGATCGGCATCCGGGCAGGGAGTAGCGGCAACATCGCCTGACGACCTTCGAGGCAGTGCCGGCCCCCGGGCGGGCGCGTGTGCGCCTGCCAGGAGAGCCGCCCATCAGCACTTCATGTCCTGCGGCGCCGGCGCTCGCGCCGGCACCGTTCTCACTGGACCGTGATCGTCCGCTTGACCGAGGTTCCGGTCGTGAGGTCCTTGTCCCGCACCGTCATGTAAGCCAGGAAGGTGCCGACCCGGGTGTAGGCGTGAGCGTGAACGATGCTCGCGCCGGGCAGCGCCGTCCCCGTCGTGCTCGGGGTGCCGTCGCCCCAGACGATCGTGTAGGTCCACGGCCCGTCGCCGGTCCCCTTGTCGGTGAAGCTCCCCGTCACGTTGAGCGTCGCGCCGAGCGCCAGCGGCATCGTATTGCTGGTCGTGAAGGTCACGACCGGAGCGGCGTTCGTGATCGAGAGCGCCTTCGAGTACGAGGTCACGGCACCGTCCTTGTCGCGCACCTGCCCGCGCACCGTGAGCGCCCGCTGGTCGGGCACCGCCGGGCACGTCACGCTCTTCGTCGTGCTGAAGGCGGAGAACCCCGCCCCCTGCCCGCAGTCCAGCGCGTACTGCAGCGTCGCCCGGTCCGCGGTGCCGAGGTCCGTGCCCGCCATGGACACGGTGTACGTCATGCCTTCGGTCGCCGCCGTCGCGGCGAGCGAGGACGTGGGCGCGACGTTCGTCGTCGTCACGGTCGCCGTGGCGGTGTCCGCGGCGCCCGAGGGATCCTTGACGATGAGCCGCGCGGTGTACGAGCCGTTGTCCGCGTACGCCTTCTTCGGGCTCGCCAGCGTCGACGTCGTTCCGTCGCCGAACGTCCAGCTGTAGGTGAGCGCCGAGCCGTTCGGGTCGCTCGAGCCGAGGCTCGAGAACTGGATCAGCGCCCCTTCGGTCCCCGCGTACGGGCCGTTGGCGTTCGCGATCGGCGGGTCGTTGACGAGGCTCACCGCGACCTTCGGCGACGTCCCCGTGGCGAGGTCCTTGTCCTTCACGGTCATGTACGCGGACCAGGTGCCCGGCTTCGTGTACACGTGGCTGACCGTGATCGGGGTGCCGGGGAGGGCCGTGCCCGCCCCGCTCGTGGTGCCGTCGCCCCAGACGACCGTGTAGTTCCACGGCGAGTCCAAGGCGCCCTTGTCGGTGAAGCTCCCCTCGAAGCTCACCGTCGCGCCGCCGACGAGCCCCGTGGTCGGGGTCGTCGCCCGGAAGGCGACGACGGGGGCCGCGTTCGCGACGGCGAAGGTCTTCGTGTACGCCTTGACCGCGCCGTCCTTGTCCCGCACCTGCCCCTGCGCCGTGATCGACTGCTGGTTGGGCACGGCGGGGCATGTCAGGCTCTTGGCGGTGCCGAAGGCCAGCCAGCCGCCGCCCTGCCCGCAGTCGAACGCGTACTGCAGCGACGCGCGGTCCACGGAGCTCGCGTCCGTGCCCGTGAGCGACAGCGTGTACGCGGTCCCCTCGACCAGCGAGGCGGGCGCGACGAAGGTCGCGGTCGGGGCGACGTTGGCGACGTTGACGACCGCGGTGTCGGCGTGCGTGCCGCCGGCCGACGCCCTGACCGTGAGGATGGCCAGGTAGGTGCCGTTGTCGGCAAACGCCTTGCTGGGGTTCGGCAGCGTCGACGTCGTGCCGTCGCTCCAGCGCCAGCTGTACGTCAGCGTCTGGCCGCTCGGCGGCGTCGAGCCGGCGCTCGAGAACAGGATCGCCGCGCCCTCGTTTCCGGCGTACGGCCCGTTGGCGTTCGCCACCGGGTTCGCGAAGGAACCCACCGTGACGATCGCGGCGTCCGTGCCCGAGCCGCCGTCGGTCCCGGTGACCGTGAGCACCGCCGTGTAGCTGCCGGGCGTGGCGTACACGTGCGAGGGCGTGATGGGCCCGGGCGCGCTCGCGGCGCCGAACGTCGTCGTGCCGTCACCCCAGGCGACCTGGTACGACCAGGGCCCGTCGGAGGGTGAGTCGTTGAAGCTGCCGGCCATCTTGAACGACCCGCCGGCGGCGATCGCGGCGTCCGGGCCCGCGCTCACCGTGCCGACGACGTTGGCGACGGTGACGGCCGCCGACGCGGTGTCGGCGTGGCCGGCCGGGTCGGTGACGATCAGGCGCGCGGCGTAGCTGCCGCCGTCGTTGTAGGTGTACGCCGGAGCGGCCGTCGCCGCGTCGGTGATCCCGTCCGCGTTGAAATCCCACGCGTAGGCGAGCGCGTCCCCGTTGGGGTCCGTGGACGCCGCACCGTTGAACGCGATGGGCGATCCCTCGGCGCCCGAGTACGGGCCGCCAATGTTCGCCGTCGGCCAGAGCGCGCGCACCGTCAGCACGAGCGCGTCCGTGTGCGTCCCGCCCTGCTTGTCCGTCACCTTCAGGCTCACGTTGTACGTCCCCGGCGCCGCGTAGCCGTGCGAGCGCGAGATCGCGCCCTGCGTGGTGGCGCTGCCGGTGGTGGTCGCGCTCCCGTCGCCCCAGGTGATGACCCACGCCCACGGCGTGTCGAGCGTGCCGACGTCGGTGAAGGAGCCGTTGAGCGTGAAGGACGCCGTCGGCTGCGCCTCGTCGATCGTCGCGTCCGGGCCGGCGTTCGCCACCGGCGCCACGTTGGCGATCGTCGCCGTGGTCGTCGCCGTCCCGGTGTAGCCGGTGCCGTCGTTCACGGTGAGCGTCACCGTGTAGGTGCCGTCGTTCGCGTAGGTGTGCGTCGGCGTGGCGCCCGTGCCCGCGGCGGTGCCGTCGCCCCAGTTCCAGCTGTAGGTCAGCGGGTTGCCGTTCGGGTCGGACGACGTGGTGCCGTTGAAGGCGACCGCCGAGCCCTCCACACCGGTGTACGGCCCGCCGGGCCGCGCCGTAGGCTTCACGGCGTTCACGGTGAGCACGAGCGCGTCGCTCACGCCGGCGCCGTTCTTGTCGGTCACGGTGAGCGTCACGGTGTAGCTGCCGGGTGCGTTGAACGTGTGGGCCGCGCCCACCGGCCCCTGCGCCGCCAGGCTCCCGGACGTGTTGCCGCTGCCGTCGCCCCAGACGATCTGGTACGCCCAGGGGTTGTCGATCACGCCCGCGTCCGTGAACGAGCCGGCGAGCGTGAACGTCCCGGCCTCGTTGATCGCGGCGTCGGGGCCCGCGTTCACCACCGGCGGCGCGTTGGCGATCGTCGCCGTGGCAGTGGACGTCCCCGTGTTGCCGCTCGGGTCGGTCACGGTGAGCGTCACCGCGAACGCCCCGTTGTCCCGGTAGACGTGCGTCGGCGTGGCGCCCGTACCGGCCGCCGTGCCGTCGCCCCAGTTCCAGCTGTAGGTGAGCGGGTCGCCGTTCGGGTCGGAGGACGCGGCGCCGTTGAAGGCGATCGTGCCGCCCTCGGTGCCGCTGTACGGGCCGCCCGCCTGCGCGACCGGCTTCACCGCGTTGACGACGAGCGCCATCGCGTCGCTCACCCCGGCGCCGTCCTTGTCCGTGACGGTCAGGGTGACGGTGTAGCTGCCCGGCGTGGTGTACACGTGCGTGGGCCGCACCTGCCCCGCCACACTCGCGCTGCCGGTGGTGTTGGGGGTCCCGTCGCCCCAGACCACGACGTAGTTCCAGGCGTTGTCCGCGACGCCCGCGTCGGTGAACGAGCCGGAGAGCGTGAACGTCGCCAGCGCGTTGACCGAGCCGTCGGGGCCGGCGTTCACGACCGGGGGCGCGTTGGTGATGGTGGCGGTCGCGGTGGCGGTGGCGGTGTGCCCGTTTCCGTCGTTCACCGTCAGCGTCACCGTGAACGCGCCGTTGTCCCTATAGGTGTGCGAGGGGGTCGCGCCCGTGCCCGCCGGCGTGCCGTCGCCGAAGTTCCAGGAGTACGTGAGCGCGTCCCCGTTCGGGTCCGTGGAGGCGCCGCCGTTGAACGTGATGGCCGCCCCCTCGGTGCCGGAGTACGGACCGCCGGCGTTGGCCACCGGCGCCACGGCGTTCACGGTGAGTGCCAGCGCGTCGCTCACGCCGGCGCCGTTCTTGTCGGTCACGGTGAGGGTGACCGTGTAGCTGCCCGGGGTGTTGTAGACGTGCGTCGCGCCCACCGCCCCCTGGGTCGTGGTGCTGCCGGAACCGTTGGTGCTCCCGTCGCCCCAGTTGATCGAGTAGGTCCAGGGGTTGTCCACGGCGCCGGCGTCGCTGAAGGTGCCGGCGAGCGTGAAGGTCGCGCCCGCACCGACCGAGGCGTCCGCGCCGGCGTTCACCACCGGCGGCGCGTTGGCGATCGACGCGGTCGCGGTCGCCGAGCTGCTGCTGCCGTTCCCGTCACTCGCCGTCAGGGTGACGGTGTAGCTGCCGTTGTCGGCGTACGTGTGCGTCGGCGTCGCGCCCGTCCCCGTGCCCCCGTCGCCGAAGGTCCAGGCGTAGGTGAGCGGGTCGCCGTCCGGGTCGCTCGAGCCGCCCGCGTCGAACGAGACGGCGCCGCCCTCGGTGCCACTATAGGGGCCGCCGGCATTCACCACGAGCGGGAGCGAGACGACGGTGACCTGGGTGCTGCCGCTCCCCACCCCGCCGTCGGCGTCGGTCACCGTCACCTGCACGGTGTAGACGCCGCCGCGACTGTAGCTATGCGCGGCGGCCACTCCGGCGGAGACGGAGGACACGAAGGTGGTATCCGCCGTGCCGTCGCCCCAGACGTAGATCGCCCTCCACGGCTGGTCGCCCGCGCCCTTGTCGGCCAGCTCGCCGGTGAGCGCGAAGATCGAGCCGGCGGTGGCGGACAGGGTCGCCGGCAGCGAGACCGTGGGTGGGTCGTTCGCGACCGTCACGGTCGCCGTCGCCGGCACCAGGCTGGCGAGCCCCGCCGAGTCGGTGACGGTGAGCGAGGCGGTAAAGGTGCCGTCGTCCGGGTAGCTGTGCTGTACCGTGGCGCTGGTGGTCGTCACGTCCACCGTGCCGTCGCTCTCGAAGTCCCAGGCGTACGTCAGCGGGACGTCGGCCTCGGGGTCGGTGGAGGCGGACCCGTCGAGGGTGATCGCGACGCCTTCGCCGCCGCTGTACGGGCCGCCCGCGTGCGCCGTGGGCTCGGTGTTGCCGACGTACAGGCTGGGTCGCTGTCCGCTCCCTCCGCCGGCACCGGTCGGCGGATCACCACAGACGGTGGAGACGAAGACCAGGGCAACGAGCGCCGCAGCTGGGACTGCACGCAGGCGGGCGGACATTCGAAGAGACCTCGACGCGAGGGGGAGATTATCGAGAGTGGCGCAGGGGGTCTGGCGTGGCTGCGGGCGGCAACGGAGGGCTGCCGCCCCACAGGGAGTGCACTCAGTGCCGGAGCGGTGGTGCGACGATCATAGGGGTGCCTTGACGCGCTGCGGCTCGGGGCGCAGCAGCTGCTGCAGCCCGTCGCCGAACGGGCCGAGGAGGTTGGAGCCCCAGCAGTACGCGGCGCCTTCACCCGTCACGCCGCAGGAGTGCCGGAGGCCGGAGTCGACTTCGGTGAACGTCACGCTGCCGATCTTTGTCGGCGTCGCGCCGATGAAGTCGCGCTCCCCGGCGTTGGGGCGCAGGACGCCCAGGAAGTAGCGCCCCCAGCAGTACAGCTCACCGGCGGGCACCGTCAGGGCGCAGGCATGCGTCCCGCCCACGGACACCGTCCGGAAGGGGCCGCCGGGCACCTGCACCGGCGTGGTGCTTCCGACGAAGCCACCGTTGCCGAGCTGCCCCTCGGCGTTCTCGCCCCAGCAGTAGAGCGCGCCGCTGGTCGCGACCCCGCACACGCTCGTGTCGCCGACGCTGATGCTCGCGAAGGTGATTCCACCGGCCACCGCGATCGCCGTGTCGGAGAGGACGAGCGTTCCGTTGCCGAGCTGCCCGCCCCGGTTGTCGCCCCAGCAGTACGCCGCGCCGTCGGTGGTCAGCGCGCAAGTCCGGCGGGTCCCGGCCGAGATGGACTTGAACGTCAACCCGCCCTCGACGGGGATCGGCGTGGTGCTCGTCGCCCGCATGAGGTTGCCGAGCTGGCCGAACCCGTCGGCACCCCAGCACCATGCGGCCCCGTCGGGCGTGAGTGCGCAGGTGTGCGCGTCCCCCGTCGAGATGGAGTCGAAGGCGAGCGCGGAGGTCACCAGCGAGGGAACGTCGACGTCCTCGATCGATCCGTTGCCCAGGCGGCCGAGCGGGCCCTTGCCCCAGCAGAACGCCCGACCCAAGTCGTCCACCGCGCAGCCGTGGGCATGACCCCCGTCCACGTGGGTGAGCGTGCCCTCGTTCTGCACGCGCTCCGGGCGGAGGCTGCATTCGAAGGGCTGGATGAGGGCGGTGGAGTCGTCGGTGAACACGATGCCGTAATTGTCGTAACACACCGAGTCGGCGACCGCGGAGCCGAGTTGCTCGACGCTGTCGATCCCCCAGCAGTAGGCGCGGCCCCCGGTGGTGGTGGCGCAGCTGAAGTCGCGCGCGGCGCTGATCCGGGCGAACAGGGTGTCGCCGCCGGCGGTGTTCTCGTCGCGAACGACGGTGATGACGGCGACGGCCTCCCGGTCGCCGGACCGCGCGGTGATCTGCGCCGTCCCGAACCCGACCGCCGTGACGAGCCCCGCCGAATCGACCGTCGCCACCGACTCGTCCGAGGAGGTCCAGGTGACGGGGGCGTTCGGCAGCGGGATGCCCTGATTACTGATGACCGTGGCGTCGAGGCGCACGGTGTCCTCCGGGGTGATCGACGTCCCGGCGACGATCGAGTCGTTGGTCGGCGTGATGTCCACGCGGTCGCCCGGCCCGGCCGCGTCGTCGTAGGAACAGCCGCCGAGCAGGGCGCCGACGGCGAGAGCGATGCACAGTAGCGCGCGATTACGTAGCAGAAGCATGGAGTTCCCCGCCTCGACGGGGCCTGGTGTTCGTGGGACGGTCCGGTTCAGCGGTGGCACGCCGGCGCGCGCCCCCGCCGGCGGCACCTGATCCGGGAGCGGAGGCCATCATACCGGCCGCCGCATTACGGGATCGTGACGCGGGAATTACAGTTGCTTCATAATGCGGCGGGCAGTCGACGCCAGGGCGGCCGGCGTCACCGCCCCCGCGCCCTGGCGGACGCGTTCGCGACGACCGGCCGAGCGCGCGAGCTCTCCCGCGCCTTCGGTCGCGCGATCCCCGCCGCCGGCGCCAGCGGCACCAGCGTGCCGGCGCCGGCGGGTCTCGTCGCGGTCGCCAGGCCGGCGAACCGGCGGTCGGCGCGGAGCGCGTCGAAGCCGGGGTCCTGCAGCGCCACCCAGAGCGCCCCGGCGCGGGGACGAACGCGCTCCAGGAAGTTGACCGCGTTGGCTGCGTCGCCCCCCGCCAGCGCGGCGAGGGCGAGCAGGCGCCCCTCCCAGGCCGAGAGCGGCCGCGTGTCCACGCTCCCCCGCGGGGGGAGGAAGCGCTTGATGCGCGCCTGGGCCTTCACACTGTCGCGCGCGTGCGCGTAGACCACCGCCAGGGCGGCCTGCCCGTCGAGCGCGCGCCCGAGCTGCACGGCGGTCTCGGCGTCGCCCCACGCGTCGCGCGTCTCGCTCATGCGCAGGCGCACGAGCGCCCGCAGCGTGTAGGCGAAGGGGTTCCACGGGTCGGCCGCGAGTGCGGCGTTCAGCCACTCGCAGGCGCTCGCGTAGTCGCGGCGCAGGAGCTGGATGTCGGCGGCGTCCACGAGCGCCGCGGAGTAGTCGGGGTCGAGCTCCGCGGCGCGCCGGAGCCGCTCCTGCGCGCCGGCGAAGTCGCCGGCGTCCAGCCGCGCGCGGCCGTAGGCGTGCCACGCGTCGGCGCTCCGCGGCG
>Ga0307405_10001404_pt1 | contig 10135 bp, 8 predicted proteins | sample 322Cmetagenome_2_FD_203311 | JGI IMG/M metagenome (GOLD analysis project Ga0307405, IMG submission 203311) | Maize rhizosphere microbial communities from greenhouse at UC Davis, California, United States - 322HYB-C-1 | ecosystem: Host-associated > Plants > Roots > Rhizosphere > Soil | place... | reverse complement strand
TGCGCCGGTGGATCCTGACCACCACTGGCCGTCCAGTGCCGCCAGGGGTACGACCGGACACACCGGCCGTCATGGCCGTCGACATCCGCCGATGGCAAGCTGCCGACGGGTCCGGCCGCAGCGTCCAGGTCGACGTCGGGCCCGACTACACCCTGGCCGGCGCCGAACCCTACCACCCAAGCACCGATCGGGAGTTCGCCGACGGCACGCCATCCAGCCGCGACTACCCGCCGGGCAGCCGACGCAGTCCGCTCACCGGACCCCCTGCCACGGATCCGGCCGCGCTGGCCCGGCAGCTTGCCATGGTCGACCCGATACCCGACGGACCCCAGGCCACCCTGCGCGCCGTCGACGAGCTGTACACCTCCTTCTACGTCCACCTGCCGGTGCGTCGCGCCGTCCTGCGCATACTGGCCGACATCGGCGGACTCGCGCTACGCGACGCGGTCGCCGACCGGCTCGGCCGAACCGGCATCGCCGTCAGCGTCACCGACGATGGCACCCAGTACACACTGATCCTCGACGCCACCACGGGCCAGCTGCTGGCCTCCGAACAACGCTCCCTCGGCGCCCACGACTACCTTCACGTCCCGGCCGGGTTGGTCACCTACTACACCCTCATCGTGGACCAGTCCCGACGGCCCGAGCTGTCCTGAACGGCGCCAGGGCGTCGGCGACGTGATGGTCGACGTGGTACAGCTGCTCACCTGCTTCGGTGCGTCTCGTGAAGGATTACGCCCCAACAAAGTCGGGCGGCGCCCAGCGCGCTCGCGACCCGGCCGACGGTCCACCGACCCCCCTGTCCCATCAGAAAGGAACGGCATGGCCACCACTACCCAGGCTGGGACTGGACCCGACGCGGGTGAGGCGATGCCCCGCCCACCCCGAGCCCGGAAAGCACGCGCTGCGGTCACTGTCATCGTTCTCGTTCTCGTTGCGGTCGCCGGCTACCTCGGCTCCTACCGTGACACTGCGCCAGCCCCCACCAGCACGACAGATGCCGTGGCCCTACCAGTGCCGCTACCCGCGGCCACGGTGGCACAGCTGGTCGCCATGGCCGACGGCATCACCAACGCCTCCACCGACTCCCACCACGGTTCGGTTACGTACGTCGAAACCGAGCAGTGGGCTCGCCGTGACGGCAGCGAGATCGTCGGCTTCCACCACCGCCGCTGGCGGGAAGTCGACGGCTCCGGCCGCGCCATCGTCCGACGGGTGCCGGCACAACCGGCCCGTGGTTTCAACCTTCACCAGATCGGCCGCACCGACTTTGGCGCCGCCGAGGCGCAGATCATCACCTACCGCGCCGGCCAGCTGACGCCGTACCTTCACGCCGAAGCATCGGACGGGCCCGCCGTGCTGGCCACGCAGCTCGGCGTCGGCGCCGCCGCGCCACCCGGAATGGCGCCGTGCCCCCCACCCTGCCAACCACGACCAACAACCCTCGTTGCTCTCGACACCGTCGTCGGCCTGCACCAGGACGACTACCTCAACCGGGATCAACGAGCCGCGCTGCTGCGCGTCATCGCTGTGCTACCCGGCCTGACCTACGGCGGGCCGGCAACAGATCGAGCCGGACGCCCTGGCATCGCCGTCTGGGCCGAGGAGGGTGGCGTACGGATCACACTTATCGTCAACCGCACCACCGGCGAGTTGCTGGCCTCAGAACGCAGCATTCCCGACTTCGTCCTCGACAACTACATCCTCTTTCTTCGCCACGACCGCCGCGACCACATCGGATGATCGGCCTCCTGCGGCGCTCGCGCCCGGGTGCACCAGCACGTCAGGTACGCGGTAGATACAAACACCGAGCAGAACACCGAACAGAACCCACTTCCCCGATATGCGGACGGTCCGCAATCGTGGACATGCTCCGTTGGATCTGCATCGACGCATGGCGATCGGTCGAGAGGCTCTCAGGATAGGAGTGCGCCATGACAACTCCCGGCCTCCGGTGGCCTGCGAACAACACGCGCCCGCGAGAGGCGGAACCCGATGATCGTCGGTAACCATCACCCGGCGAAGGTCGATGCCATCCTGAGCGACGTCGGCGACGTTTTGATCTTGTTCGACCGCGCCCGCTCCGTCGACATCGAGCGGCGGCACGGGCTGGCGCCAGGCCGACTGATCGAGGTAGTGCTGAAGTCACCCGCGGCCAGGCTGGCGGCCGTCGGCAAGCTCGATCATGCCAGTTGGTTGCACCAGATAAGCCAGAGCGTTCCTCGTTCGGCCGTGGATGAGTGGCTCGAATACCATGGCGACCTCAACACGGCGGTGATGGAGATCCTCGCCATCGCGAGGCGCTGCGGGCTGCGGTTGGTGCTGTTGTCGAATGCGACCCGTCGCCTCTGGGAGATCTCACCTTCCACGGCATCCGTGATCTTGCCGATCGGGTCTTCTGCTCGGCTGACATCGGCCTGGCGAAGCCGGATCCGCGCGTGTATGAGTTCGTCGCCGAGTCCGCGTCGCTGGTTCCTGAACGCACGTTGTACCTGGATGACACGGAATCATGGGTGGAGGCGGGCCGTAGGCTCGGAATGCGAGGTCACGTGTACGACACGCCGGCGGTTCTGCGACGCCACCTTGCCGAGCTCGGGGTCGAGCTATGAACGCAGGCGTATCCAGCGGTGTGACTTTGAGCGTCGTGGTGGCCACCCGGGGACGAAGCGACGGGTGCCGTCGGATGTGCGTGGCATTGGAGAGCCAGCTCGCCGAGCAGCCAGGGCTGTGGGCGGAGATCGTGATGGTATTCGACGGGTGCATCCCGTACCGCTGGTTCCAGCCGTCGGAAACGCGTCGCAGTGTGCACATGGATCCGAGGCGGGGAATCGCCGGTGCTCGCAACGCGGGTGTCGAGGCGGCGCGCGGTGAGGTGCTGGCGTTCCTCGACGACGACGCCGTGCCGGCGCCTGGATGGCTGGCCAGCCTGCTCGAGGCGCTGGAACGCTATCCGCACCTGGATGCGTTCGGCGGTCGGGTCGTTGGCGCCGACCAAAACAACCTCTACGCACGGCTTCGCGACCAGGTCTACTACCGCGAGACGTTCGGCGTCTGGTACGTCGACCCACGCAGCGCGGACGGCGACCTAATCGGACCGCCATATGTCAACGGCGGCAACAGCGCGTACCGTCGCCGGGCGATGCTCGATGCCGGAGGATTCGACACCGCCCTGCCTGCCTACAGCGACGTGGAGTTGGGCCGCCGCCTGAGCCTTCACAAGCGTGCAGTTCTGGTGGCTGGGATGACGGTCCACCACGACCACCCGTCGTCGTTCGCACAGTACATGCTGCGGTGCTACCGAAGCGGGCGGGCACGCGGACTGATGTGGACCCGCCACCGGTATTCGAAGGACTCGCCACGGCGAGTCGCGGTGAGCATCCTTCTCAACGTGCTATGGAACAACGCCGTCCGCCGCTCGGGTCGAGTCCAGGCGACCCGCATCCGGACTACCGCCGTGCTGAGCTGTCAGGAGGTGTTACATGGCGTCGGGTACGCGCGCTCGCTCGTTGGTTGATCGAACCCTGACGGTGCTGACGTGGGGCCTCGCGGCTCGACGTGGGGTGGAGCTGGTCGAGGTTTTGGTCAGCGGGCGATGGAGCCGACGCCGGCTAAGCGGGCTGGCGACCCGACCCGGGAAAGAACCGGCCGTGCAGCTGGTGTGCGTAGTCCCCATGTATCTGGAGCAGGCCATCGCCGCCGAGACCGTCAGATTTTGGCATGGCTTCGCCGAGCGCACGGGGGTCGCCGCCGTCTCTTTCGTCACCTCGGTCAAGGAGCGACCTGAGGTTGGACCGACGACCCGCGACATCGTCGCGGCCGAGCTGGCGAGGCTGGGCAATCCGGACCGCCTGCGCCTGGTGCACTGCGAGGAGGTGACCCGGTTCCGGGCGGCCCAGCTCAACCTGGCCGTGCAGCAGGTGCGCGCCAACAGCATGCGCACGGGCCATTCACCGAGTTCGACATGGGTCGCGGTGTACAACGCCGACTCCCGCCCGTCCGCATCGACCTGCGCCGAGTTGGCCGGGCAGAGTATGGCGGAGCCGCGCATTCGTGTGTTCCAGCAACTGGTCGACTATGTGGTGCCGGAGCGGCCCGGCGCCGGGCTGGTCGCGGTCGGCAACTCCGCACTGCAGTCCTGGTGGACCCGTTCGCACTACTGGACTCGCAATACCGTCGGGCGACGCGACTCCTGGCTGGCCGCAACAGTCCCCTTCTCGACGTTTGGTCACGGCGAGTTTGTTCGGTTGGACTTCCTGGAAGACATCGGCGGGTTTCCCGACTTCGCCTATGCCGACGGTCTGCTCCTTGGCTGGATCTGCCGGCTTCGGGGGGAGCCTATCGGCCTGCTCGCCAGCCGCGACTGTGCCGAGGTGCCGCGCACCGGCCGCGACCTCGTGACACAGCAGGCCGCGTGGATGCGGGGCCTGCTCAACTTCGACGCCACCGTGGCCTGGTGCCACCAGCACGGGCAGGTTCGACTGAGCCGCACCCAGGTCGCTGCGCTGCGGGCTGCGCACCTGAGTATCCCGATCATTTGGGGACTGAGCACCGCCGTGCTCGCGGCCGGTACCGTGCTGCTAGGCCGACGCATCATCGCGCGCAGCGCTACCGTGGCCGACGCTGCCAAGCTGGCCTGTCTACTGTCGTACCCGGTCGTGCCCACGCTGGCGCTGGCAGGCACGGGCGAGCGGCCACCTGGAGTGCTCGCTCGGCTGGCCGGCGCGGCAGCGTCGTGGCCGCTGGAAGGCGTGGGCTTCTGGCCAGCAGTCGTGAGCCACCTACGTCGCAGCCAGCGGGCACCGACCAAGACACCGAGGTGAGGACGGCATGGGCGAACCACTCCACGAGCCGGACACCCGGCTGCGTCAGGCGGTCGAGTGCCTGGGCGACAGTGGCGTCGATCTCGACGGCTATACGTTCACGCCGGTGACCGGGGCCACCCAGGCGGCGGTGTGGCGTGGCGTCGGCAAGCACAATGACCAGCCCGAGGTGGCGCTGAGGCTGACACCCAAGCCAGTAGAGCTTGTGCGACGCATCTCCACATTGATCGACGGTGTGCGCGCGGTCGAGTGCCCGCGCAGCCTCGCCGCTGAGCAGCTTGACCTCGACGGCCGTACGTGGACCGTGCACCTGTGCACATGGATCGGCATCGGTGCACCCCAGAAGGCAGACATGGCCCTCCTGGGCCAGCATCTGGCCCGGCTGCACCTGGACCTGGCGGCGTCCGCCGCGGACTTCACCGACCGCGAACTCAGCTTCGACCGCGGCCTGACCTTGCCGGCCGCGCAGGAGTTGCCGGCCTGGTACGTGGCCTCACACCTGTGGCGCGACCGCATCTTCGCCTGGCTGTACACCCAGTCCGAGCGCATGGCCGCCCAACCCATCCACGGCGACATGCACTGGGGCAACGTCGTGGCCACGAACGACGGATTCGGCTTCATCGATTTCGACAAGGTCATGTTCGCGCCGCCGGTCTTCGACCTGGCGAAGCTGATCGCCACCGGCATGTTCCACACCGGCCAGCGGACCCGGTTCCAAGCCCGCAAAACCACGCAACTGCTCGAAGGCTACGAGTCGGTGCGTGGCCTGTCCGACGCCGAGCTTGTCGCGCTGGAGGGACTCGCGGTACTGCTCAACGAACAGACTGCCCGCCTAGGCGCCATGTACGACGTCGAAACCTACCGACGCAACTCCGACGCCGTGGCGGCCTGGTGGATCGCCCGGCGACGCCGAACCCCATCCGATCCACTAGGCATCCGCACCGCACGCCAGCCGGCCAACACCGACCCCGACCGGTCCGGCCAGGAACCGCTGTGGCGAGAGGACCCCGCTCACCCCGACTGACAAGGACCTGACCCGATGCGTGCACTCCTCGTAGGCTGCGGCAGCCACGGCGGCGACGTCCTGCTACCCGCGGCACTAGCCGCCGGCATCCAACCGGTCGCTCTGGTCGACGCCGACCTGACGCGGGCCAAGGCACTGGCCGCACAGTGGGGCATCCCAAGCGTGTACACCTCGTTGGACGACGCTCCCACGCTGGACCTCGAGGCGGCGATCATAGCGCTGCCGGTCGTGCACCACGCCCGCCACGTCACCGCCGCGCTGAACAGGAACCTGCACGTCTTCGTGGAGAAGCCACCCGCCACCGACCTCGCGCAACTGCGCGCACTGGTCACCGAGACCGAAGCCTCCGGACAGGTCTGCTGCGTCGGCATGAACTTCCGCTGCGCCGAAGGCGTGCAGGTACTCTCACGACGCCTGGCCTCCGGCCGGCACGGTAGCGCCACCTACGTCCGCGTCCTGCAGGTCGCCCGAAAACCACTGGCACCGTTCGCCGACCACCTGTCCATGGAAGCGAGCCTTTTCTTCGCCCAAGGCATCCACGCCATCGACCTCGCGCTCACACTCGCCCCCACCGCGACGAACATCACCGGCCAACGGGTACGAGTCAACCGCGGCCGACTCTGCGTCGTGGTCGGCGAAGACCAGAGCACCGGCACCCGGGCGGAAGCCTCGTTCGGCTCGAACGCCGCAGGTCTCTACCACCAGTTGGAAGTCTTCTGCGACACCGGAGACGTGCTCACCCTACGAAACCTCTCCGAACTGTCCTATCTACCCAACGGCGGCGAAGCCCACGTCCACGACTACCCAGGCGCCCGAGTACTGTGGCGGCGCTCCCCAACCAGCGTCGGCTTCGCCGCCGCCGGCTACGCCCCGGAACTCGCCTCATTCAAGGCCCAGACGCGCGGCGAGCCCAGCGACGGCAGCCCAGCCGCGGCGCTGACCGACCTGCTACCGGCATATGAGGCGTTCGATGCACTGTTGGCCTCCTGGGGCGTGCCGTGGACGACCTGACCCGCGCGAGCCTCGCCCAAGCCATCCGCGAAGGCGGCTCCGGCAACGCCGACATCGTTGGCGACCTGAAAACCAACTTCGCCCGCCTCGCCGACGCGCGCTTCTCGCTGTGCACCGCCAGCGGAACCGCGGCCCTGATCTGCGCGCTGTGGGCCGTAGGGGTACGCCCCGGCGACGCGGTCGCAGTCTCCGCGCTCGGCCCAGCCATGACCGGTCTGGCCATCACTGCGGTCGGGGCCAGACCGCTGTTCCTAGACGCCACCCGCCCAACCTCGTTCGGCATCAGCCCTAACTCGGCACAGCGAAGCCTCGCCGAAGGACCGAAGGCCGCCCTCCTGATACCGATGTGGGGCTACTGGGACGAGCAACCAGACACGCTGGAAACGTTCCACAGCAACGGCGTCCCCATCGTGGTCGACGCGGCCCAGGCACCATTCCTACGACTCGGCGCCGGCCTGTGCCATATCGCCGACATCGTCTGCCTGAGCCTCCACGCCCGCAAACCGTTCAAAGCCGGCGAGGGCGGGGTGTGCCTGACCAACCACCGCCACCTGGCCGACCGCATCGTGCAGCTGCGCAACTTCGGCCAGACCACATCATGGACCGGAAACCGGCTCACCCCGACCGGTCCGTTCGCCACCGGATTCGGCGTCAACTTCAAGATCAACTCACTGGGCGCCGCGTGGTGTCTCACCCAGACCCGCGAGTGTGACCGTATGCGCGAACGGTTCATCCGCCTCCGCCACCGCGCCACCCAACTGCTCGACTCCACCGGCATCGGCTGGATCGAGGCGGACCAGGCACCAACCGTGGTCGAGCACGGCCGGTACGGCATCGTCGCCGTCTGCGCCAACGAACGCGACGCCAGCAACCTCGCCACCGTGGTCGGCGGCACCGGCGTAGAAGTCGACAGCAGCCGGTACCGGTACCGGCCCATGTATCACGCCCCTCACCTGGCCCGCTACGCCACTTCGTGCCCGACCGCCGAACAGCTCACCGCCCGGTCGGTGGCCTGCCGGCTGGAGGCATTCGGCCCATTGGATAGCACCGTTGACGCGGGCCACGACGCAACCGAAAGGGCACGTCCATGAAGGTTGGCATCATCGGCCTGGGCCACGTCGGCAAGACCATGCACGGGCTGTGGCATCGGCACGCCGATCGACGTGGCCGACAGCGGCCAGTACCCGCACGACGCGCTGGCCACCTGCAGCTTCGCGATCGTGTGCGTCGACACGCCGGCCGACGCATCCGGCGCGTGTGACACCACCAACGTGGTCGAGGCCGTCAAGCGCCTGCCCACCCAGCGGGTCCTGCTGAAGTCGACCGTCCCGCCCGGCACCACCGAGCACCTCACCGAGGTGACCGGCAAGCTGATCTGCTTCAGCCCCGAGTACGTCGGGCAGAGCAGCTACCACCAGCCGTTCTGGTCCGACGACGCCGCGGTCGTGCCATTCGTCATCTTCGGCGGACCGGCCGAGGTCCGACGCTACTTCATCGACGCGTTCCTACCCGTGCTCGGCCCAACCAAGGTGTACTACCAGTGCACCGCCCGGGAAGCTGAGGTCATCAAGTACATGGAAAACGCGTACTTCGCTACCAAGGTGTCCTTCGTCAACGAGTTCCACGACATCTGCCGCGCCGTCGGTGCGGACTGGCACGCGGTGCGGGAGGGCTGGCTGCTCGACCCACGAATCGAGCCAATGCACACGGCGGTGTTCGCCGCCGACCGTGGCTTCGCCGGCAGGTGTCTGCCCAAGGACATGCGGGCCATCGTCCACGCCGCGACCGAGGCCGGCTACCAACCCCGGCTGCTGGAAGAAGTCCTCCGCAGCAACGACCGGTTCCGCACCGGAGCCGGAGCATGAGCATGCCGGCCCCCCACACAGTGATCGTTGCCAACTACCACCGCATCGGCGCCGTCGACCCGACCAACCCGCTGCACCGGCTCCACACCGTACCCACCGACGTGTTCGCAGCCCAGGTCGACCACATTCAGAGCCACGGCAAGGTTGTCTCGCTCGACGACGTCCGGACCTGCCGCGGGCTCTCCGACGTCAACTTCGTGATCACCTTCGACGATGTGCCGGCCGCGGCCATGGACGGCATCAGCGTGCTTCTGGAACGCGACCTGCCGTTGACGCTCTCGGTGTGCAGCCAGCTAGCCAACAACGGATGGGGAACCCGCGACAAGGTCTACTGCATCGACACCTACGCCGACCCCGACCACGTTGCTCGAGCAGTCCGAGCGGTACTGCCTCACACAGCCGGCCCCGACCCGATCTCGTTCTACCACTTGACCAAGAGCGACGACCTGGATCCGGACCTCGTGACGTCGAAGCTGATCGACCCCCTGTTCGCCGGCATCGAAAGCCACGCCTCACCGTTCCTCGACGGCAACGGGTACCTGTCCTGGCAGCAGATCCGCGACCTCGCCGCCAGTCCGCTGGTCACCGTCGCCAACCACACCGACAGCCACACCAACCTCGCCGCCACGCCGGGTGACCGGCTCGCCGACGAGATCCGTGCCGCGCACACCCAGATCGCGCGACACATCGGTCGACCGCCCCGCTACGTCGCGGTGCCGTTCGGCCGCTACCAGCAACGTCTGGCTATCGATTGCATCGAGATCCTCCACCCGCTGAACTACCACGGCATCCTGTGGGTCGGCCAGGTCGCGAACCTGGTTCGCGCGCCCTACGAGCACCAGCTACTTCAACTGACCCGCTTGCACACGCCAACCACATTGGACGATTTCGTCGCCCAGCTCGCGACGGTGCTCGACACACGCCTCGACGCGGCCGTCTGGCAGGTGCCTGGCCGACGCCACAGCGAGCCAGTCGCGATCGTCGAGTCCAGCGACCAGCAGCGCTCGGCCCGATTCGAAATGGTGGTCCGCCAGGGCAAGGACTACGCCTCAAGCCCACAGTTCTACCGGCACCTGTTCACCAACAACCCGGCCAAAGGCCAGCGGCCCGACTTTTACGCCGTCGAACGCGCAGGACGCATCGAGGCCACCGCCTACAACGCCCACGCCTTCTTCCGCTTCGGCGAGGTCACGGTGCCCGGCGTCTACCTGGCGAGCTGGCGCAAGCTGCCGGAATCCCACCCAACCGCAGCCGGCCGGCTGATCCACGCCATGACCACCCGCGAGGCCGTCGTCGGCGTCCACCGCCCGAGCCGACGCGCCGAGCCGGCATTCCGCCACTGGCATCGGATACCGGTCTGGCGACTGAACATCCCGGTCACCGACATCGACGGCATGGCCCGGCTTGACCGGACA
>Ga0307405_10001402_pt1 | contig 10138 bp, 8 predicted proteins | sample 322Cmetagenome_2_FD_203311 | JGI IMG/M metagenome (GOLD analysis project Ga0307405, IMG submission 203311) | Maize rhizosphere microbial communities from greenhouse at UC Davis, California, United States - 322HYB-C-1 | ecosystem: Host-associated > Plants > Roots > Rhizosphere > Soil | place... | reverse complement strand
TGCCCGCCCCATTGGAGAAACCAGAAGTCTGGTAAATCATCCGGCAGCCACAAAACCCCGCTGCAGGTCCTCGATCAACACCTCGACATCCTCCAACCCCACATGCAAGCGCACCACCGGGTTCAACGCCCGATCCTCGGCGCTTTGCCGATCCTGGGTATCGGCAACGGTCACCAGACTCTCGAACCCACCCCAGGACGCCCCCAACCCGAACACCTGCAACGCATCGATAAAACGCTCCAGGTACGCGTCGTCATTTTCGCGAAGCTCAAAGGACAGCAGTCCATTGCTGCCCTTGAAGTCCCGCAGCCATAAACCGTGACCGGGATGATCGGGCAACGCTGGGTGGAAGACCCGTTTCACCTGCGGCTGCGCCTGCAACCAATCGGCGATCGCCAGTGCCTGACGCTCATGCGCGTCTAGGCGTGGCGCCAGGGTGCGTGCGCCGCGCAGGACCAGATACGCGTCGTCGGGGCTGACGGTATTGCCGAAGGTGTCGCTCATGGCCGCCAGTGCTGGCCAAACCTCCTGGCGCGTGCAGACGCTGCCCATGACCACGTCGCTGTGGCCGCTCAGGTATTTGGTCAGGGCCATGATCGAGATGTCTGCGCCCAACGCCAGCGGCCGGTACAGCACGCCCGAACCCCAGGTATTGTCCACGACCAGCAAGATGCCGCGCGGCTTGCAGAGCGCGGCGATGGCCGGCAAGTCGCAGAGCTCGTACAGCAATGAGCCGGGCACTTCGGTGTAGACCATCCGGGTGTTGGCTTGTAGCCGCTCGGGCAGATCACTGCCATCGGGGGTGAAATAGCCGACTTCTACGCCGAAGGCTTCGAGGAAATCCCGGGCCACGCGGCGTACCGGCGCATACACCGCATCGGTGATCAGCACATGATCGCCGGGCCGGAGGTAGGCCAGGAAGGTTTGCGCCACGGCAGCCAACCCGGTACCGAACAGCCGGGTGCGGTAGCCGCCCTCCAGTTCGGTAACGAGGTCTTCGAGGGCGAACGCGGTCGGGTTGCCGCGAGCGCCGTAGGTCAGCACTCGCTCGCTGTCGCGCCGGGAACGGGCGTCGCGCATCTGTGCGAGGTTGTCGAACAGCACCGTGCTCAAACGACTGACCGGCACATTGACGGACCGGGCACCGGTGCCCTTTTCAGTGCGCGCGCCATGGACCAGACGGGTGCGAAGCCGCTCATCGCCAGCGCTTTGAGGCGGGCCCTGCAGCGGCTTGAGGCTGGCGATCTCCGCTTCGTTCATTTGCGCCAGCAGGCCGATTTCCCACGCCAGGTACTGGCGCGCCGCGTCCTTGTTTCCAGAGTGACGGTCGTGAGTGAAAAACAGGAAATCAATGCACTGTTCGTCCGGCAACGTGTCGGCGCCTTCTCGTAGCGCCAGCCCGGCCGAGCGCCACGCATCGACCCCGCCAGCGAGCCAATGAACGTCGGTTCGCGATAGCTCCAGCGCCACCAAGGCCGCGAGCCGAGGATCATCGGCGACCAGCACCAGCGGCCGCCGCTCGCCCGCCAGCGAACCGGCCAGCAAGGGTCGGATCGACCAGCGCGCCCCGGCAATGTGACCTTTGCGATACGCGCTGCTCGAACGCAGGTCGATCAGCGCCACCGCGTCATCCCTCAGGGCATCCGCCACGGCCTGCGCGCTGATCCCGGGCAGTTCCGCAGGCGCGAAGACGGCTGGAAGCGGTAACGCCAGGCCACTGCTCAATCCGCCCGACAATACAAAAGCTTCATGCCCGAGCTGCCGCAGCCAACTGGCGATGATCGGTGCACGCACGCCGTCATCGTCAAACAGCACCACCCGCGCCTGACGAACGCCTATATACAGATCGGTGGATTGAACCAACTGTCCGCCCGGCGTGTGCTGCGCGCCCGGCAATGTGCCGGCGGCAAACTCCTCGGCGGTGCGCACGTCGCAGAGAAACAGGCTGCGCCCGGCCTCCGCCGCCCACCGCTCGATCTGGGCAGCGCCGACGGTAGGCGCCCCGGCCCGGTCGGCCAGGCGTGTCGCCGCCAGACGCTGGGACGGCAATGTGGCGCTCGACACCTGGTCGGCATAACGCCGTTGGCTGCCGTGCTCCAGGTGAAAATCTTCCAGATGCCAACCCTGCGTACCGTTCTCCAGCGCATAGATCGGATTTTTCAGGCCGAGGTCGATCAGCGTCTGGGCGCCGATGATGCTGCGGGTCCGGCCGGCGCAATTGATCACGATGGGGGTCTGCTCGTCCGGCACCAGGTCATGCACGCGGTACCCCAGTTCGCCATTCGGGCAGCAAATCGAACCGGGAATGGTCATCTTGCGATACTCCTCCAAGGGCCGGCCGTCGAGTATCACCAGCGGCTCCCCCCGCGCCTGCCATTGCGCCAGTTGGCGAGCGCTGACGTGAGGCGTGTGACGGACCGCCTCCACCTGCTCGCCAAAAGCCTTGGACGGCACATGCACGCCAGCGAACAGCTGATAGCCGGCGGCCTGCCAACCGTCGGCGCCACCTTCCAGGATGTGCACGTTGGCGTAGCCCAGCCCGTGCAGGCGCTGCGCCGCGCGTGTCGCCAGGTCCCCGCCATCCTGATCATGCAGCACCAACCGTACCTGAAGGTTCGGCGCCAGCCGTCGAGCCTCCAGCTCCAGGCGGCTATAGGGCAGGCTCACCCCGAAAAACAGATGGGCTTCGCCGTACTGGCCGTGCTCACGCACGTCAAACAGGGCGATTTCCTGCCCGTCGAACAACCACTGCTGCAGTTGCTGGGGAGTCAAGGTCTGGCTCATGGGAGTCCCGCTGGAAAAATTGAAAGACTGAGAGGCAAGAGGCCGTCAGGCGTAGGCCTTGATCGACGGCGCCATTTGCGAGGCGTTGTAGTTGAGGATTCGCCCATCGGCTTCGACGCCGTAACGGCCGTTGAGCGACTCAAGCGGCAGGCCGTAAAGATGGAAATGCAGGGTCGGTTGCTCGCCTGCGACCCGAATGCCATGCAGGTCCTCGCCAAGGAAAGCGATGGAGGTTCCAGGCTGCACGATCACTTCCTTTTCCAGGTGCAGCGTGGTGAATCCGGGCTCGCGTCCTTCGTCATCACGCTGGTAGACGTAGTTGATTTCCTGGCCTTCGATGGCGCTGATGATGGCCCAGGTCTCGTGGTTGTGGGGGATGGTGCTCTTGCCCGGCAGCAGCGAGTTCAGGTACAGCGTCGGGGTGTCGCCGTCATCGTTGAGGCGATAGCGAAACGCGGTGCTGCCCTGCCCCGGCTGCGGCGCCGGGAACGCCTCGAAATTGAACAGGTCGCGGCGTTCGGCCAGGTCTTCCAGCAGCACGACGATCTGCTTGAGCGCGGCGCGGTCGACGCCACGCTGATGGATGACGCGCACTTGCTTGAGGAAGTCCTCGATGACATCGACACGGTTACGGGTGTTCATGGCAGGCTCCTTTTCAGACGGACAGGCTGTAGCGGCTCAGGTTGGTCAACAGATACGGGTCGTCCTGGACGAGGGGCGGCCGGCGCCCCGGGTCGCCCAGGGCGTGGCGCAGGAATTCCCGGGTGCGCTCGCTGGCGGGATGCTGGAAGACCTGGGCGGCACTACCGTGCTCGACGATCACGCCGTTCTCGGTGAAATAGACGACGTTGCTGATCTCTTCGGCGAAGCGCATTTCATGGGTCACGAGCACGCAGGTCATGCCCTCCTCGGTCAGCTCGCGAATCACCGTCAACACTTCGCCGACGGTTTCCGGATCCAGGGCCGAGGTCACTTCATCGAACAGGATCAGCTCCGGGCGCATCGCCAGCGCGCGGGCAATCGCCACGCGTTGCTGCTGGCCGCCCGAGAGTTGCCCCGGATAGGCGTCGGCCTTGTGCTCCATGCGCACCTTGGCTAGCAAGGCCCGCGCATCTTTTTCGGCATCGTTGCGGTTGCGGCCGAGCACCTTGCGCGGCGCGATCACCAGGTTCTCCAATACCGACAGGTGCGGGAACAGGTTGTACTGCTGGAACACGAACCCGACGCGCTTGCGCAATTCGATGCGCTGGGCCTCCTGGGCCAGCGTATGAACCTCGGTGGCACCGACACGGATGCTGCCACGCTGGGGCTGCAGCAGCCCGGTGATGCAACGCAGGATTGTCGACTTGCCCGAGCCGGATGGACCGATGATCGACACGGCCTGACCACGGCGTACGTCCAGGTCGATGCCCTTGAGCACCGGGTTGCTGCCGAACGACAGGTGCAGGTCGCGCAGGCTGACGAGGGGCTCGGCGACGGTTTCAGTAGAAGGCATAACGTCGCTCCAGGTATTGGGTAAGACGGGAAATCGGGTAGCAGTAGGCAAAGAACAGCACCAGCAGGCTCAGGTAGATCAGCACGGTGAAGCCCGTCAGGTTCACGGTGTTGCTGGCGATCTGCGCGGTGTCGATCACGTCATGCACGCCCACCAGCGAGGCCAGCGCGGTGCCCATGGTGATCACCGCATAGAGGTTCATCCACGGCGGCAACATGCGCTTGAAGCACTGGGGCAGGATGATCGAGCGAAAAATCTGCCCACGGGTGAACGCCAGGGATCGCGCGGCCTCCCATTGGGTGCTGGGGATCGAGGCGATGGCGCCACGGAAGATTTCCGCGACATTCGCGCTGGCCGGCAGGGCCAGGCCGAGGGTCACCTTGACCCAGTCGGGAAACGCGACATAGGCCGTGCCAATGCGAATCTCGAACGGGAACACATAGGTGGTGAAATAGATCAGCACCAGCCAGGGCGCATTACGAAAGACCTGCACCCAGATCCGCGCCGGCCAGCGCAACAGACGCAGCGGCGACAGCACCATCGCGCCCACCAGCAACCCCATCACCGAGCCGAGACCGATGGCCAGCAGGCTGATGAGAATGTTCTGGCCAAACCCTGCGACCAACGCCGGCGACCATTGCCACAGCGCCTTGAGCACCGGGCTGTTCGGCGCGAGATAAGCCAGCCAGCACAGCGCTCCCAGCCCCAGCAGCAATTTGCCGAGATGGCGACGCGGCCAGGCCACGGGCAGGACAGCGGAGGAATCAATGGCCATAACCGGGCATCCTCAGGCGGGCTTCGAGCCAGCGCCCGACGCAATTGACGGTAAAACTCAGCAGGCCGAAAAACGCCAGGATCAAAATCATCAACTCCAGCACGTTGTCGCTCTGGGTCCAGATCATGATCGCCGCGTAGGTGATGTCGCCCACCGCGATGGCCGAGGCCACGGCGGTCATTTTCACCAGGTCGATCAGGTTGTTGATCAGCGACGGCAAGGCAAAACGCAGGGCCAGCGGCAGTTGCACGTTCCACAACAATTGGCGGTGGTTGAAAGCCAGTGAACTGGCCGCCTCCAGGGTCACCGTCGGCACCGCTTCGATGCCCGCACGCAGGGCCTCGGCGTGGAAGGCGCCTTTGTGCAGCGAGATCACGATCACCACCCACGCGAAGGGCGTCAGCGGGTTGGCCGCGCCGACGGCCTGGGTCAGCAGCATGTTCAGCACCAGGAAGGCGCAATACAGCTGCACCAGCGTCGGCGTGTTGCGGGTGACTTCGATAAACACTCGTGCAGGTCTGGCCAGCCAAGGCTTGCCGGAGGTCAACAGGGCGGCCAATCCAATACCGGCCAGCAAGCTTCCGGCGATCGTCAGCAGGCACAACCACAAGGTGGTCAGCGCGCCCTGCTCCAGCGTGCCGCGCTGATAGGCGTCGAGCAGGAAGTTGTAGTTGAGGCCGAGCCCGGCGCTCCACTGGACGAGTTGCTCCAGCCAATGGCTCATGGTTCGCTCCTCAATTGGCCGCAGGCGTGGACGATACGCCGACCCGCTTCGGCAACGATTTCGGTCGCCGTGGCGATGGACAGGCGAAACCACGGCGACAAGCCATACGCACTGCCCGCGACGCCGGCGACGCCCTCTTCCAGCAGATACGCAACCACATCGGCGTCGTGCTCCAGGCGCTGGCCGTCCGGGCGATAGCGCCCCAGCAGCCCGGCGCAGCAGACAAAAACGAAAAAGCCACCTTGCGGCTCAAGCACTTCAAGGCCCGGGACATCACGCAAGCGGCTCACCAGCACATCGCGGCGCTGACGATAGGCCGCGACCTGTTCCGGCAGAAAATCCAGGCCACCCTCGAACGCCGCCAGCGCCGCCGCCTGGCCGACCGAAGAAGCGCCGGAGGTGGATTGCGATTGCACCACGGTCATGGCGTCGGTCAGCACCTGCGGCCCGGCCCCGAAACCGATCCGCCAGCCGGTCATGGCATAGGTCTTCGAGACCCCGCCCACCACCAGGCACCGTGATCGCAAATCCGCCGCGACATTGAGCAGGCTCTGGACGGCAAGCCCGTCGAAACGAATATGTTCGTAGAGTTCATCCAGCAGAATCAGCACGTCGGGATATCGGCGCAGCACCTGGGCCAGGCCTTGCAGTTCGGCCGCGCTGTACAGCGCACCGCTGGGGTTGCCAGGGCTGTTGAGGATCAGCCAGCGCGTGCGCTCGCCGATATGCTGCTCAAGCTGTCGTGGCGTGAGTTTGCAGCTCTGCTCCAACCCGCACTCGATGAACACCGGCATGCCGCCGTTAAAACGCACACTGTCCGGAAAAGATGGCCAGTACGGCGTCGGTACCAGCACTTCGTCGCCATCATCGAGGGTCGCGGCGAAAGCGTTGAAAATGATCTGCTTCGCACCGTTGGCAATCACGATGGAGGCCAGCGGATAGTCCAGTTGGTTCTCCCTGCGCAGCTTGTGTTGCACCGCCACACGCAAGGCCTTCACGCCGGGCGTCGGGGTGTACTTGGTGGCCCCGGCTGCAATGGCGGCACAGGCCGCCCGCTTGATGTGCGCCGGCGTGTCGAAATCCGGCTCGCCGGTGGTCAGATCGAGAATGTCCCGACCGGCTTCACGCAGCGCCGTGGCCCGGGACTTGGCGGCGGCATTGGCGGACAGCGAGACACGCTGCACGCGCTGGGACAGATGGAGCGTCATGGTCGCGCCTCCTCCAGTACCTTGCCCGGGTTGAGCAGATTGCGTGGGTCCAGCGCTTGCTTGATCCGGCGCATCAGGTCCAGTGCCACGGCACTTTTGTAGCGCTCCAACTCGTTCACCTTGCGCTGGCCGATGCCGTGTTCGGCACTGATCGAGCCACCATGAGCATGGGCGCTGTCGTGCACCCGCTGACTGAGCGCGGCGTAATGGGCCATGTGTGCGTCAATCGTGGAGTCCAGCGGATGGGCAACGTTGTAATGCAGGTTGCCATCGCCCAGATGCCCGAAGGTGTAATGCCGCACGCCGGGAAAATGCTCCTGGAGCAACGCATCGGTATGGGCAACGAACGCGACGACCTGAGAAATCGGCACCGAGATGTCATGCTTCATGTTGCGACCGGCACGCTTTTGCGCATCGCTCATGTTCTCCCGCAGCCGCCAGAATGCCTGGCTCTGGACGAGGTTCTCGGCAATCAGCGCATCGGCCAGCAGTTGCTGTTCGAAGGCTTCGCCCAACACCTGCTCGAAGATTTCCCGGGCATGGTTTTCGCTGTGGTTATCCGACAGCTCCAACAGCGCGAACCACGGCTGGCGAGCATTGGCGAAGGGCCGCGGACCGTCGGGAAATTGCTCGCGCAACAGCGCAAGACACTCGGCGCTGAGCAACTCGAACGCCGTCAGGCTGGCACCAAAACCGGCGCGGGCATGGGACAACAACGCCACCGCCTGCTCCAGCGAGTCGAACGCCAGCAGCGCGGTGGCCTGAGCCTTGGGCAGCGGAAACAATTTCAGCGTCGCGGCGGTGATAATGCCGAGCGTGCCTTCGCTGCCGATGAACAGGTCCCGCAGGTCGTAGCCGGTATTGTCCTTGCGCAAGCCGCGCAAACCGTTCCAGATTTCACCCTCGGCGGTCACGACTTCCAGGCCCAGGGTCAGTTCGCGGGCATTGCCGTAGCGCAGCACCGCAGTGCCGCCGGCGTTGGTCCCCAGGTTGCCGCCGAGGGTGCAACTGCCTTCGGCACCGAGGCTCAAGGGGAACAGGCGTCCGGCCTGGCGGGCAACATCCTGGACGGTTTGCAGGATGCAGCCCGCCTCGACGGTGAGGGTGTCATTGTCGGTGTCGACGGCACGAATCCGGTTCATCCGGTCGAGCAACAGCAACACCGAGCGGCCGCTGTCGTCCGGGGTGGCGCCGCCCATCAGTCCGGTGTTGCCGCCCTGCACCACCACCGGCGTAGCCGTCGCGGCACAAGCCCGGACCACCGCCGCGACTTCTTCGGTGCTGCCCGGATGGACCGCGGCGATCACTCGCCCGACGTAACGCCCCTGTTTGTCGGTCAGGTACGGCGCGGCTTCCTCGCCGCGTTGCACATGCCTGGCGCCCAGCAGGGCCTGCAAGGTCGCAAAGAGTGAATGGCTCATGGCTGCGAGGCCAAGGGAGCCGCATCTTGATACCTGGCGTGCAGATCACGCAGGGCCTGGGACGGTGCCATGCCGGTGCGCTCGCCGAGTTCGATCAGCCAACCGCTGCGATGCCAGTCGCGCACGATGGCATCGAGTCTGGCCTGGGTGTCGCGCTCGCCCTTGCGCAGCCAGATCACCGAATTCGAAGGAATCAGGTCCCCCGGCAGCGGGATCTCAAAGCCTGACCACTCGGCTTCGCTCAACAGGGCGTGCATGGTCGGGCTCACGTGCACCGCAGCCACGCAGCCATTGCCGCGAAGCGATAACAGCGATTCGGACTGGCTGCGAAAAGCCTTGATCTGTGCGCCATAGGTTTCCTGCAGCGGCTTGATGAAATTGCTGCCCTGGGACACGCACACCGGTTTGCCCTTGAGGTCGGCCCATTGAGCTATGCCGGCGCCCTTGCGAATCAGCGCCGCGCCACCGACCTCTTCATAAGGTGTCGGCACGTAGTCGAGAATCTCGCCGCGTTCTTCGGTGAACTGCATGTTGGCGATCAGGATGTCGACTTTGCCCTGCTGCAAGAATTGCACACGGTTTGGCGCAAGCACGGAAACAGTCTGCGTCTCCACCCCCAGCGCCTTGCCGATGCCCTGGGCCAACTCGACGTTGTAGCCCCGGTGCTCGCCGGTCTTGGGGTCAATGGTGCCGAACGGCGCGCCACTGAGCATCACCCCGACGCTGATGGCGTGGCGCTGCTTGATCTTGTCCAGTGTGGCGTCCGCCTGGGCCAGGCTGGCAGCGCAGCCGGCGGTCAAGGCCAGGCACAGGGCGGCCAGGGTTCGAGGGGAGAAAAATGAAGACATGGGCGATTACCTTGCGCGTCGGTCGTGAGTCGTTGAGAGAGATTCAGGCGCGACGCTGCTCAGGCGCCGTTGGCCTGGAACTGCTTCTGCAACTCGACCAGGGCGGGTGACGCCGGGGTGATGCGGTTACGAGTCTGGGCGTCGATCAACCAGCCGCTGCGGTGCAACTGCTTGATGATCGGATCGAGCCTGGCCTGGGTATCGCTTTCGCCCTTGCGCGTCCAGATCACCGAGGGTGCCGGGTTCAGCTCCGGGCTCAGGGCGCGGTAGCCCTGCCACTCGGCGTTGTCGGCAATCAGCGGATTGATCAATGTCGCGTCATGCACGGCGGCGACGCAGTTGTTGCCGCGCAACGCCAGCAGCGACTCCGAGGAGCTCTTGAAGGCCTTGATCTGCACGCCCAACTCAGTGAGCGGCTTGATGTAGCTGCTGCCCTGGGAGGTGCAGACCGGCTGATTCTTCAGGTCTTCCCAGCGGCTGATCTTGCTGTCCTGGAGTACCGCCGCGGTGCCGCCGACACGGTAGAACGGCGTGGGCACGAACCCGAGGATTTCCCCGCGCTCGGCGGTCCATTCCATATTGGCGATCAACAGATCGACTTTGCCCTGCTGCAGGAACTGCACGCGGTTGGCGGGCAATACCGGCACCAGTTGCACCTCGGCGCCGAGTTGCCGGCCCAGTTCCTGGGCGAGGTCAACGTTGAGGCCGCGAGGTTTCTGGGTAGCGGGATCGATGCCGCCGAACGGGCCGCCGGACAGCAGCACGCCGACCACCAACTCGTGGCGCTGCTCGATCTTCCCCAGGGTGGCGTCGGCCTGGGCAATGTCGACGGCTGCCAACGAGACCAAGGCGCCCAGCAACACAGGCAGGAGATGTTTGACAG
>Ga0307405_10001400_pt1 | contig 10142 bp, 9 predicted proteins | sample 322Cmetagenome_2_FD_203311 | JGI IMG/M metagenome (GOLD analysis project Ga0307405, IMG submission 203311) | Maize rhizosphere microbial communities from greenhouse at UC Davis, California, United States - 322HYB-C-1 | ecosystem: Host-associated > Plants > Roots > Rhizosphere > Soil | place... | reverse complement strand
CGTCAGCTCTGCATAGGTATAATCCCTGGGGCCCATGACGGCATGTACACTTTTGCCGCTGAAATCGAGGTTAGCCAGATGACCGGCTGCCACCTGCGCCACATCGCGCGTGGCCACCATCGGGATAGCATGGTTACCGGCGGCCACGGTGCCATTGATCCCGGCCTGTTTGACCAGACCGATCGTGCGCAGGAAGTTTTCCATAAAATAGGCAGAACGGATATGCAGCACATTCACACCTTCGAGCTGATTAAGCCTCACTTCTTGCTCGCCCGTGCCGCCCATGATGCCGTTGCCCTCGTGCATATGCGAGCCCAGACTGCTCATATTGACAATGTACCGGATGCCCGAGCGTTGGATCGCCTCGATTAATGTGCCGGTGGCCTGTCGCTGGTAGGCCCGCGTGCTTTCTGCTTTCACATTGTCCGGCAGGAGTACGAACGCACTGTCCGCGCCGGTGAAAGCCTTGTTGAGCTGATCCGCATCGGTGATCTCCGCTGAGACGATTTTCGCACCCTGATCACTGTACGTTTCCAATTTTTCAGTATGCCTTGCCACCAACGTCACATGATGTCCTTCGTTAATTAGGATTTGAGCAATTTTACTGCCTACCGTGCCGGTGGCGCCGAGTACTACGATGTTCTTTTTCATTGTGTTTGTTGTTTTGATTTTGTTGGGTACGATACAAATGTCCCCCGCTGCGGGAGCAAAAACTTGTATCAGATCACTGTTGTTCGATCACCACTTTGCCTGTGTAGCCGCCCTGCTCGGCATAGCGATAGACATCCTGGAATGCATGGAAAGGAAAGACTTTATGGATTTCAATGTCCAGCCCTTGCGCGGCTGCTTGTAGCAAATCATTGGTGTATTTCGTCGATGGACTGGCAAGGACGATCACGTGTTTTTTACTCGTGGACAGGTTTTGGATCAATGCCGTAGGGATTTCGATCGGCTAAGGCGTAGGGTTGAGAAATCTGGAATGCGGCTTCATGATTTGCTTCGCATTCGCATAGCCCATTTTGCCCGACAGGTCGATGACAATATCGTAAGTTTCCTTGCGGGACAGCACTTCACTCCCAAAATCATTTAGTTGATCCCGATGGTCGTGTCTCGCAAGACCATTTCGGCTACAACATTCTCCACATCCGCTTCGAACGCCAGCCGCGCGCCGCAGAAATTTGTCTTTCGAAAATAACAAGTGAGACAAATGACAAAGACGATTTTTATTACCGGTGCTTCCACAGGCATCGGAAGGCTACGGCCAAATTGTTTGCGGCCAAAGGCTGGAAGGTGATCGCGACTATGCGCAGGCCTGAAAACGAAACAGAACTCCATGCGTTGGCTAATGTAACCGTGCTGCCCCTTGATGTGAACAACCTGGCGCAAATTCGCGAAACCACGCAGCAGGCGCTGGCTTTGGGCGATATTGATGTGGTATTCAACAATGCGGGCTATGGGTTGTTCGGCGCATTGGAAGCGATGACCGACGAGCAGCTGGTGCAGCAAATGGACACCAATTTTTTCGGTGTCGTGCGGGTGACGCAGGCCTTTATTCCCTATTTCCGAGAGCAACAAGCGGGACTTTTTATCACTACCGGTTCATCGGCAGGGCTGATGGCTTTCCCCGTAAGCTCGATGTACGACGCCAGTAAGTTCGCGCTGGAAGGCTGGGCGGAAAGCTTGTCTTATGAGCTGAATGAGTTTGGAATTCGCATTAAAACCATTGAACCCGGATTGGTAGCGACGGAAATCGGTGCAAAGTCGGTGTTTGCGACGCACCCGGCTTATGAGGCATTGATAAACAAATTTACGGCGATGCTCGCACCAGACCAGGCCGGGACGACTTCCGAACAAATCGCCGAAGTCGTGTACGGCGCGGTACTTTCGCCATGGATTTTTATAACATCACCTACAACGAATCGCCGGGCTGCCGAATGAAGTATGGGCAAACGACTTACGATTTTCAGGTAGGTGGAATGTTTTTCTCCTCACCGGGCCAGCCGTTGACAGGCATTGAAGTGGCCGAAACGACCCTGGGCTTTACCTTGCTGGTGCACCCTGACTTTCTCAGAAACTACCCGCTGGACGCCAAAATCAAGCATTATGGCTTTTTCTCCTATTCGGTGACTGAGTCGCTGCGTTTGTCGGACAAAGAAAAGTTGATCATCGAGGGCATTGCCGGCAACATTGGTGACGAGCTCGAAACGGCTACCGACGACCTGAGCCAGGATGTGCTGATTTCGCAGTTGGAGCTGATGCTGAATTACAGTCAGCGGTTCTACAAACGCCAGTTTATCACCCGCAAGCCGATCAACAATGCATTGCTGGAAAAGCTGGACCAATTGCTGAATAACTATTTCAACGACGAAACCGCCCTGCTGAAAGGCCTGCCGAGCGTCCAGTATCTTTCCGACGAGCTACACGTTTCGCCCCGCTACCTGGGCGACATGCTCCGTGCACTGACCGGCCAGAATACACAGCAGCACCTTCACAATAAGCTGATCGAAAAAGCAAAGGAAGTGTTGACATTTAGCGATCTGACAGTCGGGGAAATTGCCTACCAGCTCGGTTTTGAGCATCCGCAGTCGTTCAGTAAGTTGTTTAAATCTAAGACCAACGTTTCCCCCCTGGAATTCAGGGCGAGTTTTAACTGAGGAAATTGTTCCCGACGGCATAGCTGAGAGCGCCCCAACGGCCTTTTTTTGAATCAAAAAAAGTCGTTATTGTGAGTTTTTAAAAATAAACTTATCATTACGGGTCAAGCCACGTCAAAGCACCTGGTAACCTTTTCGGCAACCTGCTTTTTTACACACATTTGGTAAGCTTCTGGCTCATCAAGTCATAGATACTTTTGTGCAAAAAAAGAAAAAGGCGGGCGGATGTTATGTGGTAACCAATTCACTCAAATTGTTTGTCAATCTGCTCTCGATCATAGCTAAGTATCAAGTCACTATGTCTTTCATAAATTGACCTCAACGTCTCTTTATCTTTTGCTATGATATCGAGTCCTCGGTCATCATACATGTGAAAAATGAATTTCTTCCCGATGTTTAAAAAATAAACTTCTTTGCTTGTCAAAGAACGACTGTTGTCAAGCCTTGGCTGTCTGGGAGGAAAGTCGGAATGTCCAATTGCAGTAAAAATATTCTCTAAGTTTATTCTGTCCGAGGTTAATTTAATAATAGCAACATCATAGTTATCGTCAGGGCAATAAAGCCCTTGTTCTTTTGAGTAATAGAGTTCCGCCTTCCGGAGCTTATCAATTTGTTTGAATATAAAATTGCCAAACCTTATTTTCCTGCGCTTGTACTTCCAGTCAAATAAATACCAAGTACACTTTGTCAGACTTGCCAAAAGCGGTTTGGAAAATTGTCGAGGCCCTTCTGGTAACTTCTTTAAAATAATCGTCAGTATTTGTATCGCCACCTTGCAAGTCAAAACGGAGGCCATGGTTCCAATTATAAAATAATGGCGTTTTAAGCCTTAGTCCTTTGAAATTGTTATTTAAGAACTGTCTGTATTCGGTAGTTGTCTTCATCTTTTTACTTTTTTTAATACTCCGAGCGATAGATACGAAATTTTCGTTCCACTTACCGCTGAAAAAACAACGAGCGACTTGATACCCACAATTCAGCGGGTGGCTCCCAAGAGATCTGGCGCGGAAGAATAGCAAAAAATGCGCCCTAAGGCTTCTATCTAGCGGACCGAAATATTTCCCTGCGTTGCATATAATCGTGAGAGTCTTCGGTCAGGGCGCGTCTTCCAACTCCATTCCGGCAAGCATATGCGTTAGTATAGGTTCACATTTTTCGCGACAGGCCGGATAGAAATGCCGGTGTTTCCACGAATCGGATTTCGGGGACTGGCCCCACCAGAACTCAGCCATCGCTACGGGTTTCATGCCGTGCCGAAAGGCATATTGCAGCATTTTGGGTGCGGCGCACTCGCCTGCACCCGCAGGAGGACTTTTGTATAAGGCCCCTTCGAAGATGGCGCGCAGGCTTTTCTCCTCCCCAGCCTGGTTTAAGAAATTATATTGGTCGTGAATCTCGTTTTGAAGGCGATATGAATGAATTTTTCGCGCTGTTTTCAATGATTGTATTTTCTCTTCGAAATCTTCGGACTTTCGCGTTTCCAATGTCCTGATCTGCTCGTTGATATTAGAAAGTTCGCGCATTCCTGCATTGAGAAACCCACCGTCGGCCAGTCCGTCGAAGATCGGCGGAACAAACCCTTCGTGGTGATTGCTACCTGCCAGTTTACCCGAAAATGCAGACAGGTAACCGATCCTGCCGTCACGGGTCAATACCACCAGTACACCGAACATCTTGCCGATAACGGTTTCGTCACTTGCCGACAGACCAAAATTATGTACCCAGTTCTGTTGTACTTCTAAATGCGATTGCAGCTTTTCGACTGCCAGCAGGCAGATCGCGTGCGGCTGATAGTAAAACGGAAAAGTAAACTTTTCAGGAAGCGGAAAGTCCCCGGGTGTTTCGTTAAAATAATGAATGACAGAATGTTTTTCCGTTGAGCCTGTGTTCAAAATATGCAGCTTATTACCCGGACGACCGGAGATTTAGCCAATAAAAGGTTCAAATTTACAGAAAGTTATGCTGTCAATGATGGCTTTCCAGGATATTAAATGATTGTTACCAATCGCCCAAACGCGCGGCAAAAGTAGTACCCAGTGCTTTAAAGGCTGTATTATTGAGATATCACGAATTTTTTTCAATGCTCAAAAACATACATTCCGGCTTTAATTTTCATGCCGTTATTGATGTTTCTGGCCTGCCGACCAGCACTTTTACTGAGTAACAATTGCTTAATTTACAGATTCCTGATCGTTGACCCTTTGCATCCGGTAAACGTCCCTCTTTGAATTAAATGGATCGGCGATCCCAGGACCCTTTGATGCTCAACGTGTTTTGACAAGTGCTATACACCACTACCGTAATCATGGAATCAAGTACCACAACTAGTCATCTGTCTACTTCTACGAATGAAGGTCGACAAGGATTCGACTAACTGAGGCTTTGTACATTCGCAGTATAATACGACATGATGATTCAGCGAAGTCCCTGAATAAAACATAAAAACTGACTGCCAAATGCTTCAAAACCGCGTAGACCCTTACGGACAACTGATCTGTACCGCTGCGCGGGGACATTGGATGGGGAATCGTGGCGTGATTCACAATGATCGCAAAGAAATAAAACGAGCGTTTAGAATAAAGCCGTGGATCACCTGTCTGCTTCAGTTCAAGGGGCGTCACCGTGTCGTTATGACTCCAAACCGCTGGACAGAACTGTTCTTCTTGGATGAAGCTACCGCATTTTCCGCAGGGCACCGGCCATGTGCCGAGTGTCGCAGAGACGATTTTAACCGATTTAAGCTGTATTGGACGGAAGGAAATCCGCAGCATGGTTTTGACCTAAAAACACCTATTGCCCAAATAGACCTAGTCTTGCATCGAGAGAGGATAAACGGTAAAACCAAAGTAACGTATCAGACAGAGTTCGAAAAATTGCCAGACGGTGTATTCATCAGTCATGGCAGCCAACCCTATCTTAAAATGGCCGACAAGCTTCATTTGTGGACACCCTTTGGTTACGAGACCACAAGTCTTTTTTTGGATAGCTATGTAGACGTATTGACCCCACCTTCTTTGGTAAGCACCATTGCCGCTGGTTACGATCCACAGATAACGCTGCCTTAACGAATGGGCCTGCGGCTCACGGTAAATACAAATCGGACAAAACTAGCAAGGCAGAAAGTACTTGTTTCAAGGGTCCTAAAAAGGGTTTGATGCAACTCGAAATACTAACATTTATTCGAAATCGACTGCGAACGCACAGCTGTGAGATTCGAGCTTTATCTTGTCGTCAAACACCCTTTCCATTATGTGAGACAAACATCACCAAGCCAGTTGTGTTGAATAAATGTCTCGCCCCAGCAATCAAATCTAAAGAAGGGTGAAATCCCGGAATAAAGTTTTATCTTTTATAATGGCGTTAGATAATCAAAATCTATCGAAACAAGCCAAAAGATTCGGTTACCATTTCGGTTACCTATTTTGAAGGAAATCACAAACAATTGATATACAAGCCTTTTCGGGACTCAAATTGTTCCCAGCGGGATCACAAAAAGCGCCTCAAAGGGCGCTTTTTGTGTTAAAAAACGTCATTTTTTCACTGTTTATCGAAGATAAGCATATCATTCTGATTCGATCCAGATCAAAGCATATCATTAACCTAAATTTGGCTTGAAGGGGTTGAGCGAAGGATTGCATTATGAAGTAAGGCCCCTGCGAATTGATGGAGCAATTATAGAACCAGGCGCTTTCCCTACCGAAATGAGTCAAAAAGCGAGATTTGCGTCTGATGTGACACATGCAGTAGTAGATCTGATCAATTTGCCAAAGGGAGAAAGACCATTAAGAACAGTGGTCGATCCCACGAATGGGGAATTTATAAAAAAAGCCAACGATGCCGGCCATGTTGAATATGCAAAAGCCATGACCGCTTTTGGGTTGGATCGACTTTTAGCATAAACTTGCATTGTTGTCAAAATCAGCCCGAGGGATCGTTATTCCCGGGCTGATTTTTTTATGCTAGATATTGACTGTAAGAGATTAAAGTTTGGGTAAACAATTGGGGCCTGACTGTCTTTCGGCGTTCTGATTGACCAACGGGATAACTTTACTGCCGATCAACCTGATAGACTGCATTAACTGTTCATGCGTTAAGCCGGCAATGTCCATTTGGAACGTAAACAGGTCGACACCGCCGAGTGCTTCACTATGCCTTTTCAGCTTTTCGGCCACCGTTTCCGGTCCGCCGACCACCAGGACACCCTTTGCAGAAACACCCGCATCGAATTGCGCTTTGGTAACCGGCGGCCAGCCGCGTTCTCTGCCTGCTTTGGTCCAATTCTCTATGTAGCCCGGATAATAGTCCCGGATCGCTGACTGATCGGTATCGCCCACATAGCCCGGCGAATGTAATCCGACCTTCAATTCTTCCGGTCTAAATCCAGCATCTGCACCAGACTTTCGGTACAGATCAACCAGCGACCGGAAGCGCTCTGTTTCGCCACCAATGACAGCGACCATTAGCGGAAGCCCTAGCATCCCTGCGCGTATAAAAGATTCCGCCGTTCCGCCTACGCCTACCCATACGGGTAATTTTTTCTGTACGGGGCGAGGGTAAACCGGCTGGTTATGCAATGCAGGTCTGAACTTCCCCGACCACGTTACGAATTCCTCGTCGCGGATCTGTATCAGCAACTTTAATTTCTCTTTGAACAGGGCGTCGTAATCGTTCAGGTTATATCCGAACAAGGGAAACGCTTCTGTCGCTGATCCCCGACCGGCAATGATTTCCGCGCGTCCTTTGGAAATAATATCCAGCGTTGCGAATTGTTGAAATACGCGAACCGGGTCGGATGTACTCAACACCGTCACTGCACTCATCAGACGGATCCTTTCGGTCCGAGCGGCAGCAGCTGCCAGGATCATGGCGGGCACGGAGTCCAGATATTCTTTTTTGTGATGCTCGCCGATGCCGAAAACGTCCAGCCCGGCCTGATCTGCTGCGACAATTCTTTCCAGCAGCTGCTCCATTGCATCCACATTGCTTAGCTCATCGTGGCCATACATTGCCGAGGCAAAACTGTCTATCCCTATTTCCATACCAGTTTTTGTTCTTGATGGGGTTATGGCGATCAAGATATCGCCTGATCAGTGGTTTTGATTACTGTGCCTGAACAGGTGTGTTTAACAATTGCTGTTCCCATGCATATGCTACACCCGTTGCTCCGCAATGCTCAATCATCAGTCCGGCTAACTGGGCAGCTGTATCAACACGTGCCCAATCGCGTTGCCATTCAGATAAGACCGCAAACCAGTTGATTGGCGTAATACCATGCTGTACCATACGGCGTACAGCCATATCGTGCCCTTCCAGCGAAGACGACCCGCAGGCGTCTGTTACAACAAAAACGTCGTAGCCTTCGGCTGCTGCCTGGATGGCAGGCATAGCCACGCATATTTCTGTCCATAATCCGGCAATAATCAGCTGCTTGCGGCCGCTTTTCGCCACTACATCGGTTACAGCGGGGTCCTGCCAGGTATTGATCCAGGTACGGTTGATGGGTTTTTGCTCAGGAAATACATCCTGGATCTGTTTGATGATCAAACCGCCGCGTTCTTCAAGCACCGTGGTAAGAATAGTTGGCACATTAAAAATCTTTGCCGCTTTGGAAAGTCCTGCAACAGCGTTGATGATCATTGTAGGTTCGTGGCTGTTCAGGTTAGTGAATTGGAATGGCTGGTGATCGATCAGCACAACGATACTATCCTCCGGACGCAACAGGGCGTCAAGGCCTTTCTTTTGATTGTTTGACATTATTTAATTGTTGTAAGTTTAATGAACAGTTGAGAATGTGATGCGAGTAAGAAGGGTCTGTTTTTGTTGATGCAAAGTTCACGAACCTTACCAGTCGAAACGATGACATTTGAAGTAAAATAATGTAGATAATTGTCTATAAAATTTTAAAACACACGGCGATTAGGCAAAGCATGAAGTTTTATAAACGATTGATTATTAGTGAGTTAATTAGATTAACAGGTGTTACACTCGGTGAAATGTTCCATTAATCTTATATTTGTATGACGGTCAAAAATGTTTAGGAAGATACAAGGGCTTATATGTACGACGCTTATTTTAGTTATCTGAAAAAATTCAGCTCTGAGCCACTTACAGACGACGAAAAGGCATTGATAAGGGAGAACTTAACGCCATTCAGATTAAGGAAAAGACAATACTTATTACAGGCAGGAGATATTTGTAAGAGATTTGCATTTATCGTGAAAGGCGCGATGCGAATGTATTTCGTAGATGATCGGGGCATCGAACATATTGTGAGGCTTGGGGTCGAGGATTGGTGGATGGGCGACCGCGAAAGTTTTGTAAATCTTACCCCAAGCCGTTACAATATCGACGCTTTGGAGCCTTGCGACCTGCTTTACCTGACTCTGGATAATGCTAACGAATTGCAGAAGAAAGTTCCAGCCTTTCATCAAATGAAGAATATGCTCGACGAACGAAACCAAATGGCCAACCACCGTCGCATTACATCCGCGATAAGCTCCACGGCGGAAAAGCGATATGTGGAATTTGTTGAATGCTATCCCGAGCTTGCCAATCGTTTTCCTCAGCATGTTATCGCTTCTTATCTAGGCGTCAATAAGGATACGCTAAGCCGTGTTAAACGCCAGCATAATTTAAAATAATCCATTATTTCTTCTTGCCTCAGAATGCCACCGCGGATGAATTGACCGCGCAAATCGCCAAATGCCCTTCTGGTGCATTAACTGTCCATGAAAATCGAAAATCTTTGCAGGGCATGTCCATGGTGAGGTCAGTACAAGCAGACATATCTGGTGATCTGCAAGTAATCATTGACTGAAATCATGAACTCATCTCCAACTTGTTCATTTGCCGATCTCTATTCCGATCTTGCCGTAGAAATTTGGATCGCCGGCTTTGGTTTCAAGCAAACTGTGGGCTTTCCCTATTTCCGACAGCAAAAAGACCTTGTTAACAACTGGTTTCAACTTATTTGTTTCTGCCAGTTTTGTTATTTCATCCAATTTATTTCGATTTTGTCGGGTAAAGACAAAATGATAGGTCGCATTTTTTCCCCAGGCATGAATCAGGTTTTGAGGCTTTTCAATGTCGACTATGGTAACTACCTGGCCCATCTGATGAAGAATCAGCCCGCTATCAGATAGTGTATTGCCTCCAAGGGTGTCAATGACGACGTCAACTCCTTTTCCGCCCGTAATTTGCTGTACCACATCAATATAGCTCTCATTTTCATAGTCGATCACATGGTCAGCGCCTAATTCAAGAAGAAATGGATGATGGACTTTCCTCGCGGTAGTGAAGACAACCGCTCCCATTGCTTTGGCAATCTGAATGGCTGGAATTCCTACGCCACCTGCCCCGCCATGGATCAGGATAGTCTGATTGATCTTCAGCTGTGCCCGGGTTACCAGCATTTCCCAGGCCGTGCCGGCTGCCAAAGGAAGCGTTGCAGCTTCGAGATGGCTCAGGTTTGCTGGTTTTAATGCTATG
>Ga0307405_10001399_pt1 | contig 10145 bp, 11 predicted proteins | sample 322Cmetagenome_2_FD_203311 | JGI IMG/M metagenome (GOLD analysis project Ga0307405, IMG submission 203311) | Maize rhizosphere microbial communities from greenhouse at UC Davis, California, United States - 322HYB-C-1 | ecosystem: Host-associated > Plants > Roots > Rhizosphere > Soil | place... | reverse complement strand
CCATATAAGATGCTTGTGAAGGGTCCACCATCGGGAAGTCACCTTCAAAACGCGTCTTGATTTTCTCTACCGTAAAGTTTCCTTCTTTATCAACAGAGGCATTCGCCTGTGCGATGTATTTAGAATCTTCTTCTTCGGCTGTCATGTAGATAAGCTCATTGGTCAGCTTACCTGAGCTATCGATCACACGGTAAGGTGTTTCGATGAAACCCATTCCATTCACTTTCGCGAATACGCAAAGTGAGGAGATCAGACCAATATTCGGACCTTCGGGAGTTTCGATCGTACACAGACGCCCGTAGTGGGTGTAGTGAACGTCACGAACCTCGAAACCTGCTCTTTCACGGGAAAGACCACCTGGCCCAAGTGCTGACATACGGCGCTTGTGGGTAATCTCAGCCAATGGGTTCGTTTGGTCCATGAACTGAGAAAGCTGGTTGGTACCGAAGAACGAGTTGATTACTGACGACAATGTCCTTGCATTGATCAGGTCAACAGGTTTGAAATCTTCGTTGTCACGTACGTTCATACGCTCCTTAATGGTACGCGCCATACGTGCAAGACCTACGCCGAACTGTGCATAAAGCTGCTCGCCCACGGTACGTACACGACGGTTTGACAAGTGGTCGATATCATCGACTACCGCTTTCGCATTGATCAGACCGATCAGGTATTTCACGATGGAAACGATATCACCGGTCGTCAACACGCGAACGTCAAGGCTGGTATCCGATCCCAATTTCTTGTTGATACGGTAACGGCCAACATCACCCAGGTCATAACGTTTGTCAGAGAAGAACAAGCTCTGGATCACGTCACGTGCAGTTTGCTCATCCGGTGCCTCTGCGTTACGCAACTGGCGGTAAATTTGCTCAACAGCTTCCTTGTCGGAGTTTGAGCTATCTTTTTGAAGCGTATTATAAATGATGTTATAATCCGCTACGTTCATGTCTTCTTTGTGCATGATGATCGACTTCTGTCCTGATTCCAGGATTACATCGATATCATCTGCTGAAATGGAAGAATCACGTTCCAGCAATACTTCGTTACGCTGGATAGAAACTACCTCGCCGGTATCCTCATCCACAAAGTCCTCAGTCCATGTACGGAGAACCCTTGCCGCCAACCGGCGTCCTACTGCCTTTTTCAGGTTAGCAGGTGTTGCGCTGATTTCCTCAGAAAGGCCGAACAGATCGAGGATATCTTTATCAGATCCAAAACCGATCGCTCTCAAAAGGGTGGTTACAGGGAACTTCTTCTTACGGTCGATGTACGCGTACATCACGTTGTTCACGTCCGTAGAGAATTCTATCCAGGAACCTTTGAATGGAATAATCCGCGCAGAATATAGTTTAGAACCGTTGGTGTGCTTGCTCATAGAGAAGAACACGCCCGGTGAACGGTGAAGCTGAGAAACAATTACACGCTCAGCACCATTGATCACGAACGAACCTCTTTCGGTCATGTAAGGAATGTTTCCTAGGAACACTTCCTGCTCAATGGTTTCAAATTCTTCATGATCGGCGTCGTTACAGATCAGACGCAGCTTCGCCTTCAGAGGCACTGCGTAAGTCAGACCGCGATCGATGGATTCGTCAACAGAGTATTTCGGTGGTTCAAGGAGGTAATCGATGAACTCGAGAACGAAGTTCTCACGAGAGTCGGCGATGGGAAAGTTCTCAGCGAAAACTTTGTACAATCCTTCTCCGGAACGGTCTTCAACCGACGTGTCCAGACTGAAGAAATCCCGGAATGACTGCACCTGGATTCCCAAAAGATCAGGATAATCGATAATCTGATTAATCCGAGAGAAGTTCTTTCTTGGTGTTTTTGGATTAATTGTAGCCAAGGCTATGTGTGATTTGGGTTAGCAGAAAAACTAATTAGTTTTAACCTAATCTATTGCCTCGTAGAAGAGTAAAGTTGACGCCCCTGTTCTCCTTTCCTACGAGTAAAGAAGTGTTTCGGGCAGTCAGCTTGGGGGGATTATGGGGGGCAATCTCGTTACCGCCTTAAACCAGAACGATAAAAAAATCCTTTTCGTTTGGTTTGCATACAAAAACAGGAAAAGACCTGACGGTTGTCAGGCCTATTCCATGGAATTTATTTTCTAATGCTGTGGAGCAAATTACTTCACTTCAACTTCTGCACCAGCTTCTTCAAGTTGCTTTTTCAAAGCATCAGCTTCGTCTTTAGCAACACCTTCTTTTACAGGTTTTGGAGCGCCGTCAACGAGTTCTTTCGCTTCTTTCAGGCCAAGACCAGTAAGGTCTTTAACCAACTTCACAACAGCAAGTTTACCTGCACCAGCTGATTTCAAGATCACATCGAAAGATGTTTTCTCTTCTACCGCAGGAGCATCAGCACCAGCGCCACCAGCAGGACCTGCTACCATTACTGCACCAGCAGCTGCTGGCTCAATACCGTACTCGTCTTTAAGAATTGTAGCCAATTCGTTCACTTCTTTAACCGTAAGGTTAACAAGCTGTTCTGCGAAAGCTTTCAAATCTGCCATTTTTATTTAGATTTTTTTGATTATACAATAAGATGATTTTAAAAAAGCTCTATTTATTTTAACCCGGAGAGCTTAACCTGGTTATTCAAATTAGTCCTCTTTTTCAGATAAAGTTTTCAATATACCAGCCAGGTTCTTTCCGCCGCTTGTAAGAGCGCCGATAACATTCTTGGCAGGTGATTGCAACAATCCGATCACTTCGCCGATCAGCTCTTGCTTCGATTTCAGTGAAATCAGAACGTCCAGCTGGCTTTCTCCAACGAAAAGGGCAGTGTCAACAGAAGCTCCTTTGAACTTCAGTTTGTCGCTACCTGATTTCTTTTTGAAATCCTTGATCAGTTGCGCAGGTACTTTACCTGACTCCGGGTGAAACATTACTCCGGAAAATCCTTTCAACACTTCGTCGAAAGAAGAATAGTCCGTATCTAGTGTTTCAAGCGCTTTTTTAATCAATGTATTCTTCACAACACGATACTCAACACCACGCTCGAAGCACAGGCCTCTGAGAGTGTTTACCTCGCTCACAGTCATGCCGTTTGCATTGGTAATGTAGAAGTATGGCGTGCTGGCGAATTTTTGACTTAACTCGTCAATAATTACTGCTTTTTCTTCCCGTGTCATATTACAATCCTGGAATCGTGTTTTTGTCAATAATAACACCCGGGCTCATCGTGCTTGACAAGTGAATGCTTTTTACGTAAGTACCTTTTGCCGATGAAGGCTTAAGGCGAACCAAGGTATTGATAACCTCCGTAGCGTTCTGTGCAAGCTGATCAGTTCCGAAAGATACCTTTCCGATGCTTGTGTGGATGATACCGGTTTTGTCAACTTTAAAGTCGATTTTACCAGCCTTCACCTCTTTCACAGCTTTCGCCACATCCGGAGTTACAGTTCCCGACTTAGGGTTTGGCATCAGACCGCGAGGACCCAACACTTTACCAAGTCTACCTACTTTTGCCATTACACTCGGCATTGTAATAATCACGTCGATGTCTGTCCAGCCTTGCTCGATTTTTGTAATGTATTCGTCAAGACCAACATAATCTGCTCCTGCCTCTTTCGCTTCTGCCTCCTTGTCTGGAGTACACAATACAAGTACACGAACTTCTTTGCCGGTTCCGTGTGGCAATGTTACCACGCCACGCACCATTTGGTCAGCTTTACGAGGATCCACGCCCAAACGAACGTCGATATCTACGGAAGCATCAAATTTGGTATAGGAAATCGTCTTCAGAACATCCGCAGCTTGTTCCAGGGTAAACGCCTGGGTTGCGTCGTATTTTGAAAGAGCTTCTTTTTGCTTTTTGGTCAATTTTCCCATGTTCTTTGTTTCTTTGGCGTATCTATAAATCTACGCTCAGTTGTTTTCTTCCCATGGGGCTTTGCCAGCCACGGTGATACCCATACTACGAGCCGTTCCCGCGATCATTTTCATAGCAGACTCTACGGTGAAGCAGTTCAGGTCGGGCATTTTAGTTTCAGCGATCGTCTTAACTTGATCCCATGAAACTGATCCTACCTTAATACGGTTCGGTTGAGCCGAACCTGTTTTCACTTTTGAGGCTTCCAGAAGAAGAATAGCGGCCGGGGGGGTTTTGATGACGAAGTCGAAAGACTTGTCTTTGTAGTATGTAATAACTACCGGCAATACCACACCCATTTTATCCTGGGTACGGCCATTGAACTGCTTGCAAAACTCCATGATATTCAAACCCTTCGATCCTAATGCAGGACCAATCGGAGGTGATGGGTTGGCTTGGCCACCTTTCACCTGCAGTTTGACGTATCCACCTATTTCTTTTGCCATTGTTTTGGAATTTGTCGGTTCATTGATTGACTAGCGGCTCACATGCAGTTGGAAGCCTACCTGCCCGCTATTCGCTCAACTATCCTTTTCTACTTGTGCGTAACTGAGTTCCACGGGTGTATTACGCCCGAATATTTTTACAACTACATTGAGTTTTTTCTTCTCATCGAATACCTCTTCCACCAGACCGATAAATCCGCTGAACGGACCATCTACAACCTTCACGGTTTCGCCTTTGATGAAAGACATGCTTGGTGCTTCTTCATGCTGTTCTGCTTCGTCGACCTTACCGAGGATACGGTTAATTTCAGACTGCCGAAGCGGGACAGGTACTTTGGAGTTCCCTTCGGCATTGCCAAGGAAACCGATCACACCTGGGATACTTGTTATAATGTGCAGAACCTCCCCTTTTGACAGATCGGCTGAAATGATAATATAACCAGGAAAAAAGTTCTTTTCCCGTACACGCTTTTTACCGTTACGCATTTCGTAGATCTTCTCCGAAGGGATCAGTATCTGCGGAACGAATTCGTTTAGTTTCTGGCGCGTTATTTCATTTTCAATGTAAGACTTGATCTTTTTCTCTTGTCCCGACACTGCCCTTAATACAAACCAATTTAGACTACTCATACCTTTCAGGGGGTTATCTTTACTAAAATAGCCTTAGAAAGACTGGTAAAACAGTTTCAGCGCGTTCTCGAAAACGAGATCCATTACACCTACCACGAAGGCAAAAATGAGCGAACCTACAAGCACCAGTGTGGTGTTGGCTTGCAGCTCGTTGAAAGGCGGCCATGTAACGTGTTGGGTCATTTCTTCCCAGGACGCTTTCAAAAAAGAAGTAAATTTTTCCATTTCACCTTTTCAATTTATGCACGGGTGGAGAGATTCGAACTCCCATCAACGGTTTTGGAGACCGCTATTCTACCCTTGAACTACACCCGTTTATCGTACAACCACCCATTCGGGGCTGCAAAGATACGACTTTTTTATAAAAAACAAGTGCATTCCAAGAGAAATGCACTTGTTTTAATATTGCTATCTTGATTAGTCAAGAATTTCAGTTACCTGACCAGCACCTACGGTACGTCCACCTTCACGAATCGCGAAACGAAGACCTTTTTCCATAGCGATTTTGTTGATCAGTTTCACTTCGATCGTGATGTTATCACCTGGCATAACCATTTCAACACCAGCAGGAAGTGTGATTTCGCCTGTCACGTCAGTGGTACGGAAGTAGAACTGAGGACGGTATTTGTTAAAGAATGGAGTGTGACGTCCACCTTCTTCTTTCGACAGTACGTAAACTTCACCTTTGAAGTGCAAGTGAGGCTTAACGGAACCTGGCTTACAGATAACCATACCACGACGGATATCTTCTTTGTCGATACCGCGAAGCAACAAACCTACGTTGTCACCAGCTTCACCGCGGTCTAGGATCTTGCGGAACATCTCAACACCAGTTACAACTGATTTAAGACCTTCTGCACCCATACCAAGGATATCAACTGCTTCTCCTGAGTTGATGATACCACGCTCGATACGACCAGTTGCAACAGTACCACGACCAGTGATCGAGAATACGTCTTCAACAGGCATCAAGAATGGAAGCTCGGTCATACGTGGAGGAATTGGAATCCAGGTATCAACCGCTTCCATCAACTCTTCGATCGTTTTCACCCATTTTGGATCGCCGTTAAGGCCACCCAAAGCAGATCCCTGTACAACAGGAATGTTGTCACCATCGAATTCGTAGAAGCTCAGAAGCTCGCGAATTTCCATCTCAACGAGTTCAAGAAGTTCCGGATCATCAACCATATCCACTTTGTTCATGAATACAACAAGCTGAGGAACACCTACCTGACGAGCAAGAAGGATGTGCTCACGAGTTTGTGGCATAGGACCGTCAGTAGCAGCAACCACGATGATTGCGCCGTCCATCTGAGCAGCACCAGTTACCATGTTCTTCACGTAGTCAGCGTGACCTGGGCAGTCAACGTGCGCATAGTGACGATTGGCTGTCTGGTATTCTACGTGGGAAGTGTTGATTGTGATACCACGCTCTTTCTCTTCAGGAGCATTGTCGATTGATGAGAAGTCGCGTTTCTGTGCAAATCCTTTTTCAGCCAGTACAGTTGTAATTGCCGCTGTAAGGGTAGTTTTACCGTGGTCAACGTGCCCGATAGTACCAATATTTACGTGGGGTTTCGAGCGGTCAAACGTCTCTTTTGCCATGACTTAAGTACGCTTAAAATTAAAAGTTATTACGAATTTATATACACTACTAATTGATCCTGCTGGCTTCCTGCAATCAAACACCGCAATCGTTACCAAACCAGGATCAAACCATCGCAGGCTAACCTGCACTTTTGAATCTCAACGATCCAAATTTCTGAGCTTTTGAGGGGATTTGAACCCCTGACCTCTTCCTTACCAAGGAAGTGCTCTACCCCTGAGCTACAAAAGCAATCTTTCCTTAGAACCAAAAAGCGATTAGCGAAAAAGTATCTATTGAATGTTTTCGCTAATCGCTTCGATGATGCTTCTATTTGAGCGGAAGACGAGGTTCGAACTCGCGACCTATAGCTTGGAAGGCTATCGCTCTACCAGCTGAGCTACTTCCGCATTTGTTTTCGTCTTTTACCTCAAAAACTGGCTTTAATTGAAGCTTTTTCTCAGACTCAAACTGTGGGGGCGGATGGATTCGAACCACCGTAGGCATACACCAGCAGATTTACAGTCTGCCCCATTTGGCCACTCTGGTACACCCCCAGACAACATTTCAACACAAGCGTGAAAACCGTTTGTTTCACAATTTGGAGTCGCAAAATTATACCCATTTTTTAGATTCTCAAATTCTTTTCAAAAAAAAATTCAAAAAAAAGTGACCTGGAATCGAAAACGTCGATTCCAGGTCACATGGGCACTTTTTTGACTTAAAACAATCTCACCCCGAAACTCAGCATCCGGACCGAAGGCCCCCGATTAGCTTCGAAAAGATAGTTCAAATCATAGTTCACAAAGAAGTCAGGAAAGTTACGGACACCTATTTCTGCTGCCAGGCCATAGCGCAAATCTTCGATATAAAAGTTTCGTCTGTCGTGATCCACATCCTTTGTACCGACCTTGCGAACCTTGGTGTAGCTGCCCAACCTGTACCCGCCGTAGGCACCTGCGCTGATGTAGGAAATGAACGACCTCGAAAAACTCAGCGTAGGCATGATGGAGAGGTTCACGTAAGGTACCACCAGTTTCGACTTCCTTACTTCAACCGGATTGCCCTGCTCATCCTCCACATCCCGGAACTCGACCCCGTCGTCCGTCTTGACAATCGTGTTATCCCCGTCATACATCATGTTGTACCAGGAAAAATCGACGCCGAAGTCCAGATGCAGCCGCGCCCCCTGTCCCTTGATAAGGCTGGCACTGGCCACGTAACCCAGGCTCACGAAACGGGACCCGAACGGTTTGAGATCGTAGCCACTTTTGTTAAAGCCCGGCGTAGCTTCATTGGTACCATAAGTATTCAGCCCGAATGCGACATTGAATCCCTTCCGCGGGCTCGATCCGCCCCATGCCTTTCTGTGAAACCGCTTCCCTACCCGACGGTAAGTCGAATCCGAACCGACCACTTCATCACCATCCTTCACTTCTACGCCCGAACCGTCGATGGAAACCTTTGTATCGCCGTCCTTGATGTGGATACCGCGAAGGCCAATCCTGACATAATCCTTTTCAACCGCCTGGTCCGGGTCTTTCAAATATTTGTTACCGTTAAATTCTTCCCGCAAGAATGTCGTATCGGCCTGTGTGCTGTCAAGTCTTACTTTCAGATCTTTCAGCAATGCATTTAAATCATACTTCATGATCCTTTCCAGCTCGGTCCGGTTTTCTCCGTAAATAATCAGCCGTGTTTTATCGCCGAATGTGACGATAATCGAATCCTTGTCCTGCGCTGAGCGGGAAAACTCATCATTCGATCTCAACGAACCAGCGCGCGCGCCAATGGCAACCAGCATTACCAGCATCGCCATCGCATATATTTTACTTTTCATGGCACAATAGATTACAGTTTTGTCTTGTCTTTAGGGTGATCTTTTTCTGAACTTCTTTCGTCCTTGTTACGCAGGCGATCGTCCACACGTGCTACAAGATTTTTTGGATTAAACCCCACTTCATCCCAATCGACCTTCTCGCCTGCCCTCGCATTTTTGAGCTGACGAAAAACCCTTGCAAACCGGGTATTACGTGGTTTCTCCTCCGTTTCACTAATGCCGGTTTCCACGACGGCGACAATCGTCCTCGTCGGTTCTGGCTCCGGCTTGTTCACCCGACTAACAGCTGGCTCATCGGGCAAAGTCTTGATATCCTGTGCAACAGGACTTTTTGAAGGCTCCGGTTGAATCGTATTCACCGGAACCGATGGTTTTTCGTTCAAAGCCACAACCGGCGCACTCTGAACGGGCTCGGGTTGGGCGATAAGTGTTTTGTTATCTTCAACTTTGGCTACTTGGCTCTGAGTAGTTTCAGGTGTATCGGAAGCCTTTTTCAAACGCTTACCAGCATTGTCAGCTGCCGTATTACTTTTTTTCTCGGCTGCTGCTAATTGTTCGACTGGCGTGTTTAAATTTTCAACCGGAGAAACCACCGAATCCTTTTGAACCGGCCTGGCCGTCGCGATGGTTTGCTGGGGCTTGATACTTCCGGGTGAAGCAACCTGTTGATTCTGCCAAACCAGGTATCCTCCCATCACCGCCGCTGCCACACCGGCCGCAGCATACCAACCCCACACAACCGGACGGCTCTTCGCCGTGCGACTTCTCGCCGATTGCTTTTCCTGAATTTTCAGCCACGCATTTTCCGAAGGCGTTCTTTCCAGCCCTTCGAGTCTGCGTTTGAAAAGATCATCAACAGGATGCTTTTTCATAGTCTACTTTTTTTTTATAGTCATTCTCCCATTCCGCGACCATCTTTTGCAGAAGTGCGCGGGCACGGTGCAATTGTGATTTCGAAGTACTCTCGGTAATACCCAGCATCTGGGCAATTTCAATGTGTGCGTAGCCTTCAATGGCATACAGGTTGAAAACCGTCCGGTAACCCACCGGCAATGTTTCGATTAAAGCCATCAGTTCCTGGGTTTCCAGGTTCTGGTCGGCGTGAATGTAGTCGGGAATGTTGTTGGCTTCATCCGAGAGATTGTCTTCCAATATCCGCTTTTGCTTTCTCAGATAACCCAGCGCCTCGTTCACCATAATCCTTCTGATCCACCCTTCGAAACTTCCTTCGCCGCTGAACTGATTTATTTTTTCAAAAACCTTTAAAAAACCTTCCACCATCACATCCTCGGCCGCCATTTCGTCGCATACATAGCGGAAGCATAAAGCCAGCATTCGGTGGCTGAACTTATCGTACAACTGTCGCTGGGCCTTCGGATCATCCTTCCTGAGAGCTTTGACGAGCTGCGCTTCCTGGCTAAATAGTGCTAAAATTCGACCCATTCTAATTGGTGGTTTCGATAGCAAGATGCGCATTCCTCTGCGTGAGGTTGCGTGTGCCCGAAAACTTTTTTGATATTTTTTTAGCTTTGATGCGAATATCTCTCATTGAACACCCAAAAGGACTTTCCACAATGCTCGACTCCTCTGCACCTATCGGAATTTTTGACAGCGGAATCGGCGGTATGACCGTCGCCAGCGCCGTAACCAGGTTGCTTCCCCAGGAAAATACCATCTATTTCGGCGACACGGCGCATTTGCCTTATGGTGACAAATCCACGGCCGCTATCCAGGCCTATTCCATTAAAATCTGCAATATGCTTTTGCA
>Ga0307405_10001398_pt1 | contig 10146 bp, 14 predicted proteins | sample 322Cmetagenome_2_FD_203311 | JGI IMG/M metagenome (GOLD analysis project Ga0307405, IMG submission 203311) | Maize rhizosphere microbial communities from greenhouse at UC Davis, California, United States - 322HYB-C-1 | ecosystem: Host-associated > Plants > Roots > Rhizosphere > Soil | place... | reverse complement strand
GCGGCAGCTGGTACACGGCATCGGGCGACGGCAAGGTGCCGAACATTTCGCGTGACGATTGCGCCCTTGCAGCCGCCGCGGCCCTCACATCGGACACCAAGGACAGCGCCACCTACACGCTGACCGGCGCGCAGTCGCTTTCCGCCGACGAGATCACCGCCGCCATCTCGCAAGCCGTCGGCAAGCCGCTCGCCGCCGTGAAGGTCACGGACGACCAACTGCGCCAGGGCCTGCTCGGCGCCGGTCTTCCTGATTTTGTCGCTGACATGCTGGTTTCGGCCGACGCCAATGTCCGCGCCGGCAATTTCGATCACGTGACCGAGGACTTCAACAAACTGACCGGCAAGCAGCCGCAGTCGCTGAAGGACTACTTCGTGGCCAACAAGGCAGCGCTCGTCGCCTGACAGCGCGTTCCCTGAAGCCACAGCCCGCTCCGCACCACCGGGGCGGGCTTTTGTTTGTCTGGCTAGGCTCAGATCTTCTGGCCGCAGGCGCGGCAGAAGCGGCGCACGGTCTCGGCCATGCCGAACTCCAGCGCATCCGCCGTCAGCCCGTGGCCGATCGAGACCTCCGCAAGCTTCGGGATGCGCTTGACCAGCGGCGGCAGGTTGGCGACGGTGAGGTCATGGCCGGCATTGACGCCGAGCCCGATCGCCAGCGCGGCATCCGCCGTCTTGCCGAGCGCCTCGAGGATAGGCCCCACCCGCTCCGGCGCGTCGTAACAGCCGCCGTAGGGGCCGGTGTAGAGCTCGATCCGATCGGCGCCGACCGCCTTGGCAATCGCCACCGCCTCCTCGTCCCCGTCGCCATCGGCAAACAGCGATACACGCGTACCCATCTTCTTCAGCCGCGCGATCACATCCGTGAGCAGTTCACGGTCCTTGCGGAAGTCCCAGCCGTGATCGGAGGTCGCCTGCGAGGGATGATCCGGCACCAGTGTCACCTGCTCGGGCGCGGCCTTGACGCAGAGGTCGAGGAACTCATCCGTCGGATAGCCCTCGATGTTGAACTCCGCTTCAGGAAATTCATCGTCGATCAGGTTGCGGATGACAGGCAGATCGGAAAACCGGATGTGCCGCTCGTCGGGGCGCGGATGCACCGTCAGCCCGCTCGCGCCCGATTTGAGCGCGATGCGCCCCAGCGCCTCGACGCTTGGCCAGGGCAGATCGCGGCGATTGCGCAGCATGGCGATGGCGTTGAGATTGACGGAAAGCGTGGTGGGCATGGCGAGTTTCCATTCAATGAAAGAAGCTGCCCCGCTTTTAAGCCAAGGACGCCGTCGCGGCCAACGAGATTCGTGCATGATTGCATGTGAATTTCTGATTGATGGCTCACCGTCGCCACATCGCCGCAAGCAAAGTAACGCCAACGGCAAGACGCATCAGAAAAACGATTAAGCATCCGGGACCGAAACGCGCCCGATGATTCGTTCAGAAGTTGCAGTGCTGTCGCATGTACATTCGACTATTATTTACAAGTGACTATTTTTAAGGATAACAAATCAGTCGTTTAACGCATAGTCTGATCGCAATGGATCACCAGATCGAGGATCCGTTGCTTTGCATGCCGACCGGGAATGCATCGTCAAAACCGCTCGACCGCGCCCGTATCCGTGTCATGCGCGCACTTGATCATGCGTAGAACAGGAGGGCTCATGTCCGAACGACATAAGCAGGCTGCAAGACCAAACGCTCCGCCCCAGGCACCTCCCGATTTCAGGTTCCTGCCGCGCGTCGCCCGCCCGGCAAGCCTGCCCGGCGGCAAGGTCGCGATCGCCGACATGGCCAACGCCTTCGGCGTCACCCACCGGACCCTGCATTTCTACGAGGAGAAAGGGCTGATAGCGTCGAGCCGCATCGGGCTGATGCGCGTCTACGAGCACGCCGACATCAGGCGCATGGCCGTCATCAACGTCTGCCGCGAGGCGGGCATGCCGGTGGCCGTCATTCAGGAACTGATGGCCGATCTCTGCAGATCAACCTCGCAGCAGGATGCCGACGCCGTCTTCGCCGCCGCCCTTGCCTCGCGAAAGCGCGAACTGACGGCGGAAATGTCGACGCTGCACCGCCAGCTTCAGCAGGTCACCGAACTGCTCGAAAACACCGCCCCCGGCGACGAGCCGCCGCTCAACGACAACCAGCATGAGCGCACGCTCACCGAACAGGAATATCGCTGCCTCGTGCTGATGACCGAGGGACTATCGACCCAACGCATCGCCCGCACGCTTGATCTCAAGGAGGACGACGCGAAGTCGATCGAGGCCGCGATCATCAGAAAGCTCGACACCAACAACCGCTTCCAGGCAATCGCCAAGGCGGTCCTGCTCGGTATCGTGCAAATTTAAAATCAGCGGACGATCGTCAACGTTTCAGCCGCGCGCGTGATCGCCGTGTAGAGCCAGCGCTCCCTCGTATCGCGAAACGCCCAGCTTTCATCGAACAGCACGACATTGTTCCACTGCGAACCCTGCGCCTTGTGCACGGTCAGCGCATAGCCGAAATCGAACTCGTCGTAGCGCTTGCGGGTATTCCAGGGAATCTCGCCCTCGACATCCTCGAAGGCCTGCTTCAGCAGCTTGATCTTCGCCGCCCCGCGATCGATATCGTCATCCTCTGGCCGGATCAGAAGGTTGATCCCCGGCTTCGTCGTCTCCTTCGACGACGTCATCACCTGCCAGAGCGAACCGTTGAGCAGCCCCTTGGCCGGATCGTTGCGCAGGCAGACCAGCTTGTCGCCCGTCTGCGGATAATCGGCTGAGAAACCCTTCAGCTCGCGCAGCCGCTGATTATAGCGCCGCCGCGTGCGGTTGGTGCCGACAAGCACCTGGTCGGCATCGAGCACCAGCGACTGGTTGACCTCGTTCTTCGAGATCACCTGCGCCGCGCCATAATCGCCATACATGATCTCCTTGCCCTCGCGCACCTGCATGGCGAGCCCGATGATCGGGTTGTCGCGCGCCTGCCGGTGGATATCGGTCAAGAGATAGTCGGGTTCCTGGTTGGTGAAGAACCCGCCCCCGGAGACCGGCGGCAGCTGGCCGGGATCGCCGAGAACAAGGATCGGCGTGCCGAAGCTCATCAAGTCCTTGCCCAGCGCCTCATCCACCATCGAGCATTCGTCGACGATGATCAGCGCCGCCTTGGCAACGGGGCTCTGGCGGTTGATGGTGAACATCGGCGCGATTGAGGTCTTGCCGGTCTCCTCGTCCTCGACGGCCTCTTCGCCGCGTGGACGATAGATCAGCGAATGCAGCGTGCGCGCATTGCTGGCGCCACGCGTACGCAACACCTGCGCCGCCTTGCCGGTGAATGCCGCAAACAGCACCTCGCCATCGACATGCTCGGCGAAATGCCGCGCAAGTGTCGTCTTGCCCGTGCCGGCATAGCCGAACAGGCGAAAAATCGGGGCCTTGCCCTCCTTCAGCCATTTGGCAACGGCTTTCAGGGCTTCGTCTTGTTGCGGAGCAAATTGCATGATCCATCGACTTGGCAGGATTCGTCAGCGATAGGCAACCGCAAAATGCCGCGAGACGGTCGACCCTCGTGCGCTGTCGAAAAAAATCGCCGATACCAGGGAATAAAATCGCCCCTCGCTTTGTCTCATGTCAGGCAACGCAAACCGCGTGCGCCCAACCCGAGGAGACACCCGATGAAATCCGCGAAATTCCTGATCGCTCTCACTTTCGCATCCGCAGCCGCCACCGCCGCCCTCGCCGCCCCGCCCGTCAAGACGGTCGATTCCGCCAAGGGCAAGGTGCTCGCGGGCGAAAACGGCATGTCGCTCTACACCTTCAAGAAGGACACCAAGGACGTTTCCAATTGCTACGACGATTGCGCCAAGAACTGGCCGCCGCTGATGGCCGATGGAAATGCCAAGCCGGAAGGGGCATACTCGATCGTGGACCGCAAGGACGGCATGAAGCAATGGGCAAAGGACGGCATGCCACTCTACTTCTGGGTCAAGGACAAGAAGATGGGCGATATCACCGGTGACGGCGTCAAGGATGTATGGGATGTCGCAAAGCCATAAGCGCTGGGCAGGCTTGATCGCATGAAGCCACCCGCACCCGAAACATTCGAGGGCCAGATCCTGGCCCTCCTCCCGTCGCTCAGGCGCTATTCCCGCAGTCTGACGCGCTCCGACAGCGATGGCGAGGACCTGCTGCAGGACTGCGTCGAGAAAGTGCTCGCCCGCCGCACGCAGTGGCGCGGCCTGAACCTGCGCGGCTGGGTGCTGACGATCATGACCAACCTCTACCGCAACCAGCGCCGCACCATCGTGCGCGGTAACCTCGTGGACATAGATGGTGCGATCGACGTGGCCGCACCCGAAGAATCAACCGACCCGCTCGAACGCTCCCGCCTGGAGGACGCGCTGAACGGTCTTTCGGAAGATCACCGCGCCGTGCTGATGCTTGTCGTCATCGAGGGCTACACCTACCAGGAAGTGGCCGACATGCTCGACATACCCTTGGGCACTGTCATGTCGCGCCTGTCGCGCGCGCGCCAGCAACTGGCCGAACACATGAAATCAGACAACGTCATTACGCTTCGGAGACCGAAATGAACGCCGCCGACCAACCCGTGACCGAAGCGGACCTCCACGCCTACACCGATGGCCTGCTCGCCGATGCCGACCGTTCGCGCATCGAAGCCTGGCTGCGAGACAATCCCGAGGATGCCGCAAGAATAGCCGAATGGCAGGCGCAAAACGCCGGCATCAAGGCAATGTTCTCAGGCTACGAAAAGAGCAGGCCCGGCGACGGCGACATGATCGGCAAACCACCCGCGCTCTCCCCTTCGTTGAAGCGCCTCGCCGCCGTCGCGGCAACCGTCGCCATCTTCGCCGCCGGCACGCTTGCCGGCCACTACGGCCCCGCTCTCTTCGAGCGCCCCCAACTGCAACTGACGGCGCAGGAGACCTTTCCGAAAGAAGCCCAGAACGCCTTCCTCATCTACGCCAGCGAAGTCCGCCACCCCGTCGAAGTCTTCGCCAACGAGGAAGCCCACCTCGCCACATGGCTTGGCAAGCGCCTGGCTATATCGAACCTCAAGGTCCCCGATCTCACGAGCCTGAACTACCATCTCGTCGGCGGCCGCCTGCTGCCTGTCGACGGCAAGCCGGGCGCGATGTTCATGTACGAGAACCAGACCGGCGAACGCCTCACCGTCCTCGTCGGCCGCAACACGGCGAACAAGACCACCAGCTTCCGCTTCGCCTCAGCAGACAACATCGAGACCTTCTACTGGATCGACGGCGAACTCGGCTACGCCGTCACCGGCGAGATTTCACGCGAGGAGTTGAGGAAGGTCGCCGAGGAATGCTACCGCCAGTTTCCATCGTGATGTCACCACCAGGAGACGATCGAACCATTAGCGCTGCGGATCATTGGCAAGCTCAATAGGCTTCCCATGCGGCGTCGCCTCCGCCGCCCGCTGCCAACTCTGCTGCAAAGCGGCAATCGTCTCCGCATCGGCCACACCGCGATCGACGAGGATCGAAGACAGCGCCGCCACCCAGCAATCGAAATAGTCGCTGCCATCGGCGGCCCGGCCGGGCTTGAGCAGCTCACCGGACAAAGCCTCCGCCCACTCCGTCCACGTAAACAGCCCCCGCTCATGCAGATGCACCGTCATCGCAAACGCCTCGGCAGCCCACGGCTCCGGAAACACCGGCTCACCGTCGTGGGAGCGTGGCAGCTGCGGCGATTGGGCAAGCGGCGAGCGCGTGTCACACTGGCTCAAGATAGCTCTCCCAGGCATCGATCGACACCGTCAACGACGCATCAGCCCCCTCGCCCCAGATCTCGCCACCATCGAACACGACGGTATAGACCCATTGCGGGTTCTCACCCTTGCCATGGGCGTTATCGTCAGGAAACACGAAGGAGCCCTGCACCGCCTCGATAACCCCGACCTTGGCGCGCGCATAGCGCGGCAGCCGCGTGTGCGTCGTCGGATTGAAGTTCCGCGTCTTCACCTTGTCGCCAACAGCGAACCGCGCCGGCTGATCCAGCGGCCGATCGCAAGGGCCACCCTTGGCAAGAACACCTGCGACCATGTCGGCCTTCAGCACCCGCTTCGGCGCAGCGCCGTCGAACTGCCTGTGGCCGCTCTCGACCTCGTCGGCGCTGGTAAAGCCGTGCCGCTCGAGCAGCACCTCCAGCGCCCGCGTCCAGATCTCGTAATAGCTGGCGGAGAGATAGTTGGCCGGCGGGATGCTCTCGCGCGCATGCCGGCTCTCGTCGATGTTCCAGGCGCCGAAGGCGCCGCAGGAAAGCGTCAGCCCCAGCGCCCGCTTCTCCCACTCCGCGTGGAAATAGGGCTCGTTCTTCTCCGGCGCGATAGGTCCGAAGCCCATCTGCCCGCCGAGATCGTGCGGCCCGTTCATGCCGCTGCTCCCGGTGCTGCGGCAAGGCCGGCGCCGATCATCGCATCGCGGCTGACGAGATCGGCCAGCTGCTCCTCGCTCAAGCCCTCCGTGCCCTCGGGCCGCTGCGGAATGACGAGATAGCGCAGCTCCGCCGTCGAATCCCAGACGCGGATCTTCTGTTTCTCCGGCAGGCTCACGCCGAATTCGGCGAGCACCCCGCGCGGATCGATCACCGCCCGCGAACGATAGGCCGGCGCCTTGTACCATGTGGGCGGCAGCCCCAGCACCGACCATGGATAGCAGGAGCACAGCGTGCAGACGACGAGATTGTGCGTCTCCGCCGTGTTGAACACCGCGCGCATGTGCTCGCCTTGGCGTCCGGTGTAGCCGAGGCTGGCGATCGCAGCCGTCGCGTCCCGTTTCAGCCATTCGGCGAAATCGGGATCGCTCCACGCCTTGGCGACAACCCGCGCGCCGTTCCTGGGGCCGACCTTGGTCTGGTAGGTATCGACGATCGCATCGATCGCCGCCGGATCGATCAGCCCCTTCTCCGTCAGCACCGTCTCCAGCGCCTTCACGCGGGCCTGCATGTCGGAATAGTGGTTGTCGTGGTGATGATCATGGCCATGATGATGGTCGTGATCATGGTTATCGTCGTGATGTTCGTGGTCGTCGTGCAAGAGACTACCCTCCGCCATTGTCGACCTATCCTTAGGCACTCACGGAGCGAACGCCAAGCCCCGACCGACGCGATCGGCCTATTTCAGCATCGGCCACAGGCTAAGCACCAGAAGCACCGCCATGGTGATGTTGAACCACTTAAGCCGCACAGGATCGGACAGCCAGTCGCGCAGGGCCGAGCCGAAACCCGCCCACGTGGAAACACTCGGCACATTGACGGCGGCAAAGGCCAGCCCGACGATCATGACGCTGACGAAATAGATATCCTGGATCGTATAGGTCGCCATCGCCGTCACCGCCATCACCCAGGCCTTCGGATTGACCCACTGAAACGCCGCCGCCGACAGAAAAGACATCGGCTTCACCGCGCCCTTGCCTTCGCTCAGCGACCGCGACGTCGCGATCTTCCAGGCGATCCAAACCAGATAGGCGCCACCCGCAAACTTCAGCGCCGTATAGACCGCCGGCACCGTATGCAGCACCGCGCCTAGCCCCAACCCGACGCCGATCAACAACGAGAAGAACCCGGCGCCGATGCCGATCATATGCGGGATTGTCCGGCGAAAGCCGAAATTTACGCCAGAGGTGAACAGCATCATGTTGTTCGGGCCGGGCGTGATCGATGTGGTAAAGGCAAAGAGAAGCAGTGCCAGAAACGTATCCAGCGGCATGGGGCAACCTCCGTGGCCCGCGATCATCGCCACGAGCCTTGTTAATTTAGGTCAGCATAATTGACCTAAATCGGCGGGGCCACTTGCATATTGTCATGGTGACAGGATTGCCGCGGTTGAATTCGGAACGCATGTCATATGTCATGAGCCATCCGTCATCGATGATGTAGACAATTCACGACGAACACGACGAGGCCGACCATGCAAGACGACCCGATCCCAACGCTCACCATGCCTGATGGCAAGGAAGTGCCCGTGCTTGGTCAAGGCACCTGGAACATGGGCGAGAAAGCCTCGGAGGCCAAGCGCGAGATCGAAAGCCTGCGCGCCGGGCTCGACCTCGGCATGACGCTCATCGACACCGCCGAGATGTATGCCGAAGGCGGCGCCGAGAAGATTGTCGGCGAAGCGATCCGTGGTCGCCGCGACGAGGTCTATCTGGTCAGCAAGGTCTATCCCTGGAATGCCAGCCGCAACGGCACGATCGAGGCCTGCGAAAACAGCCTGTCGCGCATGGGCACCGACCGCATCGATCTCTACCTCCTGCACTGGCGCGGCAATCACCCGCTGGCCGAGACCGTCGAGGCTTTCGAGACGCTGAAGTCTCAAGGCAAGATCGGCCAATGGGGCGTCTCCAACTTCGATACCGACGACATGGAGGAACTGCTCACCGTTCCCGCAGGCAAAAATGTCGCCGCCAACCAGGTGCTCTACAATCTCGGCCGTCGCGGCATCGAGTTCGATCTCCTGCCCTGGTGCCAGCAGCGCAACATTCCCGTCATGGCCTATTCGCCGATCGAGCAGGGCCGCATCATCCACCACCCCGAGATCATCCGCATCGCCAAGGCCAACCAGGCAACGCCCGCCCAACTGGCGCTGGCCTTCCTTCTGGAGCGCGAAGGCGTTATCGCCATCCCCAAGACCTCCAATGCCACCCGCGTCGCAGAAAACCGCGACGCCGTCTCGCTCGATCTCAGCGACGAGGACCTCGCCGCCCTCGACGCCGCCTTCCCGCCGCCATCAAGAAAAAAGCCGCTGGAGATGCTCTGACCTCCAGCGGCTTCCTATCCAACGGACTTAGGTGTCAGGACTTACATGCCCTGCGGACCACGGTTCATCGCCGCGATCCCGGTGCGGCAGACCTCAATCAGGCCGAGCGGCTTCACGATTGCCACGAACTGGTCGATCTTCGAGGACTTGCCGGTCAATTCGAGAATGAAGTGCTCGACCGTCGCATCGACGACCTTGGCATGGAAGGCATCGGCCAGGCGCAGCGTCTCGGCGCGCGTCTCGCCATCGCCGGCCACCTTGATCAACGCCACTTCCCGCTCGATCGGCCGCTCCTGGCCGAGTTCGCGGGCACGCACCGTCAGGTCGACAACGCGATGCACGGGAATGATGCGCTCGAGCTGCGCCTTGATCTGCTCCAGCACCTGCGGTGTACCACGCGTCACGATGGTGATGCGCGACAGATGCGCCTGGTGCTCGGTCTCCGACACCGTCAGGCTTTCGATATTGTAGCCGCGGCCGGAAAACAGGCCGATGACGCGGGCAAGAACGCCCGGCTCGTTGTCGACGAGAACCGAAAGCGTGTGGTTCTCGATTGCCGCCGTTTCCGGCGAAATGAAGTAGGCGGAGCCCGTCGGCTGTAGGTGTGCGTTCATGTCTTGGTCCGTTCCTCAGATTATGTCAGGACGCCAGCTCAACGCTGACGGAATTGATGTGTTTTTGAGCAAGCTTGACGAGACCCTTGTCGAAGGTGAGAAAGGTCTCGCCGGCAGCGGTGAGGCTGACGTGCAGCGCGTCGGCGAAGTCCATGCCCGCTGCATGAGCGCGAACGGCAACCGTCACGGATGCATGCTGTTCAAATTCGAAAGCGCCGATCTCGAGAGCCGCAGACAGAAGCTGATTGATTGTCTGACGCGAGATTTTCATGATCCCGCGCATCACCCATTCACCTTCAAGCAAAACAGTCGGCGTCACCACAAGGGTAGCGGATGACAGCAAAGCTTCGGCGATACGGCCGTGCTCTGACGCTTCTTTCACCAGTGCACGCACGAAGACGTTGGTATCAACGACTATTCTTCTCATCCCAGCGCCGCTTGGCCTCCTCCAGAACCGCTTGCTCGATCATCTCGTCTGTGATCGGCGGCCCGTCGTATTTGGGCCGCATCGCCAGAAACTCCTCGATCGTGAGCTTCTTCTTGGCAGGTACTTCCTGCTCCGCCTCCACCGGCTGCAACACGACCCCGCGCCCGCCATCGACGATCTCGAGCTCGGCGCCCGGCTTCCAGCCATGCGCATCACGAACCGCCTGTGGCAGTGGTACGCTCCCGTTCTCCGATATCCTCACTCTGGCCATGGCACCTGCTCCTCAAGGAAGGGACGCGATCAATCTAGCGCGTCCCCTCGCTTCGATCAA